>WNGQ01007729.1_pt1 | contig 10295 bp, 8 predicted proteins | sample 5407661 | NCBI WGS metagenome assembly WNGQ01 (sample SAMN13153382, study PRJNA577476) | soil metagenome | isolation source: 60 cm soil or saprolite under Garry oak tree replicate 2 | place: USA:California | collected 2016-06-15 | reverse complement strand
AGAGTGCTGTCGCGGGCTGGGCGCGCACCTCGGCGGGCAGGCCCGCGTCGCCGCACACATACGGAAGGTTGGCGCAGACGAGGTCGAATTCGCCCGGGAACGGTTCGAGCAGGTCGCCTTCGACCAGGTGGACGCGGCCGGAGAGGCCGTGCTTGTCGACGTTTCGCCTTGCAACCTCGAGCGCGTCCCGGCTGACGTCTCCCGCCCAGACCTCTACTGCCGGAGCGTAGTGAGCGAGCGCGATCGCGATGCAGCCGCTGCCGGTGCCGACATCGGCCGCGCGCAAGGGGCCGCTGCGCTCGCGCGCGATCGCGACCGCGCGCTGCACCAGCACCTCAGTGTCGGGATTGGGCACGAGGACCGCCGGCGTGACGACGAAGTCGAGGGCCATGAACTCCTTGTGCCCGACCAGGTAGGCGACCGGCTCGCCGCGCGCGCGGCCCGCGACCAGCCCCCGATATCGCGTGAGGTCTTCCTTCGACATCGGGCGGTCGAACCGGACGTAGAGATCGATGCGACCGACGCCGAGCGCGTGCGCGAGCAAAACCTCCGCGTCGAGGCGCGCCGAGGTCGAGCCGTGCTTCTGCAGGTGGCCTGTGGCGCGGGTCAGCACCTCGAGCACCGTCAGCTCGGGCGGGGCGTTAGGCGCCGTTGTCGCCGTCGAGCTGTGACGCGCGCTCGGCCGCGACCAGCGCCGACACGAGCTCGTCCAGGTCCCCGGCCATGATCTGGTCGAGCTTGTGCAGCGTGAGCTTGATGCGGTGATCCGTGACGCGGTTCTCCTTGAAGTTGTAGGTGCGGATCTTCTCCGACCGGTTGCCACCGCCCACCATGCTCCGCCGCTGCGCGCCGATGGCCGCCTGCTGCTCCGCGAGCTTCATGTCATATAGACGCGCGCGTAGGACGCGCAGCGCCTTCTCCTTGTTCTGCAGCTGCGACTTCTCGTCCTGGATGCTCACGACGATGCCGGTGGGCCTGTGCGTGATGCGGATCGCGGAGTAGGTGGTGTTGACGCTCTGGCCTCCCGGGCCGGTCGACGTCGACGTCTTGATCTCGTAGTCCTCGGGCTTCAGGTCCACCTCGACCGGGTCTGCCTCGGGCATCACTGACACGGTCGCCGCCGACGTGTGGATGCGGCCCTGCGCCTCCGTCTTGGGCACGCGCTGCACCCGGTGCACGCCGCCTTCGAACTTCAGCTGCGAATAGGCATGGCCGTGGACCTCGAAAGCGATCTTGTCGAACCCGCCTTTCTCACTCGGCGTGATGTCGACGACCTCGATCTTCCAGCCCTTCTTCTCGGCCCACTTCTGGTACATGCGGAACAGGTCGGCGGCGAACAGCGCCGCCTCCTCCCCGCCCTCGGCGCCCTGGATCTCAACGACCACGTCCCTGTCGTCGTTCGGATCTTTTGGCAGCAGCAGGATCTTCAAGTTCTCCTCGAGCTCTCCGACCTGCGCAGCCGCGCGCCGCTCCTCGGAACGCAGAAATTCCTGCATCTCTGCGTCCTTCTCGTGGCGGAGCATGTCGTGCGCCGATTCCATCTCGTGCTGCGCGCGCCGGTAGCGCTCGTACGTGGTGACGATCTGTCGCAGCCCGGCTTGCTCGCGAGCGAGCTTGGTCAGCCTCGCGTGGTCGGTCGCCACCTCGGGGCGCGCCATCTCCGCCTCGATCTCGCGGTAGCGTCGCGCGATCGACTCCAGTCGGTCAATCACGCTGCGGCCTCTTGCTCCTCGCCCTCGCGCGCGCTGTTGAAGGCTGCGATCGCGACCTCGAGCATGTCGTCCGAGGGCTCGCGGGTGGTGAACTTCTGCGTGCCGAGCACGGGCAGCAGCAGCACCTGGATGATCGGGTTCGTGCGGTGGCGGGCCATGTAGCGGATGCTCTCGAATCCCAGCCCGGCGATGAGAGGGATGGCGAGCACGCGGCTGGCGATGAGCCAGAACCAGTTCGGCTGCGCGAGCGCGACCACGCTGAACACCACGATGCTGACCACCATCACCACGAGCAGGAAGCCGGTGCCGCACCGCGGGTGCAGCAGGCTGGCCCGCCGCACCGACGAGACCTCGACCGGCCACCCGGCCTCGAATGCGTTGATCGTCTTGTGCTCGGCGCCGTGGTACTGGAAGACGCGCCTCACGTCGGGAAGCAGCGCGATGAGCGACAGGTAGCCGAGCACCAGGCCGACGCGGATCACTCCCTCGACGAGCACGAAGAGGAAGCCGCCGCTCTTGTGCACCGCGACTCCGGCGAGCAGCAGCGGCAGGCCGATGAACAGCGCCAGCGCGAAGACCAGCGCCACGGCCACCGAGCCGGTGATCTCCTTCTTGGTGATCTGGATGTCGCGCGAGCCCGCGTTCATGTTGGCCGACCACATGAGCGAGCGCATGCCCAGGTGCAGCTGCTCGCCGATGAGCGCGATGCCGCGCACGAACGGCAGCTTCCAGAACCGGCTCGTGTAGATCGACGCCTTGAGCTCACCCCGGTCGATGACTATCTCTTTGGTCGTGGGCACGCGCACGGCGACTGCGTAATAGCGCTTGCCGCGCATCATCACGCCCTCGATGACCGCCTGACCCCCGTAGAAGAAAGGCTCTTTCTTGGGGGTTACCTGCTCCGCAGAGGGGATGTCCTCCGGGAGCGGCATCTATCGGGCCTTGGCGGCCCGCTTGCGGAAGCGCTCGACCTGGCCGCCCGTGTCCACGATGCGCTGCGTCCCGGTGAAGAACGGGTGGCACACCGAGCAGATTTCGGTCTTGAGCTCTTTGCGAGTCGAGCCCGTCGTGAACGTGTTTCCGCACACGCAGGTGACGAGCGCGTCTTCGTAGTAGGTCGGGTGAATCTGTGCCTTCAAGTCAGTGGCTCCTGTGAGAGTTTATCGGACGAGCGGACCGAGCAAGGTGTCGGCCTGCAGGCTCATGACGCCGAGGTAGATCACCAGGGCGAGCCAGGCCGCCCCCATCGCGATGCGTCCGCGCATCGGAACGGACGTGTAGTAGGGGTTGCTGGAATCACGGAACCGCTGCACGAGGGTGGGAATTCCAAGCAGCGCGATGATGATGATCAGCGGGCTGACGAAGCCGAACACAATCACCCCGACCGCGATCAGCAGGTAGCCCGCGAGCTGGAACCATTTCGAAACCGGCGCTAGCACCCACGCGCCGTCGAGCTGCCAGACCGGGATCATGTTGAACAGGTTGATGTAGAAGCCGATCAGCGCGGCGAGAAGGAACACCTCCCACTGCGTCGACAGGTAAAGGAAGAATGCCGCGGTCGCGCCGATGGTGCCGGCGATCGGACCGGCGATGCCGATCTGCGCCTGCTTCAGCGCGTCGGTCGGGTGGGAGCGCTGGAAGATTGCCGCGCCGAGGAAGGGGATGAAGATGGGCGCGGTCGCCTGCATGCCCTGGCGCCGGATCTCGACGACATGCCCCATCTCGTGGACGAAGATCATCACGATCAGGGCGCCGGCAAACCACGGACCCCAGAACAGCGCGTAGCCGCCAAAGCTGATCAGCAGCGAGATCAGGGTCCCGAACGCCTTGAACTTGAACAGGAAGAGCAGGGCGTACTTGCCGTAGGCCCAGGCCGCCGCAAGCGCCGCGAGCAAGCCCGCGCCGATGCCCCCGCTCGCGCGCCGCGAAGGCGCGGGCGAGTAGTGGTAAGGCGACTGCGGCGGGATGTCCGCGCTCACCGCGTGCGTAGGCGCCCATTTGGTCCCATCCCAGAACCATTTGCCGTCGGGAGAGACGTGGGTCGGCTGGGGATGGATGTACTGGCCGCTGTCCGGCGGCAGCTTGGGATTGGGGTCGTGCATCTGGATCTAGTTCTACCCGCGCCGGGAACGCGCTAATCCCGGTATGAGACCTGGGCGAACTCGGTTCCGCTCGGACCCTGGAGCTCGATCGTCATGGAGCAGGCGTCAAGCGGGCAGCGGGCCGGCACGACCTCGCCCTGGGAGCCGGTGAGCGGGTCGACGACGGTGAAGGCCCCGGTCGCCCGGTGGACCTTCACCTCCTCCGTGTTTCCGGGCGCCCGCAGGAGGTCGAAGCAGATGCCCTGGCCGGGCGCGAGCTGCACCGTCCCTGAGGGCACCTCGGCCACGAATGTGGTGACCACCAGGTCGAGGCGCCCCGCATCGCTCTCGGTCACCAGCACGTTCTGGGCGCCGTCGAAACCGAGGCCCTGAGGGTTCCGCAAGCCGGTGGCGACGTTGCGGCCGGTGCTGACGTCGACCAGGCGACCCGCGCCGGGAAGGATCGCCAGCACGTGGGCGTCCGACGTCCGCACCGCGTCGTCGACGCCAGGCAGCCCTCCGGCGAGCTTCGTGACGTGGCCGCCCGCGATCTCGAACACCGCGCTCGCGTTCTCATCGGAGATGAGGTAGCCGCCGCTGCTCGGCTCTGCCCACGACCCGGCGGGGCGGCTGAAACCGGTGAATCGTTTCGTGACGTGACCGGCCGTGTCGACGAGCAGCACCACGCCGTGCGGGCTGTCCGGGACGACGAGCCCGGCACCGTCTGTGGTTGCCGATATGCCGTCGAGGTTCTCGCCGCTCGACACAGGCTGCAGCTGCAGCACGGTGCGCACTCCCGTGTCGGTGAGCGCCACGACGCGGGCATTGAGCTGGTCCGCGACGTAAGTCGTGCCGCCGACGATGGCGATGCCCTCGGCCTCCGGCACGACCTGCGGCAGCCGCTGGACCTTGCCCGGCGCGACGACGCGCGCGATGTGGCCGTCGCCGTGCTCGCCCACGAGCACGCTGCCGTCGTCGGGGATGTAGAGAAGATCGTCGGGCACGTTCATGCCGGTGGCGAGGAGGACAACCGGATCACCTGACGAGATGCCGGGCGCACGCGTCAGGGCCGACGGCTGAGCGCAAGGAGGCGCGCTGGGCGTAGGGATCGGGCTCGCAGACGGGGAAGGACGAGACTGCGCCGTGCTCGATGAGCACGCCACGAGCATGAGCAGGAGGGCAGCGGCGGCGAGCCGGCTTACGTCTCTTCCGACTCTTCCAGCAGCTCCGCCGGGCGCAGCTCCATCTGGTCGATGCCGCTCTGCAGGAACGCCGCCCGCACGAAATCCCTGAACAGCGGGTGCGCGCGGTTCGGGCGCGAGCGGAACTCCGGGTGGAACTGGCTCGCCACGAACCACGGGTGGTCTGCCAGCTCGATGATCTCCACCAGGCGGCCGTTCGGCGACATGCCGCTGAACACCATGCCCGCGTCTCCCAGCACCTCGCGGTACTCGTTGTTGAACTCGAAGCGGTGGCGGTGCCGCTCGTACACGACCTCCTCGCCGTAAGCCTTGTGCGCGAGCGAGCCGGGCGCGAGCTTGCACGGGTAGAGGCCGAGCCGCATCGAGCCGCCCATCTGGTCGACGTTGCGCTGCTCGGGCATGAGGTCGATGACCGGCGTCGAGGTGAATGCCGCGAACTCGGTGGAGTTGGCGTCGGGCGCGTCGAGCGCTTCGCGCGCGACGTCGATGACCGCGCACTGCATGCCGAGGCACAGCCCGAGGTACGGGATGCGGTTGTGGCGCGCGTAACGCGAAGCGATGACCTTGCCCTCGATGCCGCGGTAGCCGAATCCACCTGGAACCACGATGCCGGCGACGCCCATCAGCGGCGACGTGTCGCCCGCGTCGAGCTTTTCGGATGAGACCCAGCGGATATCGATGGCGAGCCCGTGGTGGATGCCCGCGTGCTTCAGGGATTCGATGACGCTCAGGTATGCGTCCGGCAGCGCCACGTACTTGCCGACCAGAGCTATGGGCACGCTCGCGCGCGGGTGCTTGATGCGGCCGACGAGCTCGATCCACGGCCCGTTGTCCGGCGCGTGAGTGTTTTCGTCCAGCTCGAAGTGCCTGGCCATCACCTTGCCGAGGCCCGAAGCCTCGAGCATGAGCGGCACCTCGTAGATCGAGTCGACGTCCGGCACCGAGACCACCGCCTCGCGCGGCACGTCGCAGAACAGCGCGATCTTCTCCTTGAGGTCCGCGTCGATCTCCTTCTCCGAACGGCAGATGATCGCGTCCGGCTGGATGCCGATGGCGCGGAGCGCATGCACCGAGTGCTGCGTGGGCTTGGTCTTCATCTCCTGGCCGTGAACGACCGGCACGAGCGAGCAGTGCACGTAGAACACGTTCTGGCGCCCGAGGTCGTTCTTCAGCTGGCGGATCGCTTCGAGGAAAGGAAGGCCCTCGATGTCGCCGACGGTCCCACCCACCTCGACCACCACGGCATCCACCTGCGGGTCGCGCGACGCGCGGAGGATCTTCTCCTTGATGACGTTGGTCACGTGCGGGATGACCTGCACGGTCGCGCCGAGGTAGTCGCCTCGCCGCTCGCGCGCGATGACCTCCTGGTAGATCTTTCCAGTGGTCACGTTGGACGCGACGGTCAGGTTCTCGTCGACGAACCGCTCGTAGTGCCCGAGGTCGAGGTCGGTCTCTGCGCCGTCGTCGGTGACGAAGACCTCACCGTGCTGGTAGGGGCTCATCGTGCCGGGGTCGACGTTGAGGTAGGGGTCGAGCTTCTGGAGAGAGACGCTCAGGCGCCGGGCCTTCAGGATGTTCCCGATCGAGGCCGCGGTGATGCCTTTGCCTAGGGAGGAGACGACACCCCCGGTCACGAAAACGTACTTCGACATAGACGACCTCCAGGGCGGTTTTACGAATTGTACGGGATGGAGGCGCTGACCTCCCCCGCCCTGTTATCGAGGCTCCGCTTTCGGCTCCAGCACGACGACCTTCGTCTCCCATTCCGATGACGACGTCGCCTGCACCGACAGCTTCGGCTGCGGCTCCGACGATGTGACCGCCATCTCCTTGAGGAACCGCTCGACGCCGTCGAGCTGAACCTTCAGGCCCGGCACCGCGTAATGCATGGGCACCACGAAGCGCGGCTCGAGCTGGCGCACGACCTCCGCCGCCTCGACCGCGTTGATGGCGGTGCGTCCCCCGACCGGCACCAGGAGAACGTCCACCGAAGAGACGATCTCGGCATCCGTGTCGTCGAGCGGGTGCCCGAGGTCGCCGAGGTGGCACACGCTCACGTCGTCGATCTCGATCAGGTAGACGGTGTTGCGCCCTCGCTTGGCGCCCTTCTCCGAATCGTGATACGTCGGAAAGCCGATGACGGACACGCCGGCAACCTCGTACTCCCCGGGTCCCTTGATCTCGTAGGCGCCATCGCGCACGGCCTGCGCGTAGGCGTGGTTCTCGTGGTCGTGGCTGATCGTCAACAGGTCCGCTTCCTGGCGCGGCAGGCGCAGGCCGATGGCCGGCGGGTACGGGTCGGTGATCACGGCCGCGCTCTTGCCTCGCAGCCGGAAGCATCCATGTCCTAGCCAGGTGACATCCATATGGGTTTCTCTACATCCTTTCAGGGGCTGAGACGCCGATCAAATCGAGTGCCGTCTTCAAAGTGTGACGCGCCGCGCGGCACAGCTCCAGCCGCGCCCTTGTCAACAACGGATCGTCGACCACGACGCGATGCGCGCCGTCCTCATTGCCCGCGTGGTAGAAGCGATGCACCGCGGTCGCGAGGTCGTGCACGTAGTAAGGGACGCGATGCGGCTCCATCAGCCGTGTCGCGTCCTCGACCACCTCGGGCCAGAACGCGAGCTGGCGCGCGACGTCGAGCTCCCACGGCTGAGTCAGCAGTGAAACGTCGGCGGTCTCGCGCAGTCGCGGATGTTTCTCGGCGGCGGTCAGCTCGACGTTGAACAGGCGCGCGTGCGCGTACTGCGCGTAGTAGACCGGGTTCTCATTGCTCTGCGACAGCGCGAGCTCGAGGTCGAACTCGATGGTCGTGTCGGGCGAGCGCAGCAGATAGAAGTAGCGGACGGCGTCGCTGCCCACGCGATCCACGAGCTCGTCGAGCGTGACGAAGCGGCCGGCGCGCTTCGACATCTTTCCTTCTTTGAGGTTCACGAGCTGGTTGAGGATGATCACGAGCCTCTCGGGGTCGTAGCCGAGTGCGGCGACCGCGGCCTTCATGCGCGGTACGTAGCCGTGATGGTCCGCGCCCCACACCTCGACCACGCGGTTGAAGTGGCGGCGCTCGAAACGGCTCAGCAGGTAGCCGAGGTCGGAGGCGAAGTAGGTGGGCTCGCCGGTCGAGCGGATGACGACGCGGCTCTCGTCCTCCGCGATCACCTGCTCGCCGAGGCCGTCCTCCTCCTCCAGCGCGGGCCCGAACCACAGCGCGCCCTCGCGCTCCTTGAGGTAGCCGCCCTCGCGTAGGCGCTCGATCGCCAGCTGCGAAAGACCCTCCGCCCACAGCTGCGACTCGGGGAACCACTCGTCGTAGCGCACGTTGAGCCGGCCGACGCTCGCGCGGATGCGGTCGACCATTGCGGCAATCGCAAAGGCGCGGAGCTTGGGCTCGGCCTCGTCATGCGGCAGCTTCTCGATGCCGGTCAGCTCACGCCGCGACATTTCCGCGAGCTCGGACACGTACTCGCCGGTGTAGCCGCGCTCGGGAGGCGGATCGCCGTGCAGCCGGGCGTACACCGACTCGCCGAACATTCGCGCCTGCGTGTTCTGATCGTTGACGTAGTACTCGCGCTGAACGCGGTGGCCGGTGAACTCGAGCAGCCGGCACATCGAGTCGCCCAGCACCACCCCGCGGCCGTGGCCGATGTGCATCGGCCCGGTGGGGTTGATGCTTCCGAACTCGACCTGGAGGCTCTCGCCCTGCCCGAGGTCGGTCGACCCATAGCCCTGTCCACTCGCGGCGACCTGAGCGACCAGCCGCTGCAGCCATTCGGTCTTCAGCCTGAAGTTCACGTAGCCGTTGACGGCCTCGATCGTGGCCGCACCGTGCGGGACGGTGATGGTTTTCGCGACCGTCTCGGCGATCCGGTCCGGCGGCTGTCGGAGGACACGCGCGAGCTTGAGCCCGGCCGGACTCGCATAGTCGCCGTGGTCCGCGCCCTTCGCGCGGCCGAGCTCGAGGTCGGGCAGCTCGCCTTCGACCCCCAGCCCACGCACTGACTGCGCCAGTGCTTCGCCGATCCGGCGTCGAATCCCCATCCCCGACTGCTCGCTCGTCAACAGCTCGGGTGCACCCCGGTCAGCGTGAGCTGCACCTGCGTCGAGGCTCCGCCGCGCGAGTAGGTCACGGTCGCGCTGATTGGGATGAAATCGCGAGCGCAGCAGCAAGGGCAGGGGGTGGGCGGCGTCCACCGTGACGTCGTCGAGCTGCGTGATGACGTCGTCGGCCTGAAGGCCGGCCGAGGCAGCTGGTCCCGACTTGTCGACGACAGTCAGCCTGCTGCCCTCGGGCAAGCCGGCGAGCGCGGCCGCCTGCTGGGTCAGCATCGCGCCGGTCGCGCCGAGCGAGGCCACGACCAGCTGGCCGCTCGACAGGATCTGCTGCACGTCGTCCTGGACGTCGGCGGCGGCGAGGCCGAATCCGCCGCTCGAGCCCTGGGCCGCCATCGACACGCCGATGACCTGCCCTCCCACGTTGAGCAGCGGGCCCCCGGCGGTGCCGGGATCGATGATGGCGTCGATCTGGATGGTGTCGGCGAGCTCGACGCTCTGGTCCGAGCTCACGGGATTTGTCACCGTGACCGCGCGGTGAAGCGCGCTGATGTGGCCGGGCAGTGCCGCGCCGGTCAGCGGGCCGCCGACCGCGACGACAACCTGGCCCTGGACCAGCGAAGCCGGATCGGCGAACGCAAGCGTAGGCAGGTTCGAGACCTGGTCGATCTTGATCACGGCCACCCCGGTCTGGCAGTCGTAGTCGACCAGGCGCGCCTTGTGCGCCTTGGCGTCGCCGAGCACCAGCACGACCAGCGTGCTCGAATGGGCGATCACCTGGACGTTGGTCACTACGTAGCCGTCGCTCGTGGCGAGATAACCCGAGCCGGCGGTCACGGACGGCTGCAGCTGCGTCACCACGCTCACGACGGCGGGTTTGGCCTTCGCGGCGGCCTGGACGATGGCGGAATCCTCGGAGATCGTCACCCCCGACCTCAGGTTCACGGACTGCGGGTTGGTGCGCGACTGCAGCTGCAGGACGCCAACGGTCACCCCGCCAGACACCAGCGCCGTGAGGACGACGATCGAAGCGACCTGGAGGACCGGCCTCCAGCGGCACCCTCGAGCCCGCGGCGGGCCGGCCGGACGCACATCGCCAGGGGCGTGGGCCTCGGGTTGCACCCCCCGAGTGTAGGTATCGGGAGGAGTCGAGCCTACTGGTCCGTCGGGTACCAGGTCATGACGAGCTGCCGGTTGGGCTCGAACCCTTTGGAGAGGTAGAGCCGGACGGCGGCCTGGTTGTCGGG
>WNGQ01007728.1_pt1 | contig 10295 bp, 8 predicted proteins | sample 5407661 | NCBI WGS metagenome assembly WNGQ01 (sample SAMN13153382, study PRJNA577476) | soil metagenome | isolation source: 60 cm soil or saprolite under Garry oak tree replicate 2 | place: USA:California | collected 2016-06-15 | reverse complement strand
CGGCCGCGACCAGCCGCGCGATCGCCGGCACCAGCGTCCCCGACGCCGACGCCATGATGATCATCGCCCGGCGCACCCGGACCGACTCGTGCTTACCCCGCCGCACGATCTGCAGCAGCCGCTGCCCCTCTTGATCAGTTAGCCGCCGCGCCCGCACCGGCTCAGCCATACCGCCTCCTGCGCTCGATCCACCACATGATCGAGTGTGGAAGCAATCACCACGGCATGTCAGCCCAGCCGGTGAACGTTCGTGGCCAGCGCACTAGCGTATCTGCCAGGGGCAGGCCCGGCTTGCTGGCCGGCGCCGGCCAGCAAGCCGGGCCTAGCGGAAGGACTCAGATGCTGATTACAGGCACTAGCGTCAATACGGTGATGACGGTGTTCACCGCGGTCGAGCAACGTGATGAGGAGGCCCTGGCCCGCGCCTGCCGACCCGACGTGGAGTTCTGCTGGCCACCGTCTCTCCCCTACGGCGGCAGCGCCCGGGGACCGGCTACAGCCTACCGCCGACCTCCGGCGGCTCCATCCGCGGGTGATCGCGGCGGCCGCTCAGGAAGTCGTCGTGCTGTGGCGGCAGCGCGGCCTGGCCCCGTCCGGGGACACCCTTGACAGCGAGGTGCTCGGCCTCTACCGCGTCAGCGACGGGAAGCTCGCCCGGGGGCAGATGTTCTACTTCGATCCTGCATCGGTTTGCGCGTTCCTCGCCAGAGCCAGCCGGGCCGCACCCGCCTGACGCAGGCGGACCGCAGAATCGCCGTCAGCCCGGCCGCATGACCCGGCGGCTGGCTCGTCGCCTTTAGGGAGCTGAGCGGAACGCCGGTCATCAGTTTGCCTCGCAGGACCGCGCCAGGCTCATGAGCCCCACGACAGGTGTGATGTGCCCGGTAGCGGCCCAGGTTTGCTGCGCCGGCTTGCTCGACACCAACTCAGCCCGCTACAGCACGCGCGCGGTTCAGCCCTCACCCTGACCGCGGAAAGGCCCGCGGGGCGCGGTCAGGCCTTTGCGTGGCGTACCCGGGGCCGACTGCGCCGACTCTGGAGCAACACTGACCGGGGCGACTCGAAGCTGGCCCGGCGCGTGCTCGAAGGCCGCGATGCCGGGCTGGAGGAGGGCATCATCGACCCGTCGGTCCCCGGGTCATAGATCGGCCCGGATACGCCGGGGCCCTCCACGGCAGAAGACGTCTACCGCCAGATCGGCTGACCCGCCAGCAACTTGCCAGCCCCCTTCGGCGGGACTTCCCATCCCGGGAAGGCGCCCGAGGCTGCCGTCAGCTGGCCTTCAGGGGAAGAAACGCCAGGTGGTGGTCAGGGGCCAGCAGCACCGCCGCCAGCAGGACCCATTCGAGCGGCTCGAAGGGGGCCGATGGCGCCGGTGGTGAGGTCACAGATGATCGGTGCCCCCAGCCCGATGGCGTTGGCGGTCAACAGTGTCCACCATGCCCACCGTTGCCGTGCCCGGAAAGCGGTCAGCGCGATCACGCTGAGGGGCAGGCCAACGGCAACGTTCAGCGCACCAACCAGGCAGAAGCCAGCGAGGATGAAGTGACCGGTGGCCGGCGAAGTGTGCATTAGCGCAGGCCAGCTGTAGCCGGTGTAGTGCTCATAGCCGGGAATGAGCTGGCCCGGGAACAAGAGCGCAAGCACCCCCAGGGCCACGATCGCGGCATCGGCGGCCGCGATCACCCTGGAGGCGGTCCGCACCTGGCGAGGCGTCATCATTGGCTATCCGGCTCGAGCACGAAAACCGATCGCTTGCCCCCTCCGTCATAGAAAGTCTGGTAGGCGGGCCACAGCTTTGCCAGCCGGGGCCAGTAGCGGTCCAGCTCGTCTCCGGACACCGGGCGAGCCCTCACCGTGATGATGTCACGGCCGATCTGGACCTGGGCGCGGGGCTGGGCGCGCAGATTCAGAACCCACGGGTTGGGCCGCTCGAACCCGGGATTGACGTTGCAGATGACCACCCGGTCCCCGTTGCGCAGGTACAGCAGGGGGACCGTCCGCGCCTTCCCGGTACGCCGCCCGGTCGTCGTCAAAAGCAGGACAGGGGCGCGGCCGGTCAGCGAGAACCGGCCACCGGTGCGGCGGTACAGCTGCCGCTGCAGCGGCGAGACCACCCAGCCGATGGCAAGAACCCCAACGCGCGTGCCACCCAGGCGCTGTGCGAACCCGCGAACGGCTGCACGGATCGTGCCCAAGGCCATCCCCCACCATTGACCGCTGTGACGCCGGGCACCAGGGCCAGAAGTCACCTCGACAGCATCGCTGGATGGCCAGCAAACAGCCCTTCACAAGGCCGCCGCCACGGACCGGCAGCGAAGCATGCACACCGGACCGCTCCTCTGCGCCCCAGCCGGAGACGATGGCCAACGCAGCGACGAGCAGGCAGCATATCCCGCGCCATACCGGCTCGCTCAAGCCGCGTTGCCGCGCTCATCGCGGTCTCCCATCAGCAATGCCCCGGCCTGAGCAGAACTGGCAATTCTGCATCGGCCATCGAACGCCGAACCTGCCCGCAGCAATAGCGGGTAATCGGCGTGAGGCGCGCCCGACAGGGCCGACATAAGGCTGAATTGACGAGCGCCGACGACGCCGGCGATATGCAGGGAAGTGCATAGATATACGGACGTGAAACTTCCGCTATTCGGCATGAGCGGTCGGTTTAAGCCGCTCTACAGGCTCAGTTGTGACCCGTCCGAGCGCGGGCGCAGGTGCCGTCGACGATGGCAGCTTCAAGTGCTGGGCGGGGCCTGCCTTCGGCTCGGAGCCGTGTTGCCGCGTACGGGAGAAGTCACGCCCGGTGGGTGTGTATGCCAGACGCAGTGCTGCGGCACGAGGAATGGCTTCGGGAAGCTGCTATCGGTCAGTTGGGCTGGTGAGCAAGCCGGATGCCTATCTTCCACGTCAGCGCGCTGGATACGACGAAGGCCTTTTGGGTCGCGGCCGTCCTCGGTCACGGCATTGGCGACTTCGGCTAGGACTTCCGAGACGTCGAAGCCGAGCCGGTCGGCCACCTGCATGATCTGGTACGGGGTGTCGGCGGGCAGCAGACGGGCGATCTCGGTGAGTTCCGGGTTGTCGACTGGGTGGAGTAGGTCATCGGTCAGGCCGATTTCCCGGTCTCTGGTGATCTGGCGGATCTGCGTGGTGGTGTCGGGCGGCAGCAGGTGGGCGATCAGTTTGGCTACGTCGCGCATCGCCAGTAGTGGTCCGCCAGTGTCCTGGAGCTGCCGTTCCCAAGGCTTGATGGCGGCGTCGATGATCATGGCGGACAGCGGCTGGATCTGGTCCTGCAGGATCGTCCGTAGTGCGGCTGGACCGTCTCGCTGCAGGATTTCGGCAGGGTCTTTCGCGGCGAGCAGGACTGATCCCAGCTTGGCGGTGGCCGGTCGCAGGATGCCGTAGGCGCGAGCAGCGGCTTTGCGTCCTGCCTCGTCGTTGTCGAACGCGGTCAGGACTCCGGTGCGGGGCAGGTCGGAGACCGCGGCGAGCGCGGCAATCTGCTGGCTGGTCAGGGCGGTGCCGCAGGGGGCCAGTCCCACGCGCTGAGCGGGGTCGGCGATGGTGATGGCGATGGCGTCGAACGGCCCTTCGGCGATGACGGGGACAGCGTCGCGGGCGAGGGCGCCACGCGCCTGGTGCAGGCCGAACAGCAGGTCGCCTTTGCGGTAGGTCGAGGTCTCGGGGCTGTTGAGGTATTTCGGGATTTCCGGGCGGGAGCCGGGACGGGCGCGGCCGATGAATCCGGCGGGTGTGCCGTGCTCGTCGAGGACGGGCAGCATGACCCTGTCCCTGAAGTGGTCGATGAGCGTTCCGCGTGAGGACGGCCTGGCGAGGCCGGCGGCCTGGATCGCGTCGTCGTGGTGTCCGAGGGTTCGCAGGTGGTCGGTGAGCGCGCGTATGCAGGTAGTTCGATCCCCAGCTGCCGGGGAGCTGGCTCGTGAAGAACTCCTGGGCGTCGGCCAGGACGCGGGCGTGCCCGGCGGCTTCGGGGGCGGCCTGGCGGGTGTGCGCTCGACGCCGTCTCTGACGAGGAGGCTGGCCTGCTCTACGGGTAGCTGGTGGTCGAGGTGACGGGTGATCCGGGCGGCAGCCGCGGTGACGCGTTCGCCGACGGCCAGGATGGCCCCGGCTGGCTGGGCACGGAGGTCACGGCCGGCCCAGGCGGGCGGGGCAGGAAACTGGTGTGCCGTCGGGATGCCGCACCGGATGCAGATGACGTAGGCGACCGAGTCGGCTTCGGTCTTCGGGACCCCGGTGCAGCCGGAGGGGGTGGTGCCGGGCGGGCAGCTGACGGGTTCGTGCAGCAGGACGTGGCCGAGTTGGTGGGCCAGTGCCCAGACGATCTGGTACTCATCGGGGCCGGGAGGGATCCGGATGCGGCGGGCCGTCCACATTGTTACGTCGTCCTCGGGACAGCCGTGCGCGCGCTCGACCGCGAATCCCTCGCGCCGGGCTAGCCAGTACAGGGCGTCGCATAGTCCAGGCGGCGTCCGCCCCGGCAAGGGCGATGTAGCCGATCGCGCGGTTACCGTAGGGCCGCTGGCCTGCGAAAGGTCCCACAGATAGCCGACCCGTTCGGCATCTCGCCACGACGGGACCGGGTTCCGGTCCCCCGCTCCTGGCCGACGTACGGCGGAGAAGATCGCGATTCCCTGCTCCTGCCGACTGACCTGCCGTCCCATCGCCTGCCAGGGGTCGTATCCGCGGAGTATGGTCGCGCCGGGCCGCTGAGCGGATATGAGCAGGATGTTCGCGAAGGTCTCGCCGGGCAGCCGCGCGACTAGGCGCAGGCACCGGGCCCAGTCCTCGGGCGTGCGCATGGCCTGGGCTTCTTCGTGCAGGCGGGTGCGGAGCGCGGCGAGTTTGCGCTGGCGGTCATCCTCACTGTCCCGCGGGCCGGGGACGGGGAGCGACTGTGCGTCCGCGTGCTCATGCATGGCGGGAGTTGAGGCCGGAGGCGGCCGATAGCCAGCGGAGCCGGTCGTTAGCGATGCTGTAGCCTTGGCCGCGCAGCTTCTCGGCTAGGGCGGCCTGGCTGAGCTTGCCGCCGTCGTGCGCGGACTCGGCGATGATGCGGATGGCGGCCGCCACGAGCTGCTGGTCGTGGCCGCCGTCCTCGCCAGGCGCCGCGCCTGGCGCGGTGATCAGGTTGGCAATGGCGGCGTGGGCGGGTTCGGCCGTGGTGTAGTCGAGCCGGGCCAGCTGCTGGGTCAGGGTGAGGATCTGGACCTGGCGCAGGATCTCGGCGGCGATCGTCGGGTCGGCGAATCCGGCTCGGGTGAGGGCGGCGTGAGCGCGACGCTCGGCCTTGCGGATCCGCCGGGCGGCCGTTGCGGCTGGCCCAGGCGGCTGGTCGACGGGGTGGAGGGCCTGGCGCAGCTGGTACAGCCGCCGGGCGGCTTGGTCCACGCGGACGCGGCGGGTGGCGGTCTGCGCCGAGAGCTGGGCGTCGGCAGCCAGCCGCAGCTGGACCCGGAGGCGTTCGGCCGGGTGCAACCACAGCAGGCCGGCCAGGCTGCGGTCCGGCCGGTCCGCTGTGCGCTGCCGGAGCTCGTTGAGCGTGAACTCGAACAGGATCGCGGCGATGACCGGCATCAGCCCGAACGCTTCGGGGGCGGCTGTGCGGTGCGGGGCGTGGCTCCAGTTGAACGCGGCGGAGGCGGCGACCAGTCCCCACACGGCCAGGCGCGGGGCGAGGCTTGATTCGGCCCGGGCCGCGCGGCGCATCAGCAGGACGGCACACACTCCGGCGGCGCCGTCTAGGGCGAAGAACAGCAGGTAGGGCCACGGTCCGGGCAGGCCCATGTTGTCACGGGCGAACCCGGTCAGGCCCTGCGCGGAGATTCCGGCCGCCACGCTGGCGAAGCCGCCGAGCAGCGCGTACTGGGCGGTCGATGCGACTACCTCGCGAGCCTGGGTGGTCGGGCCGGTCATCGGATGCTGCCGAGACCGTGCTTCGCAATTGCCACACTGTCGTTCCGTAGCTTTGAGGTGGTCTCAGCCGAGATCTATATCACTTTTAGTTGATAACAACATATGAGAACCAGATGGTCGAATGTCAACTTGGCTGTGCGGTATCACGAAGAGGGATTAGCATGGAGGGTGATTAGTCGGGCTGGGGGAGGTCTAGTGGCGCAGGATGAGGGCACGGGCGAGCCGAGCCTGCACACCCTCGCCGAGAAGATCCGCTGGCTGATCGATACGGCGCATCCTGCCGACCGGGGGCCTTACTCCATCTCCGAGGTTTGTTTCGTCATCCACAAGGCCACGGGAGAGGAGGTCTCTCACACCACCATCTGGAAGCTGACCAACGGGCAGTCCCGGAATCCGTCCAAGCGGCTGATCGAGCTGCTGGCCAGGACGTTCGGCGTACCTCCCGCATTCTTCTTTGACGACTTCGACGAGGAGCAGATGGGGCTGCTGAAGGAGCAGATCGAGCTGCTGACCTTGGTACGGGACGCGAAGATCACCAGTGCGCAGTTGCGTGCGCTTCTCGGGCTCGACGAGGACGGCCGAAAGGCGGTTGCCGACGCTATCGCGCGGACCGCGCGCGCCGAAGCTGAACGGCTCGTCCGTGAACAGGGCGAAGAACGCAGCAATCGCTGAAGGCCCGCCACATGGTCACCTCACATGAAGGATGCGGACCGTTCGGTGGCGGGCCACTTCTCGATCACCGGCAGCGTGCGACCAAGGGCCGGTAGCGGCCAGCGCACGCGCGTACAGCTCCGGATCCGCGAACTCCCAGGCGAACGGAACGTCCAGGCGCTCGACATCGCCGAATCCGTGCGACGCGAGGAGCTGCTCACCCGCACCAGGCCGGCCGAGCGACACCATCACAGCCTGGTTGCCGGCCGTTTCCGCCGCAGCCAGGCGGAACGGCGCCAGCGCCCATGCTCCCGGGGAAATCTTCAGGTGACCCCACACCGTTATCCAGGCCGGTTGTCCGGTGCCGGTCATCCGGCAGTGCAGACCGGTGCCAGCCGCTTGCGCGTAGCGTGCAGGTCGCCGCGCTCGCCGGTGGTGATCTGCATGATGGCCCGTCTGTGGTAGTGCCGGTCACTGGGCGGCCAGCAGTGTGGCGATGCGCGCGGCGGCGCGGCCCGCGCCGCCGCGCGGGACCTTCCGGTAATCCGGCCGGGTGCCGGCTTCCGCCAGTGCGGCCCGCATCGTGGCGGCCAGGTCGTCTGCTGTGGTCGTCGTGTAGTCCATCCGCAGGCCGGCCCGGTAGTGGTTGAGCCGGTGGGTGACGAAGTGCTGCTGTTCCCAGTGGCGGCGCAGGGGGAAGTAGATGAATGGCCGCCCGGTGGCGACCAGTTCCATCGTGGTGGACAGGCCGCCTTGCACGATGGCCGCATCGGCGCACGCCAGGTGCTCGAAGAGATCGGGTACATAGCCGCGCTTGTCCATGCCTTCGGTGTCCGGCAGCAGCCGGGGATCGATGCGAGGGCCGGTGACCAGAAGCATCCGCGCGTCCGGCACCTGCTTGCGCAGCCTGGCGAACGCGTCGCAGGTCAGTTCCAGCAGGCGGACGCCAGCCGCCGTGCCCCCTACCGCGGCCACGAGCAACGGCTGGTGCTGGGGGTAGCCGAGCCGGCCGCGCAACCGGGCGCGGTCACGGAAGGCAGCGGGGTCGAACGGGAGCACATAGGGAACTGAGGTGAACCACCGGCTGGACCATGGCCGTATTCCCGGCAGGCCGGGCCCGAACGAGACATCGGGCAGCTCATCGAACGAGCCGATGAACATGGACAGGTCGCGCAGCCGGGGGAACCGCTCACGCTTTTCGATGGAGTCGGCGTTGTAGTCCGCGCACAACTCGGCTTCCCGCGGGTCGCCTGGGTCGGTCGGCAGGAAGCCGATCACGTCGGTCATGAATACGTACGGCGCGATCTTCCGCTCGGGGTTCTCGTGCAGGAAATAATCGATCTCCCAGCACTCGTCACCTACCCACAGGTCGTAGCGGGTGTCCCTGACTACGTCGTCGAACAGCATGTAGTTCGCGCACAGGATCTCGTCCATCCGACGGAACGCGTAGAACGCGGGCAGGTCGTGGTTCGCGGATTCCGACTCCCAGTGCGCCGACTCCGAGACCAGATCGGAGCTCGCCGGGTGGATGATCTCCCCGGCGCCGGCGAGTACCTGGGTCACCGGCGGCTGGGCCCACCAGTGGATGTCCAGGTCCGGCACGCGTTGCCGGAGGGCCCGGGCGATGGCCAGGTCCCGCTGGACGTGGCCGAGACCGATAGGGGAGGAGATCCACAGCGCTCGTCGAGTGCGGCTGTGGGTGGCCTGCCAGACGGCCCGCTTGCGCCGCCGGTGGACCACCCGGTCCACAAAGTCACGGATGATGTGGTTTACCGCGACCGGGTACCGGACGTGCGGCGCATGCCCGCCGCCTTCGATCACGAGCAGCTCAGCGCTCGTCAGGTCGGCGATCCGCCGGGCCCGCTCCGGCGGGACGATCTTGTCCTGGTCACCGCCGATCACGAGCACCGGACAGGCCAGCGACCGGCAGAGGCGGATGGCCTCCTGCTCATCGGCGACCTGCTGAGGGGCATCGGCATCGCACAGCAGGGTCTCAGCGTCGGTCTGCATGCCCCACTCGACCAGATCGTCGTAGGGCTTCGTGGAGTGCGGCTCGGTGGTGATCTGGGACATGAAGAACTCGACGTATCCTCGCCAGTCCTCCCGCCAGTAGTGCCGGTTCTCCTTCGCCCACCCCTCGGGCGTGTCGAGCACGTCGTCGAAAGAATGCCCGCTTCGTTCCCACGGGTCGGACGGCGGGATCGGCAGCGTCGGCGCGATGGCTACGATTCCGGTCACCCGCTGCGGATGAGCCGCCGCGAACAACAGCGCCCAGGGGAAGCCGCTGCAGAACGCCGCGAGCACTGCCCGTTCGGTGCCGGTCGCGTCGAGCACGGCCGCAGCGTCACTCGCGAAGACCGCGTCGGCGTAGGCCGCCGGGTTCCCGGGCCGGTCGGACTGGCCGTTGCCGCGCGGGTCGAAGGTGATCACACGGTAGTCCCGGGCCAGGAACGGCACCTGCATCTTCCAGTGCCTGGAGTCCAGGATCGCCCACGTGGGCAGCAGCAGGATCGTCGGCTGGCCCGTGCCGTGCACTTCGTAATGGATCCGCACGCCTGAATTGACAGCGTAACCGGACTCATCGGGTAGCCGTGCGCGCATCAGTTGCACCTCCAACGGGCCGCGAGGCAGCAGTGCAAGGCCCAGAGGATCATCCGGGAACGCAGCCGACGGCATGGACCGCCACCCTGGTGACCGGTCGAGCCTCACGTTCCTCTCTTGATACCCCGGCTGAAGGGGAGCGGCTATCAGGGAAAGCCCCTAGGTACCCATACGGCCCGGCTCTGGCCGGGCCTGGTGCCTATCCGGCCTGGGCGCCTGCCTGGGCCCGGACGCTTATCGCGCTGGGGCGGACAGGTGATGCGTGACGACCCAGGCGGCTACCTCGGCCCGGCTGCGGGCATCTAGCTTGGACATCACATGGTGCATGTGGACCTCGGCGGTCTTCTCGGAGATTCCGAGAACCCTGCCGATCTGCCGGTTGGTCCGGCCGGAGGCAACCAGCGCGGCGACTTGCCGCTCCCGCGGGGTAAGCGGTATCTGATGGGAGCGGTCCGGGTCACCGGGTGCGGCGCCCAAAGCGACCGTTATGGCAAGATCCGCGGCCTGCTGCGCGGGCATTGTCCGGCCAGCGTGCATGAGCGTGTCAGCGTCCTGAGGTCCCAGCGCGCGGGCGAGTACCCGCTCCACCGCCGAGCTTCTCGCCTGCTCGGCATCGGGCTGGCGGGCAGCCACCCGCACGCGCAGCGCTGCGGCCGCGCCGATCAGCCGCGCGGCGCTCTCGTAGTGCGCCCGTTCACTTGCGACATGGGCGAGTGCCTCCAGGCACTGGGCGACGCCCCGGGGGTCGTTGATTCCGGTGTAGATCCGCAGAGCCTCCGCCAGCAGCGGGCACGCTTCCTCCAGCCGGCCCTGCGCGCTCAGCGTCGTGCCAAGCCCCCACGCCGACCATGCCACCGCCCACGGATAGTCCAGTTGACGGAAGTCTCGCAGGCTCGCCCGCAGCAGTTCCGCAGCGCTCCCCAGGTCGCCATGGTCCCGGGCGAGCAGCCCAAGGTCATGCCGCGCCCACGCCACGCCCTGCGTGTTGCCTCCCTCGCGGAATCCCGCTTCGGCCCGCCGATGCCAGTCAGCCGACGCGGCCCACTCGCCGCCAGCACGGGCTACGTTCCCCAGAAAGGCGCACGCGATCGCCGCGCGGCGCCTGT
>WNGQ01011054.1_pt1 | contig 10296 bp, 9 predicted proteins | sample 5407661 | NCBI WGS metagenome assembly WNGQ01 (sample SAMN13153382, study PRJNA577476) | soil metagenome | isolation source: 60 cm soil or saprolite under Garry oak tree replicate 2 | place: USA:California | collected 2016-06-15 | reverse complement strand
GGCGCGGACGATGCCTGGGCGGCGATGCGCAAGGCCTTCGAGAAGGCGAGCGCGCAGTTCACGCAGGGCAAGAAGTGACGCGATCCCGAGGGCCCCGGCCGCTAGCTCTGCAGCATCCTGTCGAGGTGCTCAATGTCGTTGATAAGGACCCACTCGGAGGCCCCTGCCTTCTCGATCCGCTTCTGCCAGGCCTCGAGCCGCCCCATGTAGCGCCGCGGAGCGATGTTGTCGGTCTTGAGCTTGACGACGTTGAGCGCCACGACCCGGATGTCCTTCAGGTTGATCGGGAAATCGCGGACCGTGACCCTGTCGAGCTCCTCCTGCATGTCGGAGAAGATGAGGATGGTCTTCCTTCCCGCTCCGGTCTCGCTCAGATACATCCCGCCCTGGATCAGGCCGCCGGTGATGTCGGTGTAGGCGCTGCCTCCCACCGACTTGACGAAGGCGTCGATCTTGTCGCGGAAGGCGCGCTTCTGCGCGTTTGCCTGTGACGGGCGGCTGTCGAAAGTGACCTTCGCGATGATGTCCTTCTCGCTGAAGCTGCGCGTTTTCACCCGCGCCACGGCGAGCGAATCCCCCGACTGCAGCGTGCCGAGCAGGTAGTTGATGATGCGCTGCGCCTTGCCGACCTCTTGCGCGTACGTTCCGGAGGTGTCGATCAGCATGTATACGGCCTGGGTGTGGCTGCGCTGATCGGTGCAAGTCGATGCCGACAATACGAGTAGCGAGGCGAGAAGCAAGCGTTTCACCATGGTCGTCCCCATTACGCAGCGCGCTTGACGGGGCGCGATTCCGACGCGTCGCCCTCCGAGCGGGCCGCCTTGACCAGGCGCTCGACGAGCAGCGGCAGCACGATCGTGACGTCGTACACGGCGATCAACACCCTGCACAGCTGCCGGATCAGATTGCCGAGAACGCGCAACACGAAAGCGGTCGCGCGAATGAGCATCACCAGGAACGCTCCGCCGACGGTGCGCAGCGAGTAGACGAAGGACTCGAGCGGGATCGCCACGAAAGCCAGCGCGAAGGGCAGGAAGAAACCGAGGAGCATCTGCGCCGTGGTCGGTATCATCCTGAGCAGGGGATCGGCGGGGGCCGCTCGCTGCACGGTCGCGAGCGACTGAACGAGTGCCTGCCTGTCGGCGGACAGCATGTCGCGCATCAGCGCGAGCGCGGCCTCGATTCCGGCAAAGACGAAGAGGAATACGACGGCGACCCAGAGCATGCGGTGGCGCATGCGGTCGTTCATGTTGGCAATGAGGGGGAACAGATGCGTGATGCGCAGCGTCTCCATCACGAACAAGCCCATCGTCGCCTCGAGGAAGATGATGACGAGCGCGGCCACGTCGGACATGCGCAGCGTGGAAGTCAGGTAGTCGCCGGCGCCGACCATCTCGGAGAACGGCAGGGCGATCAGCTTGAAGTTGACGAGCGCACCGCCCACCGCGATCAGCAGAACCATCGTTGATATTGCAAACTGCGTGAACGCGGACACGGTCAGCGCGTGCTCCGCCTTGTCGGCCTTCTTGTTGATCTGCTCGTACTTCTCCATCTGCGCGTCGATCTTCGAGGACGTGTCGTGCAGACCCGTCAGCTTCTTGTCGACCTGTCCGAAGGTCTTGTCGAGCGAACGCCAGAACGGCATGAAGCCGTTCAGTATCTTGTGGCGCGACTCGAAGGCGCGGCGGTACTCGGCCAGCGCCTTGTCGTGGATGGCATGCACCGAGCGCTTGATCTCCTCGAGAATGCGTTGAACCATCTCGTTGCTGTCGGACTTGACCTTGGCGATGGCTGTGACGGCCTCGACCCATTCGGGCGGCGGCGGTGGCACCTCGCCGCATTTCTTGTAGTCTTCCTCGACGCGGGTGATCTCCTCCAGCAGCTTGCGCTGCAGCGCCGGATAGCCTTCCAGATCGCGCGTCACAAGCGCTCCAATGCGCTCGAACTCGCGCTCGATATGCTGGCCCACCTCCTCGCGCCCGTGCGCGAGCAGGACCACCTTGTTGCGCTCTTTCATGTCCCGCGCCGTGGCGAAGAGCCAGCGCGCGCCCAGCCTCAACGGCCCCGCCGCCATGCGGCCGACCGAGTGGAGCAGATCGTGGACGAGCCTGCGCGCCGCGTACAGGAACGGCATCGCGATGGCGAACAAAATCAACGCGGAAGCCACAGCGTTGCCGGGCCAGATCATCCAGAACTGGTTGCTCATATGACCTCCCCATCCCGGCTTGCCGGCCGGAGTCAGGACAACGGCATAAGATAGATCAGGCGGGCACGGCGCGCCAGCGTATTTGAGGCAATATTTCTCGAATACCGATAGTCCGCGCGGAACTGTTTTGATCCGATTGATTATTTTTTGACGTGCCGTATGTCGCTGGGAAGCGACAAGCCGGTTCCGGCGCACGCCGTTCACGTCCACGGCCCAGGCTCAGCGCTTCGCGGTCCTCACGAAGCGCGGGTACACCTTCTTCACGTTGCCCTGGAAGATCTTCTCCTTGTCGGCCTTGCCCACCCAGTCGATCTTATCGATGTAGCGCTTGGTGTCGTCGTAGTTGAACCCGGTCTCCGGGTCAACGCCCTTCACCGCACCGACCATCTCGGAGGCGAAAAGGATATTGTCGGCGGGGATCACTTTCAGCAGCAGGTCGATGCCGGGCTGGTGATAGACGCACGTGTCGAAGAACACGTTGTTCATGAGCAGCTCCTTCAGCGGCGGGCGCTTCATGTCCTGAGCGAGGCCCCGGTAGCGGCCCCAGTGGTACGGCACCGCGCCGCCGCCGTGCGGAATGATGAATTTCAGCGTCGGGAAATCGTGGAACAGGTCCGCGGTGATGAACTGCATGAACGCGGTGGTATCGCCGTTGATGTAGTGCGCCCCGGTCCCGTGGAAGTTCGGGTTGCAGGACGCGCTCACGTGGACCATGGCCGGCACCTCCAGCTCGACCATCTTCTCGTAGAGCGGATACCACCACTTGTCCGTGAGCGGCGGCTCCTTCCAGTAGCCGCCGGAAGGATCCGGGTTCAGGTTGCAGCCGATGAATCCGAACTCTTTCACGCAGCGCTCCAGCTCCGGGATGCAGTTCTTCGGCGAAACGCCGGGACTTTGCGGAAGCTGGCAGACACCGACGAATTTCTCCGGGTAGAGCATGCAGACGCGGTGGATCATCTCGTTGCAGTGCTCCGACCAGTGCCGGCTCGTGGTTTCGTTGCCGATGTGATGGCTCATGCCCATCGCGCGCGGCGAGAAGATGGTGATGTCGGTGCCGCGCTCGCGCTGCAGCTTCAGCTGCGCGCCCTCGAGGCTCGCGCGGATCTCGTCGTCGCTGATCCCGAGCGAGCCCTTCGACGGGACGTGCTTGGCATCCTCCAGCGCCGCGATCTGGCGCTTGCGCCATTCCTCGAGCTGCTTGGGAGCGGTGGTGTAGTGACCGTGGCAATCGATGATCATCGGTTTGTCGTCTCCGTCAGCCGAGTTTGCGCGTCACGTCGTCGAACAGCTCGTCCACTGTAAAGCGCTTCGGAATCATCCGCTGCTGGTAGACGGTGTCGATGACGACTTCGAGGCTGCGCCGGTTCGCCTCCAGGCCGAACGGATGGGTGTCGAACTCGCCGGGTTTGGGCAGCTTCGCCATCTTCTTGCTCTCGGCTAGGAGGCGGTAGATTTCGCGCACGGCTTCCGGCTCGGATCTCGACAGGGATTCTTTCACGGCCACCATGTGATTGATCTGCAGCGCCCGGTACTTCTTGTGCCAGGCCTCGGCGGCCGCCGCCGGATTGTGGATGAGCGGCTTAAGACGCGGGTCGGTCGGGACGGCGGGCAGGATCGCCGCGTCGATCTCCCCGGCAAGGAGCATCGCAGTCAGCTCCTTGCCCTCGGGCGCGCGCTCCACCGACGGCGGATCGCGGAACTCGGCAACGTGGGCTTCTTCGAATGTGACCCACTTCACGCGGTCTATGTCCACGCCGTGTTCGTTGGCGAGGATTCCGCGCAGCCACGTCGAGGTCGTCACGGTGTAGGAACGCGTGCCCACGCGGCGACCTGCAAGGTCGGCCGGCGCGAGCGGTCCGCGCTCGATGTTGTAGACGATGTGGGGGTGCTGAAAGCGCGCGAGCACGACCGCGGGCAGGAGCACCAGCGGCTTGCCGTGCGCCTTCGCCATGAGGAAGGTCACGATGGCAAGCTCGGCGCAGTCGAACTCGAGGTTCCGCACCACCCGCTTGAACGCCGTGCTTGGCGTCTTCACGTCGGCGAACTCCAGGCTCACCGAAGACGATTTCACCTCGCCCTTCTTCAGCGCGAGGGTGACCGGGTAATCCCCCAGGAGCGTGCGCACTGCGACCGGCTCAGTCATAGCGGTGTACCCTTTCATTTTTCAGCAAGAGGCCTCCAATGAGCGAAACAAGAGAAGTCGTGGTCGTCGATGTGAAGATCCCGTTCTGGTCCATGGTGGTCCTGCTCGTCAAATGGGCGATCGCGGCGATACCGGCCATGATCATCCTGCTGGTCCTCGCGACCGTAGTATCGATGGTACTCGGCGGCGTGTTCCACTGGAACTGGATGGGCCGGGGCATGGTGTAGCCGCGCTCGAGCGCGAGAATGGCGGACCGCTACGATGCCCGTGATTGTATAATCAGCCGGTATTTTTCACTTACCGGACCGGTCGCTCCGCATGGACTTCAAGAAGGAAGAAAGCCTGCTCGCAAACCTGAAGATGGCGCCCCGGGATCCGATTCTCGGGATGACAGAGACCTTCGTCGCCGATTCCAATCCCGACAAGGTCAACCTGGGCGTGGGCGTCTATTACGACGACCGCGGGAAAGTTCCACTCCTGGAGTGCGTGCGATTGACCGATCAGGCGCTCACCGAGAGCAGCCTCGCGCGCCCCTACCTGGCCATGGACGGGATCCCGGAATACGTCCGTGCCGTCCAGGCCCTGCTGTTCGGCGCAGATCATCCCGCCGCGCGGCAGGGACGGATCACGACGGTTCAGGCCGTGGGAGGGACGGGAGCCCTGAAGGTGGGCGCGGATTTCATCAAGCGCTTGGCCCCCGACGCGGCGATCTATCTTTCCGATCCGAGCTACGACAATCACCGGCCGCTGTTCGAGCAGGCGGGCTTCAGGATCGAGATGTATCCCTACTACGATCCACGCACCCACGGAATCAAGTTCGACGAAATGATGTCCTTCCTCGGCAAGGCCCCGAAGGGCGCTATCGTCCTCTTCCATGCGTGCTGCCACAACCCCACGGGGGTCGACATACGCGACGAGCAATGGGGAGAGGTCATCGAGCTCGTTTCGGCGCGCCGTCTGGTACCGTTCCTAGACTTCGCTTACCAGGGTTTCGGTGAAGGGATCGACGAGGACGCCGAGGTGGTCCGCCGGTTTGCCGAGGCGATGCCCCTCCTGCTGGTGGCCAACTCCTTCTCGAAGTCCTTCTCGCTGTACGGCGAGCGCGTCGGGGCCCTGAGCGTCGTCACCGCGGACAAAGACGAGGCGGCTCGGGTGCTGAGCCAGCTGAAACGCATGATCCGCACGAACTATTCGAACCCGCCGTCACACGGGGCGAGGATCGTCAGCTCGATACTGGGGTCCTCCGACATGCGCGTCCTGTGGAGAAAAGAGGTCGTCGGCATGCGTGACCGCGTCCGCCTCATGCGGCGGGAACTCGTCGACCGCCTCGGGCAGAAGATTCCCGGGGAGGATTTCAGCTTCATCCTGAAGCAGAGAGGAATCTTCTCCTATTCGGGTCTTTCGCGCGACCAGATGATCGCCCTGCGCGAACGCTTCTCCGTCTACGCGCTGGAGTCGGGCCGCATCTGCGTCGCGGCATTGAACTCGCGCAACCTCGACTACGTCGCCAATTCGCTCGCGAGCACGGTCCGCGCGAGCAAAGACGGCCTGCTGACACCGACGCGCGCCGTATAAGCTTCTCAGCCCCCCGCCTCGACCCGCCGGAGCCTGCGCGCGGCCGCGCGCAGGCGTATGATCTTTTCCGCCCCGAAAAACTCGATCCCGCTGCTACCGGGCTTCCCGCTATTCCCTCAGACGGAGGAGCTATGGAACGTTCGCCAGGCCGTCGCCGTTTTCTGAAATCCGCCGCCGCGATGAGTGCAGCCGCGCTTCCGACCGCCGCCCTTGCGGCCGAACCGAAGGAAAGTCACGCGCAGCACGCCGCACCGAAGCGCGTCGCAGCGGCGCCTTCCCCGCAGGCGCGCCCGTACATGTTCCTGAGTCAGACTGAGGTAGCCTTCCTCGACGCCGCAGTCGCGCGCCTCATCCCCAAGGACGAGCTGGGACCCGGTGCAAAAGAAGCCGGCGTCAGCTATTTCATCGACCAGCAGCTCTTCGGCGGCTACGGCACGATGGCGAAGAAATACAAGCAGGGGCCCTGGCCCGAGGGCACGCCGCAGCAAGGCTACCAGTCCCCGCTCACGCCGGCCGAGGTGTATCGCGCCGCGATCCGCGATGCGAACGACTACTGCCGCAAGCAGCATGGAAAGACCTTCGACGCGCTCTCCGTCGCTCAGCAGGACGAGGTACTGCGCGGCCTCGACGAAGGCAAGATAGAGCTCGAGTCGGTGCGCGCGCAGTTCTTCTTCAACATGCTCCTGAATAACACGATCGAAGGCTTCTTCGCCGACCCGGTGTACGGAGGCAACCGCGACAAGGCGGGCTGGAAGCTCGTGGGCTTCCCTGGAGTGGCCGCTGTATACACCACGTACATAGACAAGCACAACGTGCCCTATCGGGCGCAGCCCGTCAGCATCGCCGACATCCAGCAGCGGACCGCACAGGTGGACGAGCACGGCCACGCGAAGCACGTGATGATCTCCGACAAGGAAAGGGGCTAGGCCATGGCGACGAAACTCAAGTCCGTCGACGTCGTCACGGTCGGCGTCGGCCTCACCGGCACGATCCTCGCAAAGGAGCTGGCCGACACCGGCCTCAAAGTGGTGGGGCTCGAGCGCGGGCGCTGGCGCGACACCGATCCCGACTTCTCCATGCCGGGCGCCCACGACGAGCTGAAGTACGTGCGCCGCCACGAGCTGATGCAAGACCTGTCCAAGGAGACGCTCACCTTCCGCAATGCGATGAGCGAGACCGCGCTCCCGATGCGCCAGCTCGGCTCTTTTCTTCCAGGCGAAGGCGTGGGCGGCGCGGCGGTGCACTGGGGCGGCCTCACGTGGCGCTTCCTGCCGTGGGACTTCGAGACGAGGAGCCGCACGCTCGCGCGCTATGGCAAGAACCAGGTCGCCGAGGACTGCACGCTGCAGGACTGGGGCGTGAGCTTCGACGAGCTCGAGCCGCATTTCGACCGTTTCGAATACCTCTACGGCATCTCGGGCAAGGCGGGCAATCTCCAGGGGAAGAGAATCCCCGGCGGCAATCCGTTCGAGGGCGCGCGCTCGCGCGAGTACCCCAACCCGCCCTTGAAGACCGCGTATTCGAGCGCGCTCTTCGCCAAGGCCACGCAGGCCATGGGCTACAAGCCTTTTCCCGTGCCCACGGGCGCGAACTCACGCCCTTACAAGAACGAGTACGGCGCGACGATCAACGCGTGCGTGTACTGCGGCTACTGCCAGTTCTTCGGCTGCGAGATGGGTGCCAAGGCGAGCCCGCAGACCGCGGTGCTGCCCGCCCTGATGCAGAACAAGAACTTCGAATTGAGGACGCTGTGCAACGTCGTAAGAGTGAATCTCGACTCGGAGAAGAAGCGCGCGGTCAGCGTCACCTATGTCGACTCGCGCGGGCGCGAGTTCGAGCAGCCCGCGGACCTGGTACTCCTGACTTCGTATGTGCTCAACAACACGCGCCTGATGCTGCTTTCGGGAATCGGCAAGCCCTACGACCCGGTCGCCAACACCGGCGTCGTGGGCAGGAACTACGCGTACCAGACGCCTTCTTCCGTTACGTTGTTTTTCGAGGACAAGAACTTCAACTCCTTTATGGGCGCAGGCGGGTTGGGCCTCGCGATCGACGAGTTCAACGGCGACAACTTCGACCACTCGGGCCTCGGCTTCATCGGAGGCGGATTTATGCAGGCGGGCTCGAACGGCGCGCGGCCGATCGAAGTCCGCCCGGTGCCTCAGGGCACGCCGCGCTGGGGCCCGGAATGGAAGAAGGCGGTCGCGAGATATTTCAACCGCTCCTTCTCGATCACCATCCAAGGCGCGTGCCAGAGCTACCGCACCAACTACCTCGATCTCGACCCGACCTACCGCGACACCTACGGGCTGCCGCTGCTTCGCATGACCTTCGACCGACACGAGAACGAAACCAAGATGTCGGTGTGGCTCACCAGCAAGGCGGCGGAGATCGCAAAGGCGATCGGCCCGGCGAAGATGAACGTCAGCCCGCGCACCGGCAAATACACGATCGTTCCCTATCAAAGCGAACGTCTTCGTCGTCGGCGCGAGCGCCTTCCCGCAGAACGGCGGCTACAACCCGACGGGAACGGTGGGCGCGCTGACCTTCCAGGCGCTCGAGGCGATCAAGACGAAGTATTTGAAGAAGCCGGGGGCGCTGGCGTAGGAATATGGCGACCAAACTCAAACCGGTCGACGTCGTCACGGTCGGCGTCGGGCTCACCGGCACCATCCTCGCGAAAGAGCTGGCCGACGCCGGGCTGAAAGTCGTGGGCCTGGAGCGCGGCGCATGGCGCGACACGCATCCGGATTTCGACATGCCGAACGCGCACGACGAGCTGAAGTACGCCCGGCGCCACGAGCTGATGCAGGACCTCTCGAGGGAGACTCTCACCTTCCGCAACGCGCAGGGCGATACCGCGCTGCCGATGCGCCAGATGGGCTCGTTTCTCCCGGGCGAGGGCGTGGGCGGGGCCGCGGTACACTGGAACGGCGTGACCTGGCGCTTCCTGCCCTGGGACTTCGAGACGAAGAGCCGCACCCTCGCGCGATACGGGAAGGAGCAGCTCGCTCCCGATTGCACCAGCCAGGATTGGGGCGTCACTTACGAAGAGCTCGAGCCGCACTTCGACCGCTTCGAATACCTGTACGGCATCTGCGGCAAGGCCGGCAATTTGCAGGGACGAATCCAGCCGGGCGGCAATCCGTTCGAGGGCCCGCGATCGCGCGAGTACCCGAACCCGCCGATGAAGACCGCCTACGCCGGCTCGCTCTTCGGCAAGGGGGCGGGCGAGCTGGGCTATCACCCGTTCCCGGCGCCTTCGGCAAACATGACGCGTCCGTACACCAATCCGTACGGCGTCACGCTGGGCGCGTGCGTCTATTGCGGTTATTGCGAGCGCTTCGGGTGCGAGATGGGCGCGAAGGCGAGCCCGCAGACCACGGTGCTGCCGGTGTTGCTCGCGAACAAGAATTACGAGCTGCGCACGCTCGCGAACGTCATCAAGGTCAACCTCGACTCCGAGAAGAAGCGCGCGGTCGGGGTGACCTACGTCGATTCGCGCGGGCGCGAGTTCGAGCAACCGGCGGAGCTGGTCCTGCTGACCTCCTACGTCTTCAACAACGTGCGTCTGATGCTGCTCTCCGGAATCGGCGCGCCGTACGATCCGGCCACCGGCCTCGGCACGGTGGGCCGCAACTACGCGTATCAGACGACGAGCAACGTGACGCTCTTCTTCGAGGACAAGGTGTTCAACCAGTTCATGGGCGCGGGTGCGCTCTCGACCATGATCGACGATCTCGACGGTGACAACTTCGACCACGCGGGCCTGGGCTTCATCGGCGGCGGCTGGATCGGCGCCGCGAGCAGCGGAGCCCGGCCGATCGACACCAACCCGGTGCCCTCGGGAACGCCGCGCTGGGGCTCGGATTGGAAAAAAGCGGTCTCCAGGTACTACAACCGCTCGTTCGGCATCACCTGCCACGGCTCCTGCCAGAGCTACCGCACGAATTGCCTCGATCTCGATCCCACCTATCGCGACGCCTACGGCCTGCCGCTCCTGCGCATGACTTTCGATTTCCACGACAACGAGTACAAGATGTCGGACCACATGACGAGGAAGGCGGTCGAGATCGCCAAGGCCGCGGGCGCGGCGAAACTCAACGCCAACCCGCGCAGGGGCAAGTACAGCATCGTTCCCTACCAGAGCACGCACAACACCGGCGGCGCGGTGATGGGCGCGGACCCGGCGACGAGCGCCGTCAACAAATACCTGCAGAGCTGGGACGTCCCGAACGTCTTCGTCGTCGGCGCGAGCGCCTTCCCGCAGAACGGCGGCTACAACCCGACGGGAACGGTGGGCGCGCTGACCTTCCAGGCGCTCGAGGCGATCAAGACGAAGTATTTGAAGAAGCCGGGGGCGCTGGCGTAG
>WNGQ01007726.1_pt1 | contig 10297 bp, 10 predicted proteins | sample 5407661 | NCBI WGS metagenome assembly WNGQ01 (sample SAMN13153382, study PRJNA577476) | soil metagenome | isolation source: 60 cm soil or saprolite under Garry oak tree replicate 2 | place: USA:California | collected 2016-06-15 | reverse complement strand
CGGCCGGCGATGGCTCAACGGGTGGACGCCACAGGGGTGGGCGCATGACAGGCAGCCTCCTCGCCTCGCGCGGACGCGCTGGTGCGCCGCGATCGGTGCTACCTATCACAAACCGGGTTAACTTGACCGGCGCTCTAGGAGGCCCCTGAATAATCCGCGATAGTCTCCCGCCCAGGTGCTGGCTGGGCTGGGAGGCAGGATCGTGCAGGGGGTTGAGCGGGCAGACCGCAGGCTGTTGGACGCGGCGGCGCTGGTGGGGCACCTGGTCCCCGAGGGCAGCATGTTCTGGTTCCTGGCCACCCATCGCGGCCAGGTGTTCCCCGACCAGAAGTTCGCGGACCTGTTCCCCTCAGGTCGGGGCCGGCCGTCAATACCCGCGCCGGTGGCAGCCGCGGTGTTGACCTTGCAGAGCTTGTATGACCTGTCGGATGCCGAGACCGCCGAGGCGGCCCGGTGTGATCTGCGCTGGAAGGTCGCGACCGGGATGGCCCTGGACGATGCGGGGTTTCACCCCTCGACGCTGACGTACTGGCGGCGGCGGCTGGCGCGCTCGGGGAGGCCACACCGGATCAACGAGGCGGTCAAGGGGGTCGTGGAGGAGACCGGGATGCTTGCTGGGCGGCGGCGGCGGGCGGTGGATTCCACGATCCTGGCGGATGCGGTCGCCACCCAGGACACCATCACCCAGTTGATCGCGGCGATCCGCCGGGTCGCCCGCCAGGTGCCCGGCGCGGCCGCCAGATCCAGGCGGTGTGCACTGGGCATGACTCCACCGCCCCGGGCAAGCCCCAGATCGACTGGGACGACCCCCAGGCCAAGGACGCGCTGGTGTCGGCCCTGGTCAACGACGCCAATGCGCTGCTTGCGGCGCTGGACGACGCCACCTTGGACGAGCGGGCCGAGGGTGCGGTGGCGCTGCTTGGGCTGGTGGCTGGCCAGGACGTGGAGCCGGCCGAGGGCTCGGATGGGACCGATGGGCGCTGGCGGATCGCCCGCAAGGTCGCTGAGGATCGGGTCATCTCCACCGTGGACCCCGACGCCCGCCACACCCGCAAGTCGCCGGAGAGCCGCCGGGATGGCTACCGGGCGCACGTGGCCGCCGAGCCGGAGACCGGGATCATCACCGACGAGGCGTTGACCCGGGCCGCCGGGACTGAGAACTCCGACCCAGCGGTGGCCGAGCGGTTCCTGGCCGCCGAAACCACGCAAGCCACCCCCGGCCGCCAGGACGTCACCGCCGACGATGACCGCACCCTGCAGTGGTATGGCGATTCGGCCTACGGCACCGGGGACCTGCGCGACGCGATCGCCAAGGCTGGGCACTTGGCGGTGATCAAGCCAAAGCCGCTGCAGGCCGCCGTTCAGGGCGGGTTCACCGTCGATGACTTCACCGTCGACCGCCGGGCCGGCACGGTGGGCTGCCCAGGTGGTCATGTCCGGCCGATCAGTACCACCGGGGTGGCCACCTTCGGCGCGCTGTGCCGCGCCTGCCCCCTGCGCCAGCAGTGCACCACGTCCAAGACCGGCCGCAAGATCGTCTTGCACGACCATGACGCCCTGCTGCGTCAGGCCCGTCGCGACTGGGCCGCCGATCCAGCCCTGCGAGAGGCCTACCGCCAGCATCGGCCGAATGTGGAACGGGTCATCTCCCAGCTCGCCAGCCGTGGAGGCCGCCGCCTGCGGCTGCGCTACCTGGGTGTTGCCGCCAACAACGCCTGGCTCAAGCGCCGTACCGCCGCCCTCAACCTGCGCAACCTCATCGGCCGTGGCCTCACCCGCCGCGATGGCACCTGGGCGCTGGCCGCCACCTGAGGCGCACTCCGGCTGGGCTGTCGGGTCGCCACCCAAGGCGTGCACCAGGGCAGCCAACCGGCAGCCCACCACGCCGACCCGGGCCGCGGGAACCTCCAGCTTTCCCACGCCCCGGGTCCCGAAGGCCAGCTGCCGCTACCCAGAATCGGCGTAATTCAGTGGCCTCCTAACGCCGATTTCCGCGTGCGGTGTTGGCTATCAGTGGAGCGAGGTACGTCCGGTCGCTGGCCAGGTGGTTGGCCTCGTTGGCCAGGAGTTCGCCTCGAGTGTGCAGGCGCGAACGCCTCCTGCTGGTAGGAGGGTATCGCTGACTGATCATCGACGCGGGCGAGCTCGTCGCTGCGACACCCTACGCCTCAGACGATACCGAGAGCGCCTCGACGCGCACGCAACTGCGCACCCAGCATGGTTCCATCGCTCCCAGACCGGCTGCCGTGTTGCCTTGCCACCTGGAACCAGCTCTACTGTACGCGTGGACCAGTCAGCGCAAGATGCTAGTCAACCGGGACGCAAGGGCGGGGAGTTCTTCACCGCCCCGTCCCAGGACGCGCACCGGCGCTACGAGGCACTGCGGGCCTACTTCGTTGAGGGGCTGACCGCTGCCCAGGTCGCGCGACGATTCGGCTACAGCGTCGCGGCGGTCAACTCGGCAGTGCGCGACTTTCGGGCAGGCCGCCGGCAGTTCTTCACCCCGGCCAAGCCCGGCCCCAGGCGGGCCCCGGCCAAAGACGCCGCCCGGGACCGGGTCCTGGTGCTGCGCGCATCCGGGCACTCCATCGATGAGATCGCCACCGCGCTGGCCGCCGAGGGCACCCCGCTCAACCGCACCGGCGTCGCCGAGATCCTCAGCCAGGCCGGCGTGCCCCGTATCTGGCGGCGCCCCGAGCAGCTGCGGGGCGCACCCCGGCGGGAGCAGCTGCCCCGCGCCGGGATCATCGACTTCGCCGGCCTGCCCGCCGTCAGCCACACCCGCATGGCTGGTCTGCTGCTGGCCATCCCCGACCTGGTCGCCCTCGACCTACCGCAGCTGGTCAGGTCCGCCGGCTACCCTGGCACCAAGGTGATCCCCGCGGTCAGCTCGATCCTGTCGTTGCTGGCGCTCAAGCTCACCACCACCCGCCGCGTCTCCCACGTCGACGACCTGGCCGCCGATCCCGGGGCCGCCCTGTTCGCCGGCCTCGCCGCCCTACCCAAAAAGAGCGCGCTGACCGCCTACTCCTCCCGGCTGGACCACGCCCTCCAGCAGGCATTCCTGGCCGCCTTGGACAACAAGATGATCGGCGCCGGGCTGGCCTGCCAAGACGAGGCGATCTTCGACCTGGACTTCCACGCGATCATGCACTGGGGCGAGGACCCCGGCTTGGAGAAGCACTACGTCCCCCGCCGCTCGCAACGCACCCGCTCGGTGCTCACCTTCTTCGCCCAGGACTGCGGTACCCACAACCTGGTCTACGCAGGCGCCGACCTCTCCAAGGCCACCCAGAACCGCGAAGTCATCACCTTCTGCGACCACTGGCGCCAGGTGTCGGGCAGTGACCCGGCCATGCTGGTCATGGACCAGAAGGTCACCACCCAGCAGGTGCTTGGTGAACTCGACCAGCGCGGCGTGAAGTTCCTGACCCTGCGCATGCGGTCGACCTCCCTCACCCGCCAGATCAACGCCCTGCCCGCCACCGCCTACACCACCATCACCCTGGACCGCCCCGGCACCCACCACCGCCCCAAGGTCGCCGAGCAGACCGGCGTCAAGCTGAGCAGCTACCCCGGCGTCGTCCGCCAACTCATCGTCTGCGGCCTGGGCCGCGACGCCCCCACCGTGATCATCACCAACGACCACGACACCGCCACCAAGCACCTGATCCAGCGCTACGCCCGCCGCATGACCATCCAACAGCGCCTCGCCGAAGCGATCCGCAGCTTCCACCTCGACGCCCTGTCCAGCGCCGTCAACCTCAATGTCGACCTCGACGTCGTCTTGTCCGTCCTCGCCCACGCACTGTGCGCAGCGCTACGCCGACGCCTCCCCGGCTACCAGACCGCCACCCCCGACACCCTGCAACGACGCTTCCTCCAAACCAGCGGGCGCATCCTCAACCGCGACGATCACGTCGTCGTCCAGCTTAACCGGCGCACCTACTCACCCATCCTCCGCGCCGCCAACATCCCCCAACACACACCCGTCCCCTGGTGGGGCAACCGACCCCTCCGCTTCGACTTCACCTAGGGTCGAACTCGCTGCGTGGAAATCGGCGCTAAGGACTCGGCCCCAAGTAGGCGAGCATCCACGAGCCATCTGGCCCCTGCACCAAGCGGCAGCGGCGCCCATCCTCCAAGCGGACCTGGAACACCCGGCGACGCGCGCCGCCGAGCGACCCGACCGGCTCCTCGACCCAGCCACGCTCGACCCGGACCGTCACCTCGCGCCCACCGAGCAACACCGCCCGCGGGCTCTCCTCACCCCGGCCGCCGGCGTACCAGCGGACCTGGACCCGGTCAGGCATGCGGCCACCTCCCCGGTATCATCCGACCAGCCAAGCACGGCGAGCCATCGTCCGCCACGATCAGCCCAGCCTGCGCCGGCCCGTCCAACCGCGACCGTCACCGCGCCCGCCACCGAGCCGCCCTCCGTCAAGGGCAGAGTCAGAGCCGCCACGGTCGGTCTTACCGCTTGACGGCCCGCGATGAGGTCCGGCCAAACCTGACCTGCGCGGACAGGGACACTACGGTTCGCAGGTCTGGGACGTGCCTACCGAGGGCGCCCTACCACTGATGCTCAGCCTCGCTGGGCGCCGTTCCGGCCCACGCGGCCGAGGCGGGCCGACACCAGGAAGGGCATCCTCGAACCCGGGTCGTAGACCCGGATAGGGCCGGGCCCATTGGCCATGGGCGGTGCGGCGACGGGCCTTACCTTCGAGTTGGGACGCGGAGCGCTCCGGGCGCTGACGTGGAGCGCCCCGGGCGCTGCCGGGCCACGAAGGGAGGCCAGCATGCAACGTACGGTGCAGGACGTGATGACCAGGGACGTCGTGGTCGCCCACGAGTCGACTCCCTTCCACGAACTCGTCGAGCTGCTCAGCCGCCATCGCGTGCGCGCGCTGCCAGTGGTGGACGACGCCGGGCACGTGCTGGGCATCGTCTGCGACAGCGACCTGGTACTCAAGGAGGTCCGGACGCTGCGGTGGCCATGTGACCCGCGTGAGCTGACCAGCCGCAGCCGCGTCGAGCGAACCAAGGCGGCAGGCGTCACCGCCCGGGAGGTCATGACCACCCCGGCCGTGACCGTCCACCCGGAAGAGCTGGTCGCCGATGCGGCCCGCCGCCTGCATGCCCGGAGGCTCGACCAGCTCCCGGTGATCGACCATGCCGGGCTGCTGGTCGGCATCATCAGCCGGTTCGACGTCCTCAAGGTCTTCCTTCGCTCCGATGAAGAGATCCGCTTCGAGCTGCTGGACGACATCCCCGGACGGCTGCTGCGACTGCCCGCCCACCGACTCCAGATCGACGTGGACGGCGGCGTGGTCACACTGGCGGGCTGTCTGGAGCGCCGCAGCCAGACGTTCGCGCTGGCGCAACTGGCCAACCTGGTCGACGGCGTGGTCGCCACACATGACCACCTGAACTACGGGCGGGACGACCTCGCCACGATGGAGGCGACGACATCCGAACCGCCGCGGTGACGAGCGACGAACGCCTGGATCAGCTCTCGTCGAGGGTGTGGCGGGCCAGGTAGGCGGAGGCCTCCGCGCGCCGGCCCACCCGCAGCTTGCTCAGCACACTGGACATGTAGTTCTTGACGGTCTTCTCCGCCAGACCCAGCTCCTCCCCGATCTGCCGGTTGGTCAGCCCGTCGGCGACCAACTGCAGGATCCGCTCCTCCTGCGGGCTCAACCTGGCCAGCCGCTCGTCCCGCAGCAGATGCTTGCCCGACCGCAGCCGCTCCAGCACCCGGGCGGTCACCGCCGCGTCCAGCAGGCTGTCCCCACGCGCCACCGTCCGCACCGCCCGCAGCAAAGTCCTCGGCGTTGATCTGCTTGAGGACATAGCCGGCGGCGCCGGCCAGGATCGAGGCGAACAGCGCCTGGTCGTCGGCAAAGGAGGTCAGCATCAGCACCTTGACGTCGGGGTGGGCGGCGCGGATCTCACGGGTGGCCTCGATGCCGCTGCCGTCGGGCAGCCGCACGTCCATGATGATCACCTCCGGCAGCGACCTGTCGGCCTGGTTGACCGCCTGACGCATCGTGGCCGCCTCGGCGCACACGACCACGTCCTCGGCGCGCTCCAGCAGCGCCCGGATCCCGTCACGGACGATGTCGTGGTCGTCGACCAGCATCACCCGCGTCGGCCGCGCACGCGCCTGCTCGGTTGGTTCCTGGCCTGCCATCACCGGCCTCCTCTCACCCTTCGGGCGGCTCACCCGCCGGGCTGCCGCCCGCCAGGCTGGCGCCCGACGGGAATGGCGACCCGCACCGTGGTCCCCTCGCCTGTCGTACTGACGATCTCCGCCCGCCCGCCGAGCCGGGCCGCCCGCGCCCGCAGGTTCCCAAGCCCCCGACCGGCACCCGCTGCCGCCGCCGTATCGAACCCACGACCATCATCGTCGACCTCCAGCCACACCGCACCGTCCTCCTGATGCAGCGACACCCGGCAGGTCGTGGCGTTGGCGTGGCGGCCCACGTTGGACAGCGCCTCCCGCGCCAACTGGAGAATATCGGCGGCATCGGCGCCGAGCGCCGCCGCGGCGTCCGGGTCGATCTCGGCGACCGCCACCACTCCCGTGCGGTGCTGGAACTCCTCGACCATCTCCTCGAGCGCCTCACCGAGCTGCCGGTCGGCCAGCACACCCGGCTCCAGCCCGAAGATGTAGTTGCGCAGGTCGCGGATCACCCGGTCCAACTCACCGACGGCCCCCTCGATCCGGCGGGCTGCCTCCGGCTGGCCGACCAGCGAGGCGGTCCCCTGCAGGCCCAGCCCCACCGTGAACAGCGACTGGATGGTGCCGTCATGCAGCTCCCGCGCGATCCGCTCCCGATCCTCCAGCGTCTCCAACCGGTGCACCTCACGCTGCAGCCGTGCCTGCTCCAGCACCACCGCCGCCTGCTCGGCGAACACCTCCGCCAGCCGGATCTCGCCCTCGTCGAACACCGGCCCACCACGGCGACGGCCCAGCAGCAACGTCCCCAACGGCTCGCCCCTGGCCGCCAGCGGGACAAACAACGCCGGCCCGAACACACCCGGACTGCACGATCGGCTGCGCCACCCGATCGTCCACGGCGGCGTCGGGCAGCCCGATCACCCTGCCGGTGGCGATCACGTCCCCCGAGACCGACCCCGCGGAGGAGAACACCTCGCCGAGCATGTCCCCTGCCTGGATGCCGTCGGCCGTCCGGACCTCCAGGTGCTCGCGGTCCCTGGTCGGCACCGCCACGCTGGCCAGATCGGCACGCAGCAACGCCCGAGCGTGGCGGTGCCGACCAGGGTGGTCACGGCGTCCGTGTCCTCACCCTGCACGATCGCCGTGCTGATCGCGTGCAGCGCGTCCAGGCGCGCCACCCGCGCCTCCAGCTCCTCGTTCAGGTGCGCGTTCTCCACGGCCATGCCAGCCTGCGCCGCCAGCACCACCAGCGCCCACTCATCCCCAGCGTCGAACTCCACCGCGCCCTGCTTCTCGGTCAGGTAGATGTTGCCGAACACCCGCCCCCGCGCCATGACCGGGCGCCCAGAAACGACCGCATCGGCGGGTGGTCGGGCGGGAACCCGACCGACCGCGGATCAGTGTGGAGATCGCGCAGCCGCAGCGGCCGGGCGTCCTGGATCAATGCCCCCAGGATTCCCTTGCCGACCGGCAGATCTCCGATGGCCTCACGCTGCTCTGGGCTGATCCCCGTGTAGATGAACTGGGAGATGCCGCCGTCGGTACCCAGCACGCCGATCGCGCCATAGCGCGCACCGGTGAGCCTGGTGGCCAGCTCGACGATGCGCTGCAGGATCGCCGGCAGCGACCGCTCCGACGACAACGCCAGACCCGCCTCCAACAGCAGGTCCCGGTGGTCACGCTCGTCATCCATGCCAACGAGCCTAACAGGGCGACCCGGCCGCCCGGGCAGCCCGACTGTCCCGCGATCCCCGGGACCATCGGCCATCCCCCGGCCGACGCTGGAGCGCGAAGCTCTCCGAGACCGACCACCGAGGGCTTGACGCCCAGTTCGGATTGATCATGTTCCTTCGCTACTACGTCGAGCTGGACCTGCCCACCGAGCAGGCCAAGGCGGCCCTGCTCGACTCCCCGTCAAGCTGGCTACCGACCCTCGTCGACGAGGCGGTCGAGCGCGCCGAGCCGCTGCTGGCCGAGGTCGGCGTCGGCCGCGGTGGCCTGCGCGTCGCCAGGCGCATCGCTGTCCGGCTCGGCACGCCCGTGCAGTTCCCATCCAAGCTCTCACTGCCGATGACCTGGGAACCAGGCGGGCACCTGCTCCCCAGACTGGACGCCGAACTGGAGCTGGCCTCACTCGGCAGGACTCGGACGCAGCTTGCCATCAGCGGCCGCTACGACCCGCCACTTGGGACCGTCGGCCGCGCCATCGACCGCTTCGCCTTGCACCGCGTGGCCGAGGCCACCATCAAAGACTTCCTTGACCGCGTCGCCGCCGCACTCCTCGAGTCTCTGCGGGACTCCGCCAACGGCCACACGCAACCGAGCCACTAGGAATGGCACCGAAGGGCCGGACGCCTGGTCCGCGCCCGGCCCGCTCGAGGATCACAGGGTCACGTCCCGGGCGACCGGATCCAAGTCGGGGCCTGGGTTGACGTGGGCCGACGCGGCCAATCGATAGTCCGGGCCAGGGAGGGCCGCCGGGGCCTGCCTGGGTTCCATGGGGGAGTCGAACCTGGAGTGGTGGAGAACCAACGCCGCGCGCGAGGGAGGTGACGTCATGGCGGCACAGCAAGGAGCAATCGCGATGGACCGGCCGTCCACGACCAGCCCGCCGCTCGATATGCTCCCGCCGGGTCGGCCCACGGCCCCGACCGAGCCCCGCTGGCTGTGGGAGTCGGTACGGTATCAGTTCTGGCAGCCGACCGAGCTGGGCCGGAGCATCCGGCACGTCGGCCCCTTCACACCGGAGCAGCGCGAGGCGATCGCCTGCTGGTGGTCGCTGCTGGCCGCGGTCGAGGGCCTCGGACCGCGGGCATACGCAGCGGCGTTCGTCCAGGCAACCGAGCGGCACGACAGCGACCAGGTCCGCTGGGCACTGCTGGCGATGCTGCGCGACGAGGTCCAGCACGAGCAGCTCTGCGGCCTGGTGCTGCAGCATCTGACCCCGGGCTGGCCGCTCCATGACGCGCCACCGACCAACCTCGGGCGCCACCTTCACCACGTGTACAAGCAGGCTGAGCACTGCTGGACCGAGTATCGGCGTGCCCTGAAACCGGACGGCATCGGCGTGGTAGTGGGCGGGTTGCTGCTCGTCGAGCTCGTGACCGGTGGCCTGTACGAACGATGGGCGACCGGCTGTGCCATCCCGGCGTTCGCAACCGCGTTCCGCCACATGGGCCACGACGCCCGGCGTCACCAAGCCGCCCTGCGGACGCTGGCCACCAGGGACTGGCCGTTGCTCCCGGCGTCACAGCGGTCCGAGGCGGCCGCGCAGGTTCAGACCGCCGCCGGCTTCCTCGCGGCCGTGGCGATCGGCCCGCACGGTGAGCAAGCGGAACCGCCCATCGACCTGCAGGCACGCCATGCGGGCTTGGGGGTCCCGACCGCCGAGCAGCGCCGGGAGCTGCTGCGAGCGGCCCTGCTGGAGGTCAAGGGCCTCCAGGATCGCTACGACATCCCATTCCCGGCCATGCCACCACTCGCGATTCTCGGCACGGAAGGCGAAGCCAGATGAAGGAGGGAACGATGCGAGTCTCGGAACGCTGCCGCCACGTGCTGATCACGACGGAGCCTGACGACACGCTCGCCGATGCCGCCGGGCGGATGCACTGCTACCAGATCGGCGCCCTGCCCGTCTACGAGCAGCACCGGCTGGTCGGCATCGTCACCGAGCGGGACCTCGTCGCCGCGCTCGCCGAAGGCGCCGACCCGGCAACCACGATCGTGGCCGAGTACATGACCGACCGGCCCGTCACCGTCGCTCCGGACGATGACGTGAAGGTGGCGGCCCATCGCATGGCCGAGCTGGGTGTCCGGCACCTGCCGGTGGTCGACGGGCACCACCTGGTCGGCATGCTGTCGATGCGCGACGTCATGGCCGGACAGGCCACCACGCCCGCGCCAGCCTGACCCACCCGCGCTCGACCAACACTGAGGAGGAGATCATGCGAGCTGTCGTCTACCACGGCCCAGGGGACAAGCGCTGGGAAGAGGTCGCAGACCCCAAGCTCATCGACGACACCGACGCGATCGTGCGCGTGGACACCACCACCATCTGCGGCACCGACCTGCACATCCTCAAGGGCGACGTCCCCGAGGTCACCCCTGGCCGGA
>WNGQ01009661.1_pt1 | contig 10299 bp, 9 predicted proteins | sample 5407661 | NCBI WGS metagenome assembly WNGQ01 (sample SAMN13153382, study PRJNA577476) | soil metagenome | isolation source: 60 cm soil or saprolite under Garry oak tree replicate 2 | place: USA:California | collected 2016-06-15 | reverse complement strand
GAGGGTCTCAACTCCCTGCAGCAGCAGGAAACCATTGAATGGCGACAGCGTAGCTCCGGTGTTTCGCTGAGCCACAGTTCGACACCGCGCGACATAGGCGGCATCGCCGTAATGCTCGACATAGACCACGCCGTGATAGGCGGGTTCCGGCTCATTTAGCATGTAATAACGCTTGGGATAATCGCGCCACGGAAACTTTCCGCTGTCCACAATCATTCCGCCCAGTGTCGTGCCATGCCCTCCCATGAACTTGGTCATGGAATGAACCACCACGTCGGCGCCGTATTCAAACGGCCTCAATAAGATTGGTGTCGCGATCGTGTTGTCTACGATCAAAGGCACGCCATGCTTGTGCGCCACTCGCGCGAGGCCCTCGATATCTGCAACGTTACCGGCTGGATTACCAATGCTTTCGCAGAAAACCGCCCGCGTATTTTCGTCGATTAGTTTTTCGACCGCATTAGGACAATCACTCTCTGCAAAGCGTGCGGTGATTCCTCGCTTGGCGAAAACGTGCGCAAACAGCGTATATGTGGCGCCGTAAAGCTGGGGAAGAGAAACTATGTTGTTGCCCATTTCCGCAATGTTGATGATCGAGTATTCAATTGCGGCCATCCCTGAGCTCACGCTAAGCGCGTCCACTCCACCCTCCAGCGCGGCCACACGCTTCTCAAGTACTGTGTTGGTGGGATTGCCGATCCGCGTGTAGATATTCCCCTCGACCTCCAGATTGAATAGGGCCGCACCATGCTCCGCGCTGTCGAATTCGAACGCGATCGTCTGATAGATCGGCACAGCCACGGCCTTCGTTGTGGGATCACCGTCGTAGCCAACGTGAATGGCGATGGTCTCTCTCTTCATGCGTATACCAATTTCAAGCGAGAAGGTTTCATGTGTTCTAAGACCGCAACGCCGGCTCTTCTCCCACCGCTGGAGCCTCTTCTATTCCTGATGTCACAACGCTAGACACTGGAATGGAGATCGAATCTTCGGGTAGTGATTCCAGGACAGTGCGGGTTAGAGTGCGAGCGGCGAACCCAGCCCCGAACGCGAAGCGCATTACCGGTCCGAAGCTGTTTGCAGCCGCAATCCCGACGAAGTAAAGGCCCGGTATCGACGATTCGAAAGCCGACGACAGCACTGGTGTGCGATTGACGGCCTTGATCCTCGAACGAAGCTCCGAGCTGAGAAATGACAATCGTTCCAAATCTACCTTGTAACCTGTCGCCGCAATTACATGCTCAGTTACAACTTCGCGCTCTGTGCCGTCTGGCGCGCGAACATGAAGACGTACTCTGTCGCCTTCGATATCGGCGCGTTGCGGCGTGTATCCAAGCAATAGCGGTACCCGCCCAATCACCTTGTCGCGTATGAACCATCCTCCCGAGGGGCCAAGGGTCGTGCTCACCAGATGCAGGCGAAGACGCTGGGGCAAACAGTGAAATGCCATCGGTGCATTGGAAAAGAAACGCGACCGCAGGCCCGGGCCGAGCCCCGATTGCGGATGCCGAATTTGCTGCCACAAAGAGCGCGGCTTTCCCGTTGGCATGCTGTGAAACCTCAATTGTTGACGGCTGACCAGCTGCACATCGGCTCCGGTCTCGTGAAGCAATCCAGCTAGGTCGACCGCCGAAGCGCCGCCACCGATCACAACCACGCTGCGGCCCCTGAACCCCTGAAGATCGTGATGCCGAAAGCTGTGTGACAGGAATTCCGATGGCAGGTGCGCTAACTCGGCAGGGACGTATTCGAAGTGGGTGATTCCGACAGCAAGCACAACCCGCCGAGCCGTTACCGCTTCCCCATTATCAAGCCGGAGAACAAATCCTTCCGCTGTACGATCGAGCGCTACAACGAGATTGTCTTCCAGTTCGGGGACCATTCGCTCCTGGAAGGCAAGCCCATAAGCGCTGAAGGTCTCAAGCCCCACCGGAAGGCCCAAGTCGGAATATTCGATCCGGCGCTCGGCACAGAATTGTTTAAGAGTGAAGTCAGCATCCGGATCGTAGATGTTCGAGGCAAAGCCATCAGACTTGAGCATCATGCCTTTCGGCATGTGCGCCAGCCAACTGTCCATGGGACGTCCGAAAATGCGGAATGGAATACCGCGCTGACGCAAATGCGCAGCTATTGAAAGTCCGTAGGGACCCGCCCCAATGATTGCAATATTTGTATTTAGCATCGCTTTAGAAGAAACACCCTGTAGTGATTTAGTTCCTGAAGTTTGGTTTTACCTGGAACCGGCCGAACACGCCGGTATTCTTGGGGGGAGACAGATCATATCATGTCCTAGGCTCTGCGAGCAGCACAAATTGGCTATCGGAAGGCTGCACGCGGGAGGGCCTCGATTCGAAGAACCGTTTTAACCTGAGGAATGGCTTCTCGAGAAGATTCCAGGATAACGCCGCAAGAGCATACCCGCCCGCAATAGCAATCGGCAGCGCCAGCAAGGGATGCCTGTCCAAATGGAGCAACTGCGCAGCATCAAACGGGATCTTGTGTAGCAAGTAGAGTCCGTAGCTGATCGTTCCGGTGTAAACCAAAAAACGGTTGGTCAGCGCCAGCCGCAGCCATTTCTGTGCAGAAAAAAGCGCGAGGTATACGAACGCGGCCGAAGCCAGAGCAGTAAAAGAGAAAACGACCCAACTTGCATTAATGGCCGCGGTCACAAATGCCAGTGGCGCCGCAATCAAGAGAGAAATCCACGCAAGTTTTACGAATCTGACCGGGAGAAACTTGTCCGAACGGACTACAAGCGCAAGAAGAGATCCTGCCATCAGGCCGTCCAGGCGGCTGAATATGTTTGTATAAAGATGAACCTGATGCAATGACAAATAAAAGCGCAGCGCTGGAGAAAGACAAATCACTGCGATCGCAATTCGCCGCACCTGAGCGGAAGAGCAATAACGCACAACCACAGCCCAAACCAGATAAAACTGCTCCTCGATTGCCAGCGACCAGGTGATGGCAAGCGGCCCGGCTGCATTCGTCGAAATTGGAATCAGGAAATTCTGCAGGAACAGCGGATATGCCCACCAGGGCGAGGACTTTTCAAAGACAATATGAGCCTCCGATGGCCGCAGCAACGGAACCAGCACGAACATGGAAAGCAGCAAGGAATAATAGAGCGGCCAAATCCTCAGACATCGCCGAATGTAGAAGTTCTTGAAATAGCCTTCCGATTCCTTGGTGTCGAGCAGTATCCCCGTGATCAGGAATCCAGACAAAACGAAAAATAGATCAACTCCCATCCACCCGTTCGCGAATAAACGCGGAAACTTCCCGCTGTTGTGGATGATCACTACCAGAATCGCCACGCCTCGAATGCCATCGAGTTGAGGGATTTTTTGTTGCATTTTCGTTGTCGGGCAGAATATTGAGGTTATGCCGAAAGTCGAAAGCCACCCTGCAGGACACATGCGCTCAGAACCATCATCAAAACCTGGTCATTAGCCACACGCGAATTTTCATCTGTTGTCTGCAGGCCATCCAGCATATTCACAATTTTTCTCTGGTCGAAAAATGGCATTGAGGCAAGAACCGGACCGCGAAGCATATCCTGCATGAGAACACTAAGCCGCCCTTGCGGATTGAGCGTTGCGGGTGGGCTGAGGAACGGGTGTTTCGGCCGCCGGTAGGCGGTTTCGGTGATGACATCGCGCGCCGATTCTCTCAGCACATATTTTTGCGTGGTCCCCCGGATTTTTTTTGTGATCGGTTGAGAGCGCATGACTTCAACAACATGATGATCCAGGAATGGTACCCGGCCCTCGACGGAATGCCCCATTTCCATGCGATCTCCCAGAAGCACCAGAAGGTAGTTGGGCAACCGGGTTTTCGCCCAGAGATAAAGCGACTGATTCAGCGGCTCTCGCCCAGCGAGCTGGCCGGCGACATCAATATCATTGAAGAAGCTGCGGAATCCGTCATGCCCCGCGTAGCTATTGAGGAACTCCCCGCTCAGCACCGCGTGCATCTTCGCGGATAAAGCGAAGGAGGTCTCCATCCAGCCGGGGACAAAACCGAGAAGCCGCCTCACTCCGTCCAGGTCCCGGCCATTTCCGTTACGGGACAATGCGGCGCTCTGCGAAACAGCCGCTGCAACATTGGGCCTTGTCCCATTCCCGTTATTTGCGGCCATGTCGCGGCGAAAATGCAGATAACCGCCCAGAATCTCATCGGATCCTTCGCCCGTCAGAACGACTTTGTAACCGGCTTTACGAACCGCCCGGCTCAGGAGGTATTTGGCCACGCCGTGCGCATTCACACAGAGTGTCTCTGATTGCAATATCGCATCGCAAAAACCATCTGCCAGATCGTCCTGCCGAATAGGAATCGGAAAGAATTCGGCTTCCGCTTTCGCCGCCATTTCCTTGGCGATTTCACCTTCGTCGTACTCCGGCCGGTCGAAGGTCAACGTAAACGCGCGGACAGGTCCTTGATGGTGCCGTGCCGCGAGGCCCAGAACAGCGCAGGAATCGATTCCACCGCTGAGATAACAGCCAACCGGAACATCGGCGCGGAGCCGCAGCCGCACAGCTTCTTCGAACGTCTGGCGAAATTCTTCGGCACATTCGGCGTCAGACCGATGCGGCTGAGCATCGTTCGCCCTTGGATAATTGAAATCCCAATACTGGCTCAACTGAACATGCCTATCGGTCGCGATCATGTAATGTCCGGGCGGAACCTGACAAATCCCCTCGAACAGCGTCCGCATCTGATGCCCGCCAATTCCGCCGGAGTGGTAAACGGATTCGGTATCCCAACGAGCCGGTACCCCCGCGGCGAACAGAGCCTTCACCTCAGAAGCTAAATAGAGTGTTCCTTCATGAAACGCATAAAATAGCGGCTTGATACCAAAGCGGTCGCGGGCGGCGAACAGCGTCCGGTTTACGCTATCCCAAAGCAGTAACGCGAACTCGCCTCGCAACCTGTGCAGGAAATGAGCGCCGAGATCCTCATAGAGATGAAGCGCAATTTCGCTGTCCGACCGCGTCCTAAGCCGGTGTCCTCCTTGTTCGAGTTCTTTTTGGATCGACTCGTAACCGTAGAATTCACCATTCACGATGATCCGAAGCGTTTCGTCTTCGTTGGCGATTGGTTGATCTCCAGTCGTCAGGTCGATAATGCTCAGCCGTGCGTGTCCCAGACCGACTCGACAGTCGGGTGCGATCCAGTAGCGCTGTCCGTCAGGACCGCGATGATGGAGACTCCTTGTCGCTGCCTGCAGCGACTCAGCAATAACCGAGCCATGCTGCGAAAACATGGCAACAATTCCGCACATCTTAGTGTCCCTTCTCCACGCAGCCAGTCGTGCTCATAACCCGTTCCGGTGTATGCCAGCTCTCCATCTTAAGTGGCTTCGCTGCATCCAATCCCGCAGACCGGCGAAGCCAAATCTCCCGCCAATAAGCAAATTCACCGCGCGGGCATCCACCAAAGGCGACACAGGCGCATCCACAAAGTGAGCCTTCCAAAAACACGGTGTTGCGGAGTTGCCGCATCTCTCCCGTGCCATCCACGATTATCTTGTCGACCTTCCTCTCCACCCGATGCTGCTCACCGCACAATTGGCGCATGGCCGGCGTAAAGTACAGTCCGCGGTTATGCGCACTCTCATTCAACGTCGCGGTTATGCTTTCCATCGGCTTGACTTCGGCCCACTCTCCGGGCTGCAGGTTTATGCCCCCCACCGGCGTTGCTTTGTTAGTGCCACGCGCGTACGCACCTAGGAAAACCCGACGAATTCGCCAGAACAGCCAGATCCCAATCCGCTGGGCCATCTCCAGCGTACTGCAGTTGCCCGCGCGGACATCGCTCAAAGATTTCCCAAATCGCTCCCATCGCGACAATTCGTTAGTCGCCTTCAACAGCTCGCTTGCCTGGCAAAAGTAAGTTGTCGGTCCGCTGAGGGTCTTAAGGCGGGCTCGCAGTTGCTCACGGCCGCCCGAATCGATGTGTGAGAGGGTGCTTTGGGAGTCTCGGCGCGTCTCTTGGGTGCTAACACCATCCTCGACTTTTCGCAGCCAAGCTTCCCGCCAGAAAATCATGCACGCCTTCTGACAACCATCGTGTTCCGCGCCGGAACATCGTAAACCATCTAGCAGGACGACATCGTCAGTTCTGAACTTCCGCATACCCGACGAACCCGCCTTGGTGTAATAACAGGTTTTCACCACTCGCTTCGAAACCTGAAATCTTCGCCCACAGAACTCAACCATTTCTGGCATGAATGGCAGTTGGTCCAGTGTTCCCTCAGCATCCAAGGTCTGGAGGATTTCCGCTGGAGCCTTCACTTCCACAAAATCGCCGGGGCGGAGTTTCTTAGTCGTTTTCTTCATGTTTCGCTGCTACTAAACGAAATTCAGGGCCGCTGGAGAGTATTCTCAGTTCGCTGGCCGGTGAGCGTCACAATGGCGATTTGCCCGTCAACCCCACGGTCCGGAGAAGCTTATTCCATGCCTTCAATCCGAGACCAAGCGGGCGCCATATGGACTCCTTGAGAACCGCTACCTTTCTGAAATGATCCGGGTGGCGCCATGTGCAAGTAGTCCCTGCAGGGAAAAATCCCACATCTCCCGGACCGAACCGGCGCTCTTCGCCTTTTCCATTGGTCATGAAGCCCTCGCCGGAGATCACAATAATTACCTCATCTTGGTTGTAGTGCCACGTGTAGCTCCCGGCACCGCATTCCCAGACCACAATGTTCGAGGTCCAGTCGTGGGTTCTCCCCAGTATCTTGCTCCTTGTTTCTGGGTTGCCGCTCAAAACCCAAGCTGGCGGGATTGCCCCGAGTTGGTCGAGGTCAAGGGTCGCTGGGGTGGCGGTTACTATCATTCTGGACATGCCATTCTCCGGAGGGTTTTTCAATTGTCTTCTTCCGCTTTCAAAGCAAATCGTTCGATTAGCTGGTTGCACAACCGCAAATCGCACCGTCGATTGATTTCTTCAGTGCGATCGCCAAGTGCTTAACGAAAGGCTCCACCAGCATGCCGGCAGGATAAACGGGCAGAACGACCACTTCTTCCGCTCGCGCCAATCGATCCCATTTTGCGTTTGGCTTATTAAACATCCGATACTGCTTCAGGGGACGAAAGTCGGTCACCACACCGGGGAAGGGCTTCGGGACGTAATTCCAGCACGCGCTGTCATTCGCTCGCCAGATTTGCGCCAAGACTCTTGATTCTGAAACGGTTGTTCGTGAGCCCTTGCTCAACTTCGCGAGCAGCATGCCTCGCCAGACCGGAATCCGGCTCCGGAGTGCCTCCGCCTTTTCCCAAAAGAACTTGGCCCTGCCATCTGAATCAAGGCTGAAGAAATTGGCCGCGTGGAACACGAACTTCTGGCACGCGTAGTAACTCCGGCCCAAAAGCGAAGGCGGGTGGATCGTGGACCAGTTGGAAGTATCGAACAATGCTAAGAGGGCAATTTGCTCTCCCTGTGCCTGGAGCTGCTGCGCCACTTCGAAGGCAATGGTTCCGCCTCCGCAGTAACCGCCGAGGAAATACGGCCCATGCGGCCGCACTCTCTGTATTTCTTTGACGTATAGCGCCGCCATGTCCTCGATTTTATCTAGCGGCGGGCAACTCCCATCCAGTCCCTGAGACTGCAAGCCATAGAACGGTTGATCCGAACCCAGATGGCGGGAAAGATCGCGATAAATCAAAACGTTTCCCCCGGCACCATGAACACAGAAAAAAGGAGCGCGCGAACCAGCCGGCTGGATCGCGACCAACGGCGACCAGCCGGAGGTAGGCGCAGTTTCTCGGCACAGAATCCGCGCAAGCTCTTCGATCGTCGGGGCCTCGAAGAGTGTGGCAACGGGCAGTTTGATCTGGAATACCTTTTGAATATGCGCAAACAGTTGAACCGCTAGAATTGAATCCCCGCCCAGATCGAAATAATTCTGGTCGACTTCGATGGGCTCGACACCAAGAAGCTCTTGCCAAATACGCGTGAGCTGAGCCGTCGTGTCATCCCCTGCAACTGCAACAGGGGATGCCATCGCGTCAGCCACTTCTTCCGTTTGGTAGTTCGCTTCAGCTTTCATCCTGCCAATCTCCTGGGTAGTTATGGTGCGCCTGACGTAAGGGGGAACCAGATCACTTCGCACTAGGGACGTAACCAAACACAGCTTTCAACTCTAGGAATTCTTCAAGGCCGGCCTCGCCCCATTCCCGGCCGTTGCCCGACTGTTTGTAGCCTCCAAAGCAGCCGCCGAAATCCACGCGTGCGTTGTTGATATGTACGTTGCCTGATCGAATTCGTCTTGCTACCCGCCGGGCACGATCCACGTCATCAGAGGTCACGTATCCTGACAGCCCGTATGGCGTATCATTCGCGATCCGGATCGCATCGTCTTCGTCGTCGTAAGGAATGATGCAAAGAACCGGCCCGAAGATCTCCTCACGCGCGATCGTCATATCATTGCCAACATCTGAAAAGACCGTCGGCTTTACGAAGTAACCCTTGTTTACTCCGTCCGGACGGCCTGGACCACCGGTGACCAGCTTTGCGCCTTCTTCAATACCTTTGTCGATCATGCTCTGGACCTTTTCGAATTGGGCTTTGCTTGCGAGCGGTCCGAGGTTGGTGCCTTCAGCGAACGGATCACTGACTCTGGTAGCCTCGGCGACCCGTTTCGCCACCTCGGCTGCCTCAGACATCTTGGATCGTGGAACCAGCATGCGAGTAGGCGCATTGCAGGACTGGCCCGTGTTGCGAAAGCACGCTTGCACACCCTCTTTAACTGCGTTCTCGAGATCGGCATCATCCAGGATGATATTGGCCGACTTGCCGCCAAGCTCCTGCGTAACCCGCTTCACCGGTGAACGAGACCATGGCGACATCGGGATGCGACGAAATTGCAGAGCCCACCGTCGGCCCATCGCCATTCACCAGATTGAATACACCCGGTGGGAGGGCCGCTTCATCCAAAATCTGCGCGAATAGATAAGCGGACAGTGGCGCAATCTCACTCGGCTTCAAGACCATCGTGCATCCCGCCGCCAGCGCTGGCGCCACCTTGCACGCAATCTGGTTCATCGGCCAGTTCCAGGGGGTGATGAGCCCGCAGACTCCAATCGGCTCTTTTCGCATCAGTGTCGAGCCTTTGAGGTTTTCGAACTTGAACTGTCCCAGCACCTTCACCATCTCTAGAAAATGCGCCAGCCCGGCAGAAGCCTGCGCTGACCGGGACAGTGATATGGGAGCGCCCATTTCCTGCGAAATCGTCTCGGCCATCTCGTTGATCTTCGACCGATAGACCTCAATGATCTTCTCCAGGAAACCCAACCGTTCGCCAACCGTTGTCTCTGAGTACGACGCGAACGCCCGTTTGGCTGCGCCCACGGCCTTTTCGACATCGGCTGCACTGCCTAATGAGATGGTCGCGATCGGCTGCTCGGTCGCGGGATTGACGACCATGAAGTCGCGGGGTTTAGCCGGACTGACCCATTTGCCGTCAATGTAGAAATAGCGGCAGTCCTTCATACATACCTGTTCTCAGGTTCTCGGCCTGAAGACCAGCAGAAAAGTCTGCATCCTGCATGCTTCCGCGAGTTTGACTATGAGCTCCCAAGGTTCTCACTGGAATATTGAACGATTGTTAATTCCTCGCTGAGGTGCTGGCGGGAGTTGAGTCTGCTTGCTCACACGGTGCCTCACGGAAGCGACATGAGACAGCCTTCCTGGACCTCCCCAAAATCTTGTCGTATACACCTAGCAGATTTGGAGCAGAATACTTCCACGCCATTTGGCTGTTCACGCGAAGCCGGCCAGATTCCCCCATTGATTGTCGAAGCCGCGGATTAGCGATGAGGGTGGATAATTTCTTGGCAAAATCCTGCGCGTCGTTGGGCCTGGCGTACAGGGCGGCGCCTTCAGCGCTGTGCCGGGTCTCTGGAAGATCAAATGCAACAATCGGTTTGCCCAGGGCCATGTATTCCAGGATTTTCACGAATGTAGACCGGTTGTTGTAAACATTCGCCGGCTCGGGAGCCACACAGATATCGGCAGTGGATAGATAACGAGCATAGAGTTGAGGATCGCTCACCCAGCCGGCAAAACAGATTTTTTCGTCTACTTGTATCTCGCGAGAAAGTTCCTTCATGTTTTGCAAAGCAGCGCCATCGCCTATAACCACACAATAGAAGTCTTCTTGAGCAAGTGTGTGGCGCAAGTGTTGAAGAGCGCGACACAGATAATCGACACCGTCCTGGGATGCGATCACACCGGCGTAGGCTATGACAGTCGAGGCTTTCTTCCGAAGTTCCGGATCAATCTCTTTCGTGCTCACGG
>WNGQ01007724.1_pt1 | contig 10300 bp, 9 predicted proteins | sample 5407661 | NCBI WGS metagenome assembly WNGQ01 (sample SAMN13153382, study PRJNA577476) | soil metagenome | isolation source: 60 cm soil or saprolite under Garry oak tree replicate 2 | place: USA:California | collected 2016-06-15 | reverse complement strand
TGATCATGCCCAGGTGTTGTATACCTGCCGCGCGTAACCTGTTGGGGAAGTCAGGGGTATATAGCATCTCCTCGCGGTGGACCAGCCCCTGCGCCTGGGGGAAGTAGCGCGGCTCATAGCCAAAACGCTGGCGTGTCTCAGCGACTCCCCAGTAATACTCATGATAGAGATCACCCAGCAGCGCGTAGTCCGGCCTGGCGCTGGCGGGAATGGTGTCTTTGACCCAGGCTAGCCCACCATGTCCATGCCCGTTGGCCACACGCGATATCTCAGCCCACTCGCGAATACTGCGCTCGGCCAGCGCTGTGCCCCGCCACTCGCGCAGCCTGGCGGTAAAGAGTGAGGCCAGCAGGTAGCACAGATCCCAGTTATTGTTGTAACCACCTGCCTGCTTGAACAATGCCACATCATCAAGGGTAATCAGTGGCTCGCTTGCATCATCGCCTGCATGCAGACCCTGAATCTCTCTGACCACATACTCCGCTACCTCTACATCGGCCTCGTGAAACGAGTCGATTGTTTTTATCAGAACGCCATCAACATCAAAGAACATACTATCGAACGGCCGGGGAAGATGCAAATCTGGGCGCTGCCAGAGCGAGCCACTTTTCATGAGTTAGCAATAGTCCTCTCGTGATATGTATAGCTATACAATATCACAATCGTCCCTTTCAAGAGGCACCTTGCGCCAGTTGCTCGCCCTTCTTACGCGCATAGCGGATGTAGGCAAAGGTCCAGGCAAAGGTTGTGGCAAGCACAACGGCCAGAAGAGTGCCGCCCAGCGCAAAGGCTACCCTGAGCGGCAGCGTGTAGGCGATAATGACTCTCACAATGAACTCGCCGACCAGCGCGCACCCCCAGACGATAGTGATCAGCCGATGCACCGAGCGCACATAGGGATTTTGCCAACCCGCGTTAAACTCTGCCAGCTTCACAGGATCTTTGCCCGCCAGCATCTGGCGACCTACGTAGAACATGAGGGGGCGTGGCAGCAAAAGCGAGATGAAGCAGATCAATCCCAATGCCCCGGTGAAAAATGACTCGCGAATCACCAGTAGTCGCGCACTCCCACCCATCACTATCGCGACAATATTGGTGATGATACCTAGCAAAAAGAAAATGGCGATCAGATCGAGCTTACGCTCACTCACCACCTCGCGCACACTATTGAGAATGGGAATGAGCGACGCGATACTCAGAGCCATGATTTCAGAGGTATGAAAATAGCTGGTCAAGATCTGGATTGCCAGCAACGATAAACCGACATTGATCAATAAGCTAAGCAACAATCCCTTTATAGCGAGGCCCGCAGGCTGGTTTTCTCTGTCGACTGCATCTGTCATAATCTAGCTTCCTTTCTATCTATAAAGCGTCATAAACAACGCCATAAACGTCTTCCCTAACGTTCCAATGGTCCGTGCAACATATCATGCTCCTGGGCCGCATCTCCGGCATGCTCCAATTCACTCAGGACTGCGAGCGTCTCCTCGCTCCAGGCGAGCAGGGCCTGCGTGATATGCCTCCCATAGCTCAACGTAATCAGCCAATAAGGTAGCTGTTCATGATCCGCCATCGCCTCCCGCAAGTGCGCCTCGGTCTGCTCATACACCTGCAAAAGCTGCGCATGCATGGCGCGATAACTCTGCACATGCTCAATACTGGTGGATATCTGTACCAGTTCCCCCAAAAAGAGCTTGAGCAGCAACTCATTGCGCTCAACCTGCATTTCGAATGGTTCTGCTAACCAGTGCCTCAGCTCATCCAGTCCACCCTCAGTAATAGTGTAAACATGCCGGTCTGGCCTCCCCGCCTGCTTCTCAGTGGAGCTAACAGCAAGCCCCTCCCGCTCCAACACCTTGAGCATAGGATAGATCTGCGCGTAATTCTCTTTCCAGAAATGCCCCACGCTGTATTCAATGGTCTTCTTCAGGTCATACCCCGACATAGACCCCAGGCTCAGCACTCCCAGCAGCGCATATTTGCTCTTGTTCTCTTTGCTCATCCTCACACCTTATATACATGGATTATATATACCATTCATGTATATTAAAATAATTGGAAACGCTTGTCAAGTTTCGGCGGGCAGGCAGGGACAGGAGAAAAGGAGGATCGATTCTGTCCTGCTTCCAGGTTATACTAAAAGAAAGCAATCAATAAGATGGCTTTCACGGATAGAGAAGGGGAAAACTCCTATGAGCGACATACAAACATTGCGAGGACTCACCACTGTCAGTTTTTACGCGGCTGATCTAGCGGCGGCAAAGAAGTGGTACGCTGAGCTGTTGGGTATCGATCCATACTTCGAAGTTCCGGGATATATAGAGTTTCGCCTCGGCGACTACCAGCACGAGCTGGGCGTGATCGATAGCCGCTACGCGCCTGCAGGACCGCTGGGCGGTCCTGCAGGCGCTGTCGTGTACTGGCACGTCGACGATGTGACGGCAACCCTTGAGAAGCTGTTGTCTCTGGGAGCGAAAGAGTACGTGGCCCTCACTGACCGTGGCCATGGATTCGTCACGGCTTCCGTGGTCGACCCGTTTGGGAACATCTTAGGCATCATGTATAACCCACACTACCTGCAAGTTCTGGAATCGGCCAAGAAAGCATGAAGTGAAGCGAACAGGATCGTGCAGGGCGAGCAGCCTCCTAAAGATCGGCCCTACCCCCAGCCGAATCGCGATTCGGCTGGGGGTAGGGCCGATCTTTAGGAGGCTGCTCGCCAGTACCAGTCCGTCTTGCCTTCACTTCATTATCCCTCGAAGCTCAGGCTGACAGGGATATTGCCGCGTGTGGCATTGGAGTAAGGGCAGACCTGGTGGGCAAGCTCAACCAGCTTTTCACCTGTGGCTTTATCTATTCCAGGTATTGAGACATGCAGATCGACTGTAAGTCCAAAACCACCTTCGCCATTTGGTCCGATACCCACTTTTGAGATAATCACGGACTGGCTCGCATCTACATGTTGGCGACGTGCAGCCAGCATAAGAGCCGACTGAAAGCAGGCCGCGTAACCAGCAGCAAAAAGCTGTTCAGGGTTTGTGCCTGCTCCACCCGACCCTCCCATAGCACTGGGAGTGCTCAAATTCACATCCAGGGCGCCGTCTGAGGATCGTGCATGACCCTCACGCCCACCTTGCACCGTTGCTTCAGCCGTATAGAGAATCTTCATCTGCTTTTCTACTTCCTTTACTTCTGCCTTCAACCAATCAGTATAACTATTGAGAGAAATTAAATTTTACAAAATTTAATTTCTCTCAATAGTTATACTGGATACACCATCTTCATGTCAAGGGTGAATGTTTTTTATTGCTTGACATTATTTAATTGTGTGCTATAAAATTGTCCTTAGTTCTTTCTTTATGCGAGGTTTTTCTGATTTTAAAAGAGGTGATGACCATGTCGGTTTCGCAGGAGCGGGCAGATGAGCAAAATTCCGCACATGCCATGAGCATATCAAATCAGGGCAACGCAACCATCAATGATATGCTGTGCTTCGCATTGTACGCGGCCTCACGCGCCACCACAGATATCTACCGACCCCTCCTTGTGGAGCTGGGACTCACGTATCCGCAATACCTGGTCATGATCGTGTTGTGGGAACATCAAACGTGCTCTATCAAGGATATTGGGTCAATTCTGCACCTTGATTCCGGGACCCTCTCGCCACTGCTGAAACGCCTGGAGAGCGCGGGCTTTATTAAGCGACAGCGGCGCGCTGAAGATGAGCGCGTTGTGGACATCCTGCTCACTGAGGAGGGTCGCTCATTGAGCAAGCGAGCAGCAGATGTGCCTGCCAGGATCAGTTGTAAATTTGGCATCGAGTTCGATGAGTATAGTGAGCTCATGGGGCTGCTCAAAAAGCTGACTGAGCATGTCTCTGTGCCTGTTTAGACAAATCGCGTGATCATAGATGGTCACCGTGCTGCTCTCATACCATAAAAGGAAAAAGTCCAAGCCTCCATGGGAAACGTGCTCAGGCTTCCACACGTAACCAACGAATTACCACCAGCGCAGTGAGTAAGCACAGCGCAACCACCACAGAGGCAACCCAACGTACGGCTGTGGTCAGGCCCAGTGGTGCTATAAGGAGTCCGACCGAGATGGAGGTTACGCCGAGGCTGAGATAGTTCAGGGCATAATAGGTGCCAAAGACATCACCGCGCTGTTCTTTCGGAATGAGCTGATTGATCAGCGAGAGCGACCCCAGGTAGGCCAGTCCCCCACCACCTCCTCCAACAACTGCTGTGACGAGCAGCAACGGCAACGAGCCAATCGATGCCGCATAGAGTGTCCCTAGAAGCCCGATCGTCTCAAGCACGAGGCCAATAACTGCTGCGCGCCGAGCCGGCAGATTGTGCAGAAGCAACTGCACGAGCGGGGTAGCTCCCAGAAACAGCCCCACAGGCGCAATGAGCAGAGCGATATTTCTGGTATGCAACAGTCCAGAGAGGAAGCTGGGGATGACAGAGAGGAAGAGAGCACTGGCCGCAAAGCCGAAGGCGGCAATCGCTGTGCTAATCAGAAACGCCTGTTTCCCGTTTGTGGGGAGGCTGGGGCGGTGCGGATGAAACGCGCGACGGTCGGCTGGGAGCAGCGGTTCGGTCATGAAGAGCGTGCCAAGCAGCGCCGGAACGAGCAAGACCAGATAGATGAGAAAACAGAGCATGGGAGGAGTTGGAGCGTATTGTGCGAGCACGCCGGACAGGATTGGCCCCAGAGCAATACCACCAGTGACGGTCGTACCGATGACGAGCGCAGCCTTCTTGATATCGCTGCCAAGCTCAATCAACGCGGCGGAGGCAGCGCCCGATATAGCTCCCTGAGCGATTCCTTGCACAATCCGGGCGGCGAAAAGCCAGGGAGTGCCAGACGCTGCGAGCAGCAAGATAGCAGCGACTGCCGCGGCTAGTACAGAAATGAGCAAAATCCGACGTCGACCAAAGGCATCGGCCAGGGGACCGAAGATGAGCATTGCCGGGACAAGCGTCACAATGTAAGCGGCAAAGATCAAGGTCAGAGTGAACGCAGAGAAATCGAACTTCTGTCGATACATCCCATAGAGTGGGGTGAGCAGGTTCAAGCCCACTGCCACGGCAGTCATGGTATAGGCAACCGCGATATAAGAACTTCGCCTCTCGAGATGACTCCCCAGATGAAGTCGATTGGAAAGACGGAGTCCCATTTCCCAACTGGCGGGTGCGGGGGTGGCTGCTACACAACAAAGGGGAGACAGATCAGCAGGCTGCGGTTGCGCTTCACCGCTCACGGATGAAACATTGTGTGTCGATGCATCCATGTATTCTCCAGTTCTGTATCTAGCCAGTATCCAATATCGCCGGCTATCCCATTCCACCTGATTGGCCGGAACGAGTGGTCGATCAAGTGTTCGCGGGCATATTACGTAACGCACCTCAGCCGTCTCATTAGTAGCGGTTTAGCGTAAATGAAGATGGTCAGAGCACTACGGACGCGCAAACAGCACTACGAAGAACCTGCGTACCAGTATTACGAGGATGACGTAAGCGATCATGGCGGCGATGGTAGAAAGATCAATAACGAACCCGCCATAGTGCAACGCTGGCATGAAGTTCTCGAACGGGATAATGAAAGGTGTGGTGAGCCTATAGATCCAGCCTGTGAAGAGGCTGGTAGTGAGCCTAAAACCGATCAGAAGCAGGCGAATAAACAGAATCAATAAGAGCACATTGAGAGCAAATGTGAGCAACTGGTTGATTTTACGTGCGGCAAGAAACAACCAATTGCGGGTGACGCGCCAGACACGTTGACCTCTCGTTTCCGGTGTAAGGTGATAGCCAGGTATTGGTGCGGTGACATTAACAAAGCCTGGATCGGTATCCTCGCTGTATAATGCGGTCCGACTGCTCGTGTTCTGCTGTCTGTTACGCTCCATAGCGGTCCTCATTCCCTGATCTAGTACAGTCTGCACGATGCCCAATTGACAAAAATCTGTTTCTACTCCCTATTTTATCATTCAATTTTGCTGATTGCTATCTCAATAGCTACAGCATCAATAGCACGCTCATCCAATATATGCATCTGGTCCCAGCCTTCATTGGGTACATCCTGCAGTGTCTTGAGCAACAACTCACCATGATAGGCAACGACCCGCTCTCCTACAGAACGCTCGCGCCGCTGGTCTCGGCGCAGGCTTATTTCAGTAGGAACATTGAAAGTGAGCAGGCAGGTGTAATAACTATGACGCCTCGCCAGATCGAGCAGTTTATGTCTCGCGGCAGGGTACAGCGCCGTACTATCGGCAATGGTGAAGCGGTCCCAAAACATACGTTTATTGATAATATAGTGAAAGAGATCAAAGCTATCACGATTCACCTGCTGATTGTTTTCATCGTCGCAGACGAGCACACGACAATCGTCGGATGAAACGATCGTGGTGTGCTTGAAACCTTGCTGCTCGTGCGCCTGGACCAGTTTGCGCGCAAAGGTGCTTTTACCCGCGCCCGCCGGACCGCTGAGCACCAGGAGGCTGCGCATCGGTAATGTAATGGGAGGTGGTCCGTGGCTTTCCGTGTCTGGGTGTGATCCGTCCATTGCGATGCGGCCCCTCCTTTGATATAATGCGCATGCATATTTGTTCAACTATGTTATCTTATAGAACACATATGAGTAAATGCATCGTCCCGGTGAATTGCTTCAGGACAAGTGGTGTAGGATGCAAGACGTATTCGAGTCTTATATTACAACACTGACACGATTGCCGGTAGCGTTCTTTTTCCTTAGAACATTCGTGCATCAGTATTAACATTGCACTGATGATATATGTGGCATAGATAGCCCACGAAGGGTACGATGCCAGAAACACTCTCGCAGTCTGAGGAGGTAGCAGTGTCTGTTGAATTAGCTCTTACAAGCACGCAAATCCGTGCGCGTTTCCTGGACTTCTATGTCAGCAAAGGACATACGAAGGTTCCCAGTTCATCGCTCGTACCACGCAATGATCCTACCGTTTTGTTGACTACCGCAGGTATGCAACAGATGATCCCCTACTTCCTGGGACGCGAGACACCTCCCGCATCACGGCTGACCTCCGCACAAAAAGTCTTCCGTACTACGGATATCGATAAGGTAGGCAACCAGCGCACACTGACATTCTTCGAGATGTTGGGCAACTTCTCCGTAGGCGACTACTTCAAGCGCGAAGCAATCACGTTCGCCTGGGAGTTTCTCACACAGGTGCTCAAGCTACCGGCGGACCGCCTGCATCCTACGATCCATCCAGAGGATGATGAGGCCCCTGGATTGTGGACCGAGTTAGCGGGCTTCCCCGATGAGGCCATTGTACGGCTGGAAGAGAACTGGTGGGGACCTCCCGGCGCGTCCGGTCCCTGTGGTCCCGACTCGGAAATCTACTATGATCGCGGTGTTGAATATGGTTGTGGCTTGCCGGACTGCAAACCCGGCTGCGAATGTGAGCGCTTCCTCGAAATCTGGAACCTGGTCTTCATGCAGTTCTATCAGGACCTCGATGGCTCACGCACACCACTGCCCAAAAAGAATATCGATACGGGCATGGGTCTGGAGCGCCTGACGATGGTGCTGCAAGGCAAAGAATCGGTCTTCGATACCGACATGTTCCGCGCCGTGATCGACCATTTCGCCAGTCTCACCCATACGGCCTACGGCAAAGACGAAAAGACCGATATATCGCTGCGCGTCATCGCCGATCACGCACGTGCGCTGGTATTCCTGGCCGCCGATGGCGTGCTGCCCAGTAACGAGGGCCGCGGCTACATCTTCCGCCGTATCCTGCGCCGCGCCGTCCGTCATGGCAAGCTGCTCGGCCTTGATCAGCCATTCCTCTCCGTCGCAGCCGACACCGTTATAGGGCTGATGGGCGACTACTACACCGAACTGCACGAGCAGCGAGATCGCATCGTCGAGGTTTTAAGCCTCGAAGAGAAGAAATTCAGCCAGACGTTGATCACGGGCCTGGAGCTGCTGACAGAGCTATTGCATGATTTGCAGCAGCGCGGTCAGACGGTCATTCCCGGCGAGGAGGTCTTCAAGCTCTACGATACGCACGGCTTCCCGGTCGAGTTGACAGAGGAGATCGCCGCCGAGCAGGGCTTTACCGTGGATACCTCCGGCTTCGAGCAATCGATGCAGCGCCAGCAGGAACGCAGCCGTTCGGCCAGCGTCTTTGTGCAGGCGCAGGACGACAAAGCGCTCACGGCTATCCTCCAGCGCAGTGGTCCTACCAACTTCACAGGCTACGATGGCATTACAGGCAGCAGTAAAGTCACCGCGCTGGTAGTCAACGGCGAGGAGGTCGAGAGCATCAGCGCACCACAATCCGCGCTGGTGCTGCTCGATGCCACCCCTTTCTACGCCGAAAGTGGCGGCCAGATCGGCGATCGTGGTGATTTGACCGGGCCGATGGGCACCTTCAAAGTACAGGATACGCGCCGCCCCATTCGCGATCTCATTGTACACTATGGCAATATCGACGAAGGCCATCTGCGCGTGGGCGACAGCGTGCAGGCCGATGTTATTGGACAGCGCCGCGAAGATACCATGCGCAACCACAGCGCGACGCATCTGCTGCATAAAGCACTGCGCGACCTGCTGGGGCCACAGGTGCAACAGCGCGGCTCGCTGGTCGAACCCGAACGCCTGCGTTTCGACTTCAGTAGTCCACGCGCGCTCACGACCTCCGACCTGGCGCAAATCGACGAGCAAATTAATCGTTGGATTCGCGCTGATTTGCCCGTTCATACTAATATCATGCCTTTGCAAGATGCCACACAGACCGGTGCAATGGCTCTCTTCGGCGAGAAGTATGAGGACCTTGTGCGCGTAGTATCTATGGGCAACAGTATCGAGTTGTGCGGTGGCACCCACTGCTCGGCTACCGGACAGATTGGCATCTATATCACCATTCAGGAGTCCAGTATCGCCGCTGGCATTCGTCGTATCGAGGCTTTGACCGGACGCGCTGCCGAGGCTCATCTGCGCCGCCGTAGCACGCTGGTCGAAACGCTGGCGACGAAGTTGCAGGCCACGCCGGATACACTGGAAGCGAAAACGGAGCAGGTGCTGCAAGAGCTTGCCGCTGCGCGCCGTCAAGTAGCCCAGTTCCAGCGCGAGGCCGCCCAGCTTCAGGCAGAGAGCCTCGTCGAGCGTGCACGCGATATCGCCGGTATACCGGTGGTGGCTGCCACCGTGCAGGCCACAGACGATAAAGTACTGCGCGAGATGGGCGATATGGTACGCAGCAAGTTAACGCAACCGGGCGTCGTTGTGCTAGCCAGCCCATTCGACGAACGCATCGCGCTTCAGGTCAGTGTGGATGCGGCCCTGACGAAACGCGGCCTGCACGCTGGTAAGATCGCATCTGCGTTGGGAGAACGTCTCGGAGGCCGGGGCGGTGGACGGCCGGAATCGGCGCAGGGGGGTGGCAAGAACAAAGCAGAGCTGGGTACCGCCCTTGACATGGTAGCAACGTTGGTGCGAGAACAAGTAAAGTGAGCTTTGCTAGTGGAAAGCCTTTTGTGCTATAACATACAGTACATGCATTGGGAGACTGGAAATGGTAAGGTCAGGGATCGCCTGCCTGCAGCAAGTTTGGCTGTGCTTCTATAGATTCGGGAACAACACATGATGGATTTCTTTCAGCGTCTGCGTGGCCTTTTTTCAGGAAGACAAAGAGAGAATGGCTATTCTTCCGATTGGGAAGGTGAAAATGGCGATGCACAAAGCCCTGATGGGCAGCGTCGTCTTTTCACTGCCCTGGATATTGGCACGGCCTACGCGAAGGCCCTCATCATCGAGGTGCATGGTGAGCAGGCTGAAGTTCTAGGTGTGGGACGCCACCCACAAAGCTACGCTCACATGTCTGACGGCATTGTGACGGATATTCCTGGCGTAATCGCCAACTGCAACGAGGCGCTGCTTAAAGCCGAGAAGGCCAGCGGCGGCCTCATCGCTCCCCAGGCTGTTATCGGCATCGCTGGTGAACTGGTTAAAGGAAGTTCGACCACGATCAACAAAACACGACAACAGCCCAACGAACCCATTTCCGCGAAAGAGCTGGAAACGCTGATCCAGGGAGCGCAGCAGAAACTTTTAAAAGCCGCCAAAGAACGTATCTCTGCCGAAACCGGCTACCCCAACATAGAGGTACGCCTGACGAACGCAGCGGTAATCTCCGTGCGCATCGATGGCCAGACCGTCAGCAATCCGATAGGCTTTCGCGGTCGCCATTTCTCGTTAACGCTTTTTAGTGCCTTCGCTCCCCTCATGCAACTGGGAGCGTTAGAAG
>WNGQ01020880.1_pt1 | contig 10301 bp, 9 predicted proteins | sample 5407661 | NCBI WGS metagenome assembly WNGQ01 (sample SAMN13153382, study PRJNA577476) | soil metagenome | isolation source: 60 cm soil or saprolite under Garry oak tree replicate 2 | place: USA:California | collected 2016-06-15 | reverse complement strand
ACTGGTTTGTGGGACACCACCGGGCCTGAGGTGACCAAGGCGCTGGCCGCCGAACGGCGCAGCGCCGGCGGCGTGACCAGCGGCCTGGCGCTGACGCTGGTCGCGGTGGCGGACGAGAAGCGGGTCAAGGAGGCCGAGGCCGCGGCCACGATCGCCGCCGCCGCGCACCCGTGCCGCATCCTCATCGTGGTCCGCTCGGACATCACCCGCGACGTCAACCGGTTGGATGCCGAGATCGTCGTGGGCGGCCGGCTGGGGCCGTGCGAGGCGGTCGTCATGCGGATGTTCGGCCGGCTGGCGCTGCACGCCGAGTCGGTGGTCATGCCGCTGCTGGCGCCGGACGTCCCGGTGGTCACCTGGTGGCACAGCGAACCGCCGGAGCACATCGCCAACGACTACCTCGGCGTGGTCGCCGATCGCCGGGTGACCGACGCCGCGCAGTCGCCCGACCCGGTGGCGACGCTCAAGCAGCGGGCCGCCGACTACGCGCCGGGCGACACCGACCTGGCGTGGACCCGGATCACGCCGTGGCGCACGCTGGTCGCCGGCGCGTTCGACACGCTCGACTCACAGGTGGTCGGGGCGACCGTGGTCGCGCCGGAGAAGGACCCGACCGCGGCGCTCATGCGCGGTTGGCTGGCGGCCCGGCTGCAGATCGCGCCGAAGCTGGAGCCGACCAGCGACTTCGCACGGATGCGCGCGGTCGAGCTGGTCTGCGCGAACGGCGACATCCTGACCCTGACCCGCAACAACGGTACGGCCCTGTTCGCACGGACCGGGCAGCCGGATCGGCGCCTTCCGCTGCCCCGGCGGCCACTCGGCGACGAGCTGGCCGAGGAGCTGCGCCGGCTCGACCCGGACCAGATCTACGCGGAGGCACTGGGCGCGCTCGCCGGCATCGCCGACCTGGAGCAGCGGTCGCCGACCCGGGTACATGTCTGGAAGGACCCCGCCCTCGCCCAGGCAGCGAGCGAAACGTCGTCGTCCTAGGGAGGCCGGACGTGGCTGAGGCCAGCGTCATCGTCCACGCCGCTGCGGACGTCCTGGCCGAGGATGTCGCCGCCCGGCTGATCATCAAGCTGGTCGACGCGCAGGCCGCGCGCGGCGTGGCCAGCGTGGTGCTGACCGGCGGAAGGGTCGCGGCGAAGCTGTACCGGGCGGTCGCGGCCAGCCCGGCGCGCGACGCCGTTGACTGGTCCCGGGTGGACGTGTGGTGGGGCGACGAGCGGTTCCTGCCCGGCGGGGACGCCGAACGCAACGAGACCCAGGCGCGGGCTGCGCTGCTCGATGCGGTACCGGTGAACCCGGTGCGGATCCATCCGATGCCGGCCAGCGACTGGCCGGACGTCGAGGACCCGGAATCCGGGGCGGCCCGGTACGCCCGGGCGCTGGCCGACGCGGCGAAGCCGGGCAGCGAGATCCTGCCGCACTTCGACGTGCTGCTGCTCGGCGTCGGCGAGGACGGGCACGTGGCCTCGGTGTTTCCGGAGCATCCGGCGGCCTACGAGAGCCGCCCGGTCGTGGCGGTGCGCGGCGCGCCGAAGCCGCCGCCGGTACGGCTCACCCTGACGCTACCGGCGATCAACACGGCCGAGGAGGTGTGGCTGATCGCCACCGGGCCGGAGAAGGCGGACGCGGTGGGCATGGTGCTGTCCGGCGCGGGTCCGGTACAGCTGCCGGCCGCGGGGGTGAGCGGGGTGACCCGTACCCTCTGGTTGCTGGACCGGGACGCCGCCGCGCACGTCAGCCCCCGGCTGCGCAGCCTGCGTTGAACTGGGGCGGCTATTCCTCGCCGCGGCGTTGGCGGAGCTTGCGCAGGGCCTCGGCGAGGATCGCCGCGCCCTCGGCGTCGGACCGGCGCTCCTTCAGGTAGGCCAGGTGGGTCTTGTACGGCTCGCTGCGCGGGCGCCCCGGCGGAGCCTGCTCGTCGCGGCCCGCCGGCAGGCCGCAGCGCGGGCACTCCCACCGCGCCGGTGCCGCCGCGTCCGCCGCGAAGGTCGGCTCCACCCGGTGGCCGTTGGCGCACCAGTAGGTCACCGCGCGGGCGGGTGCGGGCACACAGCGTTCGTCGGGGCGGATCGGACCGGAGCCGACCCGGCCGCCGCGGATGGCGTTGCCACTGGCCACGACTGCTCGCTCCTGTCGTCGGGGGATTCGACGAGACGCGGCCCGGATCACTCCGGGCCGCGGATGAGTCTAGGCCGCCAGGTGCCGTGAAGGAACTACTTGGTGGCGATGCGCAGCCACAAACCAAGGCCGACGATGCAGGCGAACCAGATGATACCGACCAGCACCGTGTACCGGTCGAGGTTGCGCTCCGCGACCGAGGAGCCGGTCAGGCTGGAGGACACGCCGCCGCCGAACATGCTGGACAGGCCGCCGCCCTTGCCCCGGTGCAGCAGGATCAGGAGGGTCAGCAGGACGCTCGTGATGACGAGCAGGACGACGAGCGTGTATGCGAACGCAAGCATGGCGCCTGTTGATCCTCTCCTATGTCGCCTGGCCCACCCAGGATAGCGGGTCCGGCTTACGTCTCGTCGTACCGGCAGATCCGCGCAAACTCCTCGGCGTCCAGGCTCGCGCCGCCGACCAGGGCCCCGTCCACGTCCGGCTGCGCCATGATCTCGGCGATGTTGGACGACTTGACCGAGCCGCCGTACAGGATCCGGACCCGCTCGGCGGTCGCCCCCGGGTACCGCTCGCCGATCCGCGCTCGGATCGCGCCGATGACCTCCTGGGCGTCCTGCGGCGTCGCGGTCTTCCCGGTGCCGATGGCCCACACCGGTTCGTACGCCACCACGACCTTCTCGACGACGTCGGCGGACAGGCCGTCCAGCGCGGCGTCGAGCTGACCCAGGCAATGCGGCACGTGCCCGCCGGCCTCGCGGATCTCCAGCCCTTCGCCGATGCACAGGATCGGCGCGATCGCGTTCCGGGTCGCCGCCTTGACCTTCGCGTTGACCAGCTCGTCGTCTTCGTGGTGGTAGGCCCGGCGCTCGGAGTGCCCGACGACGACGTACTGGCAGCCGAGCTTGGCCAGCATCGGACCGGACACGTCGCCGGTGTACGCGCCGGACTGGTGCGGCGACAGGTCCTGCGCACCGTACCCGAGCAGCAGCCGGTCCCCGTCGATCAGTGTCTGCACGCTGCGCAGGTCCACGAACGGCGGCAGTACCACCACGTCGACCTCGGCAAGCCGCTTCTCCGGGAGGCTGAACGCCAGCTTCTGGGTCAGCGCGATGGCCTCGAGGTGGTTGAGGTTCATCTTCCAGTTGCCGGCGATCAGCGGCCGCCGTACCTCGGTGGTGGCGGCCATCAGCCCTCCAGCGCTTCGATGCCGGGCAGCTTCTTGCCTTCCAGGTACTCCAAAGAGGCGCCACCGCCGGTCGAGATGTGCCCGAACGCGGACTCGTCCAGCCCCAGCTGGCGTACCGCCGCCGCCGAGTCCCCGCCGCCGACGACCGTGAACCCGTCGACCTTGGTGATCGCCTCGGCCACCCCGCGGGTACCGGCCGCGAACGGAGCCAGCTCGAACACGCCCATCGGCCCGTTCCAGAACACCGTCCGCGCGGTGCTCAACACGTCGGCGAACGCACTGACGGTGGCCGGGCCGATGTCGAGGCCCTTCCAGCCGTCCGGGATCGCGGTGGCCGGCACGGTACGCACCTCGGCGTCCTCGGCGACCCGGTCGGCCACGACGATGTCGGTAGGCAGCGCGATCTTGCCTGAGCCCAGCAGCCCCCGGCAGTTGTCCAGCTGGTCGGCTTCGAGCAGCGAGTCGCCGACCCCGTGGCCCTGGGCCTTGAGGAAGGTGAAGCACATGCCGCCGCCGACCAGCAGCGCGTCGACCGTGGGCAGCAGCGCCTGGATGACGGCGAGCTTGTCGGACACCTTGGAGCCGCCGAGCACGACCACGTACGGGCGGGCCGGGTCTGACGATCGCTGGCTGGTCGCCGCTCCGACAGGCTGCGCGGCTGACGATCGCTGGCTGGTCGCCGCTCCGACAGGCTGCGCGGTGCTGGTCAGCCGGCCGAGCACCTCCAACTCGCGCAGGACCAGGCCGCCGGCGTAGTGCGGGAGCAGCCGGGCCAGCTCGTACACGCTGGCGTGCTTGCGGTGCACGGCACCGAAGGCGTCATCGACGTACGCCTCGCCGAAGGCGGCGAGACGGGTGGCGAAGTCCGCCCGCTCCGCGTCGCCCTTGCTGGTTTCCCCCGGGTTGAAGCGCAGGTTCTCCAGCAGTGCCACCTGTCCCGGGCGCAGACCGTCCACAGTGGACTTCGCCGAGTCGCCGACGGTGTCGGTGGCGAAGGCGACCTCCGCGCCGAGCAGTTCGCCCAGCCGTGCCGCCACTGGCGCCAGGCTGTACTTCGGGTCCGGCGCGCCCTTGGGCCGGCCGAGGTGCGAGTCGTCAGTGATCGTCGAGCCGTCGAGGGGAACGTTCAGGTCGGCGCGTACCAGCACGCGCCGACCCGTGACGCCCTCGCGCAGGAGGTCGTCGAGCGTCTTCATAGCGAGGAACCCACCAGGGCGACCAGGTCGACGATGCGGTTGGAGTAGCCCCACTCGTTGTCGTACCAGCCGACCACCTTCACGTGGTCGCCGATCACCTTGGTCAGCCCCGAGTCGAAGATGCACGAGGCCGGGTCGGTGACGACGTCGGTCGACACGATCGGGTCGTCGGTGTAGCTGATGATGCCCTGCAGCGGACCCTCGGCAGCCGCCTTCATCGCCTGGTTGACCTCCTCGACGCTGGTCTCCCGGCTGGCGGTGAAGGTCAGGTCGATGGCCGAGCCGTTCGGTACCGGTACCCGCAGCGCGTACCCGTCCAGCTTGCCCTTCAGCTCGGGCAGTACCAGGCCGATCGCCTTGGCCGCGCCGGTCGAGGTCGGCACGATGTTGATCGCGGCGGCCCGGGCCCGGCGCAGGTCCCGGTGCGGACCGTCCTGCAGGTTCTGGTCCTGGGTGTACGCGTGGATCGTGGTCATCAGGCCGCGCTCGATGGTGAACGCCTCGTGCAGGACCTTCGCCATCGGCGCCAGGCAGTTGGCCGTGCAGGACGCGTTCGAGATGATCGTGTGCGCGGTCGGGTCGTACTTGTCGTCGTTGACGCCCATGACGATAGTGATGTCCTCGTTCTTGGCCGGCGCGGAGATGATCACCTTCTTCGCGCCGCCCGCGATGTGCGCCTTGGCCTTCTCGGCGTCGGTGAACAGCCCGGTGGACTCGAGCACCACGTCGGCGCCGAGGTCGCGCCACGGCAGCTTGCTGGGATCGCGCTCGACCAGCACCTTGAACGTCTGGCCGCCGACGCTGATCTCGTCCGCGCTCGCCTTCACCTCGTGCGGCAGCCGGCCCAGAATGCTGTCGTACTTGAGCAGGTGCGCGAGCACTGCGTTGTCGGTGAGGTCGTTGACGCCGACGAGCTGGATGTCAGCGCCGCGGGCCAGCGCCGCCCGGAAGAAGTTACGGCCGATACGGCCGAAGCCATTGATGCCAACGCGGATAGTCACCGGACATCTCCTTGCCGCAGTGGTGGTCATGGTGGGCCGTCACGCGGCCCCGGCCTCGTCGCCGAACAGTGCAAACCAACCCTATCCGAGGCCGCTTGTCCGCCCTGCGGGAGGGTCAGGCGTCCACCGCCAGCATCTCGGGGGTGACGGCCGCCTCGGTGTCCGGTATCCCCAGATCGCGCGCCCGCTTGTCGGCCAGCGCGAGCAGCCGGCGGATCCGGCCGGCGATCGCGTACTTGGTCAGCGGCGGGTCGGCGAGCGCCCCCAGTTCCTCCAGCGACGCCTGGCGGTGCTCCAGCCGCAGCTTCCCGGCGCTGGTCAGATGGTTCGGGGCGTCGTCGCCGAGGATCTCCAGGGCGCGGGTGACCCGGGCAGCGGCGGCCACCGCGGCGCGCGCCGAGCGGCGCAGATTGGCGTCGTCGAAGTTGGCCAGCCGGTTCGCGGTGGCCCGGACCTCCCGGCGTACCCGCCGTTCCTCCCAGGACAGCACGCTGGCATGCGCGCCCAGCCGGGTGAGCAGGTGCGCGATCGCGTCGCCGTCCTTGACCACCACGCGGTCCACGCCGCGTACATCGCGGGCCTTCGCGGCGATCCCGATCCGCCGGGCGGCGCCCACCAGCGCCAGCGCCGACTCCGGGCCGGGGCAGGTGATCTCCAGCGCGCACGAGCGCCCAGGCTCGGTCAGCGAACCGTGCGCCATGAACGCGCCACGCCAGGCGGCCACCGCGCAGCACATGCTCGCCGACACCACGTGCGGCGGCAGGCCACGCACCGGGAGGCCGCGCACGTCCAGCAGGCCGGTCTGCCGCGCGAGGGCCTCGCCGTCCTTGACCACCCGCACGATGTAGTGGCTGCCCTTGCGCAGGCCGCCGGAGGCCAGCACGTGGATCTCACTCGGGTACCCGTAGACCTCGGCGATCTCCCGGCGCAGCCGGCGGGCGACGTTGCCGGTGTCCAGCTCGGCCTCGACGACCACGCGACCGGAGACGATGTGCAGCCCGCCGGCGAAGCGCAGCAACGCCGCCATCTCCGAGCGGCGGCAGCACGGCTTGGGTACGTCGACCCGGCTGAGCTCGTCCTTGACCGCAGCCGTCATCGCCATCGTCTCGTCACCTCACGTACCCCATGTCATCTCAGCGCCCGGCGGCCAGTATCCCTGACAGGGCCGCCGCCAGTGCCGACGGATCGTGCCGCGGCCCGCCGTCCTCGACCGCGACCGGGGCGAGCACCAGTCGGGCACCCAGCGATTCTGACGCACGATCGACCGGTTCGGGGTCGCCGACCGCCTTCCCGTCGGCAAGTACTACATCGGCGCGCAGGCCAGGTAGGTAACGGGTGAGCGCGGCGAGGTGGTCCGGCAGCGAGAGGCTCGCGGTTTCCTTCTCGGCGGCGAGGTTCAGGGTCACCAGGCGCCGGGCCGGGCTGGCCTGGATCGCGGCGGCGAGCTGCGGTACCAGCAGGTGCGGGATCACGCTGGTGTACCACGATCCGGGACCGAAGATCAGCCAGTCCGCGTCGCGCACCGCGGTCACCGCTTCGGTGCACGCCGGCGGCGCGTCCGGCGAGATCCGGACCGCCTCGACGTGGCTGCGGGTGATGGCCACCGCGTGTTGGCCGCGGAGCAGGCGGACGGTGCCGTCCGGGTCGAGCACGTCGGCGTCGATGGACAGCGGTACCCGCGACATCGGCAGCACCCGCCCGGAGACCCGCAGCAGCGCCGCGGCCTCGTCGAGGGCGACTACCGGATCGGGATGCAGCTCCATCAGCCCGCACAGGACGAGGTTGCCGACCGGGTGGCCGGCCAGCGGGTCGGCGCCGCCGAACCGGTACTGGAATAGCCGGGCCGCGGCGTCGTCGCCGGCCAGGGCGGCGAGGGCCTGCCGCAGGTCACCCGGCGGGAGTACGCCCCGCTCGGCGCGCAGCCGCCCGCTGGACCCACCGTCGTCGGCGACCGTGACCACCGCGGTCAGCTCCAGCCCCAGTACCTGGCGCAGCGCGCGGAGCGACGCGGACAACCCGTGCCCGCCGCCGAATGCGACGACCCTCATTCCCGCCCCAGGTCACGGTGCTGGGGGGTGGCGGCGAGGCGCAGCCCCTGCAGCCGGCGGGCCAGTTCCTCCGCGATGGCTACGCTGCGGTGCTTGCCACCGGTGCAGCCGACGGCCACCGTGAGGTAGCGCTTGCCCTCGCGCTCGAACCCGGCCGCGGTGGTACCGATCAGCCGCGCGTAGGTGTCCACGAACCGGGTTGCGCCCGGCTGGTCCAGCACGTACCGGCTGACCTCGGTCTCCTGCCCGCTGTGGTCGCGCAGCTCCGGAACCCAGTACGGGTTGGGCAGGAACCGCGCGTCGAGCACGAAGTCGGCGTCGGGCGGCAGCCCGTACTTGAAGCCGAACGAGAGCACGGTCACCCGCAGGCGCCGCGAGTCCTCGCCGCCGAACAGCTCCTCGACCCGGCTGCGCAACTGGTTGACGTTGAGATGGGTGGTGTCGATCAGCACGTCGGCCTCGCCGCGCGCCTCGGCGAGCAGCTCGCGCTCGGCGGCGATCCCGTCGGAGAGCCGGCCGTCGCCCTGCAACGGATGCGGGCGGCGGACGCTCTCGAACCGGCGGATCAGCACGTCGGTACCGGCGTCGACGAACACCACCCGCGGCGAGAAGCCCCGGTCCTTGAGGGCCTTGACCGCGCCGGCGAGATCGGTGGAGAAGGCCCGGCTGCGCACGTCGAGGACCATGGCGGTGTGCCGGGCGGTACCGCCGGCCCGGTGCGCCAGCTCGGCCATGTCCAGCATGAGGGCCTGAGGCAGGTTGTCCACGACGTAGTAGCCGACGTTCTCCAGGGCGCGGGCGACCGTGCTGCGGCCGCCGCCGGACACGCCGGTCACGATGACCAGGTCGGTCTCGGAGCGCGGCTCCGCGGCGTCCTCGTCGGTCACGTCTCCCCCTCGGCTGGTGCCGTCCCTGGTCCGCCGGACGGCGGGAGCGAGTCGATCCTAGTCCCGCCCGCGGCCGGTTCCTGGTCGCCGCCGCGCAGCGCCGCCACGATCGCCTCGGCGGTGCGCCGGCCGATGCCGGGTACCTCCAAGATCTCCTCCGGCGTCGCGGCGGCCAGCCGCTTGAGGGAACCGAAGTGGGTCAGCAGCGCCTTGCGCCGGGTGGCGCCGAGCCCGGGGATCGCGTCGAGCGCGGATGCGGTCATCCGCTTGGACCGGCGCTCGCGGTGGAACGCAATGGCGAACCGGTGCGCCTCGTCGCGTACCCGCTGGAGCAGGTACAACCCCTCGGAGCTGCGGGGCAGGATCACCGGGAACGCCTCCCCCGGCAGCCACACCTCCTCCAACCGCTTGGCCAGGCCGCACAGCGTGATGTCGGTGATGCCGAGCTCGGCCAGCACCTCGGCGGCCGCGTTGACCTGCGGTTCGCCGCCGTCGACGACGACGAGCTGCGGCGGATAGGCGAACTTGCGCGACCGCCCCGTCTCCGGATCGATCGGGCCACCGTCGCCCATCGTCGCCAGCGCCTCCAGGTACCGCGTGAACCGGCGCCGCAGCACCTCGGACAGCGCGGACAGGTCGTCCGTGGCGCCGCGGACGGCGAACCGCCGGTACTCGCTCTTGCGGGCCAGCCCGTCCTCGTAGACGACCATGCTGGCCACCACGTCGGTGCCCTGGATCTGGGAGACGTCGTAGCACTCGATGCGCAAGGGCGCCTGGCCCATGCCCAACGCCTCGGCGATCTCTTCGAGGGCCTTGCTCCGCGTGGTCAGGTCGCCGGCCCGGCGCAGCTTGTGCTGGGCGAGCGCCTGCCCGGCGTTGCGCGCGACGGTCTCCATCAGCGCTTTCTTGTCGCCGCGCTGGGGTACCCGCAGCGACACCCGGGCGCCGCGGCGCTGGGAGAGCCACTCGGTCAACGCGTCGGCGTCGGCCGGCAGGGCCGGGACGAGCAGTTCCCGCGGGATGTCGGTCGCGCCCAGCTCGTCACCGTAGACCTGCGAGACGAAGTGGTGCACGAGGTCGCCGGTGGTCAGCTCCTCGGTCTTCTCGACCACCCAGCCGCGCTGGCCGCGGACCCGCCCACCGCGCACGTGGAAGACCTGTACCGCCGCCTCCAGCGGGTCCTCGGCGAACGCGACCACGTCCGCGTCGGTGCCGTCGCCGAACACCACGGCCTGCTTCTCCATCGCCCGGCGCAGGGCGGCGAGGTCGTCGCGCAGCCGGGCGGCCTTCTCGAACTCCAGCTCCGCCGAGGCCGCCTGCATCTGCTTCTCCAGGCTGCGCTCCATCTTGTCGGTGCGCCCGGCCATGAAGTCGCAGAAGTCCTCGACGATCCGCCGGTGCTCGTCGGCGCTGACCCGGCCGACGCAGGGCGCCGAGCACTTGCCGATGTAGCCGAGCAGGCAGGGCCGGCCGATCTGGCCGGCCCGCTTGAACACGCCGGCCGAGCAGGTGCGCGCGGGGAAGATGCGCAGCAGCAGGTCGAGCGTCTCGCGGATCGCCCAGGCGTGCGAGTACGGCCCGAAGTAGCGCACCCCCTTGCGCTTGGCGCCGCGCAGCACCTGCAGGCGCGGGTACTCCTCGTCGAGCGTGACGGCCAGGTAGGGGTAGGACTTGTCGTCCCGGTACCGCACGTTGAACTTCGGGTCGTACTGCTTGATCCAGGTGTACTCCTGTTGCAGCGCCTCGACCTCGGTGCCCACGGTGATCCAGTCGACCTTGGCCGCCGTGGTCACCATCTGGTGGGTGCGGGCGTGCAGCGTCCAGGGATCCGCGAAGTACGAGTTGAGCCGGCT
>WNGQ01014458.1_pt1 | contig 10301 bp, 9 predicted proteins | sample 5407661 | NCBI WGS metagenome assembly WNGQ01 (sample SAMN13153382, study PRJNA577476) | soil metagenome | isolation source: 60 cm soil or saprolite under Garry oak tree replicate 2 | place: USA:California | collected 2016-06-15 | reverse complement strand
ACTCCAACCGCAGCAACCACAGCACTCAAAACTTTAACCGACTGCTCAACAACGGGCTTCTGGTCCAATAATTTCCTGACCTGATCGACTGGCTTTCGCTTCTGCCCTACCGATTTCTTGCCCAAATCCACCGACTTCCTATAATCTTCGTCGAACTGGAAAAGGGTTTCTTGCCCTCCTCGATTAACTCACCCATCTCGCTAACCTTTGGGGACTTGTCCTTCCCTTCTACTTCTCGCCAGTGGATGTGACGGACGAAGTGGAAACCGAGCGCGAAATGCACTAGAACATGAAACATATTCTTCCCAAATGTAGATGGAGCTAGTGAGGGTCTGGCTACCTCAGTCGGCTAATATGCTCCAAGATAAGCCATTTAGGAGTCTTGAGGGATTTATCGTCCCCTACGTCACCATAGGTAAGTTGAGGCACCAACGTCGACTTGAATTTGCAAATAATAAGCATCGGCATTTAGAAGTGATGGGATCGAGCAGCGAGTCACTCCAGAAATCGATGGACGCCTCGTCGAATTGAATAATTTCCATCTTCGTGGCTTTCACAGCCGACCCGCTTTCCTTGTCCGCTGTGTTGTCTGCACTAGTCGCGAGACTATCGGCGATGACAACGGTGCGAGGCACGTCAATGCTCTGCCTCTTGGCTCGTTTGCTTATGGAGGCACCGTCTTCTCCACGTTTGTGTCGAAGAGTGTCGAGACGAGGGGTACGGACCAGGAAGTCCAGCCTATACGACCTATGAAAAACGTCGTTCAGAATTAGTTCAAAGGAAACCTCAGAAGCAGAGATGAATACTAACAGAAGTCACATTTGGAACACGAGGGCCGCAGACCTTTCAGGGGGCCACGTTATTAGCCGTGGAAGGTTAAAATCTTCTAGTTCCCATGAAACACGGAACTCGCGTGGTTTGCGTTGCACGCCATCAGAGGCGCCCTTGCTATAGAACTAAGCTTGTTTTTGGTGAAGTCGTCAGGCGCTTGTGGTAGGCATGTTCGTTACCGCTTCTAATTGGAACTTTGGTAGTTCCACTACTGGCTGAATCGAAGACTATTTTGCAAGCATTTTCATCCTGGGCGGCCTCCATTGCCACAATTCACGGTCAGTGTTAAACCAGCCACCCCCTGACGGCCAACGTGGAAAAAAAAAAGTTAATGTAGGGAACCCAAAGCCAGAGATTTTCCTTGCAGCAAGGAGGCCACAGATCACAGCGGCTAAAGCAGCCCAGACGAGTCGACCTTGCTCTGGACATCTCCAATGGTCCGAGGGCGAGTCAAACGTGTTCCACACACTTAGTCGCCTTCAAACTCCGGAAAAGTGCAGTGCATCGGAGCTGAGGATCTGTACAGGGTTATTGGCTTATAAGCGCGGTGATATTCGCGTTTGGGATAAACGGCATAAATTCTGCGTTCGTTGTTGACAGGAAAATGATTGATAATGGTGCCAGGATCGTTCGGTAAGTCATACACGGTTTTTTGCGTTCGAGGCGACAGCGGGTTCTCGACGAGCGTGTCGGTATTGGAATCGGGTTCTTCTCGGGTTGGATCTCGCGCTGTAAAAGGGGTCAGCCCTAGGTGTAAAGAGGGATAATATGCGCATACCCAGTTAACAATCGCTCTTGCCCATTCGGCCTTGCTGAATCTCTCTGGTTTACTGCGTTTGAGTTCGTTGATATGCAGCAGACTACAACGAAGGTTCTCCGACACGAAGCGAAGCGACCTCAGATGATAACCCTCGATCTGTTTGGCCCCCCGACGACCAACGTGGCAGAAAGTACAAAGATGTTCGCAGGTGGGGGACCCAAACCCAGAGATTTTCCTTGCAGCCAGGAGGTCACATATTACAGCGGCTAAAGCGACCCGGACGAAGCGACCTTCATGAAAAGCGATTCGCGAGTATTTGACGTCAGGGTCCCAGAACTCGAGAAATTCGTCGACGATGGGGGTAGCATAATGATTGAGGCCACCTTTGGGAGGTTCATGAGGGGCGGGAATGATCCCTGCGATGAACATATTCTCAGATTTATATTGATCCTCTTGAGGTAGGTTGAAGCAGACGAGGATAATCACCCAGGGAATGTTTCTTTCCGGCTAGTTTGTTGGTGTAAGGATTGAAACCATCAAAACCAAGGCCGAAGACGTATCGACCCTCGCCATCTCCTTGACTAAAGTGTTTGCCTTTGTATTCGAATTCACGCAGGAACTCGCCATCGAAAATGTCATGCATCTCTCCATCGTCGCCGACTTTGGTCCAAGAAGCATCCATGCACGCGACGACCGAAGAGCTTCGCCAGATACTCCCTAAAACTGAAGGCGAGGAAGGTCTTGATTGGCACTTGGATCTCGACATCTCCAATGGTCCGAGGGCGAGCCAAACGTGTTCCGCACATCGAGTCACCTTCAAACTCCCGAAAAGTGCAGTGCATCAGAGACCCTGGAGCTAAGGATCCGTGCAAGCTTGTACATAGGCTTATAAGTGCGATGACATTTGCGTTTGGGACAGACGGCATAAATCGTGGGATCGTTGTTAAGAAGAAATTGATCAATGATGGTGCCAGGATCATTTGGAATGTCAGAAAGGTTTTTTTCCTTTCGATGCGACAGCGGGTTCTTGTCTCGAGCTGCCAGCGGGTCCTCGACCAGGTAAGCGGTGAAGGACAAGACGAATTTGGAGCCTCGGCGCCTGAGCTGGAGTAAGTATGGCGGTGACAGTGAACATTATCAGCTGGATGATAGGATCTGCACTCCGCCAGCTACGCGCGCAGAAACGGGCTTACAGATGAGACGTTAGCTGCGAATTGGCTAACTGAGGAAACGCCGGCTTACAAGTATCGTAATCCTCTTTCGATGAAGCTTTCTCGACGTATTTGGACGCTCCTTCGGCCCAACAGTGATTCGTGACTTTCACGTAAGAAATAGCGCTTTCAAGTCGGCTCTCCAACTGAACTCTGGTGCTGCAGACCTCCTCCAGATCCTGCTTGCAGCCTTTCACTTTGCACAAGATACAAATTGCTGAGCTCTTCAAACTGTGCAGGGGAAAGGGATCACAACGACCGCGGGGTGTTGATAGCATGGAAATAGCTTTCTCTATGTCCAAAGCGGCGAACTCGCATTCTAATTGCTGAAGTTTTCGAAGGTCCTTTCAACACGCTCAGGGCGGAATTCACTTTTCGGAATGAATCTAAGGGTTGGTGGCGATGATGAGGGATTTGAGTAAACGCCCAGAGCTATCCCGTCGAAAATCGTCATTGACAAAAACTCGGGACCACATCTTTTTCTTGCGATTCGAGGGCCTTCTCAGTGGCAATCCGGGCATCTTCTTCGGCATGGCTGCGAGCAGGTCTTGAGACCGATGGGCTTTTCACGACACTAGTGTGTGCGGCAATGGCAATTGCATTACTGACCGATTTCGCTCTAGCGGGAGGGAAGCAGCGGAGAGGTGCTCACAAAGGGCTGACCCAGTTGTGATAAAGAATAGCCCAGTAACTCCGAAAAGTACAAGGTCGCGAGCGCTAAGCGTTCAGGGAGAAGACATGTTCTCCTGGGGTGTCCGAAGAGAATAACACTGTCAGAGGCTGTCCTCTGAGGGTTTTTGGCGAGTGAGACGCTGACACGCTGAATGAAGACACTTTGTTTGGCATTAGTATCCCTTACAAACAAGCCAATCGTTCTTCCCTATAGCCCTTGTATTATTGCTCCTCCCTCTTCTCGGGACATCCCTTGATCAAACTCTTCACTCATGTAACAATCAAGTAGTAGGATATATTGGACAGCCCGTGTATTCCTGTATTGCTCCATTAGACCACACGAGGTGGCCCTGGGCGATCTGCTCCCTACAGACGTTGTACCAATCTTCCCCGTCCTGGTTGAGTGCGACGGCGCTGGTTTTTCGCAACACTTTTCAAGTTTCTCACAAAGTTGATAACCATTGCCGACTCGACGCGAACCTTAACGCAGCGTAGACACGCGAGTCCGAGCCCTGCGTGCATAGATACTCACTCTGTTCTGTAAAACGCCACCGTCTCCGCACCCTGCTGTTCGAACGCCCCCACAAACAAGCCACCTACATCGCCCACGTCGACACCACATCGACACTCCTTTTTCGTAGTTTTCCTTACTCATTCTACGCGTTTTCCTTTTCCTTTTTGCAAACTGTCCTTTTCGCTGAAATATATTCCTAGGTCAACACCCTGCCTTCCTTATACCACCTTTTTTGTCATTTTAGTGTCTACTAGGGCTTTGCCCCACGCCGGACCTTACATTGTGATATTCTAGGGTATCTACTGGGCGCCTGTCGCCCTCCCTCCCCACAAGTCCCTCATGACCTGCATACGGTACGCCAGCGAGCTAGGCTTGTTGCGATCCCATCCCCATGCAGTCCACCCTAGAAGGGTGTTTTTTGGGCACTTTGGTTGTTTGGGAACCCTTCTCGTCTTTTTGGCATATGGTTGAGCTTTGATCGTGTGGTTAAGTACTTGGCCGGCTTAGCGGCCAGGTACGACGGGCAGGTAGGGTCTAGAGGGGAGATTAGTTGGAGCCCGCTGTGTGGGCGATTTGTTTGAGTTTGCGGTTGGAGGTTGTTGAGTTATGGGTTTAGTGTTGGCCAGTCAGGTTTGAGGTTGTTGTATCCATGGGTTTGTATGTGCATTCATGTGATCTCTGGATTTTGTCAGTTTAGTTGCCTGGTTCTTTAAGTTTACCTAGAGTTGACTGTAGCCGTTTCGTTCGCCTAATGTATTGGATGAGTTCTAGTGTCTTGTCCTTGCATTTGAGGATTGTTTGTAGATCTTGTGCGTCCCTTCCTAGTTTATGTTCAAGTCGGCTCCTCTCTAAGAAGTGCTCTGGGCATTCAAATGAAAAGTGTTGAACTGATTCATGTATAATTTCTTGGTGTCTTCTCCAGCAGGCTTCGCACCTGCTGCTGTCCGATTTTCCGATCTTGTGTAGATATGCATTGAGGGGGATGTGTCGTGTCCGGAGTTGGAAGATGACGCTTGCTTGAGCCCTGGAAATTTTTCTGTGGTTGTCGAAAGGGAATGAGTTATCAACTGTCTCGAGCTTTACCTTTCTGGGAGATTTGTCCCATAGCTTTTGCCATTCCTTTCTGAGTATCTGCAGGTAGTGAGTTTCAGCAGCGTCTATGCTTACCGGGGCCCGGCGACGTAGGGATGGTCTTATACCACCTTAGTACTCTTTGGGACATCCTTGAGCCGTATTCCTTCCAACTTTCCTCTTGGGGAGAACCCTAAGTAGTACAGCCAACGTTCAATGAGGACGGCCCTTCAGCGCTTCCTGAGCCGAAGCCCCCTATGTCAATCATATCTCTTTGTCCAGAGCTACCTTCTCGGCCCATTCCTCCACCGCCCTTGCGGACCGATCGCCCATACCGAAGGAAATTCGGTTCAAACATCTGCTGGCTTAATGTACCTATGCAAAGTACAATAACTGGGAGTACAACGAGTACAATAACTGGGCCTATCTGGGCGATAGCTTCACAACAGTCTGCACTCTATGAGCCTCTCCTTCAACGGCATCATATTTCGGGAGTCTTATTGATTGGGCCAACGACTGCATTATTTTCTTCCTCCATCCAATCTCGATCGGTCTCAGGCCCATTTACCTTCGTATGTGGAATGGTCGGGGGCTGCCCTCGGACAAGGAAAGCGGCAGCTGAAAAGTGTTTTGATGGAATGGGGTCTGGTGGGATTACTTGTCAAAAATTTCATGGTTAAAGTTACACAGGACAATGAACATACGTGATTCCTTTGGATTCCTCTCAGGAACATCCAAATAATGCCTGGGTCAAGCAAAGCGGGGGTGGCCAAATGGTGTTTGATTGAGTTGGGCCTGGAAGGGGTTACCTTGTCAGAAATCTCAATTTTAAACGGGACCACAAACTTGTATTACTCTTTTGTAAATAGGTCGATTATCCCATCTGTCGATAACTCTGGCCCAGATTCAAAAACAGTATCTCACAGATTTTACATAGATTCTGGTCGTCGTTCGCACAGAATCTGGCCCACCCGCGGAGCTGTCACAGCCGATCATCGTAAGGATCAACCACCTTAGAGATCCAGATCGGTCTGCTGACTACGGCGGTTATTAGCTAAATGTAACTACAGTAATTACCACCCATGGATGACACCTGTTGCAAGGGAAAGGCCTGCGGACGAAGGAAAAGGAAAATAAATGCCAAGGAAAAACCACCTTACGAAAATCATAAGGATAAGGAAGAGGGCGGCGTAATGACTCATGGACAAAAAAACTTGTGTGCAAAGTCCGCAACACTAAGGCCATCGATCCATGATACAGTGTCGTATACCAGGATACTAGTAGCGTGAGATGCTTTCGAAGTCATCATTTGTCCACAATGGACCGTTATAAGGGACGTTCTGGGATAAAGCAATTGCAGTTGAGAGCGATACGCCAGGTATTGTTTGGCATGCACCCTCAAACCAAACACAATCGGCACAACCCATGATCAGGAGATAAAGCAGAGATTTACAACAAAATGTTCGTAGGACTACATAAAAAAGAATAAAAAATCATGCATTGTTAATCTCATCCCACCAGCGATTGACCATGTATACATCATCGTCAGCTCCAATACGACAGGATGCTTTGCCTGGGTAGCCCACGGTTTCGTTACGATCAAGCGGATAGTATGCTTCCCCTACTTTGCCAGCCCATTCCATATCAACGACCATCACTCTAACAGGTTGCACAAGACCTGCGCAGTTTGCGGTGACCTTAATCATGAGGTTGCTGGGACGGAAGTCGCCATGGACCATATGCAACTTTTGCAAAAGGGAAACTATCTCAAGAAGTTTGTCCCGAATGCCAACGCGCTCCCGAACCACCAATTGACGGGTGAAAGAGTGGGAGAAGAGGTCATGGAGTGTCTCCCATCCAGGTTTATCATCATTTGGGGGGGGTAGATATTCCATAACAACAGCATCAGCGCCAATCTCCGGCCTTTCGGAGTGACCGCACAACTTTGGGGCAAAACCCTCAGCGTGGAGAAGGTCGTGGACCCCATAACCATATGGGCGGAAGATGACTTTCACCATACACTCTTCCGGAGCGGCAGTGAAAAAGACAGAACATCGTTCGTCAAAGGGTTTATGAAATCTGAGGGTTTGTGGGGTAACGTCCTCAGTGTAATGGAAGAATATGCCCGCTTACATAGGAAGCCTTTTTACAGCGGAGTGGAGAGCAAAGAGTGCATGTGCTAGTTTTTCCCGATGGCCGTAAGTTACGTCAGGGTATGCATAGACATGGCAAAGCACATCAACGTCCATGACAGCATGCATCGCGGTGCCTTTTTCTACAAATCCCCCACAGATCTCTATTGACGGCCCTAAGGAAGATAAGCTACATATGATGAGAGTAACTGGATGACACACACCAGAACACGCCAATAAAAAGCACGGAGCACCAGACCGCGGAATATGATCGTTTGATGCAACATAAACATCATACATGCGGCAGAGTTGCAAGAAAGCGTCGCCACTGGCGCCACGCTCAAGTTTGACTTCGACCATGATAAGCGGAGGTGGCACGTCGCCGGAGGACAGCCGTATGCAGTGGAGATCGAGTTTACCTTTCCCATCAACATATTTCTCATCACTCCAAACGTATCCTTCGGAGGGGGGAAAGAGCTTCTCAAGGGCGATGTGGATGTGGGTTCTTCGGGTAGCTTCCTCCTTGATAGGATCGGTAAGCACACTCGCGAGATGATTGGCGACCTCGCGGAAGGGCTCCAACTGGGCTGTTGTGGGTGTTATATACATGGACCTGTGGAACTCGTAGAAAGCTAAGTGCTTGACTTTTACAGGCAGGACGGGCCTTCTGTCTCCTGGTCGGTAACAGTTTATAGCATACGTTTCGGAGGCTTGCATATCGTGCCAACCGCCAGGCTTCCCGAACGCTGAAGGGCTTGGCAGGGAAATTTGTCCAAACAAGTTTTCTCCCATCTTCACTATCGTCCTCTGAATTGACTCCAAACGTTTCACGTGCTTGAGCGGCCGATCGGTTTCTGGAGTGACGGGCGGTATGCTCTTGAAGTCATCGAGGAACTCAGGAAGGAACTGCATATCACGGTATAGTGGCAAAGAGATCTTTGTCTGTTTGAGGAAATCGCAGATCTGTTGGAAGCTATCCAGCTGCCTGACTTGGGAGGGAATATATACTGCAGTTTCTCGGTATTCCTCTGTCGGGCCCTTCTTGTAATGGTGCGCATCTGAAACAAACAGGTATGCCAGCGGCACCATATCGAGTTCGGCGAGGAACTTCTCGATTTGGCGCGAAAGGTCGTCACTCTGGCTAGTTTTCGGGCGTTTTGGTTCGGGCTCCTGAGAATTAGAACTGGCGGGTCTTTTCGGAGGTCCCATAGAGGTTCGACTGTGTTGGGACTTTCGACGGGATGAAGAGAGATTTGGCAGGGAAGAGGAACCCGCGGGGTACAATGCACCCACAAAAGTCGACGACGTTTTTGACAAGGACATATTCCGCGATGATCGTCTTTGTGCCATTGAGGGGTTAAACGTGCGCAGCGTGAAACTCAGCGACGCCATTTATGGCATGATTTCTTTTCCGGATCGGGAAGCCATCAGATAAGTTATACCCTTTTATTCGCCAAAAATAGGGTTCTTCAGAGTAGGCCATTTGGATTTCATTTGAAGTTCATTTGAGTCTCATTTGGAATTCGATTTGAAACTCGGCAGGATCGGCAAGTCGCACAAGCAAGGTCCATTCCGAAATGGTCATTCAACTCTGATTGTGAGCTTCATTTCAATCGAAATGAAAAGCCGGGCTCTCGTGGCCGTCGGAGTTTTAACACACCAGATTGCGATAACGCGCTATGTATAGTAGGAACCTTCTTTGCTTCTTTTGCATTGCTAGCATTTTTCGGGGAAGATTTCATAGCCTTTGCATGAAGGTTTTCTTTTCCAGGAGGAGGGCACTTGGCTTTGGGTGTAACATGTCGGAAAATCAAAAGTGCCTTATAACGTAAATTGTCACATTTATCTTATAAGGCTACGACTAGATCTCCTGGAGAAAACTCCTCACGTGTTCTGGCCACACAAAATACCAATTTCATCTGAGGGTTGTTCAGTTTACTCATATATCCAACAATCTGGGGAGAAAAGTGCGGGAAAAACGATTTCGGAGGGCATTATAATCGCTCGTCACGGTGTTACATTTTCGGGATTATAGCCTTATAAGGCGGCAGTTATTTTATAATAAGCCTCGATATCGTGTTTCCTGCCATTTTTCGTCTTTACACTTAGAGAAGGGAGAAATTTAATAAATTGTAAGATACTTTGTGCACTTTTAATGGACAGGATGGGTGAAAAACTCCCTCCAGGACATGTTTAATCTTTTGGGCAGAACCTTATAAGGAAAGCGTGACACAACTCAGGCTGCGATGTTACAAGGCACTTTTGGTTTTTCCGACACAGGACTTTTCGACCTCATGACAGACGAGACTCGTAATACCATAGTACTACTGTGTGATGGTCGCCGCCGAACAACGAATGATGCCACCTGAATTTACTTACACAAATACCATTTATTCACTGGCAGAACAAAACAACGAAAAAAACTATAAGACATTGAGGCTGGCACTCTGCAGAGAAGTTATATTTATTTTTTAACATTTTCAGATACATTTTCGTGAGCTTATGGGATAATTTTAATTTGATTTTGCTTGGACTTTGCGGGGAAATCACGCCAAAATTTTACATTTGGTATTTCTAAGGGTAAATGGTAAAGGCGGGGCAACTTTGAGGGCACAATCTTCATTCTTGCCTCTGATATCGCAAAAGGAGCAGGGGATCGCGTCGACGCGTCGACCTCATGCGTTGATCACGAGCGGTGACTCCCGGAGTCCCGCGGTGGTCACAGCCATTTGTCAGCCCTGGAGCGGATTGGCGGACTGACGGACTGGGTGGAGGGGCGGACTCTCGAACTTCGGAACCTTCTGGTTGAATGACCATTTCGGAATTGACCGCACTTGTGCGGCTTGCCGATCCTGCCGAGTTTCAAATCGAATTCCAAATGAGACTCAAATGAACTTCAAATGAAATCCAAATGGCCTACTCTGAATAACCCTATTGCGATAGGCCTTGTATTATTTCTCCGCCCCGAGCATTTCAAGTTCTTGGGACATCCCTTGATTAGACTCACTCTAGTCGCAATGCCACAACGAAGTAGTATCGATACACGCCCCAAATGACTAGTACTCTGAATTCTTGGGATATCCCCAGACTCTCTATTCAAGATGATTGTG
>WNGQ01010053.1_pt1 | contig 10301 bp, 9 predicted proteins | sample 5407661 | NCBI WGS metagenome assembly WNGQ01 (sample SAMN13153382, study PRJNA577476) | soil metagenome | isolation source: 60 cm soil or saprolite under Garry oak tree replicate 2 | place: USA:California | collected 2016-06-15 | reverse complement strand
GGCCTCGGCCGCGTCGATGAGGCGGGCGGGGTAGCCCCATTCGGTCAGGCGGCGCACGCGGGCTTCGAGTTCGGCGCGTCCGGCGTCCGTGGTCGCCAGTTCGACGTGGCCGACGGGGCGGTACCAGGCATCACCGTCGAGATCGGGCGCGAGCTCGGCCCAGGCCTTCATCCCGGCGTGGTTGAGGTCGTGATAGGGCCTGGGCGCCTTGTCGTTCGAGTTCAGCCAGGCGAAGCTCCACCGGCTGGCGGCGCGGCCCGGCTGGTCCTGGTCGAGCAGCGTCACCCGCAGGCCGGCCGAGGCCAGCCGGGCCGCCACCGAGGCGCCGAGTATGCCCGCGCCGATCACCACGTAGCGGCTAGATGACATGTAAGGCATTATCACTGAGGTGGCCGGGCATCCGTTGTAATCTCAGTTATGATAACTATAGTTATGAAATGCGAGGGCTAATGCGGAAGCCGGGCGACATGTTCGACCGGGACTTCGAGTGGATCGAACTCGTCTCGTTCGCGGCCGATGCCAGGCCGGGAGCCACCCTGGGCGTGGTGTCCGGGCGCAGACGTCAGGGCAAGACCTTCCTGCTCCGCGCGCTCTGCCAGGCCACGGGCGGTTTCTATTTCGCGGCGGAGGAAGCGACCGACGGCGAATCGCTGCGCCGGATCGGATCCGACCTAGGCGCGCACCTGGGGACACCCGCACCGTTGGAGTTCAGGGACTGGCGCGAGGTGGCGGATGCGCTGCTCGCACTAGGCCGTAACGGCCCGGTACCCGTGGTCATCGACGAGTTCCCCTACCTGGCCAGGGCCAACCCGTCACTGCCGTCCATCGTCCAGAACGCGTTCGGGCCGCGGCGAGCGGAGCGCGAGCAGAGTCGCACGAGGTTGCTGCTGTGCGGCTCGGCGCTGCCGTTCATGGGCGGGCTGCTGGCGGGCAGCGCGCCGCTGCGGGGCCGGGCGGGCCTGGAACTGATCGTCCCGACCCTGGATTACCGGAATGCCGCCGAATTCTGGAACGTCCAGGATCCGGTGCTGGCCCTCAAGGTGCACGCCATCGCCGGAGGCACCCCTGCCTACCGGCGTGAATTCGCCCGCGACGATAATTCGGTCCTCGCCGCCATCGCCGAAGGCAACAGCACCCGGGGAGGCATCGCGTCCTACATCGGACGCAAGTCGGGCGATCTGGCGCATCCGCTGAACGTCCTGCAGGATTGCGGCCTGGTCGTCCGCGAGCCGGACGCGTTTAAGGAAAACCGCAGCACGTTCCGGATCGCGGAGCCACTGATCACCTTCTACCACGCCGTGATGCGGCCCATCTGGTCCGATCTCGAGCACACCCGCGATGCCGGCCGCCTGTGGCAGCGCAGCCAGCGCCGCTTCACCAGCAACGTGCTCGGCCCGCATTTCGAGCAGGTCTGCCGGTACTGGACGCGCCACTTCGCCGCGGAGGAAACGGTCGGCGGTATTCCGATCCGGGTCGAGAGCGGGACCGTACACGATGTGTCCGCCAAGACGAACCATCAGCTCGACGTCGTCGTGTTTGGCCTGGAGGATGAGGGACCCGAGCCCGTCATCGCCATCGGCGAGGTGAAGTGGAACGAAGTCATGAGCGTGACCCACCTGGACCGGCTGCGCCACATCCGCGGCCTGCTCACGGCTCAGGGCCGCCCCGGCGCGGCCGGCGCTCGCCTGCTCTGCTTCAGCGGGGCCGGCTTCACTGACGGGCTGTCCCGGGAGGCGGGGCGGCACGCCGACGTGGCGCTCGCCGGGCCGGCTGAACTTTACGCGGGATCTGCCGCTTTACGGTCCAGGCCACAGGCCGCGAACCAGACTAACCGCGTACAGCGACGATCACTGGCAGCCGGGCCAGCAGAACGTCCAGGTCGGCCTCTTCGATCTGCTCGCCATCAGGGCAATCCTCGGCGGCGATCCACAGCGACCGCCGCTTGTCCCAGAGGAAGGACCATTGGTCGCTCAACTCGCCGATCATGTCGAGCTGATGTGGCGTGAGATTCATGATGTCACCTCGCTGGCTCAGCTCCGCCCCCGCCTCGCCCTGCCAGCATCGTGACGTCGTGGTCACGCACCGGCGGCCAGCCTGGCCCGGTCTTCCTGCTCGGCTATCACCGCGTCGAGCTTGCGGTGCAGGTCAGCCTGGACCGGGGCATCGGCGCAGATGCCCTTGATAGCCTGCTCAAGCTCGCGGCGGTAGTCCCGCAGCTCGTACGTGGTCATCGCCGGCAAGGGGTGCGCGGCGGGCTTGGGTGTCAAGGGGGCGGCAGGCATCGGCGTCTTCCTCGCGGTGGTCATCTGCGATACATGATTGTTCGGCATTCCCATCGTGTGCGGCCGGCGGAGCGCTGTCGCTCTGTGACGGACACGTGTAATGATCGAGGAGAAAGTGTCACGGACCCTCCGATGGCGTAGCGAGGTGTAGCAGATGGCCGGGCGGCGTAACCGGGACGGGGCGGCGCTGTCGCTGTTCGCCGAGGTGCTGCGCGAGGCACGCCACAAGGCGGGCCTGAGCAGCGATGAGCTGGGCGACAAGCTCGGGTACTCCGGCGCGATGGTGCGCTCGGTGGAAAGCGGGCACCGTGTGCCCAAGCCCGATTTCGCCAAGCGCGCCGATGAGTACTTCGGCTACCCGGCGATCTTCGCGAAGATGGAAGAGCGGCTGCGGGACCTGCCGTTTCCGGCGAGCTATCGGCCGTTCGTGCCGCACGAGAAGGCCGCGCGGGTGCTGCGCATCTTCGAGCCTGCCCTGGTCACCGGCCTATTCCAGACGGCCGACTACGCGGGTGCCGTCCTGGGCAAGAGACCGCACACGACGGCTGAGGAGGTGGAAAACCTGCTCGCGGCGCGGCTGGCCAGGCAGGAGGTCCTGACGCGGGAGGACCCGCCGCTTTTGTATCTGGTCATGGACGAGGCCGTGCTGCACCGCCCGGTCGCCGCTGCCGACGTGATGCACGCTCAGCTCCTGCACCTGGCGGACCTGGCCACATGGCCTACCATCAGCATTCAGGTCATCCCGTACAGCGCGGGCGGTCACATCGGCCTGCTCGGCGCATTCACGGTAGCCGAAATGGCCGATATGTCCGCTATGGTGTACCTGGAAAGCGTGGCGGACGGCCAGACCGTAGAAGACAGCGACCGTGTGTCACAGGTCGGGGCGTGCTTCGATGTCATCCGGGGCGAAGCGCTCCCAGTGGGGGCCTCACGAGATTTGATCATGAAGGTAGCTGAGGAACGATGGAAGAACTAGGCGGCACCGCGTGGCGTAAGTCGAGCTACAGCGGCGCCAATGGCGCCCAGTGCGTCGAAGTCGCCGGCTACCGCGAAGGCAGGCGCGTGCTGGTGCGGGACACCGCGAACCGCGCCGACGCCATGCTGCGGTTCGCCCCGGAGGCGTGGCGCAGCTTCGTCAGCCAGGTAAAGGCAGACGCGCGTAGCGTCTGAGCCTCGCGGATCCGGGCCGACGTTAGACATGGGGGCACTTTTATGTTCGAGAGTGCCCCCTTCGGCCTATCCGGGCAGTTCAGCGCGAGGGCGGCGTGCTGTGTCGTCCGCCTATCGCCCGCCGTGGGGGTCGACGCTGAACCTCAGGGATAACGAGGATTTCAAGCTGTACCACGGCCTGCGGCGTGCTGCAGGCGGCGGTGTTCAGCGGGCGGCGGCTGCGGCTGCGGTACCGGAGCAGCGGCCAGGCCGCGGACACGGCGAGCCGGGCGAACGGGTGGTGGACCCGTATGGGCTGGTGTGCAAGTCGGGGATCTGGCACATGATGCTCGAACACGCGTTTGTATGTAGGTTACGCTGTTCGCATGGGTGTTTCGGTCCAGGAATCGCTGCTGGATGTCTGCGAGGAAACGGCCCTCGGCGCGCTCGGCGGGTCGGTACGGCGGACGCCGCTGGCCCACGGCGCCTGGGTCGACCTGCGGCGCGGCTGGCTGGCGGGCTCCGGGGCGGTGTTCGCGCGGCTGGCCGAGACGGTGCCCTGGCGGGCCGAGAAACGGCACATGTACGACAAGGTGGTGGCGGTCCCCCGGCTGCTCTGCTTCTACGGCGAGGACGCGCCGCTGCCCGATCCGGTGCTGACCGCCGCGCGGCAGGCGCTGACCGCGCACTACCGCCCGGAGCTGGGCGAGCCGTTCCGCACCGCCGGGCTGTGCCTGTACCGGGACGGGCGGGACAGCGTGGCCTGGCACGGCGACACGATCGGGCGCGGCAGGACCGAGGACACCATGGTGGCCATCTTGTCGCTGGGCACGCCGCGGCCGCTGCTGCTGCGCCCGCGAAGCGTGAAGAGGGCTGGGGAGGTGGGTGGGGCGTCGCTGCGGTTCGAGGTCGGTCACGGCGACCTGCTGGTCATGGGCGGCACTTGCCAGCGCACCTGGGAACACGCCGTCCCCAAGACGTCCCAGCCGGTCGGGCCGCGGATCAGCGTGCAGTTCCGGCCCCGGGGGGTCCGCTAGCTGAGCTCCGCCTAAAGCGGCAGCGACACGGATCGTCATCAGGGTGATGTCTTTGCGTAATCTATTGGTTACTGTAAGGATAGGCGGCCTGCGTCACCAAGGGGGACGCAGGCCGCTCCATCGGGAGCGGTTCAGGAGGGCTGATAGCCCAGATCATCACGGGGGGCACGAACATGCTAGGCACTATCCTCGCGCAGCTTGGCGACGTGATCAGCTTTGTACTCGGCACCGTCGGCTCGCTGGTCAGCGGCCTGCTTTAACTTCTCCCAGCCTGGTCCGGGCACTATGAGCTGCCCGGACCGGGCTCATTTGCAGGCGCTGCCGGCTTGGCCGCTCCGCCTATGCGGCCAGAGCCCGATGAGCGCGGGTCTCGGCGCGCTGGTCACGGCCGAGATCATCGTGCCGTCAGCTGCGGTTCCCGCTGACGGTGATCCGCACGAACGGGTACTTGGATGAGACATCGCGGAACACCTGCTGCGTCGCCGGCGCGGACGGCATCGGCAGGCCAAGGCTCCTGAACTGGCGGGACCAGCCGGTCAGGTCCTGGCGCAGCGTGTTCCCGGTCACCGCGACATCGTGCAGGCCGGGCGCCACGATCGACCACAGGTCGACCGGGCCGAGCGCCCTGGTGACGGTGTTCTTGCTGAACGTCGTGTCGCTGCAGACGACGTTGATCGCCCGGTCGTAGCCGCTGATCTTGTTCCCGGTGACGGTGGCCTGATCGCCGTGCACCTCGATCGCGGTGACGTCGTAGCTGCCGGAGAACGTGTTGTTGGTGATCGTGGTGCCGGTTCCGGAGGTGTAGACGGAAGAATGGTCATGCCACGGCGTGCTGACGCCGGTGAACTGGTTCCCCGATATCGTGGCCTGCCCGGTCGCCGAACCGGTCACCACCGTGTCCACGTTATTGGTGTTCAGGAACTTGTCGTTGGTGATGCTGATTCCGGTGCCCTTGGAGACCAGGATCACGAACCGCGGCTGGCCATGGTACAGCGCCTGAACGTTGGTGATCGGGTTGGCCGCGGCGTTCTGGTCGAAGGTCACCCCGGTAATGCTCAGGCCGGAAAGGTCGGTGCCCGGTGAGGCGCCTTGGAGCACCGCCGCGTAATCGCCCGAGGAGGCTGCCACCGTGAGCGTGGTGTTGTGGCCGACTATCGTTTCGGCTTGCTGCAGCCGCAGCGCCGGCCTGATCGTGAACGTCCCCGAGGGCAGGTTCACCACGCCGTTGACCGGGTTGTCCAGCAGTGCCTGGATCCGGGCGGTGGAGTCAACCGTGGCCGCGACCTTGGCCTGAGCCGCCGTCGGCAGGCACAGCGGCAGCAGCAGGAATCCGGCGGCAGCCAGCCCAGCCAGGGCACTTCGCTGCAGGCGATTCCGGTCGATCATCTTTGCAATACCAATCGCGGCTGACATGGCCGCCCCCTTAAATGCATGCCCGGTGGCGCTAATCCACCGGCTCCGTATTTCCCTGATTCCAGGATCAGAGGGCGGTGTTATGCATTCAGGTGCCATCCGGGTGCAAGCCGGGTGCAAGGGCGGGGAGAAAAAAACCGTAAGTGTTCCGGGTATTACATTCCGTGATCACTAACGGCGCCGCTGTTTCCGCGCGGCGGCGCCACTGTTCCGCGCGGCGGTGCTGCTGTTCCGCGCGGCGGTGCTGCTGTTCCGCGCGGCGGTGCTGCTGTTTCCGTCAGCGGAACCGGTAGCGTCACCGCTACTGCCACCGCGATGCCGGATCCTCCCGGACGAGGTGGCCACGGCCACTACTGCGACGCCGCCTGGCCGGTGCGGCTATGCACGAGATCCGATGCCTGGTATACACCGATGCTTCCCTTGCAGGCCGGTTCCTCCGCAATAATCCTTCCATATATCCAGTAAATGAAAAATCCCCGCAAGTACGGCTTTTGTTCGTCCCTGCGGCCCGTCAGCTGCTCATTGGACCGCCGCGCGGTGCGCAACTGACCCGGGGATCGACCGCCCATAACACGGCAACCCCCCTGCAACTAAACGGGACCCTTTTTCATAACGCAGCTCCCTGATTCTTACGGAAGGAACACAAGATGCCCGCCGGGATAAAACCCGCCGGGCAATCTCAAGGGGGCTTTTCATGCCGGGCATGATGCGCATATCTAATATCATCAACTGGGCGGGGTCACAGCAGGTCGTTCCCGCAAAGATTCTCCGGTTCGGGATTGCCGCATGTGCCCTGTCGTCACCGCTACTGTTCATTCAGGCAATGGCTCCCTCGGCGGAAGCTGCGCAATTGAATTCCACCGCCCGTATCCAGGCACTGCTGGACAACCCGGTGAACGGCGTGGTCAACCTGCCCTCGGGGAGGTTCACGATCCGTCCGTCGCTGCGGCTGAAGCAAAGCGAGAAGATCGTCGGCCACCACACCACGCTGAGGGTGGCAGGCTCCTCGGGTGATTATGCCGCCATCCTGGCCGGCGCCTCCACGGGCACGGATCTCTCCGGCCTGACGATTACCGGGGTGACCTTCGACCAGAACGCCTCCGGCGACCAGATCCGCAATGTGTCGGCGCTCTACCAGGGCAAGCCGAGGTTCGTAATCCTGGTGTCGAGGGGCACCGGAATCAGCATCACCAACAACAAGTTCCTGGACACCAATAACGTGGACACAGTGGTGACCGGTAGCGCGACGGCCAGCGTGACGATCTCAGGGAACGAGTTCCGGGGCCGCAACACGCCACGGCACGATCACTCTTCCGTCTACACCTCCGGCATCGGCACCACAATCAGCGGCAACACGTTCATCGGCTCGGCCATGTACAACTCGGCGGCGATCGAAGTACACGGCGACCGGGTCAGCATCGTGCGCAACAAGGTGCGCGGCTACTACCGAGCGGTCAACATCGTCAGCTCCAACACGACGTTCAGCCGGAACACCGTAACCGGCGCCGGCAACCCGGTCGATCTGTGGTCCGCCGTGGCGCCCGGCCTGCATGACGTCGTGGTATCCGGCAATGTGCTGAACCGCGACCTGCGATTCTGGTCTGGTGTGCTCCAGCGGATGAGCCTATCGATGCCGTCGGCGCAATTCACCACGCAGGTAATCAGGGACGCTACGTCGAAGTTCCCGTTCCAGCGGATCACGATCCACGGGAACCGCGGCTGACGGCAGCCCTCCTCACCCCAGGCCGCCCTGGACAGACCCGCAACTCGCGGTAGGTCTGCTCCAGGGTGGCCACCTTGTCGGCACCGCGCTCGTGCGCCCGGATGAATTCCTGGTTGGCGAGCAGCCTTGTTCTGTCCGGCCGAACGTGCCGCAGCGCCTCGGCGAGGCTACGGCTGACCGGCTCGGTGAGCAGATCGGCGGCCAAGCCGTCCCGCACCATCTCCCGGTAGGGAGCAATGTCAGAAAGCAGCAGGCGGCAGCCCGCCAGAGCAGCCTCGAGCACGGACGAGCTGCGCTGGTCGGCGGCTGGGATCGAGACGGCCACATCGGCTGCGCACATGAGCTCGAACACCCGCTGCTGGCTGAGGGTCCGGTCAATGATCAGTATCCGGTCGGCGACGGCCTCGGCAGCGGCCCTGACGCTCCCAAGGTAGCCCTCCCTAGCCCGTCGCGCGGCCGGGGACGTGGGAAGATGACCGCCGAGCACGACAAGGAAAAGGTCATGCCCGGCCGCCGCGGCGCGGGCGAATGCCGAAACCACCTCATGAATCCGGTAGATCGCCGAGGTGCTGCGGACGGAGATCACAACGGTGGCGCCGGGAGGAACGCCGAAGGCCGACCGGATCGTGTCCGGGTCGACCGAGGGCTGGAGGGAGATCAGCTCATCGGCCACTCCCCAGGAGAGCACCCGCGTGCGTGCCGCGGGCACTGCGTAGCGGCTCATCATCTCGGTCGCCACTTCGGCCGACGTGGGTAGAACCATGTCCGCCCGTCTCACGGCCAGCCGGATTACGGCTGCCCTCGCGGCGGACCGTCGCGCGGCACGCAGCTCGCTGCCCCACGGCGTGACCACCCGCGCCGGGCCTGCGGGCAGGGCCAGCGCCAGCAGGCCGTGCACGCCAAGGGAGTGCACATGGATGACGTCGGGCCGGACATCCCTGATCAGCCGGCAGAGCCAGGCTACGGCCAGCGGCCACCGGAGGGCCGGACCTGCCCGGCTGGCCGGGGCGACCCGCAGCTCGCCTGCGGGCGGCTGCGGGCCGGAGTGCCAGCTGGCCACGACGACCCGGTGCCCGGCACCGGCCAGAGCGGCGGCCCACCGCCTGGTGTGCAGCGAGCTGGCAGGCGCGAGCAGCAGGACCGTCAGGCCATGCTCGTCAGCCACGGCTGTCGCCGAGCACGAAGCGCGCCTTGTTCACGGCCGCACGCAGCCGGTTCCCCCGGTGCCGCAGGTAGGAACGCCAGACATCGGCGGCACGGCTGAAGGCATCGTCCGCGAGCAGCCACGCGGCAACCTCGAGGAGCGAGATATGCAGGCAGTGATAGGCGAGGCTAGCGGGGGCAGCGAACCGCTGGTCATAGCGGGACCAGTAGCCGAGGTCGTAGCGGCCGAGTTCGGCCGCGAGGCGAAGCCCGGCAGCGGCCGAATGACCATGGCCGCCCGTTCGCGCCTCGTGCTCGCACAGGCCGATCACCGCGAACACCGCACCGTTGAGAATGCGGCAGGGCGGATCGGAAGGGCATTCCTCTAGGAATGGCCGCCCGGTTTCGTCGTAGTCGGCGCATCCGCCCGCGCCGAGCGGCTTGAGCATCAGCGTTGCGGCCGCACCCGCCGCGTCCAGATACGACGTATGGCTGGTCGCGTCGTGGGCACGCAGCAGCACGGAGATAGCAAGCCCTTGCGCCATCGCCGAGTACCAGCCAGGTGCCACGCGGTAGCGCGTTACCGGTACCGGATAGCGCCATCCGCCGTTGGCATCCTGGCTGTCTCGCAGGTAGCTGGCCTGAGCGAGGAATCCGGCCACGGCGGCGCCCGGCTGGCCCGGCTGACCGGACGTCTCGGTATGCAGAGCGAGCGCATAGAGGCCCGCCGACACCGGGTTACGGTATGGACGCCCGTCCGGCCCCGCGACGGCTACCACGCCATCCGCGCCGAGCCGGAAGGACCGGCTGACCGATCGCAGGTCCAGCGGGTAAGGTCCCTGGCCATCCTGCCGGAAGCCGGGCGCCAGCGGGTAGGCGCGCACACGAAGGTCACGCAGTGCGAGCATGGCAAGATGACCCAGGGAACGATTCATGACCGGTCCGTCCTGGCTCGCCCCGCCTCGCGGGGGTCCCCGGGCGGGACCAGCAGCCCGGTCTGGCCGTGCCGCACGGTGTCCGGCAGCCCGCCGACGTTGCTGGCCACCACGCCCTTGCCCATCAGCAGCGCCTCCACGGCGGCGTAACAGGCTGACTCCTCGATCGACGGGCTGACCACGACGTCCAGCCCGGCCAGCACGGCGGCGACGTCAGGCCGGTGGCCGGTGAAGCGGACGTCGGCGCCGCGGGCGGCGGCCCTGGCCTCCAGTTCGCGCCGGTACCCGCGGTCGCCGGCCAGCTCGTCGCCGACCACGAAGACCGCGGTGCCGGGCACCTGGGCCTGGATCAGCGGAGCCGCGTCGATGAAGACCTCGTGGCCTTTGACGCCGACGTCCCTGAAGGCGCGCAGCCTGCTGCAGTACATGTGCGCGATCATGCCGATGGCCGGGGTGTCGTCGGCCAGGCCGAACTCACGGCGGAACGCTGCCCCCGGGGTGGACGGGTCGATCGCGTGGACGTCGCAGCCGTAGTAGCTGACCGCCACCGACCGGGCGCCCATGGCGCGGTACCGGTCCGCGATGGCCTGGCAGGAGCCGATCACCACGTCGTCGCGCC
>WNGQ01007716.1_pt1 | contig 10305 bp, 8 predicted proteins | sample 5407661 | NCBI WGS metagenome assembly WNGQ01 (sample SAMN13153382, study PRJNA577476) | soil metagenome | isolation source: 60 cm soil or saprolite under Garry oak tree replicate 2 | place: USA:California | collected 2016-06-15 | reverse complement strand
AATTGGACGAGGATTCGATCGCCGTGTTCGTCGCGCCCGACGCGGTGGAGCGCGAGCGCCTGCTGCGCGCCTGTGAAGCCTGCCCTGTGGATGCGATCACCGTCTGGGACGAAACCGGGCGACAAATCGTCCCCCGCGCAGTCGGGATTTGAGACTTGACAGGTCTGGTCGTGGGGCCCATACTCGCCGGCAGTTTTTTGGAAATCCCGATAATCCGGCGGTGGCTCGTCCGCCGCAGTGTCGAGCGTACACCAACGTTCAGGTCCAGGGAGCCGAGCCCGTGGTGAGCTCGGCGAGACATTGGTGTGTGCCCGGCATGCACTCCAGCGCCCGAGGTGCCGGTGTACCGAGAAATCTTCGCACCCGTCGACAACTCTCAGCATTCCGACTGGACCGTCGACCGGGCGATTGAGTTGTGCCGCAAGGCCGGGGGTCGCCTCACCGGCAACCACGTATACGCGGCCCGCCTCCACGACGTGCGGTTTCGCCAGCTCGAGACCGGCCTCCCCGCGCAGTTCCAGACCGCGGAAGAGATCAAGAAGCAGCGCAAGATCCACGACAAGCTGATCGAAAAGGGCCTTCAGCTCATCGCCGACAGTTTTCTCGACCAGCTCGGCAAACGTTGCGAGGCGGCCGGCGTGCCGCTCACCCGCCAGCTGCTCGAGGGCATCAACTACGAAGAGATCGTGAACGAGGTGAACCGGGGGGCGGGCCGGCTCCCGGGGCTGATCGGCTTCGACCCGAACCGCGCCGCGGGATACGACGGCGGCGACAAGGTGCGCGGCGACGTGCAGGTGGGGGCGAACGGGCGACTCATCGCGGAGGATGAGGACACGGCCGCGCGGCTCGTGGGCTCGTCGGGCCGGCAGTACGACCTCCTGGCGATCGGCGCGCACGGCCTCGGGCGGCAGCCGTTCTCGCAGCTGGGCGGCGTCGTGGCGCGGGTGCTGCGCGAGGTCGAGAAGGACGTGCTCATCGCGCGGGACGACCGGGCCTTCGCCGAGGGGCGCTACCTGGTGTGCGTGGACGGGTCGTCCTACAGCTACAAGGCGATGCGCGTCGGGCTCGAGCTGGCGCAGGCGTTCGGCGGCTCCCTCTACGTGTGCAGCGCTTTCGACGTGGAATACCACCACGTCGTGTTCCACAACATCAAAGACGTGCTCTCCTATCAGGCCTCGAAGGTCTTCAAGTTCGAGGAGCAGGAGGAGCTGCACAACAACATCATCGACAAGGGCCTCCTGAAGCTGTGCCAGGCGAACCTGAAGCGCGCCGAGGTCATGGCCCAGGAGTTCCCCGACGTCCCGATCAAGACCCAGATCCTGATCGGCAAGCCGTTCCAGGTCATCATGCAGTGGGCGGAGGAGGTGAAGCCGTCGCTCCTCGTCGTGGCGCGCCACGGAGCGCATCGGATCGAGGGCACGGACTTGGGCTCCCAGGCCGAGAACCTCGTGCGCATCGCGCCGTGCAACACGCTGCTCGTCGGCACCGTGGGCATCCGCCCCGAGGACATCCCCTGGATCGAAGAGGACGGGCAGGCAGGGATGCCGTGGGCGCCCGAAGCGGAGGTTCGCATCCTGCGCGTGCCGCCGTTTGCGCAGGGGATCGCGCGGCGCGCGGTCGAGGAATACATGCTCGAGCAGACCGGCGGCGCTCCGGGGACGGTCACCAACAAGTGGCTCGACGAGGCGATCCGGAAGCTGCTGCCCACGCACATGCAGCTCATCATGGGCATCGGGACGGCGGAGGAGATCGCGCTCGCGGAGGTGAAGGCGACGGAGCAGCTGAAGGCGACGAAGGTGCAGGGGCACGACCACGACGCCGAGCCGGCGGTCGCGGAGGTCGAGACACAGTGTCCCGTCACCTCGGTGGTGAGTCGCCGCCCGCGCGTCGCCGGCGATCCCATCATCTGGACTGAGGAGGCGTGGCAGCGCCTGCAGCTCGTGCCGCTCGTGGCCCGGCCGCTCGCGCGCAACACCGTCGAGCGCTTCGCGCGGGGCCACGACATCTGGCGCGTGACCACGCGGGTGATGGACGACAACAAGCAGCAGATGATCGAAGCCGACGAGTTCGACGTCGAGACGATGATGGTGATGTTCACCGAGCTGCGCGCCAAGCAGATCCGCGCCGAAGCCGAAGGACGCGACGCGCTCTCGCCGGAGATGCGGGCCTTCATCGAGGACGCGAAGGCGCAGGGCATCACCCGCTGCCCGATCCGGGACATCGAGGAGAAGCTGGGAAAGTGCCCGGTCGATTTCCAGGGCGTGAAACCCGAGCAGGCGAAGGAGGCCGTGGAGCGCCTGTTGCAGGAGCAGGCGGGCGACTGAGGTGGACTACGTACCCCACGTCGTCGCGTGGAATCTCACTCGACGCTGCAACCTCGAGTGCGCCCACTGCTACATCTCGGCGGGCCCCACGGAGCGGGCCGACGCCGAGCTCGACACGGCTACGGCCCTGCGGATCGTGGATGAGCTGGTGGCGGTGAACCCCGCTCCGCTCTTGATCCTCTCGGGCGGCGAGCCGCTGCTGCGCGAGGACCTGACCGACATCGCGCGGTATGCGTCCACGCGCGGCGCCACGGTCGTGGTGGGGACGAACGGCACGCTGCTCACGGACGAGCGGATCGCCGCGCTCAAAGCGGCCGGCGTGCGCGGCGTCGCGGTGAGCGTGGATTCGCTCCGGCCCTCCTACCACGACAACTTCCGGCACGGTCGCGGCTCGCTCGCCGACACGCAAGCAGCGCTCGCGCGGCTGCGCGAGCAGCGGCTCGACTTCATCATCCAGACGACCGCGACGAAGGGCAACCGCGCCGAGCTCGGCAGCCTCATCGCGTGGGCCGCGGAGCAGCGCGCCGTGGCGTTCAACTGCTATTTCCTCGTCCCCACCGGTCGCGGCGCAGGGCTGTCCGACCTCGCCCCCACCGAGTACGAGGCCGTGCTCGCCGACCTGGCGCGCTGGCAGCGCGACTACCGCGGCACGATGCTGGTGCGCTCGAAGTGCGCGCCGCACTTCATGCGGCACGTGCACGCCGCCGATCCCGAGTCCCCCGTCCTCAACTACGAGACGCGTTGCCCGTGCGGCACGCAGTATTGCCGCATCACGCCCGACGGGAAGGTCACGCCGTGCCCCTACCTGCCGGAGGTGGCGGGCGATCTCACCGGGCAATCGTTCGGCGAGATCTGGCGCCAGGCGCCGCTGTTCCGGCAGCTGCGTGAGAGCCGGCTGGGGGGCAAGTGCGGGGACTGCGAGTACCGGGCGGTGTGCGGTGGATGCCGGGCGCGCGCCTTCGCCGTCACGGGCGACGTGCTGGCGGCCGACCCCTCCTGCACGTACGAGCCCCGGCCCGGCGCAGCGCTCGTGGAGCCGGGCGGCGCGGTGACCTACGGGGCGGAATTCCAGCGGGCGCTCGGCTGGAGTCCAGCGGCGCTCGCGCGCCTGGAGCGCATTCCGTCGTTCGTGCGGGGCGTGGTGATGCAGCGCGTGGAGGAGTACGCGCGGCGGCGGGGCGGGCGCGAGGTCAGCGTCGAGCTGCTGTCCGAGGTTCGCAGCGCGATGCCGGTGGATTTCTCCAAGCGACGGCCGGTTTTCACGGAGGCTGAGAGCTGATGGCCCACGGCGTCCTGTTGTTCTCGGCCGTGGCGGACTCGATCCGCTCGTACGGCGAGTTCCCGGTGATCGGCGCTCGCGCGGCGGTGTGGATCGCCGCCGAGGTGCACCTCATGTTCGCCGCCTTCGTGCTCGGCGTACCGATGTTCGCCGTCGTGGCGGAGGCGATCGGGATCTTCGGCAAGGAGGCGCGCTACGACCGCCTCGCCAAGGAGTTCACGCGCCTGCTGCTCGTGGCCTACAGCGCCACGGCGATTTGGGGGGCGATCCTGGTGTTCCTGCTCTCCACTCTGTACATGCGCCCTTGGGCGTACCTGACGGCGGTCTTCGGGCCTTCGATGTGGGCGTACGCCGGCCTGTTCCTCTTCGAGTCGTTCACCCTGTACCTGTACTACTACGGGTGGGACCGCTGGAAGTACGGCGGCGCCAAGATCGGGCATTGGGTGCTGGGGATTCTGCTCAACGTGTGGGGCACCGTGGTGATGCTGATCGCCAACTCCTGGCTCACCTACATGATGTCGCCACCGCGCGACATCTCTTCGACGACGGACCCCACGACCATCAAGCTGTGGCACGCGATCGCCAACGCGACGTGGATGCCGATCAACGTCCACCGTCTCATCGCCAACGTCGTCTTCGGCGGGGCCATCGTCGCCGCCTACGCGAGCTATCGCTTCCTGGCGGCCAAGACCGACGAGGAGCGGGCGCACTACGATTGGATGGGCTACGTCGGCAATTTCATCGCCATCTCCGCGCTGATCGTGCTCCCCTTCGCGGGCTACTACCTGGGGCGCGAGATCTACCAGTACGATCAGTCGATGGGGATCACGATGATGGGCGGCTTCATGAGCTGGCTGTGGGTGATCCAGGCGTTCTTGATCGCAGTCCTGTTCCTCGCGGGGAACTACTACTTGTGGATCGGGATGGGCCGCATCCCGGGAGCGGAGCGGTTCCGCCCCTACATCAAGTACCTGCTGGCCGTGCTGGTGCTGGGCGCGATCGTGTGGGGCACGCCGCACACGATGATCGCGGACTCGAAGGAGCTGGCCGCTATGGGCGGCTCGCACCACCCGCTGCTCGGCGCGCTCGGCGTGATGAGCGCCAAAAACACCGCGGTCAACCTGATGATCCTGACGACGTTCCTCTCGTTCCTGATGTACCGGCGCGGCAACAAGCAGCTGGTCGTGCCGTGGGCCGGGACGGGCACCAAGATCCAGGGGGCGATGTTCGCCGTCGCCGCGGGCGTGGTGCTGTTCTACGGGATCAGGGGCTACTTCGTCGAAGCCATCGTGCGCATCGGCTTCAGCGTCTATCAGGTGCTCGCGGTCTTGGCCTGCATTCTGTTCGTGACGGTCATCGACATCATGATCGGGCGCGGCGCGAAGGCCGTGGGCGAGATCCAGTGGGGCAAGATGCCGGCGCGCTCGCAGTACGCGCTGTTCATTCTCGCGGTGACGTTCACCTGGCTCATGGGCCTGATGGGCTTCGCCCGGTCCGGGATCCGGCAATACTGGCACGTCTGGCAGGTGGTGGAGGACACGAGCAAGTACGCCGCCACGCCCGCCCTCGGCTACGCCTCGAAAATGATCAGCCTCTGCGTCCTGATCTTCCTCAGTCTCGTGGGATTCGTGTTCTGGCTCGGCGGCCTCGCCGAGAAGTCGACCTACGTGCCCTCGGGCAAGGAGGGCCAGCATGTGGGCCACTAACCTCAAGGTCCTCGGGGTCGTGCTGGGCACGCTGCTCGTGTATACGGTCGTGTGCAACGAGATCCCGCAAATGCAGTCGGAGGTGCCGCAGAAGCTCACCCTCGGGCCGAACGCCACGCCGGAACAGCTGGTCGCCGCGGGGGAGAAAGTGTTCAACGGGATCGGCGGGTGCACGGCGTGTCACGGCCTGGGGACGCGCGCCCCGAACCTCCTCACGGACGAAAAGGGCACCGGGGCGATCGGCGCGCGCTGCGGCAAGCGCGAGCCGGGGAAGAGCTGCAAGCAGTACCTGTACGAATCCCTGGACCAGCCCGTGGCGTTCGTGGTCCCCGGCTACCAGCCGATCATGCCGCAAATCACGAAGCTGATTCCTGCCGACCAGGCGTGGGCGGTGATCGCGTTCCTCGAGGCGCAGGGAGGCACGGTGGACGTGACGGGGGCGGATCTCTCCGCCGCCCCGGCCGCCCCCGCCGGAGGGGCGGCAAAGCCGGCAGGCGCGGCAGCGTTTGCCGGCGGCAGCAGCGATCCCAAGGCGATCATCAAGGCGGCCGGGTGCACCGGCTGTCACATGCTCGATGGACAGGGCGCCGCGCTCGGTCCCGACCTGAGCCACGTCGGCGCACGGCGGGACGCGGCGTCGCTGCGGCAGAAGATCACCGACCCGGGCTCGTCGGTCGCGAAGGGCTATGAGAACTTCGCGGGCGTGATGCCGAAAGACTTCGGCACGCGGATGAGCCCGGCGCAGTTGGACGCGCTGGTGCAGTACCTCGCGGGGCGCAAATGACGCCATCTCCCAAGACCCGTCGATACGTCGACCACCCCTTCTGGCAGGCGGTGGGCCTGCTGGTGCTCGCGTATGCGTTCATCGTATACGTCATCCCGCTGTTCCCGGGGAGTTCGATCGTTCCGAAGAGCGTCGTGTTGCAGTACATGCTGACGGTGCTGGTGGGCGTCCTCATCTACGTGAGCGACAACGAAGAGCGGTGGGCGCGGTTTCAGGAGCCGATCCACGCCATGCTGGTCGAGCCGCGGTTGCGACTCGTGCGGGCCGGTGTGGTCGTCGTCGTCACCGCGCTGGTGGGGCTGATCACATACGGCCAGGTGCGCACCACCGTCGCGGCGCCGCCCAACCTGCGCTCGATCCACCCTGCCCCACCGAGCGAGATCACGTTTCGCGGGAAGACCATCGCGCTGACGGGGCTGGACAATCCTCTGCGCCAGCGCCCGGAGTCGCTCGCGGCCTACACGGCCGAGGGGAAGACGATCTATTACCAGAACTGCCTCCCCTGTCATGGCGACCACCTGGACGGCCTGGGGCACTTCGCCTCCGGCTTCAACCCGCTCCCCGCGAACTTCCAGGACAACGGCACGATCGCACAGCTCACGGAGAGCTTCGTGTTCTGGCGCGTGGCCAAGGGCGGGCCGGGGCTGCCGCGCGAAGGCACGCCCTGGAACTCGGCGATGCCGCGGTGGGAGGACTTCCTCACCGAGCGGCAGGTCTGGTCCGTCATTCTGTTCCTGTATCAGCAGACGGGCTGGAAGCCGCGCACCTGGGAGAAGAGTGAAGGAGGTGCGAAGTGAGAGCGGCCCTCGTGGTGTTGACCGCCGCTCTTCTGAGCGCCGGTGTACCCGACCGCCTCAGCGGCCAAGACACCACCGCGGGTAAGACGGTCTACATCAAGTGGTGCGCCGGCTGCCACGGCGACACGGGTGACGGCAAGGGCGTGTCCGCGCGCTACATGTTGCCCCGCCCGCGCGACTTCACGGGCGCGGTCTACAAGATCCGCACGACGGCGAGCGGGCAGTTGCCCACGGACGCCGACCTGATGCGGATCATCGACGAAGGGCTCCCCGGAACGGCGATGCCCGCGTGGAAGGCGCGGCTGTCGGAGGGTGAGCGCCGCAACGTCATGGCGTACTTGAAGACATTCTCGTCGTTCTTCGCCGACACGAGCCAGCACGTCCAGGCGTTGGCGCTGTCGAGCGAGCCGAGCGGCGGGACCGGCGCCCGGGCGCTGCAGATCGGGCGGCAGTTCTACGACTCGATCCATTGCCGCAAGTGCCACGGGGACCAGGGGCGCGGCGACGGGCCTTCGGCGCCCGACCTGAAGGACGATGCCGGCCAGCCGATCTTCGCGGCGGACCTGCACCAGAGCTGGCGCTTCCGGGGCGGTCCCACCGCCGCGGATATCTACCGCCGGCTGCGGACCGGGCTCGACGGCACGCCGATGCCGTCGTTCTCCGACCTGATCGACCAGAAGTTCCTGACCGACGAGCAGCTGTGGCGGCTGGCGCAGTACGTGCGCAGCCTGTCGCCGGAGCGCTCCCCCGAGGTGCGCGACGTGATTCACGCGCGCCAGGTGACCGGCGACCTGCCGCGGTCCCCGGACGACTCGGCGTGGAGCCATGTGGACAGTTACTACTTCCCGCTCGTCGGCCAGGTGATTCGCAAGCCGCGTTGGTTCGCGCCGGCGGTCAATGCGATCTGGGTGCAGGCCCTGCACAACGGCAAGGACGTCGCCGTGCGGCTCACCTGGGAGGACCGTTCGCAGAGCCCCGATAGCGCGTGGAACAAGTACACGCGCCGCCTGCTCGAGACGATGGTGGGCGACGACTCGGGTGCAGTCGCCCTGGCGCCGTGGCCCGATCAGCTGGCGATCCAATTTCCTCAGACGATCCCCGAGGGAATGGAACGGCCGTACTTCCTGATGGGCTCGAACAGCGGGCCCGTGTATCAGTGGCGCTGGACCAGCGCACCGCGGCGGGCGGTGGCGGGCAATGCGCGCGGGCTGGAGCGGTTCGATACGCTCGCCGCCGCGCCGGCCGCGCAGGCCGTGTGGGACCACGGTCAGTGGCGACTCGTCCTCCGTCGCGCCCTTGCGACGGCTGATACGGCCAACGAACTTCAACTCGCTGTCGGCCGGGCTATCCCGGTGGCGTTCTTCGCGTGGGACGGTTCTGGCGCGGAGCGCGAGGCGCGGATGGCGGTGAGCACGTGGTACTTCCTGGCACTGGATCAGCCGACGCCTCCCGGGACCTTCCTTTCCCCGGTGATCGCGATGGCGATAACGTTGGGGCTGGGCATGCTAGTCGTGGTGCGGGCCCAGCGCCGCGGAGCTGCGTCCGGGCGGCGCTGAGCAGCACCATCCTTTAGAGGAGGGGCGATGCGTACACTCGGTTGGGTAGCGGCGCTCGGCGCGGGCGTCCTGGTGTGGGCCGTGGGGAGCACCCCGCGGGCAGGGGCGGCGGCGAGTCTCGCGCTCCAGGGCGGTGCGACGGTGACCGGCAAGGTGAAGCTCGTCGGCAAGGCGCCCGCCAACCCGGCGATCGACATGAGCGAGGAGGCGAAGTGCGCGGCGAAGTACACCACGCCACCCCGCGAGCCGATCGTCACCGTGAACGCGAACGGGACGCTGGCCGACGTGCTGGTCTACGTGAAAACCGGACTCCCCGCCGACGCGAAGTATCCGACGCCGGCGACGCCAGTGACGATCGACCAGAGCGGCTGTCTGTACCACCCCAGAGTGTTCGGGATCATGGTCGGCCAGGGGCTCGCCATCAAGAACAGCGACGGGATCCTCCACAACATCAAGGCGATGGGGAAGAAGAACCGGCCGTTCAACATCAGCCAGCCCACGACGATGACCACCAACCGCCCCGGGTTCACGACGCCCGAGGTCGTGTTGCCGTTCGAGTGCAACGTGCACGGCTGGATGCACGCCTGGGCGGCCGTGCTGCCGCACCCGTTCTTCGCCGCGACCGGCACCGACGGCAGCTTCAGCATCAAGGGCCTCCCGCCGGGGACCTACACGATCGAGGCATGGCACGAGAAGTACGGGACGCAGGACGTCCCGGTGACCGTGAAGGCGGGTGAGACGAAGCCCGCCGACGTGACCTACACGGCGAAATAGGGAGACGCTCCATGAACTGGTGGTTGCCGCCCCAAGCCTCGACGTTCGCCCCGACCATCGATGCGATGTTCACGTGGATCCTGATCATCACGGGCATCACGTTCGTGCTGGTCGAGGTGGGGCTCATCTGGTTTGTGATCGCCTACCGGGGGCGTCCCGGGCGCAAGGCCTTCTACACGCACGGCAACACCCGCGCCGAAGTGATCTGGACGGCGATCCCGGCGGTCACGATGGTGATCCTGGGCCTCGCCAGCAACGGCTTGTGGGTCAAGATCAAGGGCCGTCATAGCGTACCGGCCGACGCGTATCCGATCGGGGTCCACGCGAAGCAGTTCGAATGGTGGCTCACCTACCCGGGCGCCGACGGCAAGCTCGGCCGTGTCTCCCCCGACCTCGTCTCCAAGGCGAACCCGACCGGCCTCGACACCACCGATGCCGCGTCCCACGACGACCTCGTCATTCGCAATCAGCTGCACGTGCCGGTGGGGCGTCCCGTCGTCGTGTACCTCACCTCCGAGGACGTCATTCACTCGTTCTACGTCCCGCAGTTCCGGGTGCGCCAGGACGCCGTGCCGGGCATGGAGATCAGGGTGTGGTTCGAGGCCACGGTCCCCGGCAAGTACGAGGTGGGCTGCTCGCAGCTGTGCGGGATGGGCCACTACAAGATGCGGGCGCAGGTGTTCGTCCATACGCAGGCCGAATATGATGCCTGGCTGCAGCAGGCCGTTCAGGCGAAAGGGGCACCGACGACATGAGTACCGCAGCCGCGACGGCGCACGCCGTACACGCGCACCACGACGACCGGAGCTTCGTCCGGAAGTACGTGTTCTCCACCGATCACAAGATCATCGGGATTCAGTTCCTGTTCCTGAGCCTGTTCTTCCTGCTGGTCGGCGGGTTGCTGGCGATGCAGATCCGCTGGCAGGAGGGGTTCCCGGGCCAGCCGATGCCGGGCGGCAGCCTCCTCCCGGAGACGATGGCCGCTGGCGGGGTGCTCCTGCCCGAATACTACCTCGAGCTCGTCACGATGCACGGCACGTTCATGGTGTTTTTCGCCATCATGCTGCTGCTGGTCGGGGTGTACG
>WNGQ01009171.1_pt1 | contig 10306 bp, 10 predicted proteins | sample 5407661 | NCBI WGS metagenome assembly WNGQ01 (sample SAMN13153382, study PRJNA577476) | soil metagenome | isolation source: 60 cm soil or saprolite under Garry oak tree replicate 2 | place: USA:California | collected 2016-06-15 | reverse complement strand
ATTGACAAACGCGAGGAACTCGACCAGGCGAAACGCGACTTACAGCGCTTCAGCCCGCAAATGCAGCTTGAACGACTCCATCAGCGACTGGATGATACGACTGCGCTCTAGCAGACGCGCATCGAGCATCATCTTTCCCTGCGCGGCGAACGCCTGAACGGGGCATCTCTGGGTTTACACTCACTCAGCCCTTTGCTGACCATCGCCCGCGGATACGCCGTCGTTCGACGTACAGCCGATCAACATATTGTCACCAGCATCCAGCACGTCCAATCAGGTGACGAACTCACCATACAGGTAACAGACGGACAGATACAAGCAACAGTTGAGCAGGATTATTAGGAGTGCTCTCAAATAATCCTGGGGTTGGATACCCATACTATGAAGAAAGGGGTTATCGAGTATGGAAACATTATCATTCGAAGAAGCCTTCGCGCAGCTTGAGGCAGCCGTAGCAGCCCTACAAGATGGACGCATGCCACTCGAACGCGCGCTGCATTATTACGAAGAAGGCATGAAATTAGCCAAACATTGTCACGATTTGTTACAACAAGCGGAACTTCGCGTCCAGCAATTACGTGTACACGAATCAGGAGAGCTTGAAGTAGCGCCATTTGAATAAGGACAAAATAATTGTCTATGAAAACAATCCTGGATAACCGCGTGCTTATCGCGGCATTTGCAGCCTGGGCAGTCGCGCAAATTTCAAAAACCATCTACGAACTGATACGCTACCGCAAGCTCAGATTCAATCGCCTGGTATCTTCCGGTGGCATGCCCAGCTCGCATTCCGCCCTCGTATCCAGCCTTGCCACCGCCACTGGCCGCCTGAGCGGTATTGACTCCGCTGCCTTTGCCATAGCTTTTGTCCTTGCCGCCATAGTCATGTACGACGCAGCTGGTGTCCGCCGCGCCGTCAGCCTCCAGGCGCGCATCCTCAACCAGATGATCGACGAGGCCTTCCAGGGCAAACCCTTCGCCGAAAAACGCCTCCGCGAACTCATCGGTCATACCCCCACCCAGGTCATCGTCGGCGGCCTGCTTGGCGTCGGTATCGGCTTAATTATTACCGGCTAATCCTTCAATTTTATGTATCTCGTGCACATATATTGAAATTGTCGTGTTGTATGGTCTTTCTGCAAACGGATGATATCTCTGGGAACTCAAGAGGTTTTGTATGTCTTCAGCTAAAGAGAAAAAATTTCCACTGGTTTCAGCTTTTTTGACTGTCGCTGCTATCGGAGGGCTGACAGCACTCGCTCAACGCATCTATCTTCGTCCCTGGGAAACCATGATAGACACCATACGCGCGGGAATGCTACTCGTTGGCATACGAGAAGAGACCGCCAACCTTGGCGGCGTCCTCATGCATTACTACTGCTCCGGGCGCCGCGGCACCCCGGTAATACTCATACATGGCCTCGGCAACTCCGCCGAAGTCTGGGCCGCACTGATGCCGCTGCTGAGCAAAGAATACCTGGTATACGCCCCCGACATGCCCGGCTTCGGCAAAACACCGCTTGCCCCGCAAGGAACCAACGTCGCCACCCACGTCCTCTACCTGGAGCGTTTCCTGGACGCCCTCGGCTATCCACAAGTCACCCTCGTCGGCAATTCGCTTGGCGGCTGGATTGCCACCCGCTTCGCCGTGGAACATCCTGAGCGCGTCGAACGCCTGTATTTGCTCAACAGCGCGGGCTTACGGCGCGAAAATATGCTCTCACCCGTGGCCAACGATCGCACTGCCGCCCAACGCTCCCTTGAACACACCTGGGGATTTTCATTCCCAACCCCCAGGTTCATCCTGGATGCCGTTGTGCGCAACTCACAAACACCCGCCTATGCCGGTTTCATAAACGGGTACGACCCCCGTGAAGAGTTAGATACCATCCTGGCACAGGTCAAGACCCCCACCACCATCATCTGGGGCGAAAATGATAGCCTTCTGCCCATCATCTGCGCCCACGATTTACAAAACGGCATCCCCGGCTCGAAACTGGTACTCTTACCACATGTAGGCCATATGCCACAGGTTCAAGCCCCCACCCAGGTAGCCCGCCTGCTTCTCTCCCATGCTCACCACCACAACGAAACAAACTAACAAGTACTTTTTGGCCCTTTCCTATTCCTTCTCTCTTAAACATGTCATAATACATCGCAATGTGAGCATATGTTAGTGTAGCAAATACATGCGATAGTTCAGAAAAGCTGTAGTATATGAATCCTTTATAGGCTTGTGCGCTTGAATTTCTCATGATATACTTCCTAAGCGTCGAGAATTGCCTAGTTTTTTTGGAAGCAGGTACGAATGTCGATGGAGTCGTTTAATTCCTCTCACATCCCAGGTGTTCCCACCGGAGTGGGAGGCCAGGTTGATGGCACGCCCCAGGTGGAGTCGCTTTCGATCAACGAACTTGCTCGTTGCTGCTCAGAAGAAACCAATAAATTTCTCAAACAAAGCGTCTCTAATGATCGCTACTGCCTTGAGTTATTTCGCCGTGCTATCACCAGGCGCAGTGACGATGCCTGGGCCTGTATTTACCAGCAATATGCTCCTCTCGTACTGACCTGGGTCAATCAGCACCAGAGCGCCACTTCACTACTGGGCCAGGATGGTAGCGCACCGCTGGTCAATGCCGCCTTTGCCAAATTCTCACAGGCGCTGACCCCCGCCAAAATGGACAACTTCGATTCATTGGCGGCTGTTTTGAAGTACCTCAAAATGTGCGTACACAGCGTCATCGCCGACGAGGTGCGCTCTCGCCAGGCGCGGCAGTATGAAGAAACGCTCGAATTAATCGAACACGAGCCGGCCACAGATGATCCCGCCGATGACGTTGTATCAAACATCTCCGCGCAGGGCCTGTGGCAGGTTATTCAAGAGGAACTCAATGGCGAAGATGAGCGCATTTTGATTTATCTTGCCTACGTGCAAGGCATGAAACCAAGCGAGATTAGCAGCCAGCATCGCAGACTCTTCCCCACGGTGGAAGATGTCTATCGCATCAAGCGCAATGTGCTGGAGCGCCTGCGCCGCAATCGTCGATTACAAACCTTGTTCAAGCACCAGATTCTTTGATAATCAAGAAGTCCTATCGTTGTGCTTTGTCCAGGAAGATAGATACTAAAATAGCAAAGATGTTCGTTTATTCAGGTGAAAAGGACAAATGAAGCCTGCTGAGTCAGGTATCGCATACCGGCGAGAGGGGAGAATCGTCAGTATTCAGCGAAACGTTACTCAGTGGGGGCGACCCTTACCTTGTGAGGAAGCACAGCTTGCTTCCTACCTGAGTAGTAAATTGTAGGTCATGCCGGATTATCGTTCGTGTAGTTCGTATAGTTCGGACTCCGTCAATCTCAGGCCGTCGAGGTTTTGGTCGTTTGACCAATATCCATTGCTTAAAGGAAAAGCTCATGGAGTGTAGTGAACCCGGCGTCATTCGCGATGAAGAACTGCTTGCTTATCTGGCAGGGGAGAGGGTAAGGCCAGTCGTTGAGCAACATCTTGCGCGTTGCCAGCATTGCTCAACGCAGGTAGCAGAGTATCGCGGATTGGAGCGCTCGCTTATCAAAAAACTCTACCGGTGGGATTGCCCACCCAATCAAATACTCGGTGAATACCAGATGGGCTTGCTCAGTAAAGAAGCTACTTCTGTAATCGACATGCACCTCGATCGGTGTGTGCTCTGTGCTGCTGAAGTTGCAACACTCTCAGAATTTCTGGCGAACGATCCCATGCTTGTTGCGCCTGTTGCTGTTCAAGCCTCCTCTCACAATAACCATAGCAGTACAATACAGGATGTGAAACGAGTCCTCGAGGGTCTGCGGGAGCGGTCAACAGCTCAAGCGCGCCGCATTATCGCGGCTCTGCAGCCTCAACAGCCTCGTTGGGCTTACCAACGTAATCCCACCAGTTCAGTAGCGTGGCCCCGCCGCTATACGGCTGAGGATTTCAGTATATCTATCCAGCTCGAGCGAGGTACCAGCCGTAATGATGCCCTGCAGCTGATTGGCTTTGTCAATCGCAAAGGTACCGCGCTGGAAGCGCTTCAGGGGATTCCGGTCTTGCTTTCATCGCAAACCAGCGCCGTCTATACGCAAAACATCGATGAACTGGGCAACTTCATCTTCTCGTCGATCTCACCGGCAACCTATACATTGGAGTTGCAACTCCCTGACAGCACCATCGTCATCGAACAACTTCCAATAGCCCTGCAGGATTGATGCCCAGCAAAGTGGTTCCATCCTGTATAACGTATAACGTGTATCATGGTAACTCATGATGTACGAATATGTTAGGGGTACAGGGGGACGCAGTCCTCCTGTACCCCTACTTTTTGCGCGCAACCAGGCGCGTAAAACCCAGGTTGCGACCACCGTCCAGGCGCAGCATCTCGATTTCATCCTCCGATTCTCCTGACGATATCCATGAAACTGAAAGACGTGCGTTTATTACGAGAAAGACATGCAAACGTGGCGTCAGCCACTTATCTTTCTTTAAACAACATGATACAATACGCAACACTTGATGTGATTAATCGCCAATCAAAATCGTCTAAAGCTGTAGCAATTGCTTTTCACTCCTGGCTAAGGGATATAAACCTGGAACTATGAACGCATGACACCGCAAAACCTCGTAACCGCGCTTCTTCGTATGGACGAGCAGGAAGGGCACGTTGTACTGCAAAAGCAGCTCCCCTCGTTTGATAAGGAAGGCCAACGACTCCTCGTCGAGCTGATTAAACGTGAAGCGGACAAGCGTTGGACAACAGAATTACATCTCTCATTCCTGCTTGCCGGCCACCTCATCTTTATCGGCGAACTGACACGCGACCGCTATGCCCACGCGCTTGGATTGATGGCGCGCGGAGACGCCTTGCGCCACATGGATCAGGAAGTGGAAGCCATTACATACTTAGATGCCGCCGCCGAAGAGTTTCTAGCCGAAGGAGACGAAGTAGGCTGGGCGCGCACTCGTATTGGCCGTGTCAACGCCTGCTTGCAGTTGAATCGCAGCGCCGAAGCTCTGCGTGATGCCGCTGCTGCCCGCGAGGTCTTCGTACGCTATAACAAACTCCTGCGCGCCGGGCAGATCGATGTCAACGCCGCCATCATTCATTTTGAACTGGGCCAGTTTGAGCAGGCGCTACGGCTCTATGATCGCGCCATCGAAACCTACCTCTTACAGGGTGACGGCGTTGATCTGCATATTGCGCGTGCGCGTGGCAATAAAGCCATTGCCCTCGCTGCCATGGGGCGTTTCCGTGAAGCGGTTGCCCTGCATGAACAGGCTCGCGCCACCTTTGTCAGGCATAGTGGCCAGGAAGTTTCTGTCGCGCGTGAGGAACTCAATATCGCGCAAATTTACGCTGCCCAGGGACACTACAGTCAGGCGCTACTCCTCTTCAACCGCAGCCGCGACATTTTCCGCAGCCATACCATGGATTTTCAAGCCGCTGAAGTGGCGCAGCAAATGTGCAGCAGCCTGCTGCGTCTCAATCGCGCTCACGAGGCCTATGAACTCGCCGGAGAGACAATCGCCTATTTTCGCAAATCTTACGGGCATCGCAGTAGCGTCGCGACTTCCCTGTTATACCAGGCCGAGGCTGCCATGCTCAAGGGGGATCTGCGCGATGCCGATGAGAAATTGCGCGAAGCCAAAACCATCCTGGAAGAGATCGGCTTTATGGCGCTCGCATCCGTCGTTCGCCTGCAACAGGCGGAACTGTACTTCGTCGATGGTCAGTTGACCAAAAGCCTGCGCGAAGCCCGTTATGCGGCGGACGCCTTCGCCGAGCAAGAAGCCCTGCCGCACCTGGCGCGCGCCGCTCTCCTGCAGGCCTATGTGCTCGCCAACCTTGGGGATACATCGAGCGCGCAGGACCTCTGTCACCAGGCATGGGATATTGCCCAGGGGCAGGGCCTGTTAGAACTGAAATACCGTTGCGACTACCTGCTCGGTCAAATTGCCGAGCATCATCAAGACCTGGAAGCGGCGGCCCGCTACTATGATCGCGCCATTAAAGGCATTGATGATGTACAGAGTCACCTCGTGCTGAATGAACGCAGCAGTTTCCTCGAGGATAAAGGCGGCGTCTACCAGCGTGCCATGGTCCTGGCCTTCAAACAGCTGAACAAAGAGCAGGCCCTCGTCTATGTCGAAAAAGCCAAGTCGCGCGTGCTGGGCGATTACCTGCGCAACAATATCGATATCCGCCTGCGCGCAGCCGACAAGGCCAGCGAGGCCATCCTTGAAGATCTGGTGCGCTTGCGTGAAGAACAGGCCTGGTACAGCTCCATCGTCTATGAATCCGAGAATGAGGCGAACCTGAGTGATACCGCCGTCCTGCGTATTCGCGCCTTGAAGCCCGGCCAGGCGCGTAAGGAAATGCAGCAGCGCGAACAAAGCATCGAACACCTGTTGGAACAGATGCAGCTGCGCCTGGCAGGAGACCTGGTAACGCGCTCGCGTTCGCAATGGACAGACAGTATCGTCACCACACTCTGGCAGAAAATCGAACGTTCCACCTTGATGCTGGAATACTACCTCACCGAACGCGACCTCTACATCTTCCAACTGACGCGCGTGGGCGTCGATGTGCAGGTCATCCATGATGCCGTACCCAAACTGGAACGATTGCTCTCGCTCTGGCGCGTCAATCTCGACCTGGCAGCCCAGGCCAGTGGAGCGCAGGACCGCGCCACGGCTTTCACCGGCTTACAGGACAATAGTCTGGGACTCTTGCAACGTCTCTATGATCTTCTGCTCAAACCGGTCGAGAGCGCCTTGAACGCCTGCGATCACCTGACCGTTGTCCCCTATGGCATGCTGCATTATCTCCCGTTCCATTGCCTCTTCGATGGCGTGCAATTCGTCATCGAGCGTCACAACGTCTCCTATCTTCCCTCAGCCGCGCTGCATGACATCTGCCGCCAGCGTGGCAAACGCATTAAATCAAAAGGCGTGCATTTACAAAACTCGCTGGTTATGGGCCTTTCAGACAATGGACGACTGGCCTTCGCCAAACAGGAGGCCGAGGCGGTCGCGAAGCTGTTGGGTGCCCCCTGCGCCATCAATCAGGCTGCTACCAGGTCGCTCTTGCAAGAAGTGGGTCCGAATAGCCCCATCGTGCATATTGCAGCGCACGGCATGTTCCGCCTCGACGCCCCCAACTTCTCGCATATCAAGCTCGCCGATCACCAGTTAAGCACCATCGAAGTCTTCAACCTCGACCTCTCTTCGTGTTCCCTCGTCACCTTGAGCGCCTGTGAAACTGGCCGCGCAGTGGTCGGCGGCGTCGATGAGGTCATCGGGCTTGGACGTGGTTTCCTCTACGCCGGGGCCGCCTCGCTCCTACCCACCCTGTGGAAAGTAGATGACGCCAGCAGCGCCGAACTCATGGAAATGTTCTACCAGGCCTTATTGAGCGACTTGACCAAAGCCGCCGCCCTGGCCGGTGCCCAGCGCGCATTCCTTGCCCGCTCTCGCACCTCCATCCGTCCCTACCGTATACATCCCTACTTCTGGGCCGGCTTTCACCTGATTGGAGACGCCGGGCCACTATAATAAAGACTTTAGGAGCATAGAATAATGCGATATCACCTCTTGATTGATGCAGATGATACTCTTTGGGAGAACAATATCTATTTTGAGCAAGCCATTCATGCCTTTATTACGTTCCTCGATCACTCCCGACTCTCGAGAGAGGAGGTACGGGCGGTGCTGGATGACGTGGAACGCCTCATGGGCTATGGATCGGTCAATTTCAGCAGGAGTCTGGTCGAAACCTATCGTCGTCTCGCGGAAAAAGACCTGCATGAAGAGGATGTCCGGCAGGTTCGCCAGTTCGGAGAAAGCATTAGCTCTCATCCCTTGCAATTACTTGATGGAGTTAGAGAGACGTTGGACTATTTGTCTCCTCGACACGATCTCATTCTGCTCACGAAGGGAGATGCCGAAGAACAGAAGCTCAAGGTCGAACGGTCGGGAATTGAGGGATTTTTCAGGCACGTGATCATAGTGCCTGAGAAAGATGTTGCTACCTACCATCGTGTCGTGAGCGAGTTGCGCGTTGAGCCGAAACACACCTGGATGGTAGGCAATTCGCCCCGTTCTGATATCAATCCATCTCTTGCTGCCGGACTTAATGCGGTCTATATTCCTCATCCCCATACCTGGCATCTCGAACATGAGGAGGTGAAGAACGCTGGAGAGGGGCGTGTGCTGACGTTGTCAACCTTTGCAGACCTGCGGACCTATTTCTAGTGGGAGTGGGCGCTGGCTTCATTGTCATGAGCGTCGCCTCCCTCGTGCGATAAACGCTCCCACCACCATAACCACAAAACCCAGGCTCGCCACATACAATCCAGCACCCGCCCGAGTAATCGCGCATCCGGCATCAACACAAAATGCAGCGCCCATCAAGGCGAGAGCATCTACCAGCGCCTGCATGATCAATCCCGCGATCGCCGCCACCCGCCTCTGATAGATAAGCCGGGCCAGCGCCCACCGACCAATAAGGCTGCTGCGCTCATCACAAAAACAACCAGCACAAACAGCGAGGGCAGCGCGAACAACCTCGAACTCCAGAGACTTCCGACATAACGTATGGTCGCCCCACTACCGTCCTGTTCCGTATATAATGGCAGAAAGAACCCCACGACCACAAGCGCCACTCCCAATAAGCAGACGATAGCCCCAACCCGGTCATTCTTTGACTGTGATTTCATAGGCACTCTCTTTTGCTTACCCATCGTCTGCATCATAGGACGGCTCCTTCTGTTTTTTCTAAATCATACCTTTCTTTTTCAGAAAAAACAGTAGCGTAGCGTACCAAAAGTTTATGACATTATTCACATTTAGCCGTCATCCAGGACATGTGATACATTGATACCGCGCATCAATTCCTGTACTTATCCACGCTGATACAAGTGATACATTGGATACAAATGATACATTGGATACAAACCCTTATCAGAAGGAAGATCGAGGAATCCTAATGAGGCATCTCGCCCCGGACTACATATACACCCGGCAAGGCTTACAATCCAACATGCTCATCACCATCTCCGACGAAGGCCGCATCGCTTCTATCACCCCCGTAGGGGCGCAATTCATCATTCCTTTCCGACTGCCCAACAACCTGGAGCCGCAGGCTAGGACGCAGTCCGTCTGGGAGTCTGGCAGTCGGGCGCTCCTCCCCGGCTTCGTCAACGTCCACAGCCACGTCTTCCAGCGCGCATTGCGCGGGCACACCCACCGTCCGCTTTCTCAACAGGACACATTCTGGACATGGCGTCGTGCCATGTATGCCGAGGCACAGCGCTTGAATCCCGATCTCTTATACGAAAGCGCATCGCAAACCTACCGCGAGATGCTCGCGGCTGGCTATACAACCGTCGGCGAATTTCACTATCTACACCATCAACCCGGTGGAACACCCTATGCCAATCCCAACGCCATGTCAGAAGCAGTGCTGCAGGCCGGGCACGATGCCGGTATACGCGTCGTCCTGCTCATGACCGCCTACGCCTCAGTCGAAGCCTATCTCGACCGAGTAGAAACCTTGCGTGCCACCGGGGTTCCCATCGGCGTCGCCCCACATTCAGTGCGCGCTGTGCCTGAACCCTGGTTCCGCGCCATCGCCGACTATAGCCGCACCCACAACATACCCTTCCACGTGCATGCTGACGAACAAATAGCAGAAATTGAGCAATGCCAGGCCGCCTATAACTGTACCCCCATTGAGTTGCTCGCGCGCTTTGGCGCGCTTGGAACTCGAACAACCATTGTCCATGCCACCCATGCCAACGCCACCGAGATTGCCTTACTCGCCCGTAATGGCTGCACCGTTACGCCGAACTCCTTTCCTCCAACATCCCCCTCACCATCGGCTCCGATAGCAACACCCGCCTCGATCCCATCGAAGAACTGCGCTGGGCCGAATACACCGCTCGCATGCGCTATCAACGCCGCCGCGTACTGGTCCCCAACCCGATGGCCTCACCTGGCCCGCTCTTACTCACCTACGGCACACAATATGGTGCTAAATCTCTGGGGGTAGAGACAGGCGTAATCGCGCCGGGGAAGTTCGCTGATTTTGTAGCTATCAACTTGAATCACCCCTCACTCACAGGCTGGAATCCTGAAGATCTACTGGATGTCTTGTTCTTCGGAGCCTCCTCGGATGTGATCACAGCAACCTGGGTAAGTGGGAAAGAGAATGTTCCAATTGACTGATGAGTGATTTGAACGAAACGAACGGGATGCGCCCGTATAGGGTACGGGCGGGGCTTGCCCCCGCCC
>WNGQ01013518.1_pt1 | contig 10308 bp, 11 predicted proteins | sample 5407661 | NCBI WGS metagenome assembly WNGQ01 (sample SAMN13153382, study PRJNA577476) | soil metagenome | isolation source: 60 cm soil or saprolite under Garry oak tree replicate 2 | place: USA:California | collected 2016-06-15 | reverse complement strand
TTGATCGCCATCCAGTGGTACGGATTCTCCGGATTGACACACAGGATCGCCACGTCTGCCCGCTCGCGCATGTTGCGGTCCTTGAGGCGGCCCTTCTTCGTGTTCACGAGAATATGGGTCCCGTCGTGGGCGATCCAGACTGGCGTGAGCTGAGGCAGGCCGTTCCGCTTGATGGTGGCCAGGGTCGCCGTGACGTTCTTCTCGAGAAGCGATCGATAGGACTCGTCGAGATCGGCGATCGACGAGATCTGGCTGCGCGAACCGGTCTCGAATGCGTTCTCGTTCCCGGGCATGATGACGTCGGCGGTCTGGATAGCCATGGAAGCCCCCTCCCTGATGGTAGTGGTGTACGGGAACTCGTGCGCCCCTCGCGAACGTCTACACCTATGCTGAGCGACGCCTGCCCACCATCCCCAACCTACGAGCGCGTCGCGAGTTCGTGCACGTAGGAGGGATCTGCGGTGGCCGAGTCGCCCGCCACCGTGGTGCGATGCATGACGCGCTCGTAGCGCGCGCTGTCCCAGAGGCGGCCGCGGTGCAGCACGCAGCGGTTGTCCCACATCACGAGATCGCCCACCTGCCACCGGTGCCGGTAGACACGGTCGGCGCGCACCGTCTGCTCGAGCAGTTTCAGGATGAGCATACGGCTCTCGTCGAGGCCCAGTCCTTCGATGTACCAGGCGTGGGAACCGATGTAGAGCGACCGCCGGCCATTCCGCGGGTTGACGCGCACGAGGGCGTGGCGGACCGGCGGATAGTCGCGGCCGATCTCGGTGCCGATCCCCGGATCGATCAGACTGCGCGAGAACCCGAAGCTGTGCACGACGATCTTGCCGTCCACCTCGCGCCGGAGCTCCTCGGGCAGGTGCTCGTAGGCCACCCGCATACTCGCGAACTCGGTCTCCCCGCCCTCGGGCGGCACCACGCGTGCGGAGAGCGCGGAGGAGTGGGCGGGCACCGGCTTGAACGAGCTGTCGCTGTGCCAGAGCTGATTGCCGGACTGGTAGAGCATCCGGCGGTCGTCCCAGCCCATCAGCTTGCCGTCCCCATCGGTGTTGGAAAGATCCACGATGTGGGCGCCCAGGCGGTCCTCGCCTCCCAAGGTGCGCACAGTGGTCTCGAGCGGGCCCCAGCGCTCGCTGAACGCCATCTGCTGGGCGTCGCTCAGGGCCTGTCCGTGGAAGACCAGCACCGAGTAGTCGTCGAACGCGATCGCGATGCGTTCGAAGGTAGCGGGGTCGAGGGGTCGGGTGAGGTCGATCCCCGAGACCTCGGCCGCGAACGCGGGATGGACCGGTGTGACGGTGAACGGGCTCGTGATGGTCGCCATGGCCGCCTCCTCGCCCGTGATTCTAGCCTCCGGCCGCTGCCCAGCTCAAGAGCGGCGAATGGCCGGAGGCGCGCCGGGCTTCGGCCCTTCACCGACCCCGCGCCCAGCCCTTCGACCATCCAGCGGTGAATGATCCGGACGCGGCTTCGCATGTGGGGTCCCGGAGATTCGTCTGTCCGTGCTAACCTTTTTCCATGCTCTCCGCCTCTGAGACCGCCTCCTATCGTGACGAGGGTTACCTCGTGGTTCCCGACGTGCTCGACGCGTCCACTCTCGACCATGTGCGCCGTGAGATGGTGCGCATCCTCGACGGCGCGCGGGCGGTGACCACCCACACCGACATGTACGATCTCGAACCGGGGCACCAGCCGGACGATCCGCGGGTGCGCCGGGTGAAGACGCCGCACCGCTTCTTCCCCGTGTTCCATCAGCTCCTTCGCCATCCGCGGCTCGTGGCGGCCCTTCAGGATCTGCTCGGGCCGGCGGTGCGACTGCACAGCTCCAAGATCAATCTCAAGTCGCCGCGCTACGGCTCGCCGGTGGAATGGCACCAGGACTGGGCGTTCTATCCGCATACCAACGACGACCTCCTCGCGGTGGGCGTGATGCTCGACGACTGCACGAGCGACAACGGTCTGCTCATGGTGGTGCCGGGGAGTCATCGCGGCCCTATCTTCGACCACCATGCGGATGGGTATTTCTGCGGAGTCATCGATCCCGCCACCATCCGCGACGAGATCGCGCGGGCGGTGCCCCTGACCGGCCGCGCGGGATCCATGAGCTTCCATCACGTGCGGCTCGTGCATGGATCGGCCCAGAACGTCTCGAGCCTCCCGCGCACGCTGTTGCTCTACGAATACGGGGCCGCGGACGCGTGGCCGCTCATGGGCGTCTCTGACCTCGCCGACTTCGACGCCCGCCTGGTGACTGGCGAGCCCAGCATCGAGCCACGAGTGGCACCGGCGCCGGTGCGGATGCCCCTGCCCCCCGCGCGGAGCCAGGGCTCGATTTACGAGAACCAGTCGGACGCGTCGCGGCGCTACTTCCCCCTCACCGACGAGCCGGCTCCCGCGCCTCGCACCTAGCGGCGCGCCGTCCGCGCCGGAGGACTGAGGCTGTCCGATCATTCGAGCTTGAAATCCTCCCCGCGGAGAGGAGGAGCAGCTTGAGGCCTGAGGGAGAGCGAGGGCTCGAAGATTGGCTCGAGGAGCGTGAGAAAGGTCGACACGAGAAGCGCGCCGAAGGCGGCCACGACCTTGCCCTGGGCCCCCGAGAGATACGGTGTCCCGGGAATCGCGAGCGCCCAGACAAGAAACGCTATCGTCGACGCGATCAGTTTCCACCAGGGCCATTCCTTCCATGGCGGGAACACGCTGAATCCCTCGCTGCGCCGCTTTCCGCCCAGGACGAGAAGAAGGAGACCGGCATCGCGGATAGGGCCGCGACGTAGAGAGTTACGATGTCCGCCGGGATGTATCGCGCAAGAGCCACGAGGGCGTTGGAGGCCGCGCTGGGGTCGCGCCGGCCGCTCTGAGGTAGCTCGCCAGTTCGAATGACGCCCGTGGTGGGTGGTCCGGTCACCGTCGCCGTGTCGCCGGGCGGGCTCTGTCGAAGCCACTTTGCCCTTGCCACCTCCTCGTCAGCGAGCGCGTTGAGGCTCATGGCCATCCTCCACTGCGACAAGCGTCCCGATCAAAGCGATGCTGCCGACGAATACGAGCACAGCAGACCCATATGACAGGCGGAACGATAGTACCCGCAGCCGACCGTTCCTGGTGAGCGAACGCTGACGGCTTGGCGACGTGGTCAGGGAGAGCGGTCTTCGGCCAGGCGCGCGGGATCCACCCGGACGCGGTCCCGGATCAGCGTGGCGGCGGCCCGCAGCTCGCTCTCGTTCTTGGGGTCCTCGGGATCACCGCCGCGGTCGAGCCCGACCACAGCGCACACGATTCCGTCCTTCAGGTAGAAGCCGAGGAACTTCCGGCTGGCCGGCTCGCCCCGGAACACCAGCCGATCCCACTCCGCCGCGAACCCGACGTACTCGATGGTGTGCTCGTACTGATCGGACCAGAATGTGTGGAGGTAGTCGTACGGCGCAGCCGCGCCCAGCATCGCGCGAGCCGCCGCGCGCCCCTGCTGGGAGCCGTTGTTCCAGTGTTCCACACGCAGCCGCCCGAAGAGCGGATGCAGGTGATTGGCCACGTCGCCCGCCGCGTAGACGTCGGGCAGCGTGGTGCGGCAGTGCTCGTCCACGAGCACCCCGTTGTCCACCTTCGCTCCCGCCGCCGCGGCCAGCTCCGTGTTGGGCACGATGCCGATGCCGGCCACCACGAAGTCGCACGGGAGGACCCGTCCCTTCTTCGTGCGCACCCGCTCCACGCGACCCGCGCCCTCGAAGGCGGCGACGGAATCCTCGAGCAGCAGCTCCACACCTTTCTCGCGGTGAATGGCGGCCAGCACCGCACCGACCTCCGGGCCGAGCACCCGAGCCAGCGGCACCGAGTGGCCTTCGACGGCGGTAACTTCGACGCCCATCTGGCGGAGAGACGCCGTCACCTCGGAGCCGATGAAGCCCAGGCCCACCACCACCGCGCGGCGCCCGGGCCCAGCCGCGGCGCGGATCCGGTCACAATCCTCGACGGTGCGGAGCTGGAAGATGCCCGTCAGGTCGCCCCCTGGGGTGGAAAGCCTCCGGTTGCGCCCGCCGGTGGCCACGAGCAGCCGATCGTAGGGCACCGTCTCGCCATCTTCCAGCGCGACGGATTTGCCCACGGAATCGATGGCGGTGGCACGAACCCCAAGGCGGAGCCCGACGTGACGCTCGGTGTAGAACGGGGCCGGATTGACCAGCTGATCCTCGAACCGGTCCGCGCCGCGCAGGTAGCCCTTGGAGAGCGGCGGCCGGTTGTACGGCAGTTGCCTCTCCGCGCCGATCAGGGTGATCTCGCCGTCGAAATCACCCTCACGCAACGCGGCCGCGGCGCTGGCCCCGGCCAGCGAGGCCCCGATGATGACGACCCGTCCACTTTTCATCCCACTCATGCTACCCCCGAAACCGTTGGGTCATAGCAAAGGAGCCGCCCTCATTCCTAACGGGGTTGTCACACAAACAAATTACTCAGGCCGCCTTGGGCTTCCAAAGTCCGAGCGGGGCTCCCGTTGAATCAGAAATGATACTCAGCCAGCCCGCCCCCGGCACCTCGGTTACATCCCGCACGATCTTCGCCCCGAGCGCCTTCGCCTTCTCAGTGACGGCGGAGATGTCCTCCACGTAGACATAAGCCAGCCACGTCGAAGGTTCGCCGGGCATGGGATGCTTCAGTATTCCTCCGCCGGTTCCCGTGCCGGGTTTGATCATCGTGTAGCTACCGCTGGGCCCCATCGCCACATCTTCCAACTGCCAAGCAAACAAGCCCATAGAACTTCTTGGCCTTGCTGACGTCCGTAGTATTGAGTTCCACGTGCACGAATGGATTCCCCATGTCTTCCCTCCGGGTCTCGTCGAACGGGTTATCATGTCGAATGTTGCGAGTGGGTTCCGCCTTCTCGGCAGCAAGACATATGCCGTCAGAGGCATCCGAATGAGACGACGTGTTCTGGTTCGAGAGGCTCGCCCATCCCTGCTTCGAGCGGTCGAAATTGCACAGTGACGATTACCGGGGAGGAAAGACGTTCATGCCTTCACGGCTCGACTCTCAGATTGAGCTGTACCCCGTGCCACACTACACTCCGCGAGTTCAAAGATGGATTGACGGGAATCCGCGGTGAGAGGAGATTTACATGGCGTTCCTTCATACGATACCGCCGGCCGATGCGGCCGGGCCAGTGCGCGAGATGTACGAGCAGGCTCAGAGCCGATTCGGCTACGTGCCCAACTGGACGCAGGCCTTCAGTCTCCGGCCGGAAATGCTGGATGGCTGGACCGCTCTGCTACGCTCGGTGCAAAGCAATCTATCGGTTCGACACTACGAACTCGCCACGCTCGCCGCCGCGCGGGCGCTCAATTCCTCCTACTGCGCCCTGGCTCACGGCAGTGTTCTGGCCGACAAAGTGTTCGATGCCGCGACGGTGGCGGCGATCGCTACCGACGCCCTCGACACCCCTCTCGAGACCCGCGAGCGTGCGGTGATGCTCTTTGCTGAGAAGGTGGCCCGCAGCGCGGATCAGATTACTTCCGCCGACATCGAGGCGCTCAGGTCTCACGGCTATCGGGACGAGGAGATCTTCGATCTCGCCGCCGCCGCCGCCGCCCGGTGCTTCTTCAGCAAGCTTCTCGACGCTGTGGGAGTACGGCCTGACTCGGTCTTCAACAACCTGGACCCGGCTCTGCGACGCGCCCTAACCGTGGGGAGGCCGGTCGACGATCTTCCGTCGGCAAAGCTTCCGGAGCTTGGTTCGACCGCTCCTCGGTCACCGGGGATATGACCTCCCGGCGGTCATCTAGGCGTTCGGCGAAACGCCCATGTACAGAACATCGCCGCCGTGTCGTCTAGAGCCGTGTCGTCTAGAAACGAAGAGCCCGGAGCGTTCGCTCCGGGCTCTCGCGTGGCGGTGACGCCTCGGGCTATAGGGCCCGGCTTGAGATCCGCTCGTTGAACTTTCACGCTGGACCGCTCGCCGTGCTCCGGAAGTGGCCATGATCCCTACCTCGCGACGCTTCGGCCGAATTCACGGCGTAGAAGGAATTGCCATGGCGTGCAGAAACTTCCACGCAATCTTGCCCGGCGGCAGATGCCCGGAAGATTCTTCCCTGTCGCGCGCACGTTTCTTCCTGGTAAGCAGTTCTGGTAAAGAGTCGGGCGCGGATTCTTCCACACCCGCGCCCGCTCTCCACCCTCGTTGGTTACTGCGTGTTTGGCCCCGCCTGGCCTGGGGTCTCGTTGGGCGGTAGCAGGTCGATACGGGTCGCAAAGTTCTTGCCGACTCGGGTCTCGTAGGAAGCTTTGACCTTCGCGCCCTCAGGGATGTCTGCCAGCGTCGCCTGCTGACCATCGGCCTGGATCTGGGTTCCTTCGGTCACTTCGAGTGTTTTGTCCCAGAGCCCCAAGGTCCCTACAGAAACTTCGAGTCTTCTCGCTGCCGGATTCACCTTCTTGACCTTACCCTCGACCGAAGCCTCTGCTGGTGCAGAGGGGGAACTTTGGCCGCCCGGCATGGACGGTTGGGCCTCTGCCCGCCAAGGGCCCACGAGCACTGCGAGCGAGACAGCAATCGCCATTAAGGTGTGTAGATTCTTCCGCATTTTTCTTTCCTCCTTTCCGCCGTCACCCTGACTCCCGACATTGAGTGCCGGTGCGCCGACGCTACACACCAAGGCGCAAACAACATGCCAGTGATGTGGTGACTCGAGGTGCGACGTCTGGCAGGATCGTGCTCGCTCGCTGTATCATCGAGGGTGTGAGATCTGCGCTGACGTGCTGGGGAGATCTTCCGATATTCGCGCGATCGCTGGCCGCCGCCGCGATGATCGCCGTGCTTGGCGCCGGTTGCGCCATCGCACCGCCGAGCGAACCCAGCAGTGAGCACGTTCTCGAGCGTCTGCTGCCTTCCGCCGTCCAGATCATCCTCGAGCATCCTGAAGGTCGGCGCTTCCGAACGGGATCGGGCGTGGTGATCGCCTCCCGCCCGAAAGGTCAGAGCTCGGAGTGTTTCGTCCTCACGAGCGGCCACACGGTGGCCGGTGCGGTAGGCCAGAAGGCCATCTACCTCCTCTTCGGCCGTCAGCGGGGCGCGGGAATAAAGGAGCCCGGCAGCGTCGTGGCGTACCGAGAGACGGCCGACCTCGACGTGGCTCTCCTTCGAGCGGAAAGTGACGAATGCACGCCCGCCCGTCCTGCCGCGCCCCCGAGGCTCGGCGAGCCCATCTGGGTCGTCGCCTTCCCCTGGGGTCGCAACCTGATGCTGGCGAGGGGGATCGTCAGTCAGGTGAATGGAGACGGCGCCGTCGATCAGGAGCTGGCCCCCCGCCTTATGGTGGATGCGTCCGTGAGCTATGGGTCGAGTGGAGGCGGCGTCTACGACGCGCGCGACGGCGGACTGATCGGACTCGTCGAGGGCTACCGGACCGCGCGCGTCACGTCCCAGGGTAGCGAGTCACCGTGGTACATCGATGTACCGATGCCCGGCCAGACGCTGGTGACCCCTCTGGGGGACATTCGTCGGTTCCTCGCTGAAACGGGCCACGCGGAGCTGATTCTCGCCACCCCACGTTGACTCGCACGTCGAGGTTTCGAAACGGTTGTCCTTTGCTCACGGCCAGCGGATACGTGCTCGAGTTCGCCTCGGGTCACGTGCGCTCGGCTACGCAGCGCGTCTCGCCACCGCAGGATCGATCATGATCCGGTCCTCGAGGCGATAGGTCCTGGCGCTCTTCGTCGCTTCGCGCAGGGCCAGCTCCAGCGCGGTGTGCCGGAGCTGTGACCGCGGGACCGAGCCCGTCATCGCGATGAGGACGGGCGAGCCCCGCCACAGCGGAATACTCACCGTCGGGACGACAGGGAGGCTTGAGAGCGACGGATCGGCAAGGAGGGAATCCGAAATCCTCGCCTCGAGCGAAACTGCCAGCGCCTCCCGCTTCCGGCTCAGGTCGTACGCTATGCCCACCAGAATCATGGCCGCGAGGAGGACGACCAGCGCGGCGGCCACGAACAGCCCCACCACATTCGGCATGGACAGTGGCGGCAGGGCCGGCGACATCGTCGGGCCGGAAGAAGTCTGCGCCGAGGCGGTGCCCGCACCGTACATCATCGATGCTATGCCGTATCCAAGCATCAATCTGTGGGCCGAGTTCATGACAAATACCTCCTGACCCCCTTTCCTTGCATTCATCGTGCCGTGCCCAGAACCGCGGAGTCTCGCGCGATACGCAACCGGCACGGCTGAAAGCCCCCTCCCTGTCAAAAATTAGGATTCGGCGCCGCCCAGAAGCTGCGGGAGAGGGTCGCGGCCGACATCAAGAGAATGTTCGCGAGCACGCACAGGAAGGAAATCTCGTTCGCCGGGGCGCTTCAACTAGAGGCAGTCGCCGTCTAAGCAAGCCACGGGCTGGATCACCTGAGCCTGGGCGGACGCACGTATCAGACGAGCCGGGACAGATACTGAGCCACGAAATCGGTGCCCACGTAATCGACGTACGCCTGGGTGATGCGCTTGGTCACGGGACCGGGCACGCGGCCGTCGCCGATCATCTGGCCGTTTACGGAGCGAACGGGGCAGATGCACAGGCTGGTCGAGGTCAGGAAGACCTCGTCGGCGGTGACCGCGTCGTAGACGTCGAGGTCGCGCTCCTCCGCGGTCAGGCCGAGCTGCACGGCGAGCTCCATGGCCGTCCGACGGCTCACCCCGGGCAGGACGTATTTCTCGCGCGGGGTGTACACGCGCTCGTTGCGCACGACAAAGATATTACTGCCGATCCCCTCGCACAGGTTGCCGTTCTCATCGAGCAGCACCGACCACGCCTGCGGCTGCACGGCCTTCACTTCCTTGTCGGCGAGGATGAGGTTCAGGTAGTTGTGGGTCTTGGCGCGCGGACTAAGCATTGGCGGCGGAATGCGGCGAATCGAGGGCACCACCACGTCGATGCCATCCCGGAACTGAGGCGCCCGCGCCTTGAGGGGGAGCGGCGTGCAATCGACGATGACCTGCGGCCCGGTGTGCGCCCATCCCTCGTCGCCGATCGCGTCGACGCCGCGGCTCACGCGCTGGGCGAGCCACCAGTCCCCCGCGGCGGCACGGAGGTGCTCGTTGCGCAGGACGACCTCCTCGCTGATGGCCACGACCTCCTTGGGCTCGAGGCCGATGTCGATGCGCAGATAGCGGAGCGATCGATAGAGACGCTCCACGTGCTCGGCGAGGCGAAAGATGCGCCCGTCGAAGGTGCGTGTCATGTCGAAGCAGCCGTCGCCGCGATTGAAACTGCGGTCGCGGTAGGGAATGACCACTTCCGTCTCAGGTACGAACTTGCCGTTGAAGTAGGCCGTGCGCGTCATGGGAAGCCTCCCTCCGTGTGACGGCGTCACTTACCGCAGCACGCCGCGATTTGAGAAACGAGTCTCCTGGCTGGTGATGAACTCCAGCAGCGCCGCCTGCCCGCCCTCGGTGGCCTTTCTCGCTCGGGCGAAGGCGCCCGCGATGTCCTCGGGCCGCTCGCCCCGCTCGCTCCCCCCGCCCATGGCACGTCCCAGGTCCGCGTAGCGCCCGCCGATATCGCGCGTGCCGTACTTGTCGTGCGACACGACGAGGTGCGGGATCTCGATGGCCATGCTCGAGTTGTTGAGCACGACGGTGAGGATGGGGATCCCGCAGCGCACCGCCGTCTCAAAATCGAGCCCGGTCATGCCGAAGGCGGCGTCACCCATGAAATTGACGCAGAACTTGTCGGGAGCGGCGAGCTTGGCCCCGATGATGAGGCCGAGCCCGGTGCCCAGCGCATGCGACTTGCCCCAGCCGAGATAACTGCGCGGCGGGCCGGCCCGGTAAAAGGGCAGGAGCTGGTCGCGCGGGCTCCCCGAATCGTGCGTGACGATGGCCTCGCGCGGCTCTACCGCGCGCATGAACTCGGCAATGACCCGGTAGGGGCTGATCGGGATCTCGGCCGAACCGAGCGTCGGCGTCCACTCACCGAGCCATGCCGCGCGCACGCGTTCGAGCTCCGCGCGCACGCTCTCTCGTCCGGCCGGGCGGCCTCCCTGACTCTTGACGGCCTCGATGAACTGGCGCAGCACGAGTCGCGCGTCGCCCAAGAGCGGATAGTCGGCAGCGTAGCTCTTGTTGAGGTCGCGCTCGTCGTTGGTGGCGTGGATGAGCGTCTTGCCCGCCGGGATGGTGGCCGCCATTCCGTGGCGGGTGAAGCTACACCCGATGCCGAAGACCACGTCGGCCTCGCGGAGATAGTGCAAGGTGTGTCCGGTCACCACCGGGCCGCCGGTGCCGAGGGCGAGCGGGTGATCCTCGGGGAAAGCGCTCTTGCCTTCGAGGGT
>WNGQ01014356.1_pt1 | contig 10310 bp, 8 predicted proteins | sample 5407661 | NCBI WGS metagenome assembly WNGQ01 (sample SAMN13153382, study PRJNA577476) | soil metagenome | isolation source: 60 cm soil or saprolite under Garry oak tree replicate 2 | place: USA:California | collected 2016-06-15 | reverse complement strand
CGATCTCAGCCCGGTCGATCCGACGACCGAGGAGGGAGCCCTCCGTCTCAGGAGCTTCGTCTGGGCGGACCTTGTCGAGCACCTCTGGATGCTCGACGAGGCCATCCAGATCGCCGGGCAGATGCCGGCCGCGATCAGCCGGGCTGACGGCGCCGACTGGCTGGACCAGGTGGCCGGGCCACAGCGCGGGGTGGCCACCGTCGTCTTCCACAGCCTGATGACCGCCGCGTCCGATCCGGCGAGCCTGTCGGCGATGAGCGAGGTGATCCAGCGCAAGGCGGCCGAGGCGACGCCGGAGTCGCCCCTGGCCCACCTCCGCTTCGAGACCGGGCAGAGACCCGAGCCGGGCCGCCTGGTCGAGGTGCGGCTGACGATGTGGCCAGGCGGCGAGGAGCGCCTCCTGGCGACCGCGGACGTCAATGGGCGGAGGGTTCGGCCGGTCGCCGGCTAAGAGCAGGCTCTACGCCCCGCGTGCGCTTGAACCGGGGTCGCGACGCGCGACCCCGGTTCAACCCAGCGCGGTCAGGCGCCTTCGGACCTGCGGATCCTGGAGCCTGGCCAGCGTGGACTCGTACGCCTGACTCGTGACGGCCGCGCCGCGGCGAGCGTCCATCGGGTTGCCGCCCATCGCGGCGCGGTCCGCCGGGGTGGGCAGGAAGCTGACGACCTCGACGCCGGCCCGCCGCAGCACCGCCGTCTCCCTCGCCAGCCGCCTGCTGACGGCGGCGCGCATGGGCAGGTCGACGGCGTAGGTCATCCCCTCACGCGTCAGCGCCATCGGGCAGCTGACGAGCACGAGATCGAGGTCCAGGTCCGCCAACTGGTCGGCGTTCGTCACGGAGTGCACTCCGCCATCCACGTGACGGGCGCCGCCGATCACGACCGGGGCGAAGTACGCGGGGATCGCGCAGGAGGCCGCCACCGCGTCGGCCATCGATGCCCGCGGGGCGCCGGGACGGCCGAAGACGACGAGCCTGCCGTCGTCGAGCCTGACCGCGCAGATCCAGGTCGGCCTGTCCGGCCAGGAGTCGCCGTAGAGGTTGCGAACGCCCGCCGCCACGGCTTCCGACGGCACGTTGCCCGCCGGGAGCAGGGCGGCTCCGAGCGCCGCGGGCCGAATGCCCCACGGCCTGAGCAGCAGGCCGGGTGCCGCCGGGCCCCGGCGGACGTCGGCCTGCCGCAACCCGGGCGCTGGCAGGCGGGCGCCCCTGCCGACCTTCTCGAACAGCGCCCGGCCGGCCGGGGTCAGCGGCCTCCCCAGGGAGGCGTTGGCGATGTCGCCGGCTGGTGCTCCGGCGCGGACGAGCGCGGCGATGATCGAGCCGGCCGACGTCCCGACGATGACGCCGGCGGAGTTCGGCCGCCAGCCCAACGAGTGTTCCAGGGCGGCGAGGACCCCGGCGTGGAAGGCGTGTCCGACCGCGCCGCCCGCACCGAGCACCAGACCCACCTTCCCGATCTTGCCTGACACCCCTAGACTGGACCCCGATGGACCGTATGAGTCCACAGGATGCGATGTTCCTCTCCATCGAGGACGATCGGAATCCCATGCACATCGGCAACGTCTCGGTGTTCGAAGGACCGGCCCCGACCTACGGCGAACTGGTCCGCGCGGTCCTCTCGAACCTCCCCCTCGTGCCACGCTACCGGCAGCGGGTGCGCTTCGTCCCGATGGAGCTCGGCCGTCCGGTGTGGGTCGACGATCGCCACTTCCAGATCCTGTACCACGTGCGCCGCACGGCGATTCCGCGGCCCGGCGCCGCCGAGGAGCTGCGCAACCTGGCGGGCCGGGTCTTCGCCCAGAACCTCGATCGCGGCAAGCCGCTCTGGGAGCTGTGGATGGTCGAGGGGCTGGAGAACGACAGCTGGGCGCTCATCTCCAAGGTCCACCACTGCATGGTCGACGGGATGGCCGGCACCGACCTCCTGACCGTGCTGCTCGACCGGCATCGACAGCCGCCGCCCGCCGGCGTGCCGGACTGGCAGCCGGCCGAGGAGCCGAGTGACCTGCACCTCCTCGCCGACACGTTCGCCGACGCCATCCTGAACCCGGTCAACCGCATCCGCGGCCTGCCCATCGTGGCCCGCGCCACCATGGCCAGCGGGCTCGGGATGGACAACCTCACCGACCTCTGGAACTTCGTCAGCTCCTTCGCAAGGTGGGCCACACCGGCTGCCGGCTCGCTCAACGGCCCCATCGGCCCGCATCGCCGGTGGAGCTGGGCGGCCAGCACCCTGGAGGAGGTCAGGGACATCAGGAGCGCGCTGGGGGGCACGGTCAACGACGTCGTCCTCGCGGCCATCACCCGGGGCTTCCGCGACCTGCTCATGGCCAGGGGCGAGCAGGTCGACGGGCGGGTGGTCCGCACGCTGGTCCCGGTGTCGGTCCGGCGGGAGAGCGAGAGGGGCATCTACAACAACCGGGTCTCCGGGCTCTTCCCCGGGCTGCCGGTCGGGATCGAGGATCCGGTCGAGCGCTTGAACTCCGTCAGAGAGCAGATGGAGAGCTTCAAGCGGTCGGGTCAGGCCGTGGCCGGGGATGCCCTGACCCGGCTCTCCGGGTACGCCCCGCCGATGCTCCTCTCCGTCAGCGCGCGGCTCGCGACGCGCTTCGAGCAGCGGCTGGTTCAGACCGTCACGACGAACGTGCCGGGGCCGCGGTTCCCGCTCTATGCGGCGGGCCGGCAGCTGCTCTACTCCTATCCGTACGTGCCGATCGCGGGGACGGTGCGGATCGGGATCGCGATCTTCTCCTACCTCGGGCACCTCAACTTCGGAGTCACGGGGGACTACGACTCGGTGCCGGACATCGACGTGCTGACGCGTGGCATCGAGTCCGGCGTCGCCGAGCTCCTGGCCGTGGCCCGCCGTCCCGCGCGCACCGCGCGGAGGGCGCCGGCCGCGAAGAGGGGAGCCGGCGGCGGCGGCCAGGAGCGCCCGGCGCAGCGGCGCCGGCCGAGGGCGGCGGCGCCGAGCTGACACGACAGGCGCGCCTGGCGGACCGTTCCCGGCCCCATACCTGGCGCATATTGACCAGCCCCGGTCAGCGCGGCCGGTGGCCGCGCCTGCCGTCAGCCGGCCGGCGCGCGCTCGACGCGGCGGCGGACGAGCAGGCGCAGCGGCAGGTTGACCAGCCACATCACGGTCGCCGCCCTGGCGATCGAGCCGAGGTCGGGAGCGTGGAAGGGCGGCGCGGTCACGGTCATCAGCCACACCAGCAGGATGTCGACCGCGAAGGGGAGGGCGGTGCCGGACACGATTGGAGCGAGCGGGCTCCGCCAGGGCCTGGTGGCGGGTCGCAGGCAGGCGTTGACCAGGCCGAACACCAGAGCCCACGCCACGTAGGCGAAGGGATCGCCGGCGCCGACGTTGGTCACGAGCAGGCCGGCGACGGCGAGCGCCGCCAGGTTCACGAGCCAGAGGACCAGGAGCCGCAGAGGCCACAGCAGCGCGCGGACGGGTCCGCGGTCGGGCGGCGGCGGTCGGAAAGGCTCGATCGGGCGGAACGTCGCGTCGGGGTCGTTCAGGTCGAAGCTCGCCAGTCCCACCCGCGGACCGCCGGGGGTCGGCGGATCTTCGCGATCGACACGATCGTGCCTGGTCACGGTCGTGGCTCCTGCGCCGCTGGCTCGACCACTGTTCGAGCGTACGCCGCGGCATCCGCGTCACGGCGCCCGGGCCCGCCCGGACGGGCTGCGGATCGCCGAGACGCTGCGCTGCGAGTGAGGACGAGAGCCCGAGGGCGGCGGGTGCCGCCCTCGGGCTCTCGACGCGGGACTCGGCAGCGAATCAGGTGATGATCTTCTTGATCCCGAACGCGATGGCGGACGCCGTCTGGGTCGCCGACTGCTGGCCGGTGAAGCAGAGGTCGAGCTGGTCGGCCAGCATCAGGTTGAGGTCGGCGAACTGCGGCGTGGTCTCCAGCTTGGCCATCGCGCTGGGCACCGTGGACGCCTGCTCGACGAAGCGCTGCATGAGGTCCGAGCGGAAGGCGTACTGGAGCGGCTTGCCCGACAGCGACTTCAGCACGGGTATGTACTGGTTCTGCGTGACGAAGGACTGGGTGTTCTCCGGGTTGCAGACGAACTGCAGGACGTCCGCCGCCGCCCTGACGTTCTGGCAGTCCTTGGTGATGGCCAGGAGGTTGCCGCCCAGGTCCGAGGCCCGGCCCGAGTCCCGGATCATGTATGTGACCCCCCACTGGGTCTCCTTGAGGGCGGTCTGGAGGACCTGCATCACCCAGTCGCCGTGCAGCATCAGGCCGACCACCCCGTCGATGAAGTACTGGCGAGCGGTGGTCGCGGTGCTGCCCTTGATGGTGTTGTTCGGTGGGATCAGCCCGTCCTTGTAGAGGCTCTGGGTCCACGTGAGGGCGGACACGCCCTGGGGGCTCTCGATGGCGGGCGTCTTGCCGTCGGAGTCGAGCAGCTGGCCGCCGTGCATGTAGAGGAGGGGGAGCCAGCGATAGGCGGTGTTGGCGCCCGAGTAGCCGAAACCGACAGCGTACTTGCCGGTCGCGTTCTTGACCTTCCGCGCGATGCTCAGGAACTCGTCCCACTGCCAGGCGTTGGCCAGGGTCGTGGGGGGCGTCGCGCCGACCTGCTGGAGGATGTCGGTCCGGTAGTAGCACGCGAAGGTGTCTGTGTGCTCCGGGATGCCGTAGACGCCCCCCCTCTGCGCCACCGAGCCCCAGAAGGCGGGCAGGTAGGCGCTGCCGTAGTCCGCGGGCAGGTAGGAGGCGATGTTGACCAGCGCACCGTTCTTCACGTAGCGGCCGGCCTGCTGGTACTGGATGCGGATGATGTCGGGGGCGAGGCCGCCTGCCAGCCTGGTGCCGAACCACTCGTCGAAGTTGGTGCTCGGCGTGACCTGCACGTTGACGTTCACGCCCGGGTGGGCGGCGTGGTACTGGTCGGCGAACGTCTTCAGCGACTGCAGGTCACCGGGGTTGTTCCAGGAGCTGAGCGACAGGTTCGCGCTCGTGCTCGACCCGCCGTTCTGGCTGGTGCCGCTCGTGCTGACGCCCCCGCACGCCGCCAGCGCCAGGGTGCCCGTGCCGATCGCGCTCCCGATCAGGAACTCGCGTCTTCCGACCGCGCGGTGTAACCAATCGGATCCCATTTCTGCCTCCCCAGGCTCCACCTGAATCGATGCTCGGCGAGCGGGCTCGACCCGGCCACGGACCCCCACCCGCCCACGGCCGCCGGCTCGCGACCGTGGGAGGATAGCACCGCGTCGCGGGCGCCAGTCCCGTCAGCTGCTCAGCCCGAGGACCTGCAGCGGGTTGAGCGGCGCCGGGTCGACCAGGACCTCGATCCCGCTGCGCTGGGTCACCAGGTACCCGAACAGGTTCGTGAACTTCGGGAACGCCGAAGGGCCCGGCTTGCGCGGGCTCCACGGGGGCGTCATGCCGAGCGTGTCCACGGTCGAGTTGGTCAGCAGCGCACCCCAGACGCTGGACGGGTTGATGAGGGCGAGCGTCGCCGCCAGCCTGGCGACGATCTGCACGGACAGCCAGGCGGACAGGCTGTTGCCGCTGCGCTGGTCCGCCGCGGCGCCGGCATCGCCGGCCGCCAGCTCGGCATCCATGTCGGCGGCGAACTGCCGGATCGCCGGGAACTGGTCGGTCGCCGACAGGGGCGGCACTGTGGAGAACTCGATGTCGTTCTCGGTGAGCGCGCCGCGTCCGCCCATCGCGTCGATGTCCCTCTGGCTGAACTGGCCGTACGGGACCATGATCACGTAGCTGGCGCCGGCCTGCTTCGAGGCGTTGATGAACTGGATGGTCTGCGACGGCGAGAGCGACGGGAAGACCACCTGGGCCTTGGACTGGATGGCGGCCTGGACGTAGGTGCCGATGTCCGTGGCTCCGAGCGGGACCGACACCGAGTTGGACAGCGTGATGCCCGCCGCCTTGAGGAGCGGCGTGGCGACCGGGACGGTGGTCCGGCCCGAGGGCGTGTCGGAGGAGGCGATGAACAGCGACTGCAGGTTCCGGCGCTTCATGCCGACCAGCCCGCCCGCGATCTGCCCCATGAGACCGCCGGTGAGCGGGAACGCGGTGGGCAGCGAGGAGTCCTCGGGGTTGAGCGGCGTGTTGCCCACCTGGGGAATGCCCATCGAGTCGAGGATCGGGCCCTCGACCATGCTGAACCCGCTGATATCGGCGACGGTGGCGATGACGTTGTCGCTCGCCAGCTGACGCGCGCAGGCCTGGGCCAGGTTGGGGTCGTTCTGGTCGTCGCAGTTCTCGAGCACGACCGGGCGGCCCTTGATCCCGCCGTGCGCGTTGAGGTCCCTGACGGCCGCCTTGAACGCGGCGAGGTAGTTGGACAGCCCGAGCCCCGTGACCGGCACCAGGGCCCCGATCTTGATGGGCGGCGGCCCGGACGACTCCGTGCCGGCGGTGCTGCAGCCGGCAGCCATCAGGCTGGTCGCCACGAGCGCGACCACGACCAGCGTCAGGTGCCTCGAACGAGACCGCATGCCCTCCCCTCCTGTCGCAAGCATCGGGACACGCCGGGCTAGCGGCGGGTGCCGACGGTGTACTCGTTGATCCGCGGCTGCACGGCCCAGAAGCCGAGCCCGACCACCGCCACGACCAGCAGGTCGAGGCCGGCCGTCGCGGCCAGGTACCACCTCGCCGCCGCCATCGAGTGGTCGAACTGGTCCTGCAGCATCTGGATGGCGACGCCGAGGTCCCAGTCCAGCTCGTTGAAGGCGAAGACCAGCTGGGCCGAGCCGGTGCCCAGCGCGAGCGTGGTGGCCGCCTTCTGGTTGCCGGCCGTCGCGCTGGCCCGCACCACGGAGTCGATGTCCAGGAACCGCTGGTAGGCGTGCAGCGCCTTCACCGCAGCGGTCCGCTCGGCGTCGGAGCCGGCCGAGCGCAGCTCGTCGGCCAGGAGCCCGCCGAACCCGATCTGGCCGCGGTCGGCCTGGAACACCACCAGGGTGTTCAGGGGCCGGTCCACTAGCCTGGCCGTCTCGTCGCGGAACGCCTGGTCGAAGTTGCCGCCGCCGCCGTGCGCGATCAGCGAGAGGCTCTCGTTCCCGTTCGCGTCGTAGACGAGCGCCCGAATGGTCCACACGTTCAGCAGGCGGGCGTAGGACTGGTCCTCCGCGGTGCGGATCGACTGGGCCGCCTGCACGGCTCCGATGCCGTTCCCCACCGCCACGATCACCACCAGCAGGGTCGCGGCCAGGAGCCGGTTGTTCCGGCGCCGCCGGAAGCGGACGCGCATGAAGCGCTGGGCCTGGACCAGGACCGCCAGCAGGGCGACGGCGGCGATCGCGTACAGCGCCGCCGCGATGGTGGTGATCCGGAGCGTCAGGTTGGCGCGATCCAGGCCGCCCACGTAGATGCCGCGCAGCGCGTCCACCTGGGCCAGGATCCCGTCCCCCGGCCTGTGCATGAGGGTGGACCCCGAGTGCAGGTAGACCGTGCCCACGTCGATGCCCAGCCGGTCGTCGACGCTCGCCGTCTGGATGAGCGCCGCGTACTGGTCGACAGCCACGGCGATCGACTGGAGCCGCTGGCTCGTGTCACCGCCGCCGGGGTTGTGCTCGCTCGCCTTCTGCAGCTCGCGGCTCGCCGCCGCGACGTCCGCCTCGTACTGCTGCTGGGAGAGCGTGACCTCGGAGCCGCCGGCCAGGTAGGCGTTCGCCGCGCTGCGGTCGGCGTCCGAGAGCGAGGCGTGGATGCGCTGCATGCCCACGATTGCGGGCACGGTCCGCTGCTGGATGCCGATGACGTTGACCTCGGCCACGACGAGCGCGGTGAGCCCGATGACGGCCAGCGCGACCGTCACCGTCGCGATCACGAGGGAGAGCAGGCGCAGCTGCCCGGGCGTCGTCCTCGCCCGCTTGCGCGCGCTCGCCACCCTGCGACGCACGACCCCCCGTTTCAGCGTGGCCTCGGCCATGACCCCCCTCCTCCGTCAGAGACTGCGGACCTTCAGCTGGGAGAAGAACCCTACCTCGATTACGTCCTCGGGCGCGAGGAGCCGGACCTCGCTGCCCTGCAGGACGTCGCCGTTGACCCGGGTGCTGTTGGTGGAACCGAGGTCCCTGACCCCCCAACCCGAGCCGGTCCAGACGATCTCCGCGTGGTGCCTCGACACGTAGGGGTCCCCCTGGATCGGGATGTCGAGGCCGGGGCCGTCCCGTCCGATCACGAGGGGGCTCCGATCGATGATGTACAGCCGCTCCGGCACGTCCGCCGGGGGTGGTGGCGCGCCCTGCTCGCCGAACCGGGTGGCGTCCAGCTCGGTCACGACGGCCAGCGTGGGCGAGGCGGCCGCGGTCGGGGCCGGCGCCTGCTGACCGGCGCCGGGGCCGGACGCGGGCTGCGGCGCCGGCTCGAGGCCGTGGGGCAGCGGCTGGCCCATGTCGAAGTCGTATCCGCATTCGGTGCAGTAGCGGTCCTCGCCCAGCCGCTCGCTGCTGCAGACGGGACACTGCTGCGAAGCGAACCAGCCGGTGGAGGTCTGCGGGCGGTGAATGGTGGAGTAGGCGGGATTCGGGGTCCCGCAGACGTCGCAGTAGTCGGCGTCCGCCGATTCGTGGCCCTGCGGGCAGCGAAAGGCGATCGACCTCATCGGTGTTCCTCTTCGCCCGCCTCCCGGGCCGCTAACCGGTGGAGCGGTACCTGCCCAGCGGGGTTTTCCACTTGGTTTTTCGTCAGTATCGCAGCGAGCGCGACCCGATTCATTCGACAGGCATGCGGCATGACTCCCTCCACCCGGATCGGCGGCCGGTCACCAGTACCGCCAAATAGCAGACTTTATGGCACTTCCCTGCGTCAGTCAACCTTGACGCAATCTGGAGAGTCGTGGGTAAGTAAATCTGCCAATAACCGGCATCGCCGGAGAGAGCATTTGGTCACCCGCCGAACGGTCGCCGCATCAAACGTAGGCGCCGCATCAACCACCCGTAGGACGGCATTGAACGCGGCGTCGCCGGTCCGGCTGGCGTCGCAGGCCGGTCGGCTCCGCCTGAAGCCAGCATGTCCAGGCCGCCGGACTAGGATACAGACTGCATGTACCGAGCCCAGGCGCGGCCCGGCCCGGCCGGCGGGCGCAAGGCGGCCCGGTCGCAGGCCACCAGGGCCCAGCTCATCGGGGCCGCGACGGAGCTGTTCGCGGAGCGCGGCTATGCCGGCGTCGGCACCGAGGAGATCGTCAGGCGGGCCGGCGTCACCCGCGGCGCGCTGTACCACCACTTCGCCGACAAGCGGGAGCTGTTCAGGGCCGTCCACGAGCGGCTGGAGGCGCGCGTGACGCGCGGGATCGCCGAGCGGGTTGCCGGCCTGCCCCCCGGGGAGGCCATGCTCGCGGGGCTGCAGGCCTACCTCGACGCCTGCGAGGACCCGGCCGTGGGCCGCATCACGCTGGTCGAGGCGCCGGCGGTCCTGGGCTGGCGGGAGTGGCGGGAGATGGACGAGCGCTACGGCCTGGGCCTGGTCCGCGGCGGCCTGGAGGCGGCCATGACCGCCGGCATCCTGGCCTCGAGGCCGGTCGAGCCCCTGGCGCAGCTGCTGCTGGCGGCGATGGCGGAGGCCGGCCTGATCGTCGCCACGGCGGCCGACCCGGCCGCCGCCCGCGAGCAGGTGGAGGCGCCGCTGCTGGCGCTGCTCGGCGGCCTGCGGGGCTGAGCCCCCGGCCGGCTGCCGGCCATGGGCAGGGTCGACCGGGAACGAAGACAGGCTCTGCAGCCGGCCCCGGCGGCGGCCCGGCCGCGGCCGCCCGCGCGCGCGGCCATCACCGAACGGACCGGCAGGACCCGCCGGGCCTGCGCGCCCGCGCCGGCCGCCCGAGGACGACCCGGCGTCCGGGCCCGCCTGGCCGCCGTGGTGGACCGCCTGCTGCGCCGGCCGTCGCCGCCGGCGCGGGAGCCCGGCGGCTCGGCTGCCCGACTTCACCGGTGCGAACCCGTCCCGATGGGTTCACGCTGATGAGCGGAACCACCGGGAGGAGAAAGGTATGCCCGAGGCGCTGCTCTTCGTGGTCGACCTGGCGCTGGTCCTGGCCGCCGGCGGATTCGCCCTGACGCGGTCGAGCGTCGCGGGCCGGCTCGCGGCGGGCCTCTACTCGCTCGTCACGGGCCTGGCACTCTGGCTGGTGCCGGCGGCGGCGTGGGAGGTCGCCCGGACGGACAACGCCTTCCTGGGCCTCTACCTGCTCGCGCTGCTGGCGCTGGGCCTCGGTGCCGCCCTGGTCGTGATGGCCGCGCTGAGGCTGCGCGGCCGGGCCCGGCGGCCGGCCGTCCTGGTCCCGGCGGCCTGGCCGGCAGCGGTCGCCGCCGCGGCGGCC
>WNGQ01016538.1_pt1 | contig 10312 bp, 7 predicted proteins | sample 5407661 | NCBI WGS metagenome assembly WNGQ01 (sample SAMN13153382, study PRJNA577476) | soil metagenome | isolation source: 60 cm soil or saprolite under Garry oak tree replicate 2 | place: USA:California | collected 2016-06-15 | reverse complement strand
TGGTCAGGAAGGTCATCGCGCTCCAGAAGGAGCCAATGGCGTGGGCGGCAGACGTGAAGGGGATCAAGTCGCCCGTGCTGATCATCGCCGGCGACGCCGATGGTATGACCCTCGAGCATGCGGTCGCGATGTTCCACCTGCTCGGTGGCGGCGCGATGGGCGACACGGGAAAGCCGTTGTCAGCTTCGCGCCTGGCGATTCTGCCCGCGACGTCACACACGGCAATCATTACACAGCCCGATTTGCTGCACGCATTCATCGAACCGTTCCTGAAGGGCATAACGCCGAAGGGCATGTTCGCGAAATAGCGCGCTTCATTTCGAAACCGAGAGCGCGCTTCATTTCGAAACCGAGTTTGCTTCGGGCGGTGGGAGCGCTCGTCGAGTGCGTCAACTGAAAGCGGAGTCCTCCGCGGACGCAACTCTTCAAATTGCTTTTGATGATCGACCGAACGGCAGCTATTGGGCCGGTCGCCGTCATTCGCCCCTCTACAACGGCGGCAAGCTGGCGATGCGCCGGCAGACTTTTCTACGCAGCCGCCGACAGCGAGCCGCGACCCGCGCAAAGGCGGCGCAGTTCCGGAACGCACGACCCGCAATTGGTTCCGCACTTGAGCGAGCGCTGCAGCGCCGGCAGATCGGCGCCGCGCCCGACTTCTGCGTAGATGTCGGTTTCGGAGACCTCGAAGCAGTTGCACACGATCCTGCCGCGCGGGACGGCGGCCCCGGTCGGCCGCGGGGCGAGGGCGAGCGCCGGCGGGACGGGGACGCCGTTCTGCATCTGCTCCTTCAGCCAGGCGGCCGCGCCGGTGTCGCCGGCGAGCCGCGCGCCGACGATGCGGCCGTTCGCATCGATCCAGATTCTCTTGGCGATGGCGCGCGCCGGGTCCTTGTAGCTGACCGAGCGCAGGCCGGATTCGTCGATCGCACGGTCGAGCTCGGCGAGCTCGAAGGGCGCATCGCTCCGGGCGCGCAGCATGGCGCAGGCGGACTCTCTCCCGAAGAGCGACAGCGACGCGAGCGGAAAGCGCGAGAGCTGCGACTGCAGGCGCTCGAGCCCGGCTCCATCGTCGAGCCGCCGCAACGCGACGAGCTCATAAGGCAGCTCGACGCGAGCGACTTCGACGGCCGCGTGCTTCAGCTCCGGCTGCTTGGAATGGGGATCGAAGGCGGCGAGGGTCAGGGCGTTGGCGCCCGCGCCGCTCATGAACCGGCTCCCCCAGTGCATGGGGATGAATACGTCGCCGCGGCGCTGCTCGGGGGAGCTTTCGGCGCGCAGCAGAAGCTCGCCGCGCATGCTGCATACACGCACGCTGTCGCCGTCCTTGATGCCGCGCGCGGCCATGTCCTCCGGATGCATAGCGAGCACCGGCTCCGGCGCATGGGCGAAGAGCCGCGGCACCGTTCCCGTGCGGCTCATTCCGTGCCACTGGTCGCGCAGCCGCCCGGTGTTGAGGCTCAAGGGGTAGGCCCTATCAGGAGCTTCGCGGACGGCCTCGTGCCGCGTCACCACGAACCGGGCGCGGCCGTTCGCGGTGGGGAACACGCCGTCCGCGTAAAGCCGCGCGCGCCCGGTGAGCGCGCCTTCCGGAAAAGGCCATTGCTGCGGCCCGCTGGAATCAAGCAGCGCGTAGGAGAGCCCGGTGATGTCGAGATCGCGGCCGCGCGTCGTTTCCCGGTGCTCGTCGAATATCTGCTCGGGCCGCGAGTAGGGAAACAGCTGCTGCGCGCGCGGATTGCCGAGTCTCGCGCCGAGCCGCCTTGCAAAATCGACCGCGATCTCCCAGTCGTGCCGCGCCTCGCCCGGAGGCGGCACGGCTGAGCGCACGCGCGAGATGCGGCGCTCGGAATTGGTGACGGTGCCTTCCTTCTCGCCCCAGCTCGAGGCCGGCAGCAGCAGGTCGGCGAACTCCGCGGTGTCGGTGTTGCGGAACGCCTCCTGTACCACCACGAATTCGGCGCGCTCGAGGCCCGCGCGGACCAGCGCGGCGTCGGGCATCGACTGCGCCGGGTTGGTGCACGCGATCCACACGGCGCGCACTTCGCCCTCGCGCAGCGCGCGGAACAGTTCGACCGCGGTCTTGCCGGGTTCCGCGGGCACCTGCGGAACGCCCCACAGCTTCGCGATCTCGGCGCGATGCCTGGGATTGGCGAGGTCGCGATGCGCCGAGAGCAGATTGGCCATGCCGCCGACCTCGCGCCCGCCCATCGCGTTCGGCTGGCCGGTAAGCGAGAACGGCCCCGCGCCCGGCTTGCCGATCTGGCCCGTGGCGAGATGCAGATGGATAAGCGCGGCGTTGTTGTGCGTGCCGTGGGTCGACTGATTCAAGCCCTGGCACCACAGCGACAGGCTCGCGCGCGATTTTCCGAACCAGCGCGCGGCCGTGACGATGTCCTTCGCCGCGACACCGCAGACGGAGGCGGCGCGCTCGGGCGCGCATTCGCGCACGGTCCACAGGAGCCGCTCGAAGCCCTCGGTATGGCGGCGGATGTACTCGCCGTCGACGAGATCGTCGGTGAGGAGCACGTGCAGCATGGCGTTGAACAAGGCGATGTCGGTGCCGGGGGCGATCGCGATGTGCAGATCCGCTTCGGCCGCGGTATCGGTGCGGCGCGGATCGACCACGATGGTTTTCAGGGACGGGTTCGCCGCGCGCGCGGCCTCGATGCGGCGGTAGAGCACCGGGTGCGCGAGCGCGGTGTTCGATCCCGCAATCAGCAGGCACTCGGCGAAATCGATGTCCTCGTAGCAGGCGGGCGGCGCGTCGGCGCCGAGCGTGGCCTTGTAGCCGGAAGCGGCCGAGGACATGCACAGGCGCGAATTGGTGTCCACGTTGTTGGTGCCGATGAGGCCCTTGGCGAGCTTGTTGAACACGTAGTAGTCCTCGGTCAAGAGCTGGCCGGAGACGTAGAAGGCGACGCTGTCCGCGCCGTGCGCGCGGACGATCGCGGCGAAGCGCGCGGCGGCGTGGTCGAGCGCCTCGTCCCACGGTACGCGAGCGCGCGGCTCGCTACGATTGCGCCGCAGCTCGGGATGCAGGGCGCGCAAATCGGGCCGGGCGGAAAGATGCAGCGTCGCCCCTTTGGTGCACAGACGCCCGAAATTGGCCGGATGATCGGGGTCGCCGCGCACCCCGGTGATGCGTTCCCCCTCGCTCGCGATCACCACGCCGCAGCCCACGCCGCAATAGCAACAAGTTGATTTTGTTTCTTTCATGGCTTCTTTCATGCACTTTGCGTCATAAAACTTTAGCAATGCTCATGCCATGTTTTCCCGCTGGCACGGCTATTGCACCTTTACGCAAGAGAAAACTATTGCAGTTCGATGACGATGCGAGTGCTAATCGTGGACGAATCGCCCGAGCGCACCGCGGTGCTGCGCGAAGGGCTGGAGCGTGCCGGATACGAAGTCGCGGCGGCGCTCGCTGCGCCGATCGAATTGCTGCGCGCGGTGGAAGAGGTGCAGCCCGAGGTCATCATCATCGACACCGATTCGCCCAGCCGCGACGTGCTGGAGCACGTGGTGATGATCAGCCGCGACGAGCCGCGCCCGATCGTGATGTTCTCGGGCGACGACGCGCCGCGCGCCGAGCTGGTCGAGGCCAACCTCAAGCTGTCGGAGAGAAAGCTGGTCGAGCGCGCGAAGGGTATCCTCATGAAGAGCCGCGGCATGGCCGAGGACGAGGCCTATCAGGCGTTGCGGCGCATGGCGATGGACCGGGGCAAACGCCTCGGCGAGATCGCGCAGCAGATCATCGACGTCACCGAATTCCTCGGTTGAATGCGGCTCAATATGGTGCGGCACGAGTTTTTGTTGCACGGCAACAGTGCATGTTTTCTTTTCCGGCTTGCGGTTCATCATCGCGCCGGGCGGACGTAAGACCTTGTCGAAACTGATTTAGGACGGCCCGAGGAGGTGTTGGCATGCCGATTGCGTAATAGCCGATTGGAGCCGCGACCGACGGTGGTGGCGGCGTGAACAACGGCGTTCACTCGAGGAGAGATACATCGCCTCGCTTGAACGCCGTTTCATTTTTTGGAGCTTCGATGAGGAAGACCGTTGCGAAAGGAACCGCGCGCCGCAGTTTCATCAAAAAAGCCGGCGCAGTCGGAATCATGAGCCTCGTTCCGGCTGCGGTGCGCAACGCCGCCTGGGCGGCGGGATCGGACGCGCCGGAGAAGACGGAAGTGAAGATCGGCTTTATTCCGCTTACTGATTGTTCCTCGGTCGTCATGGCGTCCGTGATGGAGTTCGACAGGAAGTACGGCATCAAGATCATTCCCAGCAAAGAGGCTTCCTGGGCGGCGGTGCGCGACAAGCTGGTGAACGGCGAGCTCGACGCGGCGCACGTGCTCTACGGCCTGATCTACGGCGTGCAGATGGGGATCGGCGGTCCGAAAAAGGACATGGCGATCCTGATGAACCTCAACCACAACGGCCAGGCGGTGACGCTTTCACGCAAGCTCTACGAAAAGGGCGTGAAGGACGGCGCGAGTCTCAAAGCGCTCGTCGACCGCGAAAAGCGCGAGTACACGTTCGCCCAGACCTTCCCGACCGGCACGCACGCGATGTGGATCTACTATTGGCTCGCGACGTATGGGATCCATCCTTTCAACGACGTCAAGGCGATCGTGGTTCCTCCGCCGCAAATGGTCGCCAATATGCGCGTCGGGAACATGGACGGTTTCTGTGTCGGCGAACCCTGGAACAACCGCGCCATCGTGGACGGAATCGGGTTCACCGCGGAAACGACGCAGGGAATCTGGAAGGACCACCCGGAGAAGACGCTGGGCACGACCGCCGAGTTCGTGCAGAAGCATCCCAACTCGGCGCGGGCGATGACCGCAGCGATCATCGACGCCGGAAGGTGGATCGACGCTTCGCTCATCAACCGGCAGAAAACCGCCGAGGTCGTTGCCGATCGCTCCTACGTCAACACCGACAAGGAAGTCATCCTCGCGAGGATGCTCGGGCGCTACGACAACGGCATCGGCAAGAGCTGGGACGACCCGAACACCATGAAGTTCTACAACGACGGCCACGTCACCTTCCCGTACCTGTCCGACGGCATGTGGTTTATGACCCAGCATCGGCGTTGGGGGCTGCTCAAGGAGGACGTCGACTATCTCGCCATCGCAAAAAAGGTGAACCGCATCGACCTCTACAAAGAGGCAGCGGCGATGACGAAAACGAGTTTGCCCAAGGATCCCATGCGCAGCGCCAAGCTGATCGACGGCGTGGTCTGGGACGGCAGGGATCCGAAGCGCTACGCCGGCTCGTTCAAGATCAAGGTCGCCTAGAGCAGTTGCGAAATGGGCGAGCCCCGAAGGATTGCGCCGCACCCCCTCCCTCTCCCTCCCCCTTCCAGGGGGAGGGTAGGGGTGGGGGTTGAGTCGCCGACCCTGCATCCGGCGATGAACCAGGCGAGCGCTGCGCCGGAGCCGCCGCTGTACGTCCGCACCAAGGCGCCGGACTGGCTGCCGCGGGTGCTCGCGCCGGTCATCGGCTTCGCCTTGTTCGTTTTGCTCTGGGAGATTCTCGCCAGGACCGGCGGCAGGCTTCCCGATCCCCTGTCGACCTGGCATTCGGCGCTCGAGGTCTTCGGCAATCCGTTCTACAGGAAAGGGCCGAACGACCAGGGCATAGGCTGGAACGTGCTCACCTCGCTCGGGCGGGTCGGCGTCGGCTTCGGCATGGCGGCGCTCGTCGGCATCCCGCTCGGCTTCATGCTGGGACGCTTCCGTTTTCTCTCCGACATGGCGGCGCCGATCATCAGCATCCTGAAGCCGGTGTCGCCGCTCGCCTGGCTGCCGATCGGCCTCGCGGTGTTCAAGGCCGCCAACCCCGCGGCGATCTACGTCATCTTCGTCTGCTCCCTGTGGCCGATGATCGTCAACACCGCGGTCGGCGTGCGCCACATCCCGCAGGACTATCTCAACGTGGCGCGGGTCCTCGATCTTTCGGAGCGGACGGTGTTCAGGAAGATCCTTTTTCCGGCGGTGCTCCCCTACATGATCACCGGCGTGCGCCTGTCGATCGGCGTGGCGTGGCTGGTGATCGTCGCCGCGGAGATGCTCACCGGCGGAGTCGGCATCGGCTTCTGGGTATGGGACGAATGGAACAACCTCAACGTGCAGCACATCATCATCGCCATCTTCACGGTCGGCATCGTCGGCCTCGCGCTCGAGCAGCTGATGATCCTCTTCGCCTGCCGCTTCAGCTACGAGTGAGCAGGATATGACCGACAGGTACTTGCAAATCGACAAGGTGCGCAGGGTGTTCGAGACGAAGAACGGGCCGTTCTGCGCGCTCGAGGAAATCAGCCTCGACATCCGCGCCGGCGAGTTCGTTTCGCTGATCGGGCACTCCGGCTGCGGCAAGTCGACGCTGCTCAACATCGTGGCGGGGCTCCTCGAAGCCACCGACGGCCACGTCCTGCTCGCCGAGCGCGAAGTGACCGGACCGGGTCCGGACCGCGGCGTGGTTTTCCAGAACCATTCCCTGCTGCCCTGGCTCACCTGCTTGGAGAACGTCCAGCTCGCGGTGGAGCGCGTGTTCGGCGCAGCGGAAAAGAAGGCCGCGGTCAAGGAGCGCGTGCGCCGCGCCCTGGAGCTCGTGCAGCTCGGCCACGCCGCACACAAGTACCCTCACGAGATCTCAGGCGGCATGAAGCAGCGCGTCGGTATCGCCCGCGCGCTTTCGATCGAGCCCAAGGTCCTGCTGCTCGACGAGCCCTTCGGCGCGCTCGATGCCTTGACGCGGGCGCACCTCCAGGACGAGCTGATGCGGATCGTCGCCGCGACGGGAAGCACCGTGCTCATGGTGACCCACGACGTGGACGAGGCGGCGCTGCTCTCCGACCGCGTGGTGATGATGACCAACGGCCCCGCCGCGACGATCGGAGGGATCCTCGCCATCGACCTGCCGCGCCCGCGCGAGCGCCTCGCGCTCGCCGGCCACCGGCGCTACATGGCGCTGCGCGCCGAGCTGCTCGAGTTCCTCTATCGGAAGCAGATGCGCGAAGCCGCTTAGCGAGGCGCTTGTGAAGAAAATGAAGCTCGTCATGATCGGCAACGGCATGGCCGGCGCGCGCACGCTCGAGGAGCTCCTCAAGATCGCCCCCGACGTCTACGACATCACCGTGTTCGGCGCCGAGCCGCACGCCAACTACAACCGCATCCTGCTTTCGCCCGTGCTCGCGGGCGAGATGACCATCCAGGACATCATGCTGAACGATGTCGGCTGGTACGAGAAGAACGGCATCCGCCTGCACCTGGGCAAGAAGGTGGTGAAAATCGAGCGCGGCGCGCGCAAGGTCGTCGCCGCCGACGGCACCGCCGAGAGCTACGACCGGCTGCTGCTCGCGACCGGATCCAACCCGTTTATCCTGCCCGTTCCAGGCAAGGACCTCGAAGGTGTGCTGACCTACCGCGACATCCGGGACACGAACGCCATGATCGAGGCGTCGAGGAAATACAAGCACGCCGTGGTGATCGGCGGCGGGCTGCTCGGGCTGGAGGCGGCCAACGGCCTGAAGCTGCGCGGCATGAACGTGACCGTGGTGCATCTCATGGAGTGGCTGATGGAGCGCCAGCTCGACCGCACCGCAGCGCAGATGCTGCAGCAGTCGCTCGAAGCCAAGGGCCTGCAGTTCCTGCTGCAAAAGCAGACCGCCGAGATCGTCGCCAACGAGGAAGGTCGCGTGCGCGCCGTGCGCTTCAAGCCTGCCCCGGGCAAGGACCCGGGGGACGGCTCGGAGATCGCCGCCGACCTCGTGGTCATGGCCGTCGGCATCCGGCCGAACACCGAGCTCGCCGAGTCGGCCGGAATCCGGTGCAACCGCGGCATCGTGGTGAACGACACCATGCAGACCTACGATCCGAAGATCTACGCAGTCGGCGAATGCGCGGCGCACCGCGGCATCGCCTATGGCCTTGTGGCGCCCCTATTCGAGATGGCGAAGGTTTGCGCCAACCACCTCGCGCATTTCGGTATCGGCCGCTACGCCGGCTCGGTCACCTCGACCAAGCTGAAGGTGACGGGGATCGATCTCTTCTCCGCGGGCGAATTCTCAGGCGGCGCGGGCACCGAGGACATCGTACTCAACGACGCGCTGGGCGGCGTGTACAAGAGGATCGTGCTGCGCGAGAACCGTATCGTCGGCGCGGTGCTCTATGGGGATACGGCCGACGGCTCCTGGTACTACCAGCTCCTGCGCGACAAGCAGAACGTCGCGGAGATCCGCGATCACCTGATGTTCGGCCAGAACCACCTGGGGAACACCGGGCACCAGGGCCAGAGCCGCGCGGTCGCGATGGCCGATGCCATGGAGGTGTGCGGCTGCAACGGCGTCCCGAAGGGCGCGATCGTGCGCGCGATCAAGGAAAAGGGCCTGTTCACGCTCGAAGACGTGCGCAAGCACACCAAGGCCTCCAGCTCCTGCGGCTCGTGCACGGGGCTGGTCGAGCAGATCCTCGCCTCCACCGTCGGCGGCGCCTACCAGCCGCAGGAAACGAAGGTGAAGCCGCTGTGCGCCTGCACCGACCATACCCACGAGGAAGTGCGCAAGGCGATCCGCGAGCACCGGCTGCTTTCTATTTCAGCGGCGATGAAGTTCCTCGAGTGGCGCACGCCGAACGGCTGCGCGAGCTGCCGCCCGGCGATCAACTACTACCTCATCTGCGCGTGGCCGCACGAGGCGAAGGACGATCCGCAATCGCGCTTTATCAACGAGCGGGCTCATGCGAATATTCAGAAAGACGGGACGTTCTCCGTCGTGCCGCGCATGTTCGGGGGCATCACCTCGCCCGATCAGCTGCGCCGCATCGCCGACGTCGCCGACAAGTACAAGATCCCGACGGTGAAAGTCACCGGCGGCCAGCGCATCGACCTGCTCGGCGTGAAGAAGGAGGATTTGCCCAAAGTCTGGCGCGACCTCGACATGCCCTCGGGCCACGCCTACGCCAAGGCGCTGCGCACGGTCAAGACCTGCGTCGGCTCGGAGTGGTGCCGCTTCGGCGTGCAGGACTCGACCCACATGGGGATCGAGCTGGAGAAGGCGTTGTGGCGCATGTACGCGCCGCACAAGGTGAAGATGGCCGTGTCCGGCTGCCCGCGCAACTGCGCCGAGTCGGGCATCAAGGACGTGGGCGTGATCGGCGTCGATTCGGGCTGGGAGATCTACGTCGCCGGCAACGGCGGCATCAAGACCGAGGTCGCGCAGTTCCTGGTGAAAGTGAAAACGCGCGAGGAGGTGCTGGAGTACGCCGGCGCGTTCCTCCAGCTCTACCGCGAGGAGGCACGCTACCTCGAGCGCACCGTGCACTACGTGCGGCGCGTCGGGCTGGATTACATCAAGAAGAAGATCGTCGAGGACGCCGACAACCGCAGGACGCTCTGGGCGCGGCTGCAGCACGCGCTCGAAGGCGAGCCCGATCCGTGGAAGGAGCGCGCGGCGGGCAAGGACGGGCGGGAGTACGAGACACTGGCGGAGCCGGCGTGATGGAAGAAGCGGCGACAGAAACCCGCGAGCCGGTGCGCATGGCGCGCTGGATCAAGGTCTGCCGCCCCGAGGACATCCCCGAGCTCGGCGCTCGCGTCATCCGCCGCCCGGCCGGCGACATCGCCGTGTTCCGGAACTCCGAAGGCGAATGCTTCGCCCTGCTCGATCGTTGCCCGCACAAGGGCGGGCCGCTGTCGCAGGGGATCGTCTTCGGACGCAGCGTCGCCTGCCCGCTGCACGGCTGGACCGTCCGCCTCGAAGATGGCTGCGCCGAGGCGCCGGACACCGGCTGCACGCGCTCGTTTCCAGTGAAGATCGAGAACGGGGAGGTGCTCCTGCAGTTGCCGGACTAGGGCGAGTTCCGGCGCTTGACCGGACTCGCCCGGCGAGGGCATGATTCGGCGGATTCGCAGGCCGCCGAGATCACCCATGTCGTCGGTAACCCGCATCAAGCAACAAAAACGGACCATCGTCGATCGGCATATCGAAGCCGACAACCTCAGGGGATTTGCGCAAGCTCTTGCGACGCTGGCGCCTCTTGCGGCCCTTTGGTATGCCGCTGCGCTGAGCGCCGGAGTCTCCTACTGGCTGACCGCCGGCTTGACCTTGCCGATGGGCTTGTTCGTGCTGCGCGCTTTTTTGCTGATGCACGACTGCGGCCACGGGAGCCCGTTTCGCACCGCCCGGCTCAACAAGGCGTTCGGATTCATCTTCGGCGTGGTGTGGGGCATGCCGCAGTACGTCTGGTCGCAGCATCATGCCTTTCACCATGCGACCAACGGCAACTGGGCGAAATACAGCGGACCCCTG
>WNGQ01007710.1_pt1 | contig 10314 bp, 9 predicted proteins | sample 5407661 | NCBI WGS metagenome assembly WNGQ01 (sample SAMN13153382, study PRJNA577476) | soil metagenome | isolation source: 60 cm soil or saprolite under Garry oak tree replicate 2 | place: USA:California | collected 2016-06-15 | reverse complement strand
TCGTCGCACCCGGGCCACTCCCGGCGGAAGCAGACGATCCCGAGCGTGGCCGGCGCCATCACGGTGAGTTCGGGGCAGTCGCGGATCAGGCCCTCGGCGTACTCGGCCAGGTCGAGGTTGCGCTGAATGCAGGCACGGAAGGCGGCCAGGCCGAACGTCTGCACGGTCACCCACACCTTGAGCGCCCGGAAGCCACGGGACAGTTGCAGGCCCCGGTCGGCGAAGTTCACCTCACCCGCGCCCTGGACCGCGTCGCCGTCGAGGTAGTCCGGGTGAATGGCGAACGTCCGTTCCAGCCGGGCCCCGTCGCGGATCAGCACGCAGCCGCACTCCATCGGCTGGTACAGCCACTTGTGCGGATCGAGCGTCACCGAGTCGGCGCGCTCGATCCCGGCCAGCGCCGCCCGCCCCGCGGCGGTCAGTGCGGCGAAGCCCCCGTAGGCCGCGTCGACGTGCAACCAGAGCCGTTCGGCGGCACAGACGTCGGCCAGGCCGGCCAGCGGGTCGACGGCGCCGGTGTTGGTCGAGCCGGCGCTGGCGCACAGGGCGAACGGGACGCGGCCCGCGTCGCGGTCGGCCCGGACGGCTGCGGCCACCGTGTCCGGCGCCAGGCGCCAGCGGTCGTCGGTCGGCAGCACCCGCACCTGGTGCGGCCGCAGCCCCATGGCGCGCGCGGTCCGGGCCAGCGACGAATGAGCCTGGTCCGACACGTACACCACGGAGTCGGGGGACGGCCCGCCCGCCACCTCGCGCGCGACGAGCAGCGCCGTCAGGTTGGCGGCCGAGCCGCCGTTGACCAGCACGCCCGCGGTCCCGGCGGGCAGCCCGAGCCAGCCGCGGAACCAGTCGGTGACCTCCAGCTCGACCTGGGTCGGCCCGGCCGACTCCATCCATGCGCCGCAGTACGGGTTGGCCGCGGCCGCGGTCAGCTCGGCCAGCGCGGCCGGCCAGGTGGTGAAGCTCGGGATGAAGGCCAGGTACCCGGGATGATCGGTGCGCGCCGCGTACGGCAGCACGTCCGCGAGCACCCGGGCCAGCACCGCGCCGTAGTCCCCGGGCTGCTCCGGGGCCGGGCCGCCGAGCCGGGCGCGCATGTCCGCGGCGTCGGCCCGGCGCAGCACCGGATCGGCCTCCGGGTCGGCCAGCCGGGCCACCAGCGCGTCGACGGTCGCGTACCCGGCGCGCCGCATGGCCTCGGCGTCCATCGCCAGCGGATGCTCCATGGCGGTCTCCTCTCTTATCCGCCGGTGCCCAGCCGGGCCGCGGCGATGCCCTCGGCCTGCCGGCGGGTCGGGGCGTGCCCGAGCACCGCGGTCAGGAAGAGGTCCCGGTCCAGCTGGTACACGGTCGCGGGCGTGTGCGCGATCACGGTCGCGGTGCGCGGCACCGAGCGCAGCAGCGCGATCTCGCCCACGCCGTCGCCGCGGCCGTACCGGCCCAGGAACCGGCCGTCTTGTTCGGCGTCGAGCTCGCCCGCGGCGATCGCGAAGTAGGCGTCGCCCGGATCGCCCTGCCGGATCAGCACGGCCCCGGCGTCCAGCCGCACCGGCCGCAGCGCCGCCGCCAGGCCCTCGATCGCGGGGGCGGGCAGCTCGGCGAACAGCGGGAGCGAGCGGAGCAGCGCGATCTCGACCACCGGCACGGCCGTGCCCGCGTCGAGGCGGAACACCGCGCGCCCGCCGGCCACCGCGGCCAGCGGCAGCACGGCCGCGACCCCGAGCACGGCCAGCCGGCTCCCGCCCAGGTGCGCCAGCGCCGGCACCAGCAGCGCGCCGACGGCCAGCCCGGCCATCGTGAACCCCTCCAGGACGCCGAAGATCCGCCCGATCAGCCGCGGCGGGACCGAGCGCTGCAGCAGGGTGCGGGTGGCCACCTCCAGCAGCAGATGGCCCGCTCCGGCCATCGCCAGCAGGACCACGGTCCCGGCCAGCCCCGGGCCGAACGCGACCGCGGCCAGCGCCCCGCTGAAGACCAGCGCCGCGGCCAGGATCGGCCCGCCCAGGCGCCGCCCGACCAGCACCGCGCTGACGGTGGCCGCCAGCACCGCCCCGACGCCGAAGGCGAACTCCAGGTAGCCGGCCCAGCCCGGCGGCCGGCCGAGCACGGTGAGGGCCAGGATCACGACCAGCAGGTCCAGCGCCCCCAGCACGACGGCGTCCGCGGTCAGCAGGGCCAGCATGAGCCGCAGCCGCGGCTGACGGAGCGCCAGCCGCAGGCCTTCAGCGGCCCCCTCGGTCGACTCGTCCGTACCCTGCTCCGCCCCGGCGAGCCCCGCCACCCGCAGGCCGGCCACGAGCAGCATCGCCACCAAGCCCAGCCCGGCGCACACCGCGAACACGCTGCCCACCCCGGCCAGCGAGATCAGCACGCCGACCAGCAGCCCGGCCGCCGCGGCTCCGGCCGCTTCCAGCCAGCCCGCGACCACGTTGGCCGCGGTCAGCTGATCCGGGGTGGCGGCCAGCGACGGGATCAGCGCTGACTGGGCCGGCCGGGTGGTGGTCACCGCGGTGGCGGCGACCACGGCGGCGGCGTAGGCCGCGAACGGCGAGCCGGCGCCGACCGCGGCGGCCGTACCCGCCATCGCCGCGGCCTGTACCAGGTACCCCCCGGCCAGCAGGAACAGCGGTGACCGCCGGTCGGCTAGGGAGGCCGCCACCGGGGCCACCACCGCGGCCGGGGCCAGCTGCGCCACCGCGACCAGCCCGGCGACCGCGGTGCCGCCCCGTTTGTAGGCGAACACCAGCATGGCGATCCACACGGCGTACTCGGTGAGGATGAACAGCAGGTACGCCGCCAGCACGCGCAGCAGCGCCCGGTTGCCCGCCAGCGAGCCGAACGCCCGCAGACGACGACGGCCTGAGTCCATGTCCCCTCCCCGGTGTCTTACTCGGTCCGGAGCAGCGGCCCGGGCCGGGACCTGGCCACGCTCATCGCGGGCACGGCGGCGAGCGCGTTGGCGGCGGTCAGCGCGCCGGCCGCCAGCGCCACGATGAGCCAGGCCTGCACCACCGGGACCGGCACCACCCCGAGGCTGATGGCGAACGCCCGCCAGATGGCCCGGCCGGCCGCGATGCCCAGCGGGATCCCGGCCGCGAGCACGAACCCGCTGGCCACCGCGATGAGCACGCCGAGGAGCAACCAGGACCGCCACTGACGGCGGAACCCGGCCACCAGTACCAGCCAGACAGCCCTCATCGTGCCCTCCCGTCAGCAGTTTCCCCCCGACGGGACAGCGCGCGGCAGGATGCTAACCTCCCGGCCAAGCGCGTACTAACACGACGCCCTGGCCCACCCCAGGCCTCTGCCTCTCCCAGCGAGTCCATGATCGTGAGCAGTTTTGGGCGTATATGACCCAAAACTGCTCACGATCATGAAACACGGCCGCGGGTTAGGGCTGGAGCGTGGCCTGGGTCTGGGCGGTGTCCTCGGTGCCGCGGTAGTACGCGATCTTGCCGTCCCGGAACGTGAAGTAGTGGTGCAGGTCCATCGCCGCGGTCTTCCCGGTGGCCCGCGACCGGGCCCGGAACCGCACCACGCTGAGGACGTCGGTGTCGTTGGCGGCGATCGAGACCGGAGTGAACTCCTCGACCTCCATGGTCGAGCCGAACTCCGCGAAGAACGCTCCCACCGCGTCCTTGCCGTGACGGACCCCGTACCACGGAGCGGCGGATCCGGCGGCCTCGGCCGCCCAGTCCACGTCGTCCGTCACGGCGTCGAGGATGGCGGCGACGTCGCCGCGGCCGAAGGCCTCGTACACACTCATGATGGTCTTGATGTTGGCGTCAGCACTCATGTTGAAACCCCTCCCAGGCGACGCATGTCTTTGTCAGCCCGGGTACGTCGCCGCCCGCCCCGCCGGATCACCCTTTGGAGCCATGGGGCGCGGCTGCGGCATCACGGCCGCGCTGACCGCATTCGATTTGAGCTCCGGTTATCCGAAGCTGGTCGCGCCGCCGTCGAGGACTAGCGGGTGCGCGTTGACGTAGCTGGCCTCGCCGGACAGCAGCCACACCGCGGCGTAGGCCACCTCCCAGGCCGTCGCCTGCCGGCCGAACGGCAGGCGGCGCGCGGTGCGGCCCGGGTTGAGCCGCGAGGCCTCCCGCCCGAGCGGCGTGTCGACCAGGCTCGGCACCACGAGGTTGGCCCGGATGCCGCGGGCCATGCCCTCCCGCGCGACCTGCCGGCAGATACCCAGCAGGGCCGCCTTCGAAGCGTCGTACGCCGGGATCCCGGTCGCCGCGCGCAGGCTCGCCGCCGAGCTGATGAACACGATCGCCGAACCGGGTTCCAGCGCTTCCAGTGCGGCCGCGGCCACCAGGAAGTGCGCCCGGGTATTGACCGCGAATACCTGGTCCCACTGGGCGGCGCTCGTTCCGGCCATCCCGCGCCCGAGCCCGATGCCGACGTTCAGCACCAGGCCGTCCAGGCCGCCCAGCGCCGCCGCCGAATCCGCCACCACCGACGCGCACGCCTCCGGCGCGGCCACGTCGGCTAGCACGACCGCGGCGGCCTGTCCTTCGTCACGGACCAGGGCCGCGGTCGCTTCCGCGGCGCCCGCGTCGCGGTCCGCGCAGGCCACCGCCGCGCCCTCCCTGGCCGCGAGCACCGAAATGGCCCGGCCGTTGCCGAGCGGCGGATCCGGTTCCGGCGATGGCCGCGTCCCCGCGCCGACCACCAGCACCCGCCGCCCGGTCAGCCGGCCGCGTCCGGGCACGGCGCCCGCGGCTTCGGCCGGGAGCGTCACGAGCCGTCCCACATCGGCGTGGTCCCCGGCGGCAGCGGCACGGTGAACGCGTTCAGCAGGTACGAGATCAGCGTGTAGTACCCGCACAAGGACACCAGCTCCACCATCCCGGCGTCGCCGAGAAAGCGGTGCGCGGCATCGTAGGTGTCCTGGTCCAGGCGGCCGGACTGGCCGAGCTCGCGGGCCACCGCGTAGACAGCCCGCTCGTCGTCCGCCTCGAACGGCGGATTCTCGCCGCGCCCGATCGCGTCCACCACCGCGTCGGCCACGCCGTGCTCGCGCGCCATGGGCGCGTGCGCCCACCATTCGAACTCCGCCTGCCACCGCGCGCCGATGGTGATGATCGCGATTTCGGACAGCCGGCGCTCGATCGACGTGCCGAACCGCAGCTTCGCCCCGAGCGAGGACAGCCGCCGCCCCGCGCCCGGCGCCGTGACAAACGCGTTGAACGGCCCGGCCAGGCCACCCTCCGCGGTCACGACCAGGTCGCTCCGCCCGCTGACGATGCCATCCCACAGCTGCTGCCCCTCGGGCCCCAGCTCCTCACGCCGCACATACGGAATCCGGGTCATAGCCCGAACAATAACCACTGCCAGGCCCGGTCCGCCTTCGCGCCACTAGCTGTTGGCCTGCAGGACATATTTCATTCGGCAGGCGGATGAAGTCGATCTTCCTGGCCGGTATCGTCCCTATTTGTGGAGGATGTGGTCCTAGCCGGCGACGTCGACGTCGGCGACGTGATCGTGCTGCCCGATGTCGATGAGCCGGTCCTGGTCAGCCGGGTGCGCCTCGGTCAGGGAGGGCTCATCTTCACCGTGGCTTCGGCCAGCGGAGATTCGCCCGAGCAGGATCGCCCCGTAAAGCTGACCGCGAAAGTCCGCCTGCACAGCCGGGGCCGGGACCTGGACAGCTAGCCTGCGGGCGCCCAATCCGCCGACCGTTCGGCCCATATGTCTGCTGGGATGTGACCTGACCGGCGATTCTCTACTCTGGGCAGATGATGGTCAGTAACGGCGCGAGCATAAGCGATCGGATGCGCACCGCATCCGCGGGTCAGCGCGTGACCGTGGCCATGCTCGCCGGCGCCGTGGCCGGGGCGGTCGTCTCGCTGGTCACCGTGCCCAGTGCCGCGGTCCTGGCCGGGTGGGACGTCGCCGTCGTGATCTACCTGGTCTGGGTCTTTATCGCGGTGTGGCGGCTGGATCCCGGCACCACCGCCCGGCTGGCGAAGCGGGAAGACCCGAGCTCCGCCGTGGCCGAACTCGTCGTGCTCGCCGCGGGCACCGCCATGCTGGCCGCCGTGGGCTTCGCGCTCGTCAGGGCGGGCCAGGCTACCGGCGGCATGAAGGCAATGCTGGTCACGCTCGGCCTAGTCAGCGTCGTGCTGTCCTGGACGTTGGTGCACACGGTGTACGCGCTGCGCTACGGCCGGGCCTACTACTCCGAGCCGGTCGGTGGCATCGAGTTCAACGAGGCGGAACCGCCGACCTACACGGACTTCGCCTACTTCGCCTTCACCGTCGGGATGACGTTCCAGGTGGCGGACACCAACATCACCTCGAAGGCGGTCCGGCGGATAACCCTGCACCACGCGCTGCTGTCCTACCTGTTCGGCGCGGTCCTGCTCGGGCTCGTGATCAACGTGGTGGCCACCCTGCTGAAATGATGGTCCTTTCCATCGGTGAGCGCCACAGCACCGGCGCGTGTCGGGGCGGCTAGGCGTTCTTCAGCCGCGCCCGCAGCACCGGCTTGGCGATCTTCCCCAGCGCGTTCTTGGGCAGGGTCTGTTCGATGAACACCTCACGCGGCATCTTGTAGCGCGCGAGCGACTGACGGCAGTGCTCGATAAAGTCCTCGGGGACGACGTCGAAGCCGTTCCTGAGCGCCACGAAGGCCACCGGCTGCTCGCCGAACACGTCATCCGGCTGCCCGACGACCGCGGCCTCGAGCACCGCGGGGTGGGTGTAGAGGACGTCCTCGATCTCCTTCGGGTAGATGTTCTCCCCGCCCCGGATGATCAGGTCCTTGACCCGGTCGACCAAGCTGAGATAGCCGTCCTGGTCGAACCGGCCGACGTCCCCGGTGTGCAGCCAGCCTCCCCGCAGGGTCTGCGCCGACTCCTCGGGTCGGCCGAGGTAGCCGCGCATGACGTTCGGCCCGCGGACGACCACCTCGCCCGCCTGCCCGGCGGGCAGCAACTGGTCGGCCTCGTCCACCACCCCGACGTCGATACCCGGCATCGGCCGCCCCACGCTCCCCGCCTTGCGCAGGCCGTGCAGCGGGTTGGCGGTGCAGCAGACCGTGCACTCCGACAGTCCGTACCCCTCCACCACGGGAACGCCGAACCGCTCCTCGAACTCGCCGATGAGCTGGCGCGGCATCGGCGCGGCCCCGCAGATGACGAAGCGCAGGCTCCGCGTGTCGGGCGGCGCGCCCGGCCGGGACGTCAGCAGCGCGTAGATGGTGGGGACCGCGGAGAAGAAGGTCGGCCTGGCCTGCTCCACCGTAGCCCAGAAGGTGGCCGCCTGGAACCGTTCGGCGATGACCGCCGAGCCGCCCGCCAGCAGCGGGGACACCACGCTGACCATGATCCCGTTGACGTGGAACAGCGGCAGCACCAGCAGGCTGCGGGTGCCGGCCGTCATCTCGAACCAGTCGATGATGATCCTCGCCGTCGCGCTGACGTTGGCGTGGTCGAGCATTACCCCCTTGGGCCGCCCGGTGGTGCCGCTGGTGTAGATCAGCAGCGCCAGCGCCTCCGGGTCGGTCACCAGCGCGGGCGGCGCGGCCGGCCGGGGCGGGGCGGTCACCTCGTCCAGGCCGATGATCCGGTACGGGCCGTCCCTGAGCATGGCCGCGCCCGTGCCGTCGGCGACGACCAGGGTGGCGCCGGCATCGGCGACCTGGTAGCGGGCCTCCTGAGCGGTCAGGGCCGGGTTCACCGGGGTCACCGCGGCGCCGAGCCGCCAGGCGGCGAACATGCTGGTGACGAGCTCCACCCGGTTCGGCAGCATGACGGCGAGCACGTCGCCACGGCGCAGCCCGGCGGTCGCGAGCACGGCTGCCACCGCGATCACCCGGTCGGCGAAGGCGGCGTTGTCCAGGTCCTGGCGCTCGTCGGCGAGACAGGCCCCGGCGGGATCCCGCAGCGCCCGTTCATCGGGGATAACAGCAGCTGTCACGGCACATCCTCCTGCCCCGACGGTAGGGGCGACCGCCCATGTTGCCATCGTGCGCGGATCACGAACCCAGCCCGAGCATTGTGCTGCCGCCACGATGCCCGGCCGTCGCCGCCCTACTTACGCTGCGGTCACGACGAGCCCGGAGGCGACGCCCATGACACGGCTGATCAACATCGACAACGGCGGGACGCTGACCGACTTCTGCTTCGTCGACGGCGGCGAAGTGCGCTACACCAAGACCCTGACCACCCCGTACGACCTGAGCCGGTGCCTGTTCGACGGCCTGGCCAAGGTGTCCGAGCTGGCCTACGGCGAGCCGCGGCTCGCCGCGCTGCTGCAGAGCACGGACTGCATCAGGTACTCCACCACCCAGGGCACCAACGCCCTGGTGCAGCGGACCGGGCCGCAGCTTGGCCTGATCGTCACCGACCCGACGCTGGTCGAAGGACTGGCGGCGACTCGGGCCCAGGAGGACCTGTTGGCCGCGCTGGCCGGCGACCGGTGGGGCGTCATCAGCCTGGACGCCGACGACGAGGAGCTGGGCCGCGAGCTACTGGCCCGGGCCAACGACCTGTCCGCGCGCGGCGCCCGGCGCCTGGTCATCGCGGTGAGCGGTGCCGACGGCGCGCAGGACGAGGCCCGGGTCAAGCGGCTGCTGCTCCAGCTCTACCCCCGGCATCTGCTCGGCGCGATCCCGCTGCTGTTCTCCTGGGAGCTCGTGGCCGACGCCGACGACATCCGCCGCACCTGGTCGTGCCTGCTCAACGCGTTCCTGCACCCGGCCATGGAGCGGTTCTTGTTCAACGCGGACCGCCGGCTGCGGGACGCCCGGGCCCGCCAGCCACTGCGGATCTTCCGCAACGACGGCGTCTCGTCCCGGGTGTCGAAGTCCGCGGCGCTCAAGACCTACAGCTCGGGCCCGCGCGGCGGCCTCGAGGGCACCCGCGCCCTGGCCGCCCGCTACGGCCTGCGGCACCTGATCATGCTCGACGTGGGGGGCACCACCACCGACATCGGGGTGGTCAGCGACGGCGCCATCCAGGTCGACCGGCGCGGGACCATCGAGCACGCGCCGAGCTCGCTGGAACTGGCCGCCATCACCAGCTACGGCGTGGGCGGCAGTTCCGTCTTCCGGGTCGCCGACGGCCGCCTGGCGGTCGGCCCGGACAGCGTGGGCGCCGCACCCGGGCCGGCCTGCTTCGGACTCGGCGGCGACCAGGCCACGATCACCGACGTGCTGCTGCTGGCGGGCGTGCTCGACCCGGCGACCTACCTGGGCGGGACACTGGCCCTGCATCCCGACCGGAGCGTGAAGGTGATCCAAGACAAGATTGCCGGGCCGCTGGGCATCCCGGTCGACGACGCGCTGCGCCGGATGGAGGAGGTTCACGCGGCCACGATCGCGGCCGCCCTGGCCGACGCCAGCACCGTCACCGGCGACACGGTGCTGGCCGCGTTCGGCGGCGCCGGCCCGATGACCGTCTGCGGCGCCGCCCGGCGGGCCGGTGCCCGGCACGTGCTGATCCCCCGGATGGCCGCGGTGTTCAGCGCGTTCGGCATTGGGTTCTCCGACCTGGGCCAGCGGTACGAGCAGCCGCTCGCCGCGGCGGACTACGCCACGGTCAGGCAGACCGCCGACGGCCTGCTCGCGCTGGGCGCCAGGGACATGTTCGCCGAGGGCGTCGACGCGGCCGCGTGCACCCCCCGGTTCAGGCTCACGATCGAGCACGAGGACGAGGACGCCGAACGCGTCGTCGAGCTCGACGACCTGCACGAGGCCGAGACCCACCTCAAGCCAGGCGACCGGGCGTCCCTCGAGCTCGTGCTGCTGGCGCCGCTGCCGCACGTCACGCTGGCCGAGGGCGCTGACGTCGCCGCGTCGCCCGCCCAGGTCGAGGGGACGCGGCCGCTCCGCGACGGCCGCGGCGGGCACACCGAGACACCCGTATACGCCCTGGAGCACCAGCACCCGGGCGCACGCGGGACCGGCCCGGCCGTGATCGAAGGCCCGTTCTTCACCATGCGGGTCCCGCCGGGCTGGCAGTTCGACACCACCGCAGCGGGTGACCTGCGGCTGACCGACAGGGGCCGGTGATGGACGCTCCCATGCGCATCCCGATGACCGAGTACCTCGCGATCGATCTGGTGACCGAGCGGTGGCAGTGCCGCCGCTGCGCGCACGACCTCGGCCCGGCGCGCGGCAACTACAAGGAAGGCACGCTGGTCTACGACCGCGATCCGACCGAGATCCACCGCCCGCTGATCAATCCCGGCCGCTACGAGTTCACGTTCGCCCCCGACCCGGCCTGGTGCCGGATCCTGGAGTTCTACTGCCCGGGCTGCGGCACCCAGATCGAGGCCGAGTACCTGCCGCCTGGCCATCCGCCC
>WNGQ01022454.1_pt1 | contig 10316 bp, 7 predicted proteins | sample 5407661 | NCBI WGS metagenome assembly WNGQ01 (sample SAMN13153382, study PRJNA577476) | soil metagenome | isolation source: 60 cm soil or saprolite under Garry oak tree replicate 2 | place: USA:California | collected 2016-06-15 | reverse complement strand
TGCCGTCCATCGGCTCCTGCTCGATGCCGTCCACGACTCTGGCCTCGGGCAGCCCGACGGCCTCCAGGATCGTCGGCCCGACGTCGACGCAGTGGGTGAACTGCGAACGCATCGTGCCTGCGTCCTTGATGCGCTCCGGCCAGGAGACGACCATGGGATTCCGGTCGCCGCCGAGGTGGCTGGCGGTCTGCTTGCCCCACTGGAACGGCGTGTTGCCGGCCCACGCCCAGGCCGATGCGTAGTGCGGCGCGGTGTCGACCCCCCCGAGCGCGTCGATGCCGCCGTACTCGTCGATGAGCTTGAGCTGCTGCTCGGCCGTGAGGGGGACGCCGTTGAGGAAGGTGGTCTCGTTGAACGAGCCGGTGAGCGTGCCCTCCATGCTGGCGCCGTTGTCGCCCCAGATGTAGAAGATGAGCGTGTTGTCCAGGTCGCCCAGCGGCTCAATCGCGTCCAGCAGCCGGCCGACGTTCCAGTCGGCGTTCTCCGAGTAGCCGGCGTAGACCTCCATCTGGCGGGTGTAGAGCGTCTTCTCGGCATCAGACAGCGAGTCCCAGGCCGGGAACAGCTCCGGCCGCTCGGTCAGCACGGCGTCCTGGGGGATGACCCCGAGCTTCTTCTGGCGCTCGAAGACCTCCTCACGGTACCTGTCCCAGCCGCCGTCGAACCGGCCCTTGTACTTGTCGGCCCACGCCTTGGCCACGTGGTGGGGCGCGTGGCTGCAGCCGGTGGAGTAGTACATGAACCACGGCTTCTCCGGGTCCTGCGCGCGGACCGCGTGCAGCCACTCGACGGCCTTGTCGGTAAGGTCGTCGGGGAAGTAGTACTGCGCGCCGTCCTTGCCCTCCGGCACGCCAAGCGTCGAGTTGTCCTGGGTGATGATCGGGTCGTACTGCCCGGCGGCGCCGCTCAGGAACCCCCACCAGTGGTCGAAGCCCCATGACGGGGGCCAGTGGTCGAACGGGCCGGCGGCGCCCTGGACGTTGTCGGGGGGCAGGTGCCACTTGCCAAAGCCGCCGGTGACATAGCCGTTGTCCCTGAGGATGCGGGGGACGGCCGCGCAACTCCTACCGAAGGTGTCGGGATTCCCAAAGCCCGCATCGTCGATGAGGACGACGAGCACGTTGGGCGCCCCCTCTGGCGCCTTCGGCCCGGGCACGATGCTCCAGTCGGCGACCGACCTGTCCAGCGTGCGCCCGAGCGTCCCGCCAAAGGTGCGGTCGGGAATCGGCAGGACGGTGCGGTCGGGCTTGAACTTGCCCATCGCCTCGGCCAGGGACGCCCGCAGCGCCTTGAGGCCCTTCTCGTCCGACTGGACCACCGACTTCATCGGCGAGCCGGGCAGCGCCCGTTCGATCGCCAGGCGCTGCTCGTCCGGGAAGGCCGCGATGATCCCGGCCGACCCCGCAGGGAGATTCTCGCCGATCTTGTCGCGGATGCCGCTCTTCAGCCGGTGGTCGGCGAACCTGCCGACGATCGCGCCGCCCGCAGCGCCCACCGCGACCGAGGCGAGCAGCTCCGGCGCGAACAGGCCGACCACCAGACCGACCCCCGCGCCCCAACCAAGCCCCCGACGACCGAGATGGTCGCCCGTGGACACGACCGTCACCTGGCCGTCCTCGGCGTGGCCGACGAGGATCGCGCCCTCGACCGTGACCGTCTTGCTCTTCACCAGCTCGACCAGTGCGTCGAAGTCCTGCCGCGCCGCGTCGATGCTCCGATAGCCAGCAACCAGCACGTCCATGGTCGTGTCAGTCATGACCTGCCCCTCTGCTCCGATCGCCCCGGCGACCACGCCCTACGCGGCGACGTCGCGGCCGGTGGGCCGTGAGCGCCCAGGTCGTGGGCCAGACGCTGGACCTCCCCCATCAAGAAGACAACGGAGACGGGCGCCCCGGCTTCACCCGATCCGGGTGAAACTGGGTGCGACGCCGGCCTACGCTTCCAGAACGCCAAGGTCCCACCGTGGGGTGCAGCCCGCGCGGCCCGGACGCCAGGCGCCCTCAAAGGCTTCCGTCGCGCCTCCGCCCGCAAAGCTCTGGCGTTGAAGCAGTACATGCCAGCGATTACCCTGCCTGAGGTGAATGCGAGCATCGAGGGGCGTGCTCCCCATCGTCTGGAGCGAGACCCGCGGTCCCGGGTGAGGCCGGCCTTCGAGCTGGTGGAGTCCAAGCTCGGCGTCCCATGGACCCGCCCGGGGATCGTGGCCCGCACCGTGCTGGTCCAGCGGCTGCTCGCCTGGCATGCCGCGCCGGTCATCTGCGTGGTGGCGCCGCCCGGCTACGGCAAGACGACCCTGCTGGCCCAGTGGGCCAGGCGCCAGGGCCGCCGCGTCGGCTGGGTCACAGTCGACCGGCGCGACAACGACCCCATGGTCCTGCTGACCTACATCGCCGTCGCCCTGGACCGCATCGAGCCGATCGACCCGGGAGTCTTTGGTGCCCTGGCCGCACCAGGCGCCTTGGTCACAGGCACGGTCCTGCCCCGGCTGGCGGCCGCCGTGTCGGCGATGACCCAGCCGGTAGCCCTGGTCGTTGACAACGTGGAGGCGCTCGACAACCCGCAGTGCCTGGACGCCCTGGTCGAGGTGGCGGCGCACCTGCCCGCAGGGTCGCAGCTGGCGCTGGCCGCCCGGACCACACCCGGGCTGCCGGTGGCGCTGTGGGGCGAGCCGGGCCGGGTCGTGGCCATCGGGGTCGACCAGCTCAAGATGGACCAGCGGGAGGCACACGCGCTGCTGGAGGGTGCCGGGGTGCAGCTTGGCGACGCCGAGGCGACCGAGCTGGTGTGGCGCACGGAGGGATGGCCGGTGGGGCTGTACCTTGCCGCGCTGACCCTCAAGGAAGGGCCGGCAGGCGATCCGCGGCAGGGTGGGGCCGGGTTTTCGGGGGCTGACCGGTTCATCGCTGACTACCTGTGGGACGAGCTGCTGACCCACCTGCCGCCGCCGACGGTGTCGTTCCTGACGCGCACGGCGGTGCTTGACCGCATGTGCGGGCCGCTGTGCGACGCGGTCCTGGACACGACCGGTTCGGCCGAGGTGTTGGCATCGCTGGCGAGCTCGAACCTGTTGCTGCTCCCGCTGGACCGCCACCGGCGGTGGTATCGCTACCACCACCTGTTCCGCGGCTTGCTGCGCGCCGAGCTTGAGCGGCGTGCGCCCGAGCTGGTCGCCCAGCTCCATCTGCGGGCGGCGGCGTGGTGCCAGGCCAACGGGCTGCCAGAGACCGCCATTGACCATGCCCAGGCCGCCGGTGACGCCGATCAGGTCGCCGGCCTGGTCGCTAGCCTGGGGCAACCTGCCTTTGCCGGCGGGCGCGTGGACACCGTCCGCCGCTGGGTCGGGTGGTTCGACGAGCAGGGGTTGATCGACCGCTACCCGCAGGTCGCCGTGCAAGGAGGCCTGCTGCAGGCACTGCTGGGCCAGCCGGCTGCTGCCGAGCGCTGGGCTGAGGCGGCCGAACGCGGCGCGGTCGCGACGGGGACGGGCCAAGAACCTAGTACGGTGGAGGCCCCGCTGGCGCTGCTGCGCGCGTTCCTGTGCCGCAACGGCGTGGAGCGGATGCGCGCCGACGCAGAGGCCGCGGTGGCCGGGCTGGCCCCAGCCAGCCCATGGCGCGCGGCGGCGCTAGCCACGTTGGGGATGGCCAACGTGCTGGCCGGCCAGGCCGACCGCGCCGACCCCATCCTGGCCCACACGGTCCAGGTCGCCATGCATGCCCGGGCGCTGCCGGGCGCCTCGGTCGCCCTGGCCGAACGCGCAATGGTAGCGATGGCACGCCACGACTGGCCCCAGGCCGCCGCCCTCGCCGAGCAAGCGCTTGCGACCGTCCGGGCGGGGCGGCTGGAGGACTACATGACAAGCGCCCTGGTCCATGCGGTGGTGGCTCGCACGGCCGCGCACGAAGGCGACGTGCCACGGGCCCACCAGCAGCTCGCCCGGGCCGCTCGCTTGCGCCCGCTGCTCACCTACGCCATGCCGCACCTCGCGGTCCAGGCGCTGCTTGAGCTCGTGCGTGTCTACCTGGCGCTGGACGACCTCGCCGGGGCCAGGGCGGTCCTGCGGGAGGCCAACGACATCCTGCGGCGGCGACCCGACCTTGGCACCCTGCCAGAGCAGGCCGCCCAGCTACGCTCCAAGGCCTCCGGGATCGGGGGTGGGACTGGGGGTGCCTCGTCGCTCAGCAAGGCCGAGCTGCGTCTGCTCCCGCTGCTGCGCACGCAGCTGACCTACCGGGAGATCGGCGAGCGGCTGTACCTCTCCGAGCACACAGTCAAGAAGGAGGCGATGTCGATCCACCGCAAGCTCGGCGTGTCGTCCCGTAGTCAGGCGGTCGAACGCGCGCAGCAACTCGGGCTCGGCGCGTAGAGGTCGGCACTCGCCTGAACCTTCGCTAGGAGCCGGAAGCGATCGCCGGCACACGGCCGCCGCCGGTGCAGGAGTCAAAGCAGCACGATCCACAGCGCGTTCGCCGCGTCCACGCCCGAGGCGAGCGCGGCTGGTCGCACCGATTCCTGGCGGCCGGCCGCCGCCCCACCGACGTCGACGAAGTCGCCCTGGAGCCCAGCGACGACCAGGCTCGACTGCCGGCCTATGACCTGGATTCCACCTGCGGGTGGGGTTGTGGGAATGGGCCGAGCAGGAGCGGCAGGTGCTGGCGTGGAAGGGCCGTCGATGGCGGTGAAGGTCGCCGCAACCGGCTGATCAAGCCTGCGGAACTTGTGGGCCTCCTCGGAGGTCAGCTCACGGCGGGTAGCGCTGGCCGCCCACAGCAGCGCCTCGTTCCAGGTCGCGGGGCTGCCGCGGAAGCCCAGCACGTCGTGGACCCACAGCCCATGCCCTCGGTGCCAGCGACCCTTGGCATCAAGCCGCAGCCGCATCGGGATGTCAGCAGCCCGCTTGCGGAGGCCGCGGTTGCGGAAGAACAAGGCGAGGATGCCGATCGCGCACAGCCACAGGGGAACGCCCAGCAGCGCGAGGATTGCCCAGATCATGATGTACCCCTTGTTGCACAGAACCCGGACTGCGGCTCTGAAATCCCTCCTACCTGTATGGCCAGCTGTATCGGTGCCACGCTTGGCCGGCATCACCCGGAAGGGATGAACGGGTGAACCGCCCCGGCTCTCGTGGAGGCTGTGGCTCCATCTCGAACCCGGGGCAGTTCAGGGAGCCGTAGCGACCGCCCCAAGGGTGCTGCCGCAGTGGGCTGCGCAGGAGCGGCGGTGTTGCTGACGCCGGCCGGGCGACAGTTGTGGTGACCGGACCCCGTTCGTCGGTCCACCCTCGGTGAGAGTCGGTGGTCGGTAACCGCCAGGACCGTAGCGTCAGCCTCCGACGCCTCGCGTAGCGAGGCGTCGCGCGCCGCTCCGTTGGTCACTCTCCAGACGACGAGCGCCGGGTCGCCTACGGCTTGTAGTTGCTGTACGGGCCACCGACTCGGTCGTAGGTGTTTCCCAGCTCGTCCTGGGTGATCTTGACGGCGCCGTTATCCGGCGTGAGGACCAAGTCCTGCTCGAGGACCACGGCCCGGAAGTTCCAACCCGGCGCAGGCTTCAAGCGGCTGCCGAGATCCTTGAGGCTCTCGTAGGTCTGGTTGGGGTCCACGATGAGGCTGGCGGACTTCATGACCCACGAGTCGCCTTCCGGGTCGCCAAGGATGAAGGCTGGCGAACCCTTGTTGATCCCGAGCTGCGTGTCCCGCTTGCCGCCAATCGGCTTGTAGGCCACGCTCTCGTGCTTGCGCATCTCCTTGGGGACGTCCAGCCACATGACCCACCGCGCTTTCAGCCCGTTGAAGTCGCGCTCCACACCGACCATGACCTCCACCCAGTCCAGACACCAGAGCCTTGGACCGTTCTTGAACGCGCTGATGACCTCGTACTGCTCCTTGAGGGCATCGACATCGACCTTGTCCAGCAGTGCCTGGGGGCAGGAATCCCCGGTTCCGGTGGGGCTGTTCAGCCCGGTCGTGTTGTAGACCCCGCCGATCAGGTGCCCGGTGATCGCGTGGCCGCCGATCAGGAAGATCTCGGTGTAGCGTTGGCCTCGGACGTTCTCGAAGCGCATGAGCTCTGCGCCGATGTCATCGTGCGGCAGTTTCGCGGACAGCTTCATGGTCTCCTCCTCGTGTCGTTGCGCGTCTGACCGGCGGCAGCTTGTAGGTGCCGTCGAGCACCGCGTCCGTCGGCCAGTAGATCCGAACCGTGAGGTTGAACGGCCCGCCCGCGGGCGCGGGCAGCCAGTTCGACTCCCTTTCCCCGCCCGGCGACGAGGCCTGGATGTAGAGATCGAGCGAGCCGTCGGCGTCGTAGTTGAGCGGCATCCACGCGGCCACGTTGTAGCGGTCGATGGCGTTCGGCACGTAGTAGCCCTGCGGGTCATACATCGACACCGACCAGGTCACGTTGGTTGGCGGCGTCTGACCCTGGTCGAAGTGCAGGACGTAGCGGTTGGCGCCGTCCAGGGGCTTGCCGTCGCCGTCGAGGAACGCGGTGGGATACAGCACGTCTTGCCGCCAGACGCCGCCAAGCCCGACCAGGGCGATACCGGCGCGGGTCTTGTAGTCGGTGCCGTAGTCGGCGAAATTCTCCGGGATCACGACCCAGCCGTTGTCGGTCTTCAGCTTCCTGAGGCCCTTCTGCAAGATCCGGAACGTGCCCATCGCGCGCTGCAGTCCCTTCGCGGTGCGCGGGTCGACCGCGTCGATGTCGAAGTCCTTCCCCGCCTCGATGCCGACCTCCTTCAGCGTCTTGAGCATCTGGCCGTCGGCGGCGCGGGGGGGTTGTCGGTCATCAGCCGCGCGAGCCGGCCGAAGAAGGCGTCGGCGTCCCAGCTTCTGCACGCGCTCCAGCGGCGGTGTCGTGTCGGCTCCGGGGGCACCGGGACCTCGGCCGGTGGGGTCCAGGGCTCGCCCCAGGCGCTGAGTGGCGTCAGCTTGTACTGCTTCTGCAGCGCGTTCACCGCCGCGTAGTCCTGCGGCCCATCCGCCTGCATCTGCCCGTTGACCCACACGAAGCGAGTCGGGGACCGGTACGTCTTCGCGACACCGGCGGGCGGCGTGCCCTGCCAGCCGGGACCGGCGATCAGGAAGTGCGCGGCCGCGGTTCCCGTTGTGCGCTTGCCGATCGACGCGAAGACGTTGCTCCACATGTCGAAGAGCGCGATGACGTAGTAGCGGCTGCCGGTGTCCGGCACGGAGAGCACCAGCGGCTCCATCTCCAGATCCGCCCAGGCCACCGCGAAGAGGGTGTCGAGCCCGGTTCGCGCCACCGCCCGGAACGAGGCGTCCGGGTACTTCGTCATGATGGCGAACTGGTTCACGGGGGCGGCGATCTCCCCGGCGGTGGCCGCCGTCGCCGCCTCCTTGGTGAGGTCCATCATGAGCAGCGGAAAGCCATACACATAGGTCTTGATGCCACGCAGCCACGGCAGGCCGACCCTCCGCACCCACCAGCCGCCGGCTGACGCGATGAGCGCCGCGCAGATGCTGGCCCGCTTTGCCGCCCGATCCGCCGTCATCGTCGCCTCACCGGCGGCGGGGTCCACGATCCATCCAGGATCGAGGGCGGCAGATCCTGTGGCCAGTACAGTCGCAGCATCGGGATGAACTTGCCCTTGGGGGCGGGCAGCCAGTTCGCCTCCCTGTCCGGGCCGGGCGATTCCGCCTGGAGATACAGGTCCACGGAGCCGTCCGCGTTGGCGACGAAGGTGTCTCGCTGGCTCAGGCTGTAACGGTCGAGGGGGTTCGGCACGAAGAAGAACTTCGGGTCGTACATGGTCAGCGACCAGAATCCCTTGACCGGCGGCATCTGCCCCTGCTCGAGGCGCATGACGTATTCATGCTTGGAGCCGTCGTATTCCTTGCCGTCGGCGTCTTTCTCCGAGAACGGGTACACCGCATCCTGTGGGAAGTTCAAACCAGGCCCGATCAGGGTGACCATTGCCCGTTGCTCGTAGTCGGTTCCGTAGCTTCCGGCGTTGCTGGTCCAGTAGAGCCAGCCGTTGACGGGCTGCTTGGCTTTCATGGCGTGGACCAACTCCAGCAGCGCCAGCTTCGGATCGAGCTTGTGTCCCAGCACCGGCAGCTTGCCGCGGTCGAACCCCTGCCCGGGCACGATCCCGATCTCCGACATTCGAGCGATGATCGGCGCGTCCTCCGGTTTCGGCGGGTTCGCCTTCAGGAGCCTGGCGAGGTAGCTGAAGAACTCGTCCAATGGCAGGTCGTTGACCTGTTTGCGGACCGCCTTGCTCATGTCGAACGTCTTGTCCACGACGCCCGGCAGTGGCGTGTAGGACTTGCCGTAGGCGCTGAGAGGAACCGACGAGAACTGGTCCTGGAGTTCGTGGACGGCCTGGTAGTCCTGCGGTGTGCCGGAGCAGTACACACGTCCAAGGATCCACACCAACGCGGTGGGCGAGCTGACCTGCGTCACACCCTCCGGCAACGCGCCCGACCAACCCGGCCCGGTGATGACGTATTCCTGGGGCTTGCCGCCCGTGGCCCGCGAGCCGGCGACATGGAACACCTCGTTGAAGCCGCTCAGCATGGGCATGATGTAGAACCGGTCGCCCATGTCGGGGATGCTGAACACCCACGGCTCGGCGGAGACGTCCAGCCAGGCCATCGTGTACAGGGTGTCCGCATTGGGAGCGGCAGCCCCGCGATTGTCCACTGCCGGGTAGGCCCGCAACTTGATGAGTTGCCCCATGGGGGCATGCGCGTCATCGGGCACCCGCACGTTCGTCTCTTGTCTGCGTGTCATGTCCACCGTGACGAGCGGGTAGCCAAAGAGGTAGGCCTCCCTGACGATCTTGTGTTTCTCCATGACGACCTCTCTTCAGCAACGCCGGCTGTAACCGAATGAGATGCAGCAGCTCGGCAAGCGGAGCGACGCTGAGCGATGCTGGTGACAATCCGGTCGAACTGCTGCGCGAGGGCGGGTGTGGCGGCGATGCCGGCCGCGACGAACGCCAGGTCCCCGTATCGATCCATGTTCTTCCCATGTTCTTCGCGGGTTCCCTCTCCGCGAACTCGTAGGCGGTCACCGGCATCGTGGGTCACTCCCTCCCCTGACGCCCTGGCCCGAGCACCCCGGGGCGGCGGACCGATGTCTGCCACCGGGCCGGCTTCGGTGCCGCGATACCAACGTGGGCCGGGGTGCCTGGGGCGCCATCCTCCACTTCGGATGAAAATGGGAGTTGCTCAGCTGGCCGCCGACGGCGAGCCCGATCTGCGGATTCATCCCGATGGGGCTGATTAGGTGGGATGGATGCCGATGGAACGATGCTCGGGCTCGTTCGCGCGCGAGCGGCGCGGTCGTGGTGCCCTCCACATCGCGAGCAGGTGGTGGGCCGATGGGCTGCGTACATCGCGTGCTCATGTCGGAGCGGTGAGCGCGGCGAGGCGCGTGGCACCGAGGCCGAGATGGATCACGACCCGGATCGCGACGGCCCTCGACGAGCGACCCCCTCGGAACGGTCATCCGCCGCCAGTCCGTGGGGGTGGCGAAGCGCTTCTGGTGGGTCAGCGTCATTGCGAGCACGCGTTCAGCGTCGTTTCTTCGGTTGGCCCTGCCGGGCACTACCAGCGATCCGGTCGGCAGCTCCAGGAGGTGGCAACGATGGAGTTGATGGTGCAACGCGGCGCTGGGCTCGACGTGGGCAAAGACGAGGTGGTGGTCTGCGTCCGCGTGCCTTGCTCCCGCTGGCACGGACGCCGCCGGGCGGACTCGAATCATCCGATGTGGGTGATGCCCCTTACCGGCGGGCGACCGATTGTTCCTCGTGACGCCACCAGCGTGAACGTGCTCACAGAGAGAAAGGAACGACACATGGCAGAGAAGCAGCTCGTGCTCTCCTTCTTCGCCGATGAACCGGCGGCGGACGCGGCGGCCAAGGCGCTCAAGGACTCTGGGATCACGTCCGGCGACGCGATCGGGATCCTGGTCCTCGACGCCGCTGGCAACCTCAAGGTGGACAAGGTCGGCGCCCGCAGCTGGGGCGCGGGTGCGGGGATCGGCGCGGGCCTGCTCGTGCTCGGCCCCGCGGCCCTTGGGGTCGGCATCCTCGGCGGCACGGCCGCCGGCGGACTCCACCACAAAGGGCTGAAGCTCAGCGATGAGGACAAGGCGCGGATCTCCGGCGACCTCGGCGCCGGCAAGGCGGCGGTCGGGGTGCTCGCCAGGATCGAGGATGCGCCCATGGTCCAGGAGCGGCTGACGGAGCTCGACGGCGCGACCTCGAGCCACGATGTGGTTGACGAGGCGGCTCTGCAGGCGGCAGCAGCGGAGCCGTCGGCATAGCTCATCTGCACGCGGTG
>WNGQ01007708.1_pt1 | contig 10316 bp, 5 predicted proteins | sample 5407661 | NCBI WGS metagenome assembly WNGQ01 (sample SAMN13153382, study PRJNA577476) | soil metagenome | isolation source: 60 cm soil or saprolite under Garry oak tree replicate 2 | place: USA:California | collected 2016-06-15 | reverse complement strand
GTCACCGCCGCACACAGTGGGGCACAGAGCCGCTCGAGCAGCGAGGTCTCGAGCAGGAAGCGCTGCATGGGTTCTGGCTGGCGGCCCAGCACCTCCTGGGCCAGGAAGTCAACCAGGTAGCGATGGCTGCCGCTGAAGCCGGCCAGAACCTGGTCCACATCGCTGCGCCCCAGCAGCGAGAGGGCTGCCAGCTGCAGTCCCGCCACCCACCCTTCAGTGCGTGCTGCGAGCTGGGCCACCTGGGCCACCTGGGCCGCCTCCAGGACTAGCCCCATGGTATCAGCCAGAAAGTGCGTGACCTCTTCGGCGCTAAAGCGCAGGTTCTGGGCCCGCAGCTCCACCAGTTCGCCGCGGGCCCGCAGCCGCGCCAGCGGCAACTGCGGGTCAACACGCGTGCTGATAACCAGGTGCAGCTGAGGCGGCAGGTGCTCCAAAAGATAGGTCACGGCGCGGTGAATGGGTTCAGCGGTGATGGTGTGGTAGTCGTCCAGCACAAGAGCGATTTTCCCAGCTTCATCGACCATGAGGTCATTCGTCAGCAGAGCCAGCACCGTCTCAAGGGGTGAGGGCTTTGGGGTGCGCAACAGGGCAAGCGCGCTCGTGCCCAGGCGGCAATCAACTGTTTGCAGAGCGGCAATCAGGTAGGTGAGAAAGCGGACGGGATCGTTGTCCTCCGGTTCGAGCGAGAGCCAGGCGACCGGTGCTACAGGCAGACCGCTCTGGGCAAGCCATTGGGCAAGCAGGGTGGTTTTGCCAAACCCCGCGGGGGCTGAGATGAGCGTGAAGGGGTACTCTATTGCCTGCTGTAGGCACTCGACGAGGTGAGAACGGGAGACCAAACATCTGCGCGGACGAGGCAGATGGAGCTTGATAGAGAGCAACGGGGCACGCTGGGTGTTCGGCTCGCTGGGCTGTGGAAGAGCTACAGGCGCTTCTGCGCCTTCTGCACCGGAGGAAACGAGCGGTGAAACGCCAGCTGGCATGGTCCTGCCTGCCGATGATGCTTCCTGCGAGGGGTTCACGACTGCTTGCTGAGCGGTGTCCAACTCCTCTGCCACCTATTCGAGCCGTGCCGACGTGAGATCGCCGGTTTTGCCGAGATACCTTTTCATCAGCTTCTTCCCTATACCCAGGTAGGCATACCAGTAGCCCTCCCCGCGTGGTCTGCTCTCCTTGCGTGCGGTATAGTGACCGCTCTTGCCCCAGAAGGCAAAGGAGGAGATGTGGTCTAACCAGGCAAACCATGCCGGGCTTCCCGGTGCGATCTCGAGCAGTTTTTGACTAGGCGTCTCCTCCAACTGGTAGGTCTTGAGTGTGAAAGACCAGGCCAAGCGGTAGCTGGCAACTTTCGGCATGCGAGCAGCTCCTCGAAGCAGGACGAGGACTCACTATTTGATGTGCTTCCCTACGCTGTTTTTACCCAACAAGCTTATTATTCTCTCAGTATACGTGTTGGGTTAAAAAAGTGCAAGGAGGAGGACATGCAGGGGCAGGGCTTTAAGCTTGACAAATGGGTATTTTTCGAGTAAGATAACTTTGTTAATTAATAAACTATGGAGCCAGATACGACAACATGCAACAACAAATACATTTCGAACAAATACAATCTGCCGATCGCTTTTTGATGCGTAATATGAATCAGAGTATTCTCTTCAATTTGATACGAGCTCATGCCCCCATTTCACGCCCACAATTAGCGACGCTGTCGGGCCTTAGCCAGGTGACGGTGTTAAAAATCACGAACAACCTCATCGAGCGTCAACTGGTCCTGGAAAACGAGTATGCGGAATCGACCGGTGGACGCAGGGCGGGATTGTTGGAAATCAATCCTGAGGGACGATTCGTTGTTGGACTGATGTCTCAATCGTCTTCGCTGACGGGAGTCATTCTCAATTTGAACAGCGACCCCGTCTACTCCCAGCATTGGAACATCGTGCTATACGACAATTACCCGCAGGCGATAGACCTCATAGCGCAGTGCGTCGAGGAGCTGTTTTTGAAGAGCGGCATTCCAAGGGAGAAGATTATCGGGGTGGGCCTTGGCATGGGTGGGTTGATTGATGCTGAGCGCGGATGTTGCATCGATTCATGGATGATGAACTGGCAAAACGTGGAGATCAGCCGTCCCCTGGAGGAGCTCCTGGGAATCCCTGTCTTTCTTGATAATGATGTCAATTGCCTGGCGATTTATGAGAAACTCTTCGGCCAGGGTCAACCGTATCAGCATTTCCTGGTGGTAGCCATTGGCCGTGGCGTCGGTCTTGGCATCGTGGTCAATGGAGACCTCTATCGCGGGGCGTTCGGGGGGGCGGGCGAGTTTGGCCATACGACGGTGACCACCGGAGGGCGTCTCTGCGCATGTGGCAACCATGGCTGCCTGGAGTCCTATATCTCTGAATCCGGTATTGTCAAAAATTATCTCGAATATGTCTATGCAACCACATACAGCCTAGAAAAGGGCATCCAGGAACCCACGATTTTTGAGGTCGTAGAACGAGCGAGAAACGGCGATGAAGCTGCGATAGCGGCCTTTCAACGCGCAGGGATACTGCTGGGCGTGTCCCTGGCCAATCTTGTCAATATCTTCAACCCGGAATGTGTAGAGCTCTCTGGTCCCGATGTTGATGATGGTATCCTGACAGGTGATTTGCTCCTTGAACCAATGCACCAGGCGTTCAAGCAGCAGCTGTTCTCGCAAATTGGGAAGGATTTGCACTTCATCGTCGAGCGGCGTGGTTTTGAAAGTTGGGCGAGTGGTGCTGGTAGCCTTGTCCTGCGTCGCTTTTTCGCTTCGCCGGCTCACGTTAATTCTGAACGAACGTTGGTAGGAAGCTAGCACAAAGCATCTTACGCCCCGTGGCACTTCTTATATTTCTTCCCACTCCCACAAGGACATGGGTCATTGCGACCAATCCTCCCTGGGGCGCTGGTACGCGCAGCTTGCGCGCCGACAGGCGTACGCACATTCTGGCCGCGCTGACCGGAAGAAGCGCCATTTCTCCGTGAATTTCCCGTGTTAGGCCGTTCATCCGCATCACTCTTGGCCTGACCAATGGTCCTGGCAAGTTCATCGGCATTGGTGCGCACTTTGCGGGGCGCCTTGCGCTGTGGCACCGGCTGCTGAATGCGAATGGTAAACTCACCGCGCACGAGCTTGAGGAGTTCGTTGACGATATGATACTGAATGGTCGCCTTCAGCTCATCAAACATACTGAAGGCTTCGTTCTTAAACTCGACCAGCGGATCGCGCTGTCCAATCGAACGGAAGTGAATGCTGGCACGCATGACATCCAGTGCGTCAATGTGATCCATCCACAGCCGGTCCACGATCTGCAGCGTGTACGAACGCTCTAAATCGCGGATGGTCGGGATACCCAGGCCGGGATTCTGTTTGGCCAATTCATCCAGTTGCCTGCCGCGCTCTTCATAATGATCGATGACCAGGTCAACCAGTTTGTGCCGGAGATCTTCACGACGAATGGCATGGAAATTTTCAGGCAGGACATCCTCGGGCACATGCACCCATGCCTCCATCACGGTTAAGAGTTTTTCTAATTGCTCCTCTTCGGCAACCATGTTTCCAGGAATACAGGCATCGACTAACTTGTTTACTTCGGCACGAATCATGCCGAGCACCCGTTCATGCAAGTCGGCGCGCTCAAGCACTGCCCTGCGGTCAGCATAGATGACTTCGCGCTGCTTGGCGATGACATCGTCATAATCAACCACATTTTTACGAATATCGAAGTTGTATCCCTCAACCTTTGTCTGTGCCTGCTCGATGAAGCGCGAAACCATGCTGCTCTCCAGCGGCATGTCCTCTTCCATACCGACCATTTCCATGACTTTCGCCACGCGGTCGGCGGCAAAACGACGCATCAACTCGTCATTCAGAGCGAGGAAGAAGCGTGATTGACCGGGATCTCCCTGGCGTCCTGCGCGACCGCGTAACTGGTTATCGATACGGCGCGACTCGTGCCGCTCGGTGCCGATGATGTGCAAACCTCCCAGGGCTACCACCCGCATATGATCCTCTTCACACTCACGCACCTTCTGTTGCAGCAGCTCGTCCTTCTCTTCGCCGGTCATGTTTTCTATGTATTGTTGGATAGCCTCTTCTTTTTCGGCCTGCTCATCCTCGGTCCGCACTGACATGTCACGAATATAGCTGACCTGTTCCACATGCTTGCGCAGGATACTCTCGAAGTAGCCCTCGGGATTGCCGCCAAGCAGAATGTCGGTACCACGACCCGCCATGTTCGTGGCAATGGTAACGGCGCCGCTTCGTCCGGCCTGCGCCACGATCTGCGCCTCGCGCGCGTGGTGTTTGGCGTTCAGCACATTATGGGAAATGCCCTGATTATCCAATTTTTCGGAAAGATACTCCGAGTTCTCAACGGAGGTAGTACCCACCAGGACTGGCACACCTACTTCGTGTAGCGCCTTAATTTCCTCCACGACTGCGTTGAATTTTGCCTCGGTCGTGCGATAGATCAGGTCGGGCAGGTCTCCCCGTATCATAGGCTTATTTGGCGGTATCACCATCACATCCAGTTTATAGATTTTATGCAGTTCCTCCGCCTCCGTTATGGCAGTACCGGTCATACCGGCCAGCTTCTTGTACAGGCGGAAGAAATTCTGGTAGGTGATGGTGGCAAGCGTGTGGTTTTCACGCTGCACTTTGACGCCCTCTTTAGCCTCGATCGCCTGGTGGAGACCCTCGCTATAGCGCCGTCCTGGCATCTGTCGTCCGGTGAATTCATCGACAATCATGACCTCGCCATCTTTGACGATGTAATCCTTGTCGCGCTTGAAGATGATCTGGGCCTTAATGGCATTCTCCATGTAGCGCGTCAGGTCCAGGTTGTTCTCGTCATAGATGTTTTTCACGCCCGCCAGTTGCTCAAGCTTATCGATACCTGCCTCTGTCAGGATGACGGTACGCGTCTTCTCCTCAACGGTATAGTCGACCTCGTGTTTCAGACGCGGCGCCCACCTGGCGAATTGCACGTACATGTCAGTCGATTCCTGGCCCTGGCCGGAGATGATCAGCGGGGTACGCGCCTCGTCAATCAGGATATTATCGACTTCGTCGACGATGGCATAGTTCAATTCGCGCATCACCGTCTGATCCAGTGAGACAACCATATTGTCGCGCAGGTAGTCGAAGCCGAACTCACTATTCGTGCCATACGTGATATCGGCATTGTAAGCTGCGCGGCGCTCAGGCGTTTGCGGCTCGACGGCGTTTACCACGACACCAACGCTCAGACCCAGGAAGGTATAAATTTGCCCCATCCACTAGGCGTCACGGCGTGCCAGGTAATCGTTGACGGTGACGACATGTACGCCCTTACCGGTCAACGCATTCAGGTAGACCGGCAAGGTTGCAACAAGCGTCTTCCCTTCACCGGTCTTCATCTCGGCAATTTTGCCCTGGTGCAGGACAACGCCACCAACAAGCTGTACGTCATAGTGACGCATCTTGATTCTGCGCCGGCCCACCTCGCGCACAACGGCAAAAGCCTCGGGCAAGAGATCCTCAAGTGTCTTCCCTGTTTTGTAGCGTTTGGCCATCTCAGGTACCAGCGTATCCATCGCCTCAGCCTTGAGGGCCACAATTTCAGCTTGCAGGTGTGTGACAATCTTGCCAAGGAGTTGTTCTAGCCGCTGGTCTGCCCCCTCATCCTTATCGTGTGCGTTACGCCGCGCCTCTTCAAACGCAGGCCAGGCAGTGTTAAACGCCTCGTTCAGCTGGTCACTTTCAATGCTCTCGAGATCGGGTTCAATCTTCTCGAGTAGCGCTAGTGTGGCTTGCTGTGGATCTTTCGCTTCATCAGGCCAATCTTGACTCTCCTCTGCCAGATCCATCGCCGCCGTAACCTTCAAGGGAAGCAGAGACGGGAAGAGATGCTCATAGGCGGTTTCAAAACATTCTGAGAGGACATCTTGCAGGTTATCCCTTAGATAGCGCTCCAGGTCTCGGCGTCTTTCGAGCAATTGGCGGTACTCCGTAACCGCACCGTGCAGCTGCTGATCCGTACACTTTTTACTTTGGGCATCTACAGCCTCCAGTGCTTCACGAAAGAGTTTGACCAGTTCATCTTCGAGCACCATGCCGCCTTTGAGATGCAAAAAGAGCTGCGCGCGAAACTCGGCAGTCTTAGCCGCCAGTTTTTCGTCCTTCAGGGTCTTTATCGACGGTTCAAGTGCATTTATTTTATCTACAAAAGGCTGAATAGCCTTCAAATCTCTTTTATTGGGGTCGCCCATGATTTTCCCAAGTAATTGCATATTGCTCTGGTCTCCTGGTGATTGTAATTATGGCTGGCTTTGGTTAATCTTAGATATTAAGTAAGAATGAGCCTGGTTGGTAGTTTCCTTCTGAATGTATTGCTAATATTTCAACTTATTATATCATACGGAAGGATTTTCGGGAGGTTGTAAAACAGCGTGGCACCTTTGAACTCTCCGTTCGTGAAAAAGGAATACGGGCGGTGAATCACCGCCCGTATCTGTCAGAACACACAAGACAAACTTATCTCTCGCCCGTCTACTCCCACAGCAGCCGCGCCCACACCAGGTGTAGACGCGGCTGTACTATCCAACGTATCTGGATACAGTTAAGGGGTGACAGTGGCGGTGAACACATCTGTCCGATTAGTTGTGTCTCCCGAGTTCGCTTGGACGAAGAAGGGCTGGAACGAGGTCCCACTTGTGTCCAGGCCTTCGTAATCTCCGACGAAGAAACCGCCTGCATTGGGTGCTGTCAGCATGTCGAAGGGACCAGCGATATGCGCCTCGTTGCCGAAGGTTGCACCATGGTCGGTCGACGACGTGAACCAGTAGTCAGTCGGCAGCGTCGTGGTGTTTCCTGCAGCGAGGTTGCGGAAGTCGTAGTAGGTGACGCCGACTGTTCCATCTGAATTGACGTGTATCGAGGGGGTGAACCCTGGTCGGTTCGCCGGCGTGTTCGTGTTGACCTGGATCGGACTGCTCCATGTCGCTCCCCCGTCGGTGGAGGTGGAGAACGCGACCTCATCGAACTGCCCCTTGGTGAAACGTGCATCCTGCCAGACGACGTAGAGCTGGCCAGTCGCAGGATCGATCGCCGACTCGGGAATGATGTCGCCCGTGCGGATCGCCTGCCCGGTGTTCGGGTCGCTCACGAAGACCGTTCCAAGTTTGGAGATGATCTGCGGTTTCGTCCAGGTATTGCCGCCGTCGGTCGACTTCACGAAAGCGACATTGGAGTTGAACCCCAGATGCCGGTTATTGGGGGAGATGATCAGGTTGAAGAAGTCGTAGAGCGTTCCATTGGGGGCGACCACGATCTGGTTGCCGATCGTCTGTTGCCGTGAAGGGGTGTTCACAATGACCTTGGGGCTGCTCCACGTCAGGCCGCCGTCGGTGGTCTTCGCGAAAAATGCAGGCCCTCTGAAGGCTTGCGTGTGCAGGTTGGCGTCGGGGTTGCCGTTAGGCAACTCGAGCCGATCCCACACCACATAGGCAACGCCATCCTTGGTCGGATCAGCGGTTACCGATTCCTTATCATTGAAGAACTGGAGGTTCGGTGCGTTGTCGGCAATGATGACGCTGAGATTCGTCCATGTCTTACCACCATCTCTCGAGACCGCGGCAGCAACGGCGTTGTTATTATTGGAGGCGTTGAACGAGATTGACACGGTGTAGGCAGTACCATCGGGCCCAATGGAGACCCAAGGGTCGGAAGCCCGCTCGTAACCTAGCCCGTTCGCACAGGCGCTGAAGGGAAGCGGGGTCTCGCTCCAGGTCAACCCACCATCGGTTGAAAAGCCGGCGACCAGGCCATGCGCACCGCCATCGTTCCAGCGGTCTTGCTGCCAGACACCGATGATGTTACTATGATTGGTCGGGTTGACGGCGACATAGGGCTCAACCTCAGCATTCACGGAGTTGGTACTGCTACTAGTGCCGCCGATCGTGCAACTGGCGTAGGGGCTTGGACCGGAGACCAGGACAAGTGGTGAGACCGCGCTGGCGGCGCGTACCAGGCCACTACCGGCAGTGGCCACGGCAGTCAGGATAACCAGAAATACCGTTAGGGGTGCTATCACCCTGATATGCTTCAGGTGACTCATTGAAAAAATCCTCCTACTAGTAAACTCTATCCCAAAATGAACATTAAGATATGCCAACTCATCAATAGAAGGCATACAGATAGCCTTGTACATTGTGGAGGGTATCAATGAACTGAGGAAGAGCAAAGCGGTTACGATTTGGTTAAGAATGGGTTATAATTTCATAAAATAGGTTGAGGGATTGACGATTGGACTAAATAGCCGCAATCCCCACTACAGCCTCCCTCACCCTTTCATCCCCCCCTTCCCCTACTATCACCCCATCGGCCCGTAAGTAATACATAAATCGTTCAGCCGCGTCACGTAACGTATCCAACATCCCGGCATCTGGGGCCACATCATCCTCCCACCACCAGCGCGCTATCGTCCATACCCCCTTCTCCAGCCGCGAATCCACGCGGGCCACAAAACGATCTCCATAGAATACAGGCAGCACATAATAGCCCCAGCGGCGCAGCTTTTCCGGTTTGTACACTTCCCAGACGTAATCAAAATCAAAGATGTAGCGCAGGGTCTTGCGATCCCACAACATGCTATCAAGCGGGCCTAACAATATCATGCGCGGCGTGGGTAGGGAGACGTCAAGCAGGTCAAGCGTGCTGGTAAGCATGTAGTAGGGCAGCTTTTTTTCTCCCACAAGCACAGGCGTCAGCACGCCCTCCTCTACTAATTGCGCAATGGCCAGTTTATTCTCTGCGCTGCTGCCACAACTGCTCCAGATAGCGGCTTCGGCTGTTCTGGGAAACAGCCCCATCGCCTGCTGCCGCCTGGTCATAATCCAGCGATGGTACTCCTCTCCATCCAGCACAGGCGTTCTTTGAAAATGCTCCGCGGGAATGACACGCTCAGGACGTTCGTAATAATGCCGCCCACTTTTGCGATGATGTGTGACGAGCAATCCACATGCCCACAGCGCACGCAGGATACGCTTGGTGCGTGTCTGGCCGTACCACGTGGGGTATAGTTCCACCACCCGCTGGCGATCTTCAAACTCCAATGACGAGAGTGGTCCTATTGCATCAATGGTTTCCAGTATGGCATGCGCTGCTTCAGCTTCTGCCTGCAATATTTCTCTATCGTGATAAGGCTGGTATTTTTCGCGAATTAATGCGCGCATCGGCCAATCGCTCACCGGCACCAGGCAGGCCTGGTCTTCCCCCTCTAAATGCCATTCAACAAGACTATCCACTATCCTTCCCGAACTCGCCGCGCTGTTTGGCCTGGCCGCATAACCATGAGGCGCAGCACTTGGGACAGTGCTGTGTGCTTGTCTGTCCACAGAAGTTCTCAGAGAGGGAATAACCTGATTCATCTTTGGGCTGTTTCCTCTCAACCTATTTTCTCCCACAAGACACATACAACAGGTGTAAGCGTCTGGTTATGACTAATAAAACTATGATTTACTGTGATTTGCCCAATAAATGAAACCTGCTCTAACCATAAAAAAAGAGTATGTAGTGACGGGTGTATAGGGTAAAGCGCATCAGCGCTGTGACGGCTTTGAAGTGGTGTTGCAACCCCGAGACGTTCATGCCCAGTTCGCGCGCCATCTGCTCAATGCGCAAGGGCTGGTCGAAATCGTGACGGAGTCGCTCGACTGCTCGGACGATGGAGGGGGGGTGCGCGTCTGCACCTTGTGACCTCCTGTCCTTGAGCATCGAGCGGTGGTGGCCGACTACAGGGGAAACGGGTGTACGACCACCCGTTTCGACCGGGTCGGCGTACGACAGCGGTGGCAGGCTGTGGTCAGGGCCAGAGCAGCACCTTAATGGCGCGGCGCTCGTCCATGGCGCGGTAGCCCTCGGCGACCTGCGCCATGGGCAGTTGCAGGTCGAATACCTTGCCGGGGTTGATCTTCCCGTTCCACACCAGATCGATTAACTCGGGCAGGTAGCGGCGCACTGGGGCGGGACCGCCGTGGAGGTGAACGTGGGAGAAGAACAATCCCTCGCCGTTCAACTCGACCCCGTGCGGAACGCCGACATAGGAGACGTACCCGCCCTTGCGCGTGGAGCGGATCGCCTGCTGCATCGCTTCTTGTGTCCCAACGCACTCAAGCACCGAGTCAGCACTGATTCCATTGGTCATGTCCATGATCCGGGCTACGCCCTCGTCGCCGCGCTCAGCCACGACGTCGGTCGCGCCGAATTCGCGTGCGAGCTTCTGCCGCGCCTCGTGACGGCTCATCGCGATGAT
>WNGQ01022040.1_pt1 | contig 10317 bp, 9 predicted proteins | sample 5407661 | NCBI WGS metagenome assembly WNGQ01 (sample SAMN13153382, study PRJNA577476) | soil metagenome | isolation source: 60 cm soil or saprolite under Garry oak tree replicate 2 | place: USA:California | collected 2016-06-15 | reverse complement strand
GCGCAGCCGCTTCAGCGGGTACAGGGCCATCACGGCGTGGGTCGGATGGAAGCCGAACCCCGTTCGATACTTCGCCAGGTAGTCCTTCCGCTCGGCCAGCTCGGGTTCGAACAGCTCCCTGGCCTCGAACGGGTCGCGCGTCACCGGCAGGACGCGGTCCCACACCTCCCGGTACGAGGGGTGACGGGCGTGGTCCCACACGTCGGGACACGGCGTGGCCAGGATCACCGTGCACCCGGGCTTGCCCAGCGCCTCGATCATGCCGCCCAGGTAGCCCAGGCCCGTGGAGATGAGTGTGAGGATCGGGTTGAGAAAGCTGAACGCGGCGTAGGGACTCCAGTCGGGCACCCCGTACAGGACCACGTCGACGCGTTCGTCCAGCAGCGTCCTCCGCGGCGGCTGGTGCTGCCGGGTCACCCGCAGGACCTCCTCCCGCGTGGCCGCCACGGACCCGCCCAGGACCCGATGGACCTGCAGGGGGTTCGACATGATGGTCTCGAGCTTGAAGATCCGGTCGGGGCCGAGCTCCCGGTCCACCACGGCGCCCATGCGGTCGAGGATCTCGTGCATGCGGTTCCTCTCGGTGGACATGCTCATCGTGTCGGGCGAATGGTGGTGCCGGATGGAGCGGTAGGTCGAAAGCCCGACGCAGACCGACTTCCATCCGCCGCTGAACCCCCTGGTGGTGGAGGCGTTCACGTAGACCGTGAGGTCCGAGTCCGTCACGGCCCGGTTGACCTCCACGTCGTGACCCTCGTCCGTCGTCCCGAGGTGGACGATGGCGTCGGGGTCCTCGGCGTCGTGGCACCGCAGCCGGCCGTCGGCCGCGAACTCGGCGACCAGATCAGGCCCAATGAGCGCGGCCAGCTCGTCGTCGGTGAACTGGCGGTGCAGGGCGTTGGCGCAGAGGAGGGTGATGTCGGTGCGGGGGACGCCGGCGGCCTCCAGCTCGGCCAGGGCTACCGGGATGGCGGTGGGCCACAGCGGCGCGTAGCAGGGAACCGTGGGGTCGTCGAATGCGACGGTCACATGGCGGGCGCCCCGGGCCCGTTCGCGCAGCGGCGGCCCGTCGAGGGGGCGCGACACGGCGACCAGCACCTCCGCGGCCAGGTCCTCCACCGGTGGCAGTGGCAGCGACACTCCCGGCGAGACGACGTGCGCGTCGTCGGGGACGTTCGCTGTGATCCATCCGCCGCCGAACACGAGCTGTTGCTCCATCCGGGCACACGTTACGCCGGAAGCGCCCGGCCCCGAAATCTCGTGGGGGCGCGAAGGGCGACGGCTTCCGGGCGGCCGAAGCTGACTGGCCACCGCCGGCCCGGTACCCTGGTTCGCCTGATGCCTCGAACCAGCCTGGCCGCCGCCGTGCAGGAGGTGGCCCGGCGCGACCCGGTGATGAGGGCGTTCATCGAACGGGCCGGCCCCATGGAGCTCCGGGCCAGCCGGGGCGTCGACGTGTTCACCTCCCTGGCCGCGTCGATCCTGTACCAGCAGCTCGCGGGGAAGGCCGCCGCGGCGATCCACACGAGATTCCTTGCCCTGTTCGACGGGCGGCCCACGCCGGCGGCCGTGCTGGGCATGCCGGCCGAACGGCTCCGGGCCGTGGGGCTGTCCGGCAACAAGACGGCCGCGATCCTCGACCTGGCGGCGAAGGTGCAGGACGGGACCGTGCCGCCGGACGGCTGGTCCAGGCTCTCGGACGACGAGATCGTGGAGCGGCTGGTGACCGTGCGCGGCATCGGAAGGTGGACGGTGGAGATGTTCCTGATCTTCGACCTCCGCCGCCTCGACGTGTGGCCGGTGGACGACTACGGGGTGCGGAAGGGCTACGCGAACCTCTACCGGCTCCCCGAGCTCCCCACGCCGAAGGCCCTCATGGCCGAGGGCGACCGGTTCCGTCCGTACCGAACCGTCGCCGCGTGGTACTGCTGGCGCGCGGTGGCCATCACGGTGCCTGCGATCGGCTGACGGGCCGGGACGGGCCGGACCGCCGTCACCTCGAGGCGAGGGTGCTGCCCAGGAGGACGCCGTCGGCGAAGTAGTCGCCGGTGGGTCCGGACGGCAGGAGGTCGTACGTGGCTCCTCCCTCGTAGGGGACGAGCAGCGCCGAGACGACGCGGCTCCCGTCGAACGCGTCCCCGGCCCTGAGTACCCCGACCGTGCGCCCATCGGCGGTGGGATGGCCCGCCGATGCGGTGACCGTCCGGCCGTCGGCCAGCGTCAGGCGCACGACCTCGTGGCCCAGGGGCGCGAGGGTTCGGCCGGTCTGGAGCACGACCCCGACGATCGGCCGGCCCCGCCGGTCGATCGTCCAGACGCGCATCCCCACCGTCACCCGCTGCACCGGAACGGGGCCGTCCGGAGTGCCGATCCGCGTGCCCAGGGCCAGGCAGATGGGGCAGTTGGGCCGTCGCCCCGCCGTTCGAGCCGTGATCGTCACGTGCCCCGAGGGATCCACCGTTCCGGCGAGGCGGGTGGGCAGGCCCGCGTCCGGAGGGGAGGCCGGGATCACCACCGAGAAGCTGTATCCCCCGCCCGACGGCTGGAGCTGGATGGCCTGCATCTGCTTGTAGTCGTCGTTGATGGCGATCAGCTGGTCGGAGGAGAGGTTCGAATCGTCGGTGATGTGCTCGTCCGCGAGGATGGCGGCGTAGGCGGCTCGGTCGAGCTTGATCTGGGGAAGCCGCCGCTTCGCGTTGTCAAGCGGCGTCCCGCGGGCCACGGGGAAGACGTCGGGGTCGCAGTATTCGAGGTGGCCGCCCACCGCATCCAGAACCGCCAGCTTCAGCGCCGGCACGCCGAGCGCCGGCGTGGTCGGGATCGAACCGGGAGGCTTGGACTTCGACGCCGAGGCGCAGCCCGCGAGCAGGATCGCCGTGACCAGCAGGACAAATGGAGCTCGTGCCCTGCCGGCATGCGGCGGACACCGGGTGGGTCGTCCTCTCATCGAACCCTCCGACGGGAAGGGTAGCCCAGGATGTTCCCGACGGCCGATCGCTATCAGGACGGGGGTCGCCGCTACGCCGAGCGTTCCTTCGGCTGCTTGGCGGCCTTGGCCTTCTCCTCGCGGGGGACCAGCGTGGGGTTGACCCCGCGCAGCACCACGCCCTCGTCGATCACGCACTTGTGGACGTCCTGCCGCGACGGCAGTTCGTACATCACGCCCAGGAGAACCTCTTCGAGGATCGCCCGCAGGCCACGGGCCCCGGTCCCCCGCAGGGTGCACTGGTCGGCGATGGCCTCCAGCGCGTCGACGGAGAACTCCAGCTCGACCCCGTCGAACTCGAAGAACTTCTGGTACTGCTTGACCAGCGCGTTCTTGGGCTGGGTCAGGATGTCGATGAGGGCCTGCTTGTCCAGGTTGTGCACGTAGGTCATCACCGGCAGCCGGCCCACGAACTCCGGGATCAGCCCGTACCGCAGCAGGTCCTCCGGAAGCATGTGCTTGAAGGTCTCGCCGAGGTCCTTCTCCTCGAGCCGGCGGACGTCGGCGCCGAACCCGATGCCCTTCTTGCCGATCCGGCCCTCGATGAGCTTCTCCAGGCCGGCGAAGGCGCCGCCGCAGACGAACAGGATGTTCGTCGTGTCGATCTGGATGAACTCCTGGTGGGGGTGCTTTCGGCCCCCTTGCGGCGGCACGGACGCGGTGGTCCCCTCCAGGATCTTCAGCAGCGCCTGCTGCACGCCCTCCCCGCTGACGTCACGGGTGATCGAGGGATTCTCGCTCTTGCGGGCGATCTTGTCGACCTCGTCGATGTAGATGATCCCGGTCTCGGCCTTCTTCACGTCGTAGTCCGCGGCCTGGATCAGCTTCAGCAGGATGTTCTCGACGTCCTCGCCGACGTAGCCGGCCTCGGTCAGCGCGGTGGCGTCGGCGATGGCGAACGGCACGTTCAGCATCTTCGCCAGCGTCTGCGCCAGGTAGGTCTTCCCGCAGCCCGTGGGGCCGATCAGCATGATGTTCGACTTCTGCAGCTCGACCTCGTCGCCCGCGGCGGCGCCCACCTTGATCCGCTTGTAGTGGTTGTACACCGCGACCGACAAGACCTTCTTCGCCTGCTCCTGCCCGATGACGTAGTCGTTCAGGAAGGCGTAGATCTCGATGGGCTTGGGGAGCTCGTCGAGCTTGAGCTCGGGGGTCTCGGACAGCTCCTCCTCGATGATCTCGTTGCACAGGTCGATGCACTCGTCGCAGATGTACACGCCGGGCCCGGCGATCAGCTTCTTGACCTGCTTCTGCGACTTGCCGCAGAACGAGCACTTCAGCAGGTCCGAGTCACCGAACTTCGCCATGCCCCCTACCCCTCGGCTCGCATCCGCTCGCAGGCTCCCGCGGGCATCACGCTCGGCAGTCTATGACGCCTGGGCCGACGCTGTCGCCAGTTCGCGCTGAACTTTCCTGCTCGAGATGACCTCGTCGATCAGGCCGTAGTCCTTCGCCTGCTCCGCGGTCATGATGAAGTCGCGGTCGGTGTCCTTCGAGATCTTGTCGATGGTCTGGCCGGTGTGCTGGGCCAGGAGCTCGTCGAGGAGCTTGCGGTATCGCAGGATCTCGCGGGCCTGGATCTCGATGTCCACGGCCTGCCCCTGGGCTCCGCCGTGGGGCTGGTGGATCAGGACGCGCGAGTGCGGCAGGGCGTAGCGCTTGCCGTGGGTCCCGGCCGCCAGCAGCACCGCGGCGGCCGACGCGGCCTGGCCCATCACGATCGTGGACACGTCGGGCTTGATGTACTGCATGGTGTCGTAGACGGCGAACAACGACGTGATGTCCCCGCCCGGCGAGTTGATGTAGAGGTGGATGTCCTTGTCCGGGTCGTCGCTCTCCAGGTGCAGGAGCTGGGCCATCACCAGGTTGCCCACGGCGTCGTCGATGGGCGTGCCCAGGAACACGATGCGCTCCTTGAGCAGGCGCGAGTAGATGTCGAACGACCGTTCGCCCCGGTTGGTCTGCTCGATGACGATCGGGACGAGATAGCCCTGCATGTCATTCATCTGCGTCTCCTGATTCGTGGGAAGGTTGGGAATCCGGCATGCGTCGTTCGCCTCCGGAAGATACATCGGCCCGTTCGACCAGGAGGTCGAGGGCCTTGGTTCGGATGATATCACCGGCCACCGCCGTGACCTGCCCGGACCGGTCCAGGATCCGACGGACCTCCTTGGGGTCGCGATCCGAGGCCTGGGCGAGTCCGGCGATCTCGCGTTCGAGCTCCTCCTTCGTCACCTCGAGCTCTTCGTTGCGGGCCACCGCTTCCAGGACCAGGTCGGCCTTGATGGCCCGGGTGGCGTGGGCCCGGGCGTCCGACCGGAACCGGAGCTCGTCCCACCCCTGTGCCGCCAGGGCATCCTCGAGGGTCCCGCCCTGGCGTTCGATCCTCCTGACCGCCGAGGCCACCCGCTCCTCCGTCTCCTCGTCGACCAGCCGCTCGGGGAGGTCCACCTCGACCCGGTCCAGCAGCTTGCGGAGGACCGCGTCCCGGACCGCGCCCCGAGCCTCGGCCTCCTTGATGGTCCCGAGCTTCGTCCGCAGGTCCTCCCGGAGCTCGGCGAGGGTGTTGCGCTTGCCCTCGAACTCCGTGTCCAACTCGGGCACGAGGGCGTTCGATCCGATCTCCTCCAGGTAGCCGATCTGGGTGGCCTCGGGGACCTCCTCGCCGTGGACGGTGGCCCGAACGTCGGCCAGGACGTAGTCGCCGGGGCGGGCCGCGCGGGACACGGGCTCCAGCTCGGCGAACCGGTCGCGGAGGTGGTCTATGTACTCGTCGAGCTCGCGTTCGGACGGCTCGGTCTCAGGAGCGTCGACCCGGATGCCGGCGTAGTCCTCGGGGGAGAGCGACAGGCGGGGCCGGACCTCCACCGTGGCGGTGAACCGGAACGGCCGGCCGGCCTGGATGTCGTGGTCGCCGATGTCGAACTCCGGGTCGGCGATGGGCGCGAGGTCGTGTTCGCGTAACGCCTTCACGTAGTAGCGCGGCAGGAACTCCTCGACGAACTCGTGGAAGACGGCGTCCCGGCCCACCCTCGCGTCGATGACCTGCTTCGGCACGTGGCCCTTTCGGAAGCCCGGGATCCTGATCTCGCCGGCCACCTTCCGGTAGGCCCGGTCCAGGTCCTGGGCGAACTCCTCGGGAGGCACCTCCACCGACAGCTTGACGGTGTGCTTGGCGGTCTCCTCGACGGTGGTCTGCATCTCCGCAGCCGAGCGTACTTGAATTTCCGCCAATGGCGGCCAGGAGCTGAGCCCTTCAGGGTCGCTCCCCCCGCCGGTCGGCGCGGACCGCGGACAGATAGGTCACGCTGGACACGCAGAACGGCAGGAGGTAGTTGAGGCCGACCCGGATCCAGGTGCTGGTGGAGGCCGCTCCGGCCGCGATGACCGAGGCCTGGTTGATCAGGGTGACCAAGGTGCCAACGACCAGGGCGATCCGGATGGTGCGCCTGAGGGCAGCCCGACCGAGCACCGTTCGGAGGGTCTCCACGAGCTCCTTGGCGGCGGTTCGTTCGTGAGCGAAGGTCGATGCGTCCATCGGGGACCTCAGCTTCCGAACATGGGCAGGGTCGGCCGAACCAGAACCAGGGCCGCCAGCGTGAGCAGGCCCGCGCCGACGAACGGGGTGACCCGGTCGCCGAACCGCCCGGCCTTCTCGTAGAACATCACCGCTCCGAGGGCGGCCATCCACCACAGGTTCGCCACCCCCGCCGCGAACATCACCAGCATGAGGGCCCAGCAGCATCCCAGGCAGAACAGCCCGTGCTTTCGGCCGAAGGCGAACGCCTCGGCCACACCCCGCCGGTAGTGCTGCAGGAGGAACGCGCCCGGGTGACGGCACTCGGTGAGGCACCGGTCCTTGATTGCGGAGAACTGGAACGCGCCGGCCAGGGCCAGGGCCCCACCGGCGATGACCGACGGATGGGCCTGCAGCCACGGCGTGCGGTCCACCAGGCGGTGGATGCCCACGTCCTGCAGGAAGGCGAGGGCGCCGAACCCCGTCCACACGGCGAGGTAGCCGCCCAGGAACGCGGCCTGGGCCGCCTGGGCCCGGGGCTGCCGCGAGGCGGCCACCCGGAACACCCGGATCATCGGCAGGCTGGAGGGAAGCATCATCGCGGCCACCATGACCTGCCAGGCCACCAGGAACAGCGGCAGGGCCAGCCACAGCGGCGGGGGCTTGGACAGGGCGGAGCCCTCGATCAGGTGTCCGTGGTTCAGCAGGACGGCCCTGCCGGTGGTCTGGGCGAAGATCGACAGGGCCCACGCCGCGGCGACGGCCCCCACGAGGATGACGGGGGTCCGCCGCCGTTGGCGGCGGACCCCCTCGATCGCGATCACCGCTCTCCGGCGAACGCGATCCGGTAGTCGGACTGGATCGCGTTCCGGCCCTCGAACGACCACACCATCCCGAACTGCGGGAGGTTGACCGTGTTGCGCGACGCCTTCGACACGTAGGCCGGTGAGCCCGGCACCGTGGAGAAGACGCTGTCCCTCAGGGTGGTGGTGCTTCCGTCTGCACCCCGGTAGGGGGCCATCTCGGCGGAGACGATGTCGTCCACCTCGAGGGTCCCCGCGCCGTCCCGGATCTCGTGGCGGATCCGGGCGCGGCGAACGTCCAGGACCTCGGCGACCAGGCCCGCCAGATCGGCCAGGGGGCCGCCCAGCTTTCCGCCGTAGGCGTCCACCAGCGCCTGGAGCTGCTCGTCGGTGGCCCGTTCGTCCACGAACATGGCCACCCTCCACGAGGCCGGCGTGAGGACGTTCCCCGGGATGTGGACCACGTTCACGATCGACAGGCCGCCCACGTCGATGCCGCGCACGGTGCCAGCGTCGAAGTGGTAGGCCACGAACGCGTCGCAGCTCCCGCCGTCGGGGTCCTCCCCGATCCAGCACGGACACAGCACCCCGCACGAGCATGCCTCGAGGAGCGTCCCCTGGAGGTCGTACACGACCTCCGTCCCTGCCAGCTTCTCCTCGGTGATCGCCATGTGCATCACCCCTTTCGGTCTCCGGGCGATCGAGTGGGGCCATCGTGGCCATGGGTGTCGCAGCCGTGTTGCAACGCCGCTGCAACGCGGTTCGACTACCGTTCGGGTGGCGGAAGGGGGCGACGATGCGGGCACGCTATCCGGAGCGGGACGGCTACGCCGAACGAGACGGCGTGAAGGTCTTCTACGAGGTGTTCGGCTCCGGCTCCGGCTCCGGCTCGGGCGAGCCCACCATCCTCCTCCTGCCGACGTGGTCGATCGTCCACTCCCGGGTGTGGAAGATGCAGGTGCCGTACCTGGCCCGCCACCACCGCGTGGTCACCTTCGACGGCCGGGGCAACGGGCGCTCGGACAGGCCCGTCGGCCCGGAGGCGTACGCCGAGACGGAGTTCGCCGCCGACGCCCTGGCCGTGATGGACGCCACCGGGACGGAGCGGGCCGTTCTGGTCTCGCTGTCCAGGGGAGCCCCTCGCGCCTTGATCCTGGCGGCGGACCACCCCGAGCGGGTCGAGGGCGCGGTGTTCATCGCTCCGGCCACGCCCATGGGTGGGATCCTGCCGGAGCGGCAGATCATCCGGTGGTTCGACGAGGTCCTCCCGCACGACGAAAGCTGGGCCAAGTACAACCGGCACTACTGGCTGCGCGACTACCGGGGGTTCCTGCAGTTCTTCTTCGAGCAGATGTTCGTCGAACCCCACTCGACCAAGCAGCGAGAGGACTGCGTCGGCTGGGGGCTGGAGACGACGGCCGAAACACTCATCGACACCACCCTTGGGGCCGGGCTGGAGGACGAGGAAGCCCTGGCGCGGTGCAGCAGCGTTCGGTGCCCGGTCATGGTGATCCAGGGAAGCGAGGACGCCATCACCGGGCCCGCCCGGGGGATCGAGCTGGCCCGGGCCATCCCCGGGGCCGAGCTGGTGATGCTGGACGGCTCGGGCCACGGTCCGCAGGCCCGCGACCCCGTGAGGGTGAACCTGCTTCTGCGGGAGTTCGTGGACCGGGTCCATCCTCCAGCCCGCCGGCCGCTCACCTGGAGCCGCGGCCGTAGCCGGCCCAAGCGCGCCCTGTACATCTCCTCCCCCATCGGCCTGGGACATGCCCGCCGGGACGTGGCCATCGCCGAGGAGCTCCGAACCCTCCACCCGGACCTGCAGATCGACTGGCTGGCCCAGGACCCGGTGACCAGGGTCCTAGAGGAGCGGGGCGAGCGGATCCACCCGGCGTCCGCGGCCCTGGCCAGCGAGGTCGAGCACATCGACTCCGAGGCGGCCGAACACGACCTGCACTGCTTCCAGGCGTGGCGGCGGATGGACGAGATCCTGCTGTCGAACTTCATGGTGATGCACGACGTGGTGTCCGAGGAGCCGTACGACCTGTGGATCGGGGACGAGGCGTGGGAGCTGGACTACTACCTGCACGAGAATCCCGAACAGAAGCGGGCCGCCTACGTGTGGCTCACCGACTTCGTCGGATGGCTGCCCATGCCCGACGGGGGCGAGCGGGAGGCGTTCGTCGCCGCGGACTACAACGCGGAGATGATCGAACACATCGCCCGGTATCCGAGGGTGCGGGACCGGGCCATCTTCGTGGGAGCCCCCCAGGACATCGTGCCGGACTCGTTCGGCCCCGGCCTGCCGGGGATCCGGGAGTGGACCGAACAGCACTACGACTTCTCCGGGGACTACGTGACGGGGTTCGATCCGGGAGAGTTCTCGGACCGGGACGCGCTACGTGGGTCCCTGGGTTACGGCCCCGACGAGACGGTGTGCATCGTCACCGTCGGCGGCTCGGGCGTGGGGGGAGCGCTGCTGCGAAAGGTCATCTCGGCCTACCCGTCGGCAAAGGAGGCCATCCCCGACCTGCGGATGGTGGTCGTGGCCGGGCCCAGGATCGACCCGGAGTCGCTGGCCGCGCACGAGGGCCTGGAGCTCCGCGCCTACGTGCCGGAGCTGTACCGGCATCTGGCCGCCTGCGACCTCGCGGTGGTCCAGGGCGGCCTCACCACAACAATGGAGCTGACCGCGAACCGCCGGCCGTTCCTGTACTTCCCGCTCCGCCACCACTTCGAACAGAACTTCCACGTCCGCCACCGCCTGGACCGCCACAGCGCCGGCAGGTGCATGGACTACGCCACGGCCACCCCGGAGTCGATCGCCGCCGCGATGGCCGAGGAGATCGCCAGGCCGTCAAGCTACCGCCCCATCGACCCCGGCGCCGCGGCCAAGGTAGCAGCCCACATCGCCGAGCTGATCTAGCCCGTGCTGCCCACGATAAGACCGGCCACCCCGAGCACCTCCACGAAAGTAAGGGGAGCCCGGGTGATGCTCCACCCGTTGACCA
>WNGQ01010428.1_pt1 | contig 10319 bp, 12 predicted proteins | sample 5407661 | NCBI WGS metagenome assembly WNGQ01 (sample SAMN13153382, study PRJNA577476) | soil metagenome | isolation source: 60 cm soil or saprolite under Garry oak tree replicate 2 | place: USA:California | collected 2016-06-15 | reverse complement strand
TTTATGCAAATCTTCAATCACGGCATCACCGCGGCCGCGTTGTTCTATTACGTCGGTCTGCTTGAGCAGCGGCGCGGCCTGCGCGGCATTAATGATTTCGGTGGATTGATGCAGCGGACGCCGCTGCTGTGCGGCTGGATGAGCGTCGCCATGTTTTCGTCGCTTGGTCTGCCGGGACTAAACGGATTCATTGGCGAATTTCTTATTTTCAAAGGCTCATTCGCAACGGCGGCTTCGTTCACCGCTGTCGCCGTAATCGGTCTGCTGGTCACGGCGATCGCATTTGCTCGCGCCATGCAAGCGCTTTTCAGCGGTCCGCTGGCTACGAGTTGCGGCGCGTTCCCTGATCTCCTGCGAAGCGAAAAAATCGTCGTCGTCCCGATCACATTGCTCATGTTCGCCATCGGCATCGTCCCGCAGTTCGTCTTCAACATCTTCAATACGACCGTTGTTCAAATGGCACGATTGTTTGCTTGAATGCCGTTGGAATGAATAAGGAAATCATTCCAATTCAGCAGGTCGCGCAGGCAATTCGTTTCCTGCGTGGAGAAAGGGTCCTTCTCGATTTTGATCTGGCGCAACTTTACGGCGTCACTGCCGGTAACCTAAACAAAGCCGTCAGGCGCAACTGCGACCGATTTTCAGCGGACTTTATCTTTCAACTCACGGCTGAGGAGACAAAATCTTCGATATTCCAAATTGGAATATCGAAAGGCCAAGGTGGGCGGCGCCATTTCCCGCACGCATTCACGGAACAGGGCGTGGCGATGTTGTCCAGCGTCTTGAACAGCGAGCTTGGCTGTAGTGGCAGGCGTGTCGCCTGCAATGCCTTTCCAAATCGCAGCCGGCACGGCTGCCTCTACAGCTAATGCTTGCGTGGACCATTTATATCACGTTTGCCGGCGTGGTTCTGCTGCTTTTTATACCGCGCGCGTTTTCGCGTTGGCTCGCGCTCCTGATTACCATCGCCGGATTCGCAATCAGTCTCATCGCGTTATTCCAAACGCCGATTACCGATCTTGCGCACTTCGCGACAATTGTGAGCGTGCCGTGGGTGTCAGCGCTCGGTATGAATTATCATCTCGCGGTCGATGGCATTAGCCTGACGATGGCTCTTGTCACTGGCATCGTCGCCGTGAGCACGGTGCTCTTCTCGTGGGATGTCGAACATCGGCAGAACGAATTTTTTTTCTGGCTGCTCCTTGTTGTCGCCGGTTCGTACGGCGTCTTCCTCAGCGCCGATTTGTTTTTGCTCTTCTTCTTCTACGAACTCGTGATCGTTCCAAAATATTTCCTCATCGCGATCTTCGGATCGACCAACAAGGAATATGGCGCGATGAAGCTGACTCTTTATTCGTTCTTTGGCGGCGCACTCGTCTTCATCGGTATTCTTGCCGCCTATGTGACAGCCGGCTCGTTAGACCTGAATCACCTCGCCCAATTTCAGTTCGCGCCGCAGCTGCAATTGTGGGCGTTCCCGGTGTTGTTCCTCGGATTCGCTGTGCTCGCCGGCACCTGGCCTTTGCACACCTGGGCGCCAACCGGTCACGTCGCCGCGCCCACCGCAGGCTCGATGTTGCTCTTTTCCGCAAGGTTTCCAAATCTGGAGCAAATGGATCGCTGTTCTCGCCGTGATCGGTATTCTTTACCCTGCAGCAGTGGCGCTCCGCCAGAGCGACCTGAAATTCGTCATCGGCTATTCGAGCGTCAGCCATATGGGATTCGTCCTCCTCGGTCTGGCCACGGCCAACGCACTCGGCGTCTCAGGCGCAGTTTTGCAAATGTTCTCGCACGGCGTCATCGCAGCCCTGCTTTTCGCTGTGGCCGGACGGATGCTCTATCGCCGCACACACACGCGCGACCTCGACGCGCTCTCGGGAATAAATCTTGGTCGCGCCCTGCCATTTGCCGCGTTTACCTTCGTCATCGCATCGGCTGCCTCGATGGGTATCCCCGGATTGAGCGGGTTCGCAGCTGAAATCACGATTTTGATCGGCGCATGGAAAGCCTTTCCGATCGCTGTCTGGATCACCGGCATTGGCATGGTTCTCGTCGCTGCGTTCACGCTGCGCGCTCTGAAGAAATCTGTCTTCGGCGACGGAACCTCGAGCGTCCGCGTGCAGGAGGGCCGCGTGCTTGTCGATTCGGATTGGAAAGAGCAACCGGATATTTCAGCGGCGGAAAAATGGGGCGCCGGTTTGCTTATGTTCGCAACCCTTGCCGTCGGGCTTTATCCCAAACTGTTGCTCGATCGCATTCAGCCCGCCGTCGAAGCGATGAGGTTTTTGAAATGAGAACGCGTTGCGCTGCGAATCGGATTGGGGAGCACATGCGTCTCCTGTGTTGGCGATCGCGTCCTCGCGATCGCGGACTTCTTTGTGAAAGTGCCGGTAAGTGGGTTTTGACGAGGGCGGCAAAGCCAGCACCGAGGGCGCGTGCGCTCCCCGGAATTTCTTGTTCGCTGCCGCGGTTGTAAGATCGACATGAGCTACCTCGAATTCCTCAAACTGGCTTCACCCGAAGCAATCGTGGTTCTGACTGCGCTCAGCGTTCTCGCAATTGGCCTGGCGAGCGCGCGCACATCAGCGTTTTGTTCCTTCTTCGCCGCGCTTGGACTCGGTATTGCAATCGGCGCGGTATTTCTGTTGCCGCAAAACGCGACGCTGTTTGCGGGAATGCTCGTGATCTCGCCGCTCGCGTCGCTCTTTAAAATCATTTGCATTTCGCTCGCATTTTTCACGGTGCTTCTTGCGCGCAGCGACGGGGCGTCACGCAATCACGGCGAGTATCTTGCCATGCTTCTGCTCGCCACCATCGGCCTCATGTTGCTCGTCGGCAGCGAAGAGTTGCTCATGATTTTCATCGGGCTCGAGCTAACCGGCCTCTCGCTTTATGTCATGACCGCGTTCGACAAGAGCGACGTGCGCTCCGCCGAAGCGGGGCTGAAATATTTCCTGTTCGGCAGCACCGCCAGCGCGTTCACACTATTTGGAATCAGCTTTATCTACGGCATGTCTGGGACGACGGGCCTCGCCGCGATTGGCCAGAAACTAACTCCCGGCCCGCTGCAACCGCTGCTCGCCGTCGGTATCGTCATGACTCTTATCGGTTTCGCCTTCAAAATCGCCGCCGCGCCGTTCCATCTTTGGGCGCCCGATGCTTACCAAGGCGCGCCGGTCCCGAGTGCGGCGTTCATCGCTTCGGGCTCGAAGGTCGCGTCGTTCGTCGTGCTTGGAAAGATCGTGTTCATCGGCTTTGCTCCGGTGAAGGGTAGCGCTGACTGGCACGCGATGGTCGCAGGCTGGTCGCCCGTGCTCGCCGCGCTCGCTGCATTGTCGATCTTGGTAGGCAATCTTGTCGCGCTCGCGCAGACCAACGTGCGCCGACTGCTCGCATACTCAGCCGTCGCTCACGCTGGCTACACGCTGCTCGGAATCGTTGCTGGGGGACGCGACGGATTTTCCGCAACGTTGTTCTACACTACTGTTTACGCCATGACTCTCGTCGGCGCATTCGGCGTTGTCGGGCTGGTCCGACGCCAAACGGGTGGCGACGATTTTTCCAATTTTTCAGGGCTATGGACGCGTTCGCCGTTGCTCGCTGGATGTATGGCGATCTTCATGTTGTCGCTAGCTGGCATACCGCCGCTGGCCGGATTTTTCGGAAAATTCTACCTGTTCAGCGCCGCGCTGCGCGTCAGTGGAGATCACGGCCTGCTCTGGCTTGTCGCGCTGGCGCTCTTTGGCAGCCTTATCTCGCTGTACTATTATCTCATTGTGCTGAAAGTGATTTTCGTTGACGAAACAGCGACCGACACCTTAGCAGTCGAAGCCGATTTGTTGTCGCGAACGTCGTTGACACTGCTTGCTCTGCTCGTTCTCTTCCTCGGCATAACGCCGCAAATATTGGCCGCGCGAATTATCGCTTCGCTGCCTTAGAACCCTACCGTCGTGAAAAAAATGCGTGCTCAATTGCTCAGCGGCAAGCTATAAATCCCTGATGGATCGACAATGAACAAACAAATCGCAAAAGTTGATTACGTGAAGGCAGGCAGCATCAGCCAGTTCATTGACCGCCATTATCGGCACTTCAACGCGGCAGTCCTCAAAGAGGCTGCCGACGCCTGCATCGCGCATCTCGACCGCGGTGGAAAAATGATGATCACGCTCGCAGGCGCAATGAGCACGGCCGAGCTGGGAGTGTCCCTCGCGGAAATGATTCGTCAGGATAAAGTCCATGCCATTGCCTGCACCGGCGCGAACCTGGAGGAGGACCTCTTCAATCTCGTCGCGCGTAGTAAGTATGAGCGCATTCCGAATTACCGGGAGCTGACTGCGCAGCAAGAGGAAGAACTGCTAGCTCGTCATTTGAACCGGATAACGGACACCTGCATCCCGGAAGAGGAGGCCATCCGCCGGATCGAAAAGGTGGTCATCGACGAGTGGATGATGGCTGCGAAGAAAAAAGAACACTTTTTCCCGCACGAGTTTCTTTTCAAGATCTTACGGGAATGCCGGCTCAAGAAGTTCTACGAGATCGATCCGGCGGACAGTTGGATGATGGCCGCCGCGCAACAGAACCTTCCGTTGTTCGTTCCCGGATGGGAGGATTCAACGCTGGGAAATATCTATGCCGCGCGCTGTATCACGGGAGCAATCAGCGATGTTCACACCGTGCGCTCTGGAATCGAATACATGATCGAGCTAGCGGAATGGTACCGCCGCGTATCGCAGGAGTCTCTAATCGGCTTCTTTCAAATCGGCGGCGGCATCGCAGGCGATTTTCCAATTTGCGTTGTACCCATGCTCAATCAGGACGTGGTCCGCACGCTTGTTCCCGAGTGGAGTTATTTCTGCCAGATCAGTGATTCCACCACCAGCTTCGGCTCGTATTCTGGCGCCGTGCCCAACGAAAAAATCACGTGGGGCAAACTGAGTGTCGATACGCCGAGATACATCATCGAGTCCGACGCTACAATTGTTGCACCACTGGTCTTCGCGAAAGTGCTCGGCTGGTAATCGCTGACTTCTGGCCGCGGATTTTTGCTTCCGGTTTTGTCTGAGTTGGACGGTTGAGCGTTTTGTCCCTAAGGGTTGAACCGCGAAGTGGTGAAGATCATACACAAAACCACCACACCTTTGAGTGGTAGGAGGACCGCGGCGGGAATGAGGTAAAAACAATGGAGATAAATTATACTCGGAAAAAATAGTGATGACCTCGGAGGAACTGACGATGCCTGCCGCGCCGTAGCCTCGGTGAAGGCGGGGGATCAACTACAAGAAATAGAAACCAACGTTCCATGGGGGTGAACAGGCTGCCCGAGTGGAATCGAACGATTGGTTTGGGTGTTATGCTCTGGCCCGGCCAAACATAGCTCCGCCACCCCCTGAACCGATCCAAGGTTCCCGTGTTTCGCTAGTGACTGGCGATCATAAACGGCTTACGATCCACGCAGCTTTTGTATTTTCACGGCGCGCGTTTGTCACCGCTGCTCGTGTTTACTGCCAGTGGCCCGCAATCCACACCCAGCCGCCGGACCTCCGCACCCAGTGGCCTGCGACCCAAACAGCCGCCGGCGTTGGACGCGCGATCCACGTGCCGGGGACCCACACATACTGGGCTCCGGTCCAGCGCCAATAACCGCTTGTCCAGACATACGCTGGTCCTGGCGAGACGGGCTGCGTCTCGACGCGAACCACAGGCGGAGCCTGAGTTACCAAGACCTCTCGCGTGGCTGGACCCGTCGTTGTTACTTCTCGGGTGGTGGTGGTCACCGTCGTTGGTTCCTCAGCGCAGCCGACCAGTGCGAATGTCGCCAACACCAATAGGTAAGGGCTTCTTCTCATATATGCCTCCTCGTTTAGGAATTCGTTTTGCGCTAGGCGTTCGGCTTTATCAGAATGAAACCCCTCGTCGCACTCGATGGCGAAAGACCAATTTTGATCCGATGATATGTGATGCTTTACGTTGTGGCCACTCCGATTGGCAATCTGGGCGATATCACGTTGCGCGCACTTGAGGTGTTGAAGTCAGTCGATCTAATCGCCGCTGAAGACACGCGGAATTCCGGGATATTACTGAAGCATTTCGGAATCAAAAAGCCGCTCATCAGTTATCACGAACACAACGAAGCCATGCGCAGCGCGCAGTTGACCGAACGAATGGCCGCGGGAGAAGACGTTGCGCTAACCACGGACGCTGGAACGCCCGGTCTATCTGACCCAGGCGCACGCCTCATTCGGGAATGTATCAAGCGCGGGCTGGCTTTCACAATAATCCCCGGGCCCTCCTCAATTCTTACGGCGCTCGCCGGCTCAGGCTTCTCAATGGAGAAATTTTACTTCCGCGGATTTCTTCCAGTTAAAAGCGGCCAGCGCGAGCGCGAATTACGAGTAGCCGTTGACCGTGCAGAGACAACAATTTTTTTCGAATCGCCTTACCGATTAGCCAAAACGCTCAAGGTTTGCATCGACATCATGCCCAATCGACAACTCTGCGTTGCGCGGGAACTCACAAAAAAATTCGAGGAATTCCGCCGCGGCGCTCCTGCCGAACTCCTGGCGCACTACCAAGCGCATCCGCCAAAGGGCGAGATCGTACTAGTCATTTCTGGTGGGGCGGAACTCAGATTGCCCTGAGCATGCCGAACGAGAGCCCACGAATTCCACGGCTCAGCAGAGCGCAGCCCCACCGAGTCAGGTTTCCGCTTGCCAAAGTCGCGCATTTGTGGAACTTTGCGCGGCTTTTTCCTCAGAAGCGCTTATGGCTTACGCAATTATCAAGACTGGCGGCAGGCAGTTCCGCGTCGCGGAAGGCGACACGATTGATGTCGATCTTCTCGATATCGAGGCGGGTAAGACCGCGACGTTCGGCAATGTGTTGATGTATGCTGACGGGAAAAACGTGACGCACGGTAATCCGCTCATTTCTGAGGCAAAGGTCACTGCCGAAGTTGTCGAGCAGCGCAAAGATAAAAAAGTGATCGCGTTTAAGTTCAAACGGCGTAAAGGTTATCATCGCACCGTCGGACACCGCCGAAAGCTGACGCGAGTGAAAATCAGGAGCATCAGTATTGGCGCGAAGAAAACCGCCGCGAAAAAGGGCGAGGAGTAAAGCTGCCATCCATCAACTCTAAACTACCAACTATTAACTTTCATAATGGCTCATAAAAAAGGACAAGGCAGCGTTAAGAACGGCCGCGACAGCGTCAGCAAACGGCTGGGCGTGAAAAAGTTCGGCAGCGAGATGGTCGTCGCGGGCAACATCATCGTCCGCCAGCGTGGAACCAAATTTTTACCGGGAAAAAACGTGGGACTCGGCCGCGATTACACAATTTTCGCGCTGCTCGATGGAAATGTGCGCTTTGATCGCGCGGGCCGGCGAGTAAATGTCGATCCTGTCGTGACCGGAAAATAGCCGGTTGATTCTGCTTTCCGGGTTCAACGGCTTGCGGTATAAACCGATTTCGATGATGAGATATAACACGTTTATCCTCTTTGGCGCGCCCGGCAGCGGCAAAGGTACGCAAGGCAAGACGCTGGGCACGATCCCGCGCTTTTATCATTGCGCCTGCGGCGATGTATTCCGCTCGATCGACACGCGCACGAAGGTAGGCAAAGCGTTCCTTGAATACTCGAGCAGAGGCCAACTCGTGCCGGACGAGATCACAGTCGAGCTCTGGCGAGAGGCGATCGATGCGGCGGTAGAGGCGCACAATTTTAAGCCGGACATCGATACACTCGTGCTCGACGGGATTCCACGCAATATCGGGCAGGCGAAAATCATGGAGGAAATGATCGATGTAAAAAAAGTGTTTCATCTCTCCTGCCCCAGCCGCGAAACGCTTTTTTCCCGGCTGAAAAAACGCGCCTTGAAAGACAACCGCCTCGACGACGCAAACGACCACGTCATCGAGCGCCGTCTCGACACCTACGAAACGGAATCGAGGCCGGTGCTCTCCTATTATCCGCAAGAGCTAATCATGGTGGTTGACGCAACTCAGCCGCCCGCCAAAGTTCTGTTCGAGATCCTGGAGAGCGTGAACGACGGCGTCTATGAGCCAGCAGCAGCAGTTTGAAAATTTCACCGCTTCGAGCCTCTACTGCGAAAAATGCAAAACCGCGATGGCGGTACGCCAGAGGTTACTGTTAGTCCTGCCAGACCGCGAGATTTTTGATTATCTCTGCACCGGCTGCGGATCGTCGGTGGGTCGCCGTGAGATCACGGCCGGCGAAAAATTGATGGCTCAAGCGATGGCTGGGCGGCCTCCGCGCCGATCGGCGGCGCTCCACGAGCTGACGCCATAATTCGGCATGCGCATCGTTTTCATCGGCGCGGGCGAAATCGGCGTGCCGGCGCTGCGAGTTTTGTTGCAGTCGAGCGAGCATGACCTCGTCGCAGTCGTCACGCAGCCGGACAAACCGGTCGGACGTGCGCAGCAAATCGAGCCGTCACCAATCAGAAAAGCACTCGCTGAAACGAAGACGTCGATCCTAGAGCCGGCGCGGATCAAAAATCGACAAGTAATCGACGAGATACGCGCCCTGACACCAGACATAATCGCCGTGATGGCTTACGGACAAATTCTGCCGCGTGAAGTGCTCGATATTCCGGCTATCGCTTGTCTAAATTTGCACGCGTCCCTTCTGCCGCGCTGGCGCGGAGCTGCGCCGATCCAGGCGGCCATCGCCGCGGGCGATCGCGAGACTGGCATCACCGTGATGTACATGGCTGAAGGCCTCGACACCGGCGACATCCTGCTGCAGCGCAAGATCGAGATCTTGCCGACGGACACGGGCGGATCATTACATGACCGATTAGCGCAGCTTGCGCCGGAGGCATTGCTCGAGGCTTTGCAAATGCTTATGAAAGGCAATGCGCAGCGCACTCCGCAAGACAATGCGCTTGCTACTTACGCGCCGAAACTGACTCGCGACGACGGCAAAATCGATTGGTCGGAGTCCGCCGAAATAATTGAGAGAAAAATCCGTGCGCTTAATCCATGGCCGGGCGCGTTTGCATTGGTCAGCGAAAAATCTGGCCGGGTAATGAGACTGAAAGTCTTCGATGCGAAAACAGTGGATGAAAAAGGAAGGCCAGCGGAAATCTCGCGCGCTGACAATCAAGGATTAATCGTCGGCACCGGCGACAACACGATTTCGTTAGGACATGTACAGCTAGAGGGAAAGCGGCGCATGAGCGCTTACGACTTTGTCCGAGGCCACGCGCGATTGCTCGGCCGAAAGCTTAGTTAATCGACTGGCCGGCGTCAGCGACGCCGGCTACAGCTCATTTTCCTTTTCAAGATCGGCATCTTCTGTTTGATGATTGTTCGCGATCATGCAAACGGAGGCGCCAGCCTATAAACGCATTGTGCTCAAGTTGAGCGGCGAAGCGCTACAAGAGCGTGGAGCGCGGGACAATATTTCGCCGGCGGTCGTGCATGAGATTGCTCAACGGATAAGAGATGTGCGCGATCTCGGCGTGCAGGTGGCGGTCGTGATTGGCGGCGGAAATATCTGGCGTGGTCTATCTGCGTCGCATCGCGGCATGGATCGCACAACGGCCGATTACATGGGTATGCTGGCCACGGTGATCAACGCGCTGGCGCTACGCAGCACGCTCAGTCAGATGGGCGTCGAAACGCGCGTACAAACGGCTATCGAAATGAAAAATGTGGCCGAGCCCTTCATTTTGGGCCGCGCCATCCGCCATCTCGAACTCGGGCGCGTTGTTATTTTCGCCGCCGGCACCGGTAACCCCTACTTCTCGACCGACACGACAGCGGCGCTGCGTGCGAGCGAGATTCGCGCCGAAGTCATCCTAAAAGCCACCAAAGTCGCTGGCGTCTATGATCGAGATCCAAATATTCATGCAGACGCGCGACTCTACGATCGCCTCACATTTACTGAAGCGCTCACGAAACGGTTGCAGATCATGGATTCGACGGCGTTCAGTCTTTGCATGGACAACAAGATCCCGATCGTGATTTTCGACATGAATAAGCCGAGCAACATTCGCGATGCTGTGCTCGGAGGAAAAGTCGGGACCCTGGTTTGCGACGAACCGCAACCGAAGTAAAGATTCAGCAGCATGAGCAGAGACGACATTCTTCTGGAGGCCGAGATGGCGATGGAAAAGAGCGTCGACTACATGGTGCACGAATTTGCCGCCGTCCGTACGGGCAAAGCTTCCCCTGGGCTGGTGGAAAATGTCGATGTGCAAGCATACGGATCGACCATGAAGCTGAAGCAACTCGCGTTAATCACAACACCAGAGCCGCGTTTACTCGTTGTTCAGCCGTTCGACGCGGGCACGGT
>WNGQ01007705.1_pt1 | contig 10320 bp, 11 predicted proteins | sample 5407661 | NCBI WGS metagenome assembly WNGQ01 (sample SAMN13153382, study PRJNA577476) | soil metagenome | isolation source: 60 cm soil or saprolite under Garry oak tree replicate 2 | place: USA:California | collected 2016-06-15 | reverse complement strand
TTGAACAGTTTCGTGAGGCATATCAAGGCTGGTACTGTCAAAAAAGAGTAGATGGGTATCCAGACCCACGCGTCCATCGTTTAGAACAATTTTTGCTTCATTTGGAAATCATTGCTCCTGTTCAAACAGAGTTTCAGTACGAGGCTCAATTCGCAGAGCTTACACATCCATCCATCAGGCAATCGCTTTGTTTTTACATGGACTGGGCGAAGGCAAAATATCGTTTCTCGACGCTTTTTTCCAAAAGAAGAGCCCTCCAACTGTTTTTCCTCTGGCTTCAGGAGCACTATCCATCAGTTGAGTATCTCCACGAGGTCACCCGCCCTCTTGCCATTGCTTACGCACAGTACCTGGCACAACAAGGTGCTGCGCAGACCTTTAAGCAACAATATCGATCTGAACTCTACCATATGGTGCGCCTGTTCTTCGACTTTCTCATTGATGAGCAGTTCGATGAACGAGTGCAGCGCAATCCTTTTTCGAGCAAAGATGTTCCAGGGAAACCCGATATGATTCCGCGCTATATCCCGGATAGCGAAACCCGTGCCATTCTGGCGTATTGTGAACACCAGGCGACACTTCTCGAAAAGACGGTTGTCACCATTCTCCTTCACACAGGTATCCGTGCAGCAGAGCTTGCAAGCTTAAAAGCATCAGATGTGGTGCAAATTGGAGGGGTATGGAAGGTACACATTCACCAAGGGAAAGGACTCAAAGATCGGCTTATCCCTCTCACCTCACGATGTAGAGAAGTTATTCAAGCGTGGCAAAATGAGGGGTGGGAACGGAGTAACGATTTCCTTTTTACGAAACACGGACGCCCGTGGACGGACGCAACGCGCAGTACAGCGGTTTGTACTCTTATTCGAGAGATGGGGCTGAAGTTGGGTATCATTGGTCTCACTCCCCATCGGTTTCGTCACACGTTTGCGGTCGCACTCCTCAATTATGGTATTCGCGAATCTGCCCTGCAAAAGCTCATGGGGCACGCGACGTTAGGAATGACCCTCGAATATGCCCGTATTTTGGACCAGACGGTTGAGCGATCTTTCTCGGAAGCCGTAGAGCAGATGATGGAGGGTACGCACAGCTGGGTACCCAACTTTTTTGTTCAAGAGGAGTATACCCTCTTTGCTGAAGGTGACTCGGTAAGCTGGATTCGTTTGCCTCTTGGCTTCTGTCGACGCAACCCCAAGCTGCATTGTGAGAGCGACGTTAAGTGCATGCTCTGCGACCGCTTCGCCATTGGCAAAGAGGATCTTCCGCGCTTGCAACAGATGCATGAGCGCTTCGCGAAGCTCGGTCTCAAAATCAAGGCCGACGTGGTGGCCGCGCAGATCCAACGTTTGGAATTGCCGTCTGGAGATGCTCTTCAAAGCTTCATCCCCATGCAAGCAATCTCCACCAAAAAGCGCTGAGGCTGGAAAACACGATACCTGGTGAGCAGCTCTACTGACATCGCAAGACCCAAGCTCGCCTGTGGGGTTGGCATGAGCAGCGGGATGAAGTGCTGCGCCTCGCCTCCTCGATCCGGCATGGCACTCTGTCAGCCTCGCTGCTCATGCGTAAGCTGGCTTCTGGACGCGCACAGGCACGCTGAAATGGAGACCATTGCGCTTGCGCTTGCATTTCCTTGCCACTTCCGCTATACTCTAACCATGGTTACAGATAGTAACAACCATTATCATCAAACGCAGCAGCAACAGGCCCATTCGCAAGCAAGGAGGGAGCAGATGGAGACCGTCCCGACGAACGAATCCGCCGAAGTCCCCACTCCGAAGCAGGAGCCCGCTTCACTCTGGCAGCTGGTGCGCTATTTTCTGCGCCTGGGCACGCTTGGCTTCGGTGGCCCCGTGGCACTGGTAGGGTATATGCGGCGCGATCTCGTCGAGAGCCGCATGTGGATTGCCGAGGCTGATTACCAGGAGGGCCTGGCCCTGGCCCAGCTCTCGCCGGGTCCGTTGGCAGCCCAACTGGCGATGTATCTGGGCTATGTCCGCTACCGCATCCTGGGGGCGACCCTGGTGGGGCTGGCTTTCATCTGGCCATCGTTTTTCATGGTGGTCGCCCTCGGCTGGCTCTATACCCTCTACGGTGGCCTTCCCTGGATGCAGGCAGTGTTCTACGGCGTGGGAGCCAGCGTGATTGGCATCATCGCGCATAGCGCCTACAAGCTGACAACGAAAACGATAGGGCGCGATCCGCTGCTTTGGGGGATTTACCTGGTCACGGCCATTGTTACCATCGTGACCCAGACCGAACAGGTACTGCTCTTCCTGGCGGCAGGTGTTCTGGTCTGGCTGGTCAAGGCTCCACCCAGGGCGCTCTGGAAATCCTGGGGGAAAGGGAAGACAGGGGTTATGAGCCTCTCACCTGTTCCTCTGGCAGCTGTGTTTGCCGCGGGAGCAGTTGCAGGGGGCACCCTGTGGGCCATCTTTACCTTTTTTGTCTTTGCCGGGGCCTTCGTCTTTGGCAGCGGGTTGGCCATCATTCCTTTCTTATACGGAGGCGTGGTGCAGGGGCACCACTGGCTCACCGACCGCCAGTTTGTGGATGCGGTGGCCGTCGCCATGATTACCCCTGGACCGGTGGTGATTACCTCCGGCTTCATCGGCTTCCTGGTGGCAGGCTTCGCCGGAGCGTGTGTGGCGGCGCTTGGGACGTTTCTGCCCTGCTATGCCTTTGTGGTCGTTGCCGCCCCTGCCTTCCGCAAGTACGGCAAGCGCCCGGCCATCGCGGCCTTCGTTCAAGGGGTCACGGCGGCTGCCATCGGCGCGATCACGGGGGCGGTCGTCGTCCTCGGGCGGCGCACCGTTATCGATATTCCGACGCTAGTGCTGGCGCTCGTCACCCTGGTCTTGCTGTGGCGCTGGAAGAAGATCCCGGAGCCGTTCATCGTGCTAGGAGCCGCTGTCATCGGCCTGGCCGTGTACTCCGTGCTCTATCACTAGGAGGGATGCCGCGTGGAACAGTCGCAGGAAACATCGTGGGTACTGCTCGTCTACAAAATCCCGCGCGAGCCCACCTCCAGCCGCGCCATGGTCTGGCGCAAACTCAAACGCCTAGGGGCGCTGCTCTTGCATGACGCCGTCTGGGTGCTGCCTGCCACGTCCTGGACCCGCGAACAGTTCCAGTGGCTGGCCGTGGAGATTGGCGAGCTTGGGGGAGAAGCCTACCTGTGGGAATCTCACCTCTTCTTGAATGGGCAGGCAGAGGCGCTGGTGCAGCAGTTCCAGTCCCGGGTGGATGCCGCCTATCAGGAGATTCTGAGCGAGCTGGAGCAGGACGAGGCCGATCTCGTCGCGCTCTCGCGCAAGTACCAGCAGGTGCGGGCGCAAGACTACTTTCACTCGACGTTGGGCACACACGTACGGGAGCGACTGATGCGTGCGAGAGGAGGGTTTGCAACATGAAATGGGTCACCTGGGAGCAGGTGGGCGTGGACCGCATGGCCTGCGCCTGGCTCATTCTGAAATACATCGATCCGGAAGCGGAATTCCTGTTTGTGCCTGCCGGGCACAAACCGCTGCCAGAAGGGGCGGAGCCCTTCGATATCCCCGGCGTGCGGCTGTCCCATCACCGGGGGCACTGTACCTTCTATACCATGCTGCACGAGTATGACCTGCGCGATCCGGTTTTGCAGCGCATTGCCCGCGTGGTGGATGAGGCCGACACGGTGCAGGATGTGATGCTCGAACCGGCGGCGACTGGTCTGGACGTGATCTGCCAGGGTATGCGCCTGATCAGTCCGAGTGATCTGGCTGCCCTGGAACGGGGTCGGCTGCTCTACGACGCCCTCTATGCGCAGTTCGCCAGCGAACCGGACCAGGCGTAACAAGGTCGCACAAGAAAAGAAGAGAGGAAAAGCATGTCTACGAGCACGTCCGTCTTTCCGTTTGCGCACATTGCGCTGACCGCAGCCATTACCGCAGGGGTTGCGCTGCTCGTGCTGGTCGTCCTGCGCACACGTTTCAAAGCGTTTTCGTTGGTCGATTGCCTGCTGGTCGCGGTGGTCGTTGGTCTCTCGGTCATCGTGTGGAGATCGGTAGGCAATACTGGGGCACTGAACAACGATCCCATTCCACTTGTGAGTCCCAATGATGTGCTGTGTCCCCTGGTGACATATCTGTTCATCGGCTGGTATGCCGCCTTTCGGCGTCCCGTTGACAGCATGCGCTTTGAGCAGGCACGGGTGCTGCTCACCCTGGTGTCCTTTGTGGTCAATGTGGTCACGATCTGACGAGAAGGAAGGAGAAAAGCCATGGCAAGCAAACTGGCCTTGCGCCAGTACATTTCCCTGCCACCGCATCCGGCGGGGGACTTCGATCACGGGGATGTGCATCTCCAGAGTGGTCGCGTCTTCGTCGCCAATACGGCGGCGGGCACCGTTGAGGTCATCGATGGAGAGCGCCTGCGCCACCTGGCGACCATTCCCGGCTGCCCGCAGGCCAGTGGGGTTCTCTGTGCCCAGGGCGACACGTTGATCTTCGCGGCGGCGCGCGGCGCGGGCAAGCTCCTGGTGATCGATCCCACGACGAATGCCGTCCTGCGAACAGTTGCGGTCGGGCCGCGCCCCAACGGCCTGGCCTGGGACCCACACCGGAAGCACCTGTTGGTGGCCGATGTCCAGGAGAACCAAGCACGACTGGTCGACCCTCAAACTGGCGAGGTAACGGCGAAGGTGGAGCTTCCAGGTCGACCACGGTGGGCGGTCTATCACCAGGCAAGAGACCACTTTCTGGTCAATATTCGCGAACCGGCTTGCGTGGCCGTGCTCTCGGCAGATCCGTTTGCGCTGGTTGAGCAGCTCCCCGTCTGGAGTTCTGGCCCGCATGGGTTGGACCTCGACCAGGAAGGCCGCCGGGCGTTTGTGGCCTGCGATGGGGGCACCGTGGTGACGCTCGATCTCGCCCGCGGGCAAGAACAGGCGCGAGTACCGATTGCAGGGCCGCCCGACGCGATCTGGCACAATCACCAGCTTGGCCGCCTCTATGTTGCTATCGCGCACCTGGGCATCATCGATGATGCGCCGGGGGTCATCAACGTCGTGAACACGCACAGCATGAGGGTCGAGGAACAGATCCCGACCGAAGTGGGAGCGCACACCACGGCCTACGATGCACGACGGCAGCGCCTCTACGTCTTTCTGCCCAGTTGCCGCGTCGCTGTCTATGAGGAAAGCGAAGTGCGGTAAAACAGAACGAGCGCTCGGATGCAGCGTTTCGGGCGTTATTTGAACGTCACTGAGAAGTCACAAGAAGAAGGAGAACCATGCAATGAAGTGGATTACCCGTGAGCATGTCAAGGTCGACCGTGTGGCCTGCCCCTGGCTGATCAAAAAGTTTGTGGACCAGGATGCCGAGTTCCTCTTTGTCCCGACCGATCAAGTCATGGAAGTCGCCGAGCGCGAAGGGGCGACGCCCTATGACGTGAAAAATGTGGAACTGGGCCATCATGGCAAGGAGTGTTCGTTCGAGGCTATTCTCAAGAAGTACGACCTCACCGACAATGCGGCCCTGGTCCTGCTGGGCAAGATCGTTAACGGCGCCGATACCGACAATACGCTCTGGAACCAGCCCGAGGGACCCGGACTGGAGGCCATCGCTGAGGGCTTTCGCCACCTCGGTTTCAAGGACGACCACGAACAGAACGCCGCCGAGTGGATCGTGTATGATGCGCTCTACGCCTATTGTCAGGAAATGGTGCGCCAGGGCAAGCCCAACGGCGACTTTGTCTCGTGAGCCGGGGTACACCTGATGCGGAACGAGGGGAATGAAGCGCTGACATCACCAGTTGAGGCAGATCGGGGAACAGCCCAGACGCGCGAGCGCCGTCGCAGCACCCGGCTCATCCTGGTGATGCGCGGACTGCGCTCACTGGCCTACGGGTTACTGGCTGTGATCTTAGGCGTGGTGCTGGCAGATGAGGGATTCTCGCCAGTGGCTATTGGCGTCCTGATCACCATCTCCCTGCTGGGCGACATGGTGGGAACCTATGTGATCGGCCTGCTGGCCGATAGCTGGGGACGGCGGCGCATGCTGGCGCTGCTCGCGCTGCTCATGGCCGCGACGGGCGTGGTCTTTGGGCTGGCGACGAGCTATCCCGTGCTGCTGGTGGCAGCGTTCTTCGGGACGCTTGGCACCTCGGCCTCGGAGACCGCCCCCTTTCTGCCCATTGACCAGGCGATGATTGCACAGGTCACGCTCCCCGAGCGACGGACGGCCCTGTTCGCCCGCTACAACCTGATCGCTTCACTCAGTGCAGCGCTCGGGGCGCTGGTGGCAGGACTGCCTGGTCTGCTGACGCAGGCAGGGTTGCCCCTGGCCTCCGGCATCCGTCTGCTGTTCGGGGTGTACGCGGCGCTGGCGCTGGTCGTGGCAGGGCTGTCCCTGCGGCTGTCTTCACCCGTGGAAGCGCCTGGACGTCCTCCCATTGGGTTGCAGAGCCTGGGGCAACGGCTTGCTCCGCCCCTGCATCGTTCGCGTGGAATCGTGTGGCGGCTGACCGTGCTCTTCAGTGTCGACGCGCTGGCTGGTGGGCTGGTGGTGCAGAGTCTGATGGCGCTCTTCTTCCATGTGCGCTTTGGTGTGCCGCTCACCACCCTCTCGGCCCTCTTCTTCGGGGCGGGTCTCCTCTCGGCGCTCTCGTTCCTGGCGGCGGTCCCGCTGGCCCGGCGCTTTGGGCTGCTCAACACGATGGTCTTCACCCACCTGCCTTCCAATGTGCTGCTCGCCCTGGTGGCTTTTGCGCCCACCTTTCCCATTGCGGCAGCGCTGCTCTTGCTGCGCCAGGCGCTTTCGCAGATGGATGTGCCGACACGGCAGGCCTACACCATGGCCCTGGTGGATCCGGAGGAGCGCACCGCTGCCGCCAGCGTCACCTCCCTGGCTCGCAGCGTGGGCTCCTCCAGCAGCCCGGTGTTCTCGGGACTGCTCTTGCAAGGGTCGTTGCTTGTGCTCGGGTTGCCTTTCATCCTGGCCGGGGTGCTCAAAGCCGCCTATGACCTCACCCTGTGGTCCGTCTTCCGACGTGTCCCTGTGCCGGAGGAAGAGGATCGTTCCAAACAGATCCCGGGTCTTGCACCATCGTCCACGCTGCCCCCATCGCCAGAGACGGGGGCAGCGGCTCGGCATGGGAGGAGGGCGAAGCCATGAATCCGCTCGTGGCAATATTCGGCGACCCCGTCTGGCAGATCCTGACGGTGATCCTGGTGCTGGCGCTCCCAGTGGGGATCATGGCGGTACGAACGCGCGACATGCACGCCTCGGCTGACCAGAAGCACCGAGAGACACGTCGTGTGCTCCTGCTGTGCCTGATCGTCTTTGTCCTGCTGAGTGGAAGCGAGCTCGTGTTCCACGCCCGGCAGGCCTCACCTCCGCAGGTGGCGAGCCGCGCCTTTTCCTCCATCCCGACAAGAGGGCCAACGGCTGCGCCAACGCCCACCTCGGACCCTTCACTGAATCCAACGCCGACGCCTCGGCTCGCCCGTTCCATTACCCAGGTGCTGACGACGTTCTGCGATGCCATCACCACCCAGGATTACCAGACAGCCTGGAATCAGTATGCGCGTTCCTTGCAACAGACGCATCCTGAGTCGGAGACGTTCGCTGCATGGAGGAAGTTTACCCGCTGTACCATTCCTGATCAGGGCGGGGACCCCTCAACCCTGAGTGTCCTGACGCTGACATTTGCCAATGGATCTACTGACCGGTTTGGACGCAGTGGGGATGTGGACTACCGCTTTAGCATGGCTGACGAGGACGCGAGGTGGAAGATCGCCGGCGTCTGCGACATCATGGCGGAGGGATGCTTCCCCGTGAGCTGGGGTTAGTTCGTGAGTGAGTGAGTGAGTGAGTGAGAAAGAAGAGGGAGTGCCTTTGAACGTGATCGTTGAGAGTCTGGGTGACCCAATCTGGCAGATTGGAGGAGGGATTATCCTGCTGGCAACACTGGTGCTGCTTCTGGCCGTGCGCAGCCCCGAGATTCACCTCTCCTCCTGGCACCAGTGGCTCTGGACCCGCATCATGTTGCTTATCTGCCTCTCGCTCTTCCTCGTGCTAAGTGCGGGAGTAGTGCTTTTCCACGGGGCGAATGCCACTTCCACCATCGTGCCGGAAGCGACGCAGCCCGCGTCGGCAACCGCTGCGCCTGGTGGCGCTTCCTCGCCGCAGCCGACGTCGCTGGCCTTACCGACCCCGGTGCCCTTCCCCTCGCCTTCGCCTTCGCCGTTTCCTCGGCGCATTCCCGGTCCTGGGCAGGTGCTCACGACGTTCTGCGATGCCATCGACCGGCAGGATCTGAATACGGCCTGGGAAGAGTATGCGCAGGCCCTGCAAAAGGAGCGGGCAGCACCCCCACCTTTCCTGGTGCGCATCACGATGGTCCACTGCCGGGTGGACGATGTGAGCGATACCTCGGCGACTGGGCTCCTGCTGCTCAAGACGATCGGACCCAATGGGTATTCCGACGATTACGAGCGGGACTTTCAGTTCACGCTGTCGGTGGAGGACGGCGCCTGGAAGATTACCCAGATCGCCCGCTGCCTCTCTGATGGCTGTCTGGATGATACCACGTCCGTTGTGCCATAGCAGGGAGCCTGATGCCAACGAGAGGTGGGCCACGCAGCGGCATGCTGCTCTTTATTGAGATAAGAGAGGACCTATGCACGGAGCACGACGACGCAAGGGGACATCCCGAGGCAACGAGCCTCGATCCGATACACGTAAGAGAAGCAGAGCGATGCAGATTCTTGCTGCTGCCTGGCGTCGCTTCTCCTGGGCGGGCCTGTTCCTGCTTGTTGCGGCCTGTTCCACCTGGCCTTCGCCTCCCTCCGCCATGCCCACAGCAAGCGTGCCAGCGCAGGCCGCGACGATTACCGCCTATCATGGGCATACCAGTACGATCTTCGCAGTGGCGTGGTCGCCCGATAGCACACGCATCGCTTCGGGTGGCAACGACAACACCATCCAGGTGTGGAACGCGACCACCGGAAAGCGGCTCGTGACCTACACCGGGCATCTCGGCTCGGTCTGGGCCGTGGCGTGGTCGCCCGATGGCACGCGCATCGCTTCGGGTGGCAATGACGGGACCGTGCAGGTCTGGAACGCGATGAGTGGGCAGCGCCTCCTCACCTCTACCAGGCAGACCGCCCTGGTGAGAGGGGACGCCTGGTCGCCTGATGGCACGCGCATCGCTTCGGCGAGTCAGGATGGAACAGTGCAGGTATGGGATGCGAAGAGCGGGCGTCACCTGCTGACCTATCGCGGTCAAACGGCTCCTCTCTGGGCCGTGGCGTGGTCACCAAGCGGGGTGTGCATCGCCTCGGCGACCGGGAATACCAGTGACGAACAGCAGAGAGAAACCGTCCAGGTGTGGAACGCCGCGACCGGGCAGCTGCTCGTCAGCTATCCGATCCCTTCGAGCGAAGGCTATGCCGACGGGACCTTGAGTGTGGCATGGTCACCCGACAGCACGCGCCTCGCCTCGGGCGGCGCTGATACACTGGCGCATCTCTGGAAGGCCCCCTCTGCCTGTAGGAGGTAAGCGAAATGTTGGAGAGGTGAGGCTCTCAGTGGGTCAGGATGGGACGTCCTCCTAAGTGGAGGCCATGGGAAAACGTCTCTATTGCGGGCAGCACACCACCAGAAAGGACGATCGACGCATGACGAACCAGGACAAGCCAACAGGCCAGGATGAGCAGCACAGGAGAGGAATGGTATGGAAGGTGCTTATCGTAGGAGCGCTCATCACGCTGATCGTGGTGGTCGCTTCCCTGCGGCTTTTTGGTTCTCCCTCGGCCTCACCGTTGCCCCTGCGGATTCAGGCGTCCCCCTCATCGGCACGCGTGTCGGCCCACCTGGAGACGGTGGCCGACATTCCGCTGCCAGGGGGAGCCTCGCGTTTTGACTACCAGAGTCTGGATCCACGCACCAGGCTGCTCTTCATCTCCCACCTGGGAGCGAGCGCGGTGACGGTCTTCGACCTGGCGTCGGGGCGTGTCCGCGCGAACATCCCTAACATTGCGGAGGCGCATGGGGTGCTGGCCATCCCCGAACTCGGGCGAGTCTACGCCTCGGCGACCGGCGAGAACCAGGTGGAGGTGATCGACGAGCACTCCCTGCGGGTGGTGGCGACCATCCCGGCAGGAGTTTACCCGGATGGCATGACCTACGATCCTGACACCCAGCACCTCTTCGTCTCCGTCGAGACGGGTGGCACCGAGACCGTGATTGATGTCCGATCCGAGCGGCAGATCGCGACGATTCCCCTGGGCGGGGAGGCGGGCAATACACAGGACGACCCCATTTCCCACCGCATCTA
>WNGQ01007704.1_pt1 | contig 10320 bp, 11 predicted proteins | sample 5407661 | NCBI WGS metagenome assembly WNGQ01 (sample SAMN13153382, study PRJNA577476) | soil metagenome | isolation source: 60 cm soil or saprolite under Garry oak tree replicate 2 | place: USA:California | collected 2016-06-15 | reverse complement strand
CCAGGAGAGAGAAGCCCAGCCCGATAAATCGCAGCGTACCAGTGCAAAACCATCGATCGATGCGGAAGAAAAACCTCCGGCGCCGCTCGAGTTCGCCTCCGAAAAGGACTTCCAGTTCCAGCAGGCGCTCAAGCTCCTGAAGGGCATGCCGCTCACCACCGCGCAAAGCACGCCGCCCGCGCCTGCCAAGAATTGATCAAAGCGGACGCCTTCGGCGCCGTTTGATCCCCGCGGGATGGAACCGACGCGGAGCGCGGTTCATCCCGCGGTCGACGATGTCCTCCTCTAATGAATGACGAACAGCTCCTACGGTATTCGCGGCACATCCTCTTGCCGGAGATCGGCGTCGAGGGGCAGGAGAAGCTGCTCGCTTCGTCGGCGCTGGTCATAGGCGCGGGAGGGCTCGGTTCACCCGCGGCGCTGTATCTCGCGGCGGCAGGGGTTGGAACGATCACTCTCGCGGACGGCGACGCGGTCGACCTCACCAACCTGCAGCGCCAGATTCTTCACACCACCGAATCGATAGGAAGACCCAAGGTCGCGTCCGGGCGCGAGGCGCTCGGAAAAATAAACCCGGAAGTGAAGGTCGTCCCCCTCCAGCAGCGCCTGCAAGGCGACGGACTCGATGCGCTGGTCGCGGCTAGCAGCGTCGTCCTCGACTGCTCGGACAATTTCGCGACCCGTCACGCACTGAATCGCGCATGCGTACGGCATCACAGGCCGCTCGTCTCAGGCGCGGCGGTGCGCTTCGACGGCCAAGTAAGCGTTTTTGACTTGAGGGACGAGCTCAGTCCCTGCTATCAATGCCTGTTCCCGGAGAGCGCGGAACTCGAGGAAGTGCGCTGCGCCGTAATGGGCGTATTTGCTCCGCTCACCGGGATCATCGGCGCCGTGCAGGCGGCGGAGGCGCTGAAGCTGCTCGCGGGAGCCGGCGAGACCCTGAAGGGGCGCTTGCTGATTCTGGACGCGCTCGCGATGCAGTGGCGAACGGTAAAACTCGCCAAGGATCCGGCCTGCCCGGTGTGCTCCAGGGTGACGGCCTAAGCTCCCAGCAGGAGAGGCCACTGCTTCTCCCATAGCTCCGAAGGCGTTCGTTTGAAACCGCTCTTGGCGTACAGCTGCCAGCGACCGATTACGTAGCAAAGCATCAGATTGGCCTGAGGACCGGGATCGGCGGGAAGCTGGGATCCTGCCAGTGAGTCGTGTCCTTGCGTCGCGGCCACGCGCAGGCACTGCTTGAGCGTCGCCTCGAGGCGGTCGTGCAGCTGGTTGATGCGGACCTGAAGCCGCTCGTCCTCGTTCACGAGTGCGTCGCCGACCAGCACGCGCGTCATGCCCGCATTCTTCTCGGCGAAGCTGAGCAGCGAGGAGAGGACCGCGTGGATCTGCTTCAGGCCGTCCTCCTCCTCCGCAGTGATTTTGTTCACCAAGCCGAACAGCGTCTGCTCGATAAATTCGATCAGGCCCTCGAACATCTGTGCCTTGCTCGCGAAGTGCCGGTACAACGCGGCTTCGGACACGTCCAGCTCCTTGGCCAGAGCCGCGGTCGTCACTTTCTCTCCCTTCGGGTTCTCGAGCATCCGTGCCAGCACTTGCAGGATCTGCAGGCGGCGGGCACCGGGCTTGACGGCGGGCATGGCATCCTCCGAGACAGTCGGCGGGATGCTTATTGTATGACTCCGGGTAAGTGCTTGCTACCGGCTTTCGCACCCACTTTCCGGGGCCGTCGCGGATTGGATCCCGCTTTCGCGGGGAGTGGCCCCGGGAGTCGGATCTCGCCCCATCACCTGGAGCGGATCAGCGTCCCGACCCCTTCATCGGTGAGAATTTCCAGCAGCAAGGCATGCTCGACACGGCCATCGATCACGTGCACGCTCTTGACGCCGTTCCTCGCGGCGTCGAGGGCCGAGCTGATCTTGGGAAGCATTCCGCCGGAAAGCGTTCCGTCCGCGACGAGAGAGTCGATCTTCTTCGGTGTAAGGCCGGTCAAGAGCTTGCCGTTCTTGTCGAGCACCCCCGGAGTGTTGGTAAGCACGACGAGCTTTTCCGCCTTCAGGACTTCTGCGAGTTTCCCAGCCACGAGATCGGCGTTGATGTTATAAGACTGCCCGTCCACCCCGACGCCGATCGGCGCGACGACCGGGATGAAACCGCCTTCCTCGAGCGCCCAGATCACTTTTGGGTCGATCGAGGCGATTTCGCCGACCTGGCCGATGTCGATCTTTCCCCCGCCGTTGTTCTTGTCGGAGAGCAGCATCTTTTTCGCGTGAACGAATGCCCCGTCCTGGCCGGTGAGCCCGACCGCCTTGCCGCCCGCCTGGTTGATGAGCGTCACCACTTCCTTGTTGACCTGGCCGCCGAGCACCATCTCGACCACATCCATCGTCTCGGCGTCCGTCACCCGCATGCCCTGGACGAATTCACCCTTCTTCCCCATCCTCGCCAGCTGCTCGTCGATCTGCGGTCCGCCGCCGTGCACGATCACCGGGTTCATGCCGACTAGCTTCAGCAGCACTACGTCGTGGGCGAAGCTGCGCTTGAGCACCTCCTCGGTCATTGCGTTGCCGCCGTACTTGACGACGATCGTCTTGCCGTGGAAGCGCTTGATGTAGGGCAGCGCTTCGGCGAGGACATTGGCCTTGTGAGCCGGAGTCAGGGCAGCGTCGCTCATCGGCATGCGCATCTTGAGCGCCGATTGTACTCTTTGAGCGCGGGAAAAAAGAAAAAAAGGCGGCCAACCGGCCGCCTCTGCCTCTTGAAGGCTCTTAGCTATTACTGGATCGTGAGCTGCTTCGCTGCGGCCGTCGCCTTCTTGGGCAGCGTCAGTTCGAGCACGCCGTCCGAGTACTTGGCGCTCGCGCGGGCTTCGTCGATTTCCTGGCTCAGCCGGAAAGCGCGCGATACCGTGCCGAAGTAGCGCTCGCTGTGCAGCACGCGTTCACCGTCTTTTTCGTCGCGCTCGGCGCGCGACTCGGCAGTGATCGACACTTGATCGCCATCGATGTTGACCTTGATGTCTTCCTTCTTGACTCCCGGCAGCTCGGCGACCACTTTGTATTCGCCGTTCTGCTCGGCCACATCGACCTTCATGCGGCGCACCGGAGCGGCCGCTTCAAACCCGATCGGCCCGACCAGAAAACCTCTGAAAATGTCGTCGACCAGGTCGCCAAACGGATCGTAACGAGTAATGTTTGCCATGGTTCTCTCCTTTTGTTCAGTCCGGGCTACAGCCCGACGTGTTCTCAATATGGGGACCTTGCTGGCCATTTCAATGGCGCTTGCGATGCTTGCGCGAAGCGGCTAGATTGGGCGCCACCGTGAGGTCCGGCTCGCGCTCGAAGGAGGCATTATTGCAAGCCAGCCGCTGCGCGCGCTGCGGCGAAGCGTCCGAATGCGGAGCGCAGGCAGGTCGGGCGCATTGCTGGTGCGGGGAATTCCCCGCGCTGTCCGCTCCGACCCCCGGATCAGGCTGCTACTGCCCCCGCTGTCTCAAAGAGTCGATCGAAGACGAAACGCCTTAGCCCTTAGGGACGGCTGGTCACGGCGAGTTCCCTGACTTCGGCGACGACCCGAATCGTCTTGATCGTCTTGTCGCTCAGCTCGACCTTGAGCCGGATGGGCACGAGGTCTCCCTTTTTCAGAGGCCGTTTCAGGTCCACCAGCATCATGTGATGGCCGCCCGGCTTGAGCTCGACTGTCTTGCCGGGGGGGAGCTCCAGCCTAGTCACGGCGCGCATGCGCATCACGTTGCCTTCCATCTTCATCTCGTGGATTTCGGCGCTGCTGGCGGCCGGGCTTTCCGCGCCGAGGAGGCTCGCGCGCCGATCGCTCGTGAGCTCCATGTAGGCCCCGGCCGTCGTCTGGCCGGGCGCCGTCCCGCGCACCCACGCGGCCCGGGCCTCGACCTGTCCGTGCGCGGCCCCTGCGGCCGCAAGGAGTGCCAACGCGAGGAGCGTTCTTGCCATCGTCCGCATCTTCAAACCGTCACAGCACGTAGCGCGCGAGGTCTTCGCTCTGCGCAAGTTCCTTGAGTTTCGAATCGACGAAAGCGGCGTCGATCCTGAAGCTCTCCCCGCCGTGTTTTCCTGCGTCGAACGAAATCTCCTCCAGCAGCTTCTCCATCACCGTGTACAGGCGCCGCGCGCCGATGTTCTCGGTCTTTTCATTCACCGACCAGGCGATCTCGGCGAGACGCCGGATCCCGTCCGGGACGAAAGAGACCTCGACCTCCTCGGTGGCGAGCAGCGCCTGGTACTGACGGGTGAGGCAGGCGTCGGTCGCCGTGAGGATTCTTTCGAAATCCTCCACCGAAAGCGAATCCAGCTCGACGCGGATGGGGAAGCGCCCCTGCAGCTCTGGAATCAGGTCCGAAGGTTTTGAAAGATGAAACGCTCCGCTCGCGATGAAGAGTATATGGTCGGTTTTCACCATTCCGTACTTGGTGGAGACGGTGGTACCCTCCACGAGCGGGAGCAGGTCCCGCTGCACGCCTTGGCGCGAAACGTCGGGGCCGGCCGTTTCGCCGCGGCTCGCGATCTTGTCGATCTCGTCCAGAAACACGATGCCGTTTTCCTCGACGTTGGCGAGCGCCTTGGCACGCAGGTCCTCCTCGTTGACCAGGCGAGCCGCCTCCTCATCGGTGAGCATTCTCATCGCTTCGCGGATCTTCATCCGGCGCAGTTTTCTCCTGCCGCCGCCCAGATTCTGAAACATGCCCTGGATCTGTTGCGTCAGCTCCTCCATCCCGGGCGGGGCGAATATCTCCATGTGCGCCTGCGGCGCAGACACTTCGATTTCGACCTCCCTGTCGTCGAGCTCGCCCTCGCGCAGTCTCTTGCGGAACTTCTGCCGCGTCGCGGACTCTTCCTCGCCGACGGCGTTCGCCGGAAGCTCGGCACCCTCCGCCCCGAAGGCGCCCGTCCGGCGTGCCGAAGGGAGCAGGACGTCGAGCACCCGCTCTTCGGCCGAATCCTCGGCTCTGCGTCGCACTTTCTTGGTCGCCGCCTCGCGAGTGTCCTTGATCGAGATTTCGGCGAGGTCGCGGACGATCGTATCGACGTCGCGGCCGACATAGCCGACCTCGGTGAACTTCGTCGCTTCGACCTTGATGAAAGGCGCATCCGCGAGGCGCGCGAGGCGACGCGCGATCTCGGTCTTGCCTACGCCCGTCGGTCCGATCATGAGGATGTTCTTGGGCGTGATTTCCTGCCGCAGGGGCTCGGCCACCTGCTGGCGCCGCCAGCGATTCCTGAGGGCGATCGCCACGGCGCGCTTTGCGCGAGTCTGGCCGACGATGTGCTTGTCCAGCTCGTGGACGATTTCCTGGGGAGTCATCTGCGACATGGCGAAAAACCTCGGCACCGATCTCAGGTCTATTCCAGCACCTCGACCACTTGGTTCTGGTTGGTATAGATGCACAGATCGGCGGCGATCGAAAGGGCCTTGCGAACGACGGCCTCCGCGTCGAGCTGGGTGTTTTCAAGGAGCGCGCGCGCGGCCGCCTGCGCGTATGGACCTCCCGAGCCGATTGCGATCAATCCCAGCTCCGGCTCGATGACGTCGCCCATCCCCGTGATGATCAGCGAGGATTCCCGGTCGGCCACCGCGAGCATCGCCTCCAGGCGTCGCAGTATCCGGTCGGTGCGCCAGTCCTTGGCGAGCTCCACGGCCGAGCGAAGCAGATTTCCCTGGTGCTTTTCGAGCTTCGCCTCGAAGCGCTCGAACAGCGTAAACGCGTCGGCCGTTCCTCCGGCGAAGCCCGCGAGGATCCTGTCGTGATACAGGCGCCGCACCTTGCGCGCGCTCGCTTTCACCACGACGTTGCCGAGCGTGATCTGGCCGTCCCCACCCAAGGCGACTTTCCCGTCCCGGCGAGCCGACATAATGGTAGTTCCGCGGAATTGTTCCATGTCCGATTTCGGGAAAGATGGGGCCGGGACGCCGCCGATCAAGCTATTTGCGCGGAATAATGCGGGCGACCCTGCTCAAGCCCGTAACCCCGAACAAGGCGCGGATGAGCTCGTTCGCACCGCGAACCTGAATCGTCACGCCAGACTCCTGGAGCGCCGATAGCACCTTCAGCATAACGCCGGCCGTGGCAAGGTCAACGCGCGTCGCTCGCGACATGTCGATGATCAGCATCTTGTTCGCTACGGCCCAGTCTTGCAACTCTTTGGCGAGGGTTTCACTCGCCCCGCACAGCTCGCCGGAAAGAATCAAAGCCTGATCCGCGGCCTCGACCGGCCGGAGGACCGTGGAACCCCTCGCCTGCGGTCCCGTTTGAGACTCCCTGGAAGGCGGAGAAACCTCGAAGGTGACCGCATAGTCGACCGCCGCTTCCTCGAACTTGTCCTTGAAATCGAGAATCCGGTACACATCGAGCAGCAGCGCCCATACGGCACGGTCGCTTTCGATCGTTCCCGGCCGGCAGGCCTCCTCCAGAAACTGGATGAACCGCGCCTCTCCGGTGAGCAGCACTTCCTTTCCCGCGTTGCGAAGGAAAAGCAGCGTTTCGCCAAGGAGCCGGCAGCCGGGGCCGTCGACACCCTCCAATCTGCTGCAATCCACGCGCAGGGTTTGGTGGGCGGAGGCTGCGGTCCGCAGTTTTTCCAGCTCAGGCGCGCTCGCATCGGTCAGCATGCCGCCGAGCGCAAAGTACGCGACGCCCCCCGTGTCGAGCGCAGGATCGCGACGCTCGCCCGTTTCCAGCCACGCGGGCGCGGAGCGCTCGAATTTCACCACGAACTCCGGAGCGAGCGCCTCGAACTCCTCCCTCATGTCCAGATGCTGGTACAGGTCGAAAAGCATCAGCCAGGCCTGCTGCGACGAATTCCCGAGATCCTCTTCGCGCACCGAGTTCGAAAGCCTAGCCAACGCCTGCTCGACCTGTCCGTTGGCAAACAGGGTCGCCGTCTCCCCGATGACAGTTGCGACATCGTCTATGGCCGCGGATGCTTCGGTGCTTGGGGCGGGACCCGGCTGGCCGGCGAGGGATGAAGCCAGCGCGGACACGTCCAAAAGCGGCGCCGCGGTTGCCGGAGCCGCTGAAACCTGGGGCGGCGCGGATGGAGGCGGAGGAACGTAGGCGCTGAAATCGAGCGAGTCCTCGCTTGTTTGCGGACTCGCCACCGGTGTCGCGGATTTCTCCGGCGAAGGTCTTACCGCTTGCCGGGCGACCGGCGCCTTGTTTTTACTCTCGGTCTTCTTCCTCCCGAATAATGAAAAGAACACGAGGAACGACCCGCCTCCCGGAGAATCTGCCTGGCGATGCAACGAACCGCCTCGTTGTATCACTTTGCTCGATACCGTGCAACGCGGCAACCCCGCGAAGAAACCTGCTGCGTCAGGAAGGCGAAAACCGGTGCCCGAGAAACGCCACCAGCACTCCGGCGGCGACCATGGCGCATACGATCATCGCGCCGGAGGGAAGGTCGAGCCACAGCGACGCGAGCAGGCCGGCCGCGTAGCCGAGTACCCCGACTGCATAGGCCTTGGGATAGCGCCGGCGCCTTTGATAATAGGTAGCGAGGGCAGGCACCACCAGCGTGATGAAGACCAGGTACAGCCCGACCAGCTGCAACGACATAGTAACCGCGCACGCGAACAACAGATAGAAGCCCATCCTGCCCAGCCGCTCGCCCAGACCAAACCAGAGCGCGAGTATCGCAGCGGTCGCCAGGGCAACCAGCGGAAGCCGTATGGGGTTCACCCACAAGATCTGGCCGACCAGAAGTTCCTTGAGATGTTCGCCACCGCGCGGATTTCCGGCAAGCAGCAAGATCGCAACGCTCGAGCCAAGGACGAATACCACGCCTATGACTGCTTCTTGAACCTCCGGCCAGCGGCGCTCGGTCCAGGTCAAAAGGACGGCACCCAGAATAGCCGCGCTGAGCGCAGCAACCTGCACCGCGACACCCGTGGGCTCCCAGCCCAAGAAATCTGCGAGGATCACTCCGACACCAGCGATTTGCGCCACTGCAAGGTCGATGAACACGATGCCGCGTGAAAGCACTTGCATCCCGAGCGGGACGTGCGTGGCGGCGACCAGCAGGCCCGCGATGAACGCGGGCCACAGGATTCCGAAACTCGCCGCGTCGATGTTCATTTGACGGCTCCCAGCAACCGGGCGATCGTGTCGTCGAACAAGCCGAACAGGTCCTTCGCTCCGTCCGTTCCGCCGACGGTGAAGGGCATCATCACGGCGGGAATGTTTGCCCTGCTCGACAGGAACTCCGCGGCCTGCGGGCTGCTGTAGGGCGAATAGATGATCACTTTTGCGGGAGCGCGTTTCATCTGGTCTATCAATTCGGCGAGATGCGAGGGAGTCGGAGGAATCCCGGGCTTCGGCTCGAGGCTTCCGGCCTCGCGCATTCCGGTCCAATTGATGAAATACGAGAAGTCCTTATGGTACACAACCATCGGTACGCCCTTGAGCGGCGCCGCCTGCTGTTCCCAGCGCGCGATCGCCGCCTGCCAGCGCTCGAGGAACGATTTACCGCGGGAACGATAGCTGTCGGCATTCGCGGGGTCGAGCTGCGCCATGCGCTCCATGAGTACCGGTGCGATCTTGGCGATATTGCGCGGATCGGTATGGACGTGCGGGTTGCCGCCGGGATGGAGGTCTCCGAGCGCGCGGTCTATGACTTTCGGGATTTCCAGCTTGACGACGTACTGCGAGGCTTCGAAGTAACCCGGGCTGCCAAGCTGGATTCTGGGGTTCCCGCTCTGAGTGAGCAAGAGCGGAATCCAACCGATCTCCAGCTCCGAGCCCGAACAGACGAGCAGATCGGCGGAGCGGATGCGCGCGATCAGGCTGGGGCGCGCTTCGATCCGGTGCGGATCCTGCAACGCGGTCGTGGCCGAATAAATCGACACCTTGTCTCCCCCCAGCTCCTGGGCCAGAGCGCCCCATTCGGGCTCGCAGGCAAAGACGTTGAGGGCCGCCGATGCCGGAAGCGCAATGACCACCGAGCTCAATGCGACAACAAATCTCACAGTTGTTTTCATGTTCGTTACCTCAGAATTTGTGGGCGCCGTGCGCGCCCAGGCTCACGATGTACTGGAGGAATATCTGATGGTCGGTCACGTCGCTGCGCGACTTGTCGCTCGCAGCCTGCAAGCGGATGCGACTGAACTCGCTCGGGCTCCAATCGACCATCACCGTCTGCTTGGTTGGGTTGTAAGCGGCGAGGATCGGGAAATCCGCTGCGTTGAGCGGAGCCGAAAGGTTGGTGGCGCCTGAATTCAGCCTGTCATATCGATAGCCGACTCGCCACATCGGGACGAACTGATACACGCTTTGGAGATACCAGCCCGACTGCACGGATGCGAACCCACCCGTCTGCGCCGCGGTACCGGAGGTGAGATCACCATCTTCTTTGCGCCGGAAGTACTCGCCCTGCAACTTGAAGTTGGTGTAAGTCGGGTTGTAGTTCGGCGCCCATTTCAGGATTCCGTCCAATACCCAAAGACGGCTTTGGCCGGTGAAGCTGCTGTTAGTTGTCCCGGTTGGATCTTCAAAGGTGCGATCCTGGGGCGAGGTGCTCAGGTACGAGACTCCGGTCTGCCACGCGGTGCCTGTCCCGAAGTCGCCGCCGATGTGCGTGAAAACGTTGCCCGAGCTGACTCCGTTCTTGTTGCGCCCGCCGGCAGGACCCGCAGGAAACTGTCGTCCGCGACCGGCCTCGACGCCGACGTCCCAATACAAAGAAGTCGGAGCGACCCATTTGAGCTGCATGCCGTCCTCGTTCAACTGGTTGCCGAGGAACACCTTGTTCGCGAGCGGCGCGTCGGTGAAATCCCAGGCATGCGCGTGAATCTGGTTCTGGTAGCCCACTGCCGAGAAGAAACGCCCGGCTTTGACGGTGAATCCATACGACAGGGAAAGGGTCTGGATGTAGCCCTCCTCCACGCCGATCGTGTCTTCGGGCGATATCGATGCGATCAGCGTCCCGCGGAAGTGATGATCGATGTTTGCCGCAATAGCAAGCTCCGACTCGCCCAGGCTCAACCCGCGTACCCCAGGTCCCACATCGCCGAGCGTGGGCACAAATCCGTCGATCCTGAATGCGTTCGGATCCTGGGAAAGATTCGAATAGATGCCGTTCAGAATCACCGAAACGGCGGGGTTCATCGCGCTTTCACTGGCGGGACGGCTCGAAGCTTGTATCGCCGCCTGTTCAGCCTCCGTCACGCGTCTGTCGAGCTGCCTGAGCTGATCGCGCAAAGCCCTCAGCTCGTCCTGCGTCTGCGCAGTCGCGGCGTGGGGCAGGCCGAACGCCGCCGCGACGGCGAGCGCCATGGTTGCCTCTCTGTACATGT
>WNGQ01034594.1_pt1 | contig 10321 bp, 10 predicted proteins | sample 5407661 | NCBI WGS metagenome assembly WNGQ01 (sample SAMN13153382, study PRJNA577476) | soil metagenome | isolation source: 60 cm soil or saprolite under Garry oak tree replicate 2 | place: USA:California | collected 2016-06-15 | reverse complement strand
CGGTGCTCGACGACATCGCCTGGCCCAAGAAAGCGAAGCCGGAGCTGAGCCAGGGGGTCGCCTTCTTCAACATGTTCCGCGACATGACGGCGTCGGGATTCTGGTCCAGCAAGATCGGCGTGACCGATCTCGACTATCGTGGCAACACGTTCGTGCGAGAGTGGGCCGGCTGCCCGCCGGAAGCGCTGCAGAAACTTGGCGTCCAATACGAGGACTGATGGCAAAACGACTTGGCATCGGGATCGTGGGGAGCGGCTTCAACGCCAAATTCCACCTGCTGGGATTCGTGGGCGTCCGGGACGCCGACGTCCTCGGCGTCTGGAGCCCCAACCAGAAGAACGCCGCTACCACGGCTACGATCGCGAAGAAGCTCGGCGTCGGCGACGCCAAGCCGTATCCCTCTATCGCGGCGATGGTCGAGGACCCGGCCATCGACGCGATCTGGCTCTGCGGCCCCAATCACGCCCGTATCGAAAACGTGGAAGAGATGGTCAGCGCGATCGAGCGCGGGAAAGGCAAGCTGCTCGGGGTCGCGTGCGAAAAGCCGCTGGCACGCAACGTCGCGGAAGCTAAACGCGTCGTGGAGCTCGTCAAGAAAGTCGGCCTGCCGACCGGATACCTCGAGAACCAGGTCTTCGCACCGCAGGTCGAGGTGGGACGCACCTTGCTCTGGGCGCGCGGCGCCAAGCTGACCGGCCGGCCCTATCTCGCGCGCGCGGCGGAAGAGCACAGTGGCCCGCATGCCCCCTGGTTCTGGCAGGGCGCGCAACAAGGGGGCGGCGTGCTGAACGACATGATGTGTCACTCGTCGCTGCTGGTCCAACACCTGCTCACCGACCCGACGAAACCGCGGACCTCCGTCCAGCCGGCGAAAATCACGGCCCACATCGCGAGTCTCAAGTGGTCCCGCCCCCACTACAGCAAGAAGCTCAGCGAGGCGATGGGGCAGGACGTGGATTACGCGAAGACGCCGTCCGAGGATTTTGCGAGCGTGGTGATCGATTTCGCCACCGACGACGGCCATCGCGTGCTGGGTGAAGCGACGACGTCCTGGAGCTTCGTCGGCGCCGGCCTGCGGCTCTCAGCCGAATTGCTGGGCCCCGAATACTCCTTGACGTGGAACTCGCTCGACTCGGGACTCAAGCTGTTCTTCAGCCGCGAGGCGAGGTGCAAGGCAAGGCGGGCGAAGACCTGGTCGAGAAGCAGAACGCCGAAGTCGGGCAGATGCCTGTCGTGGCGAACGAAGCGGCGGCATATGGATACGAGGCCGAGGACCGTCACTTCGTCCAGGCTTTTCTCAACAAGCAACAGCCCGAACTCACGTTCGACGACGGCTTGCAAGTCGTGAAAGTCCTGATGACCGCCTACATGAGCGCCGAGCAGGGCCGCACGATCGACTTCCCCGGCCCGGGGGTCGATGCGTTCGTGCCCGCAGTGGCGCAGGGGACATGGAAGCCATGATCGTCACGCTAGCTTTGATCCTTATGGTCCAGGCACCGCAGCAGTGGCCGCAGCACTCGATGGATCGCCCTCGGCCTCCCGTCGTCGATCCTGGCCCTGAGCGCCCTCCCACCCCGGCGCCGAAGGACGCGATCGTCCTGTTCGACGGGACGAACCTGTCGCAGTGGCGCGCGCAGGACAGCACGGCCGCGAAATGGACGGTGAAGGATGGTTACGTCGAGGTGAAGGCCGGAACCGGCATGCTGGTCTCCGCTCGCGGCTTCGGCGACGTGCAGTTGCACATCGAGTGGGCCACGCCTGCCGTCGCGCAGGGCGAAGGCCAGGAGCGCGGCAACAGCGGCGTCTTCCTGATGGGGATCTACGAGCTGCAAGTGCTCGATTCCTACCAGAACGACACATACCCCGACGGCCAGGCGGGAGCAGTGTACGGCGAGAACCCACCGTTGGTCAACGCGACGCGCCCACCCGGACAATGGCAGGCGTACGACATCGTGTTTCGTCGCCCGCATTTCAAGGCGGACGGCTCGCTCGAGCGCCCGGCGCGCATGACGGTGTTTCTCAACGGGATTCTGATTCAGGACAACTTCGAGCTGGTGGGACCCACGGCGAACAACGCTCGACCGCCGTACAGGGCGCATCCGGACAAGCTGCCGCTGAAGCTACAGGATCACGGCAATCCGGTACGCTATCGGAATATCTGGATCAGAGAGCTCGAGTAACGGCACCCTTCTAGATCGACGTTCCGGCAGACGGTTGCGCCGAGCTCTCCTGGGTCTGCGGCCGGAAGAATATCGCGAATAGCACCATGACCACACCGGCAAACGCGGCTGGCAGCGGCCAGAACTTTGCCCACTGAGCCAGGGTCAGATCCGTCGCCGCACCCTTGAATCCGTTGTAGACCCAGCCTCCGATGAAACCGCCGATCAGCATTCCTACACCGTAAGTGACCAGCACCAGAAATCCCTGAGCCTGGCCGCGCACGGCGGGCGACGACTTCTTGTCGACGTAAATCTGCCCGGTCACGAAGAAGAAGTCGTAGCAGACGCCGTGGAGCAGGATCCCGGTCACGATGAGCCAGAACACCGCATCGGGAGCAGCGATCGCAAAGAGCGCATACCGCAGGACCCACGCTCCCATCCCGACCAACAACATCTTTTTCACGCCAAGCCTGGCAAACATCAGCGGCATGAGGAGCATGAAGCCAGTCTCGGACATCTGACCCAGCGTCATGACGGACGAGGGATTCGGGAACAGGCTGGTCACGAAGTTGTGCGTGCCCCGGTCGTAGACACCGACCCTCGCGAAAACGGGGGCGTACGTATAGTAGGCCGCGAGCGGGATGCAAATCAGCATCGAGCACACGATGAAGACATAGAATGGCGTGCTGCCGAGCTCACGGAGCGCCTCGACACCAACGATACTCCGAACCGAGACGGGCCGGCCCGCTGCTGGCGGCGGTGTGTGCGGCAAGGCGAAGCTGTACAAACCCAGCAGCAGGCTGGCGATGCCGGTCGTGTACAGAGGGAGCGGCGTGTTGTCGGGTAGTTGACCGGCCGTGAAACGACTCAGCACAAACCCGATGAACAGCCCCGCGATGATCCAACCGACCGTGCCGAAGACACGAATGAACGGAAACTGATTCTCCTGATCGCTGATGTTGTGGAACGCGAGGGAATTGGCGAGTCCCAGGGTCGGCATGTAGCACAGGTTGTAGAGCAAGATCAGGAAAATGAACAGCCTGGGCGCCCCCGTGGCCCCGGGCACTAGCAGCATGAGAACTCCGCCCAAGAGATGAAGGACGCCGAGCACTTTTTCGGTGGAGAAGTAGCGATCCGCGACCAGGCCAAGAAAGAACGGCGCGACAATGGCGGCGATCGGGTTCATTACGTACGGCAAGTTGATTAAGGACGACATGCCGTGCGCCGACATGTAGTTCCCGATCGTGGTGTACCATGCCCCCCAGATGAAAAACTGGAGGAACATCATCGTGGACAGCTTGGTGCGGATCACCGCGTCAGGATGCCGCGACCGCGAGTTCCTTCGTCAGCCGAATGATGATATGGGCCCCCGCTGGCAAGACGATGTCAGAGTCCTTCGTCTCGTGTGCCGAGGATCGCGCCCGCAGCCGCGCCCGCTCCCACCTTGGCCGCATCACCAGATGTCACGCCGCGGCCCTTGTGGATCGTCTCGAGCGAGTCCACGGACGCCTCGAAGGGATACGACTTGCCGCGTACAGTGATGCTCGAAACACTCAGCGTCAAGGTCCCGGGCGTGCTGGGATTGGGCGCCGGTTTCACGTCCGCGACTTTGCCGTTGACGGCCGAGCCCGCCGGAATCACGACGCGGCCGGCCGCGTTGCGGACATCGTCGACGACGCGCGCGGTGAATGCATCACCGACTTTCGCGGTGCGCGAGGAAATCGTATCGGTGGCGGCGATGTCCACCTTCGTGCCCACACCCAGGCGCGCCATCGGGGGCGGAGCGGGCGGCCGCACGGGCGGCGGAGCCGGGGGATTGGTGCGGTTCGTCGGATTACGCGTCGCCGGCGGCGGTGTCGTCCGCTGGTCTGCGACGTCGCGCATCTGCGCCGTCGATTCGGCGGGTGCCAGCGTGAGGTTGCGGGCGGTCGAATCGCTGGCCTGGCTTTGCTCCTGTCCCTTCTGACAGGCAGTCAAGCCCACTGCGATCGCGGTCGCGAAAATCGCAAGACGAGTCATAAGGTCCTCTCGGTAACAGCGGTGGTAGACTACAACCGATCTCGCAGAAACTGCGGCGTCAGCCCCTGTAAGTACCCGGCAAGCAGCGTAAAGCTATCGGTGACCAGCAAGAGGCCCAGCACGATCAGCATCCCGCCGGCGATGCGGTCCACCCATACAATGTAGGGGCGGAACCGTTGAAACCAGACCAGGAATCGATCGAGCGCCAGCGCGGTCAACAAGAAGGGGATCGCGAGCCCGAGCGCGTAGACCGCCAGCAACCCGATCCCCTGACCCAAGCCCGCACGGGTGGCCGCGAGCGTAAGAATGCCGCCGAGAATCGGCCCGATGCAGGGCGTCCACGCGGCACCGAACGTGAATCCGACGACGCCGGAGCCGAAAAACCCTAGCGGTTTGCGGGCCAGCTGGACTCGCCATTCGCGCATCAGGAACGCGGGCCGCAGGAGCCCGAGCAAGTAGATCCCGAACAAAATCAGCAGCACACCACCGATCCGTCCCAGCCACACCTGATAGTCGCGCAGCAGCTGCCCCACCGCCGACGCCGCCGCGCCGAGCAGCACGAAGACGAGCGAAAATCCGGCGACGAACCACAACCCATGGAGCAGCGCCGTGCCGCGCCGCCGCTCCGCTTCCTCGACCGACATCCCCGTGAGAAACCCGACGTAGCTCGGAACGAGCGGCAGTACGCACGGCGACAGAAAGCTCAGCAGACCGGCCGCAAACGCAACGAGCGCACTCACATCAGCCGCAGAACGCGACCGCGGAGACGACCGTCGTCCAGCGCCCGTCGGCTCCACATTCGGCGGTGGAGGTGACGTTCATGGTGCGCACGATTTCGCCCGAGAGCAGCCACTGCTCGCGGCGCTCGTCCCATGCCTGATCGGCTTCGAACGGCACGCCGAGCACGGTGGCCAGCATCGAGGCGGCTAGGTCTTCGGCATACTCGCCGGAGACAGTTTCGCTTTGGCCGTAGCTGTGATGCTCGGAGATGTAGCCATGGTGGGAAGGATCGGCGGGCATCGCGACGCCAATCGACGCGGCAACGAGCCGGCTCGGCTCGTTGGTCGATGACTCCGCGATGACCGCGAAGACGATCTGACCAGGTTTCAGCATGCTCATGCCCTCTTCGCGGTCGACCAGCTCGCAGTGAGGGGGAAAAATCGAGCTCACCCGGAAACTGGTGAGCTTTTCCCTGTGCCGGCCGACGCCCTTCGTGAGAAAGGCTTTGGTCGGGATGAACATTCTGGCGTCAATCAACCTCGAACTACCTCCCTTCGTACCAGACCGCGGGACCCAGCTCGACGGGCGGCTCCGTATCGCCGCCCCGGTCGACCGTCGCCTGCATGACCTGCGCCAACACCGCAGCGGGACTCAGCCCAACCTCCACGACTTCGATCTTCGTCTGCCCGCGGTCCTTGCCGCGCACGATGAGCATGTATTTCGCCGTGTAGACGCGCAACCGTACGTCCGGAGCCACACTCTTGCGCGTCACGACCGCTGTGCCCCACTCGCGCCCCTGCCGCTTGATCGGACGAAAGATGTAAATCGTCTCGATCTCGGCGGGCGGCACCTGTGCCTCGACCGCAGCCGCGAGCTTCGCCCAGCCGGGACCCCGCCCCGGCGGCGATGAGGGGGGCGGGGGAGGCGCTAGCGGGAAGACTGGGCCGGCGTCCGGACCGGGGTCGCTTGCTGCCATCGCTCCACATAGAAGCGCATGAAATCCTGCGCGTTGGTGACGACGCCGTAGGCCTGGTGCGTGCCGCGATCGCGCAGCTTCGTGACCACGAACTCGGTCTGATCCACACAGATCGTCGTCAGGGGCCGAATGTCTTCGATCGCGCCGGAGTCCACAAATGCGGGCAGCATGTTCCCCACCGCGATCGCGTGGAGCGCGGTCGCCACAAAGATCGCGAACGTCGCGGTCGCGGTATGGGCCCGCATGGCGTCCTGGGCCGCAAGCGTGTCGGGGAGCACGTCCGGCAACGGACCGTCGTCGCGAATCGATCCGGCGAGCACGAACGGGATGCGGTGCGTGACCAGGGCGTGCATGATGCCGCTCTTCACGATGCCCTGGCCCACGGCCTGTGCGATCGAGCCGGCGCGCCGAATCGCGTTGATCGCGCGCATGTGCAGGCCGTGCCCGCCTTCGACGCTTTCACCGGAGCTTGACATCCCGAGCGTCGTGCCGAAAATGGCGGCCTCGAGATCGTGCACGGCGACGGCGTTGCCGCCAAGCAGCGTGTTACAGTAGCCGTTGTCGATGAACCAGATCATGTCCTCCCGCGCGCGCGCATGCACAAGCGCGGGTCCGATGACCCAGAGAATCTTGCCGCCGCGCTGCTTCTCTTCGCCCAAGAGCTGCGCCAGCACGTCGTAATCCACCGGCCGCTCGCGCGACACCTCCGCCGCCATGAAGCGGAATTCGTTGGGGCTGTGTGTGCCGCCCAAGAATCCTTCGACGTGAACGAAGATGCCTTCGGTGCCGTCTTCCGCCGCACCCACAGCGACCTTGTCGCCCTGCCGCACCCGGCGGGGCTCGGTGACGACGAGATCGTCTACACCGGCCTGCACGATCACGCAATCCATGCGCGGCAGGCGTGGCCGCCGCCAACCGCTCGGCAGCTTCACATAGGTTGGGAGGTTCGTAGTCGAAAAAAAACCGTCGGGAAGGACCCCGTCGGCGGGTGCTGACGTGAACCGCGCGTCGGGCGCGCCTGACAGCGGAGGCGCGGCAAAGTTCGGTGGTCGATACTGAAAGCGCGGACGACTCACAGGCCGGTCAAAATACCCGATGTGAATTGGCTTTCACAAGAGTGACTGCGGATCACGATCCACGGTTACCGCGCGATGCGCCTTCGCGCGCCACGCGCGCACCACACGCCCCAGCACGCGCGGCTCGGGGGACTTCACCAGCACGTGCCAGCGCCACTTCCCCTTCAACCGCATGATCGGGCATGGCGCCGGACCCAAGACCGTGAGCATTCCCTCCAGCCGCTCCGTCGCCGCGCGCCGCAGCCAGGTTGCGACCTTCTCGGCCAGCTCCGCCGTCCGCGCGTGATCGTCTGTCGCGATCACGAAACGCACCAGACCGGTCCGCGGCGGATACGGTGGATGCGGTGGCGAACGCAGCGGGAGCTCGGCTGCCGCAAATTGCGCGACCGAGTGCGCCGCCGCGGCCCGGATGGCGTGGTGATCGGGCGCTCGCGTCTGGACGAAGACCCGCCCGCCGCGGGGGCCCCGGCCTGCTCGTCCCGCGACCTGCGCGACAAGCTGAAACGTCCGCTCGCCGGCGCGAAAATCGGGGAAATGCAGGCCGGTGTCGGCGTCCACAACACCGACGACCGTGACGTTGGGAAAGTCGAGTCCTTTGGCGATCATCTGTGTGCCGAGCAGGATGTTCACGTCGCCGCTGCCCACACGCTCGAGGATGTGATGGTGCGCCCACTTGCTCGAGGTCGTGTCGAGGTCCATGCGCGCGATGCGCGCGCGGGGGTACCGCAGTCCGACGAAGTGCTCGAGCTGCTGCGTGCCGAGGCCACGCAGGCGCTGCGTGGTGTGCCCACAGACGGCGCAGGTCTCCGGTATTCGCGCTTCGTGACCACAGTAATGACACCGCATCGCGGGTGGCGTCTGATGCACCGTGAGCGCAATCGCGCACTGGGGGCATCCCGGCACGTTGCCGCACGCCGGACACTGCACGAAGGTCGCGAAGCCGCGGCGATTGAGCAGCAGAAATACCTGCTCGCCGCGCTCGAGCGCACCGGAGATCGCCTGGTCCAATGTTTCGCTCCACGGGATCGCTCCCGCTTCCGCGGAGGGAACGCGGGGCGCGCTGCGCAGATCGACAATCTCTACGGGCGGCAACGGCCGTGCGCCCACACGATCGGGTAGCGCAAATGTCACGACGTGTCCTTGCGCAGCCTGATCGAGCGTCTCGAGCGACGGGGTCGCGCTGCCCAGGATGAGCCGGGCACGCTCCAGCTCCGCGCGCCTGGTCGCAGCATCACGCGCGTGATACCGCGGCGTCGAGCCTTGCTTGTAGCTCGGCTCGTGCTCTTCGTCGACCACGATGGCGCCCAGCCGTTGCACGGGCGCGAAGATAGCCGAGCGTGGCCCGACCGCGACGAGCCGCTCGCCGCGGCGCAGCGCGCGCCAGGCATCGGCACGCTCGCCATCAGATAATCCCGAATGCAGCACGGCCACCTGGTCGCCGAAGACGCCGCGCAGGCGGGCCACGGTCTGCGGCGTCAGCGCGATTTCAGGGACGAGGAGGATGGCGCCGTGTCCCGCGGCGACCAGGCTGCGCAGCACCTCCAGGTAGACCAGTGTCTTCCCCGATCCCGTGACGCCATGCAGCAAGACCGGCTTGTCGAACGGCGTGTCCAGAATTCCCCGCACGGCGGACCGCTGGGCTTCGGTAAGGGATTGTGGCGGAGGCGACGAGAGATCGGCAAACGGGTCGCGCATTTCCGGCACGCGCTCGATGCGGGCGAGCCCCTGCGCCACCAGACCGTCCAGGACGCTCGATGAAATCTTGAGCTGTCGCACGAGATGTGAGACGGGCGCTGAGCCGCCCAGCGCTTCCACGGTCTCATAGACGGTGCGCCGTTTGGGCGCCCGCTTGAAGCGTCGCTCCCGCTCGAGCAGGGAATCCATGCCGTTGCCGGTGAGCACGAACAGCCGTTCGGCGGCCGGTGCCGGCCCCGCCGGCCGCGCCACGCTCCACAATGGGCCAGGGAGCAGCGCCCGCAGCGACAGCCCCAGCGGCGCGCCGTAATAATCGGAGAGCCAGCGGCCCAACTCGAGCAGCGCGGGGGACAGTGCCGGTTCGTCGTCCGGCGCAGCCGTAATCGGCTTGATGTCGAGGCTCCCGGCCGCCCCGGCGACGGCCTCCATCACGATACCGATGACCTTGCGGCGCCGGAGCGGCACAACGACACGCGCGCCCCGGACCACGCGATCCGCGAGCTCCGCGGGGACTTTATAGATGTAAGGCCGGCTTACCGGAACAGGCAGGACGACCGCGACGTAGCGCGGCGCGTTCATCTCTTTTTGACGCCGAGCCCGGGCTCCGTGGGGAGGCGGATCTGTCCCTGGTCGATGGTCGCGCCGGTGAACGGATCGTCCACGGTGAGGGCGGCACCGTCCAGGTCAGCGGCATCGACGAGCGGTGTGAAATGCGCCGCCGCGGTAATGCCGAGCGACGTCTCGATCATGCACCCGACCATCACGAGCATGCCGTGCGCGCGCGCCGTGGCAATCATGCGCAACGCTTCCCGCAGCGAGCCGCACTTGGCGAGCTTGATGTTGATTCCGTCCACGCGGCCCGCGAGGCGCGGAATGTCGGCGGCGACCAGACAGCTTTCGTCGACCACGATGGGGATGCCGTACTTCGCCGCGGCGCGCCGGACCTCGCTGAGTCCCTCCAGGTCCTCCGGCACCAGCGGCTGCTCCAGGAATTCGACGCCGAAGTCTTTCAGCGTCGGGAGCATTTGCTTCGCGCGTTTGACGTCCCAGCCGGCGTTCGCATCCACGCGAATGGGCTTGTCGGTCGCGTCGCGAATCGTCTTAAGAATTGTTTCGTCGTGATTGGTGCCGAGTTTGATTTTTAGGATGGGGTAGCCTTGAGCCTCCCGAACTTTCTCACGGATCTTTTCGGTCGTGTCGAGCCCGATCGTGAACGAGGAAGGGGGCGCCTTCTTCGGATCGAGTCCCCACAGCCGCCACAGCGGCTGTCCCAGCGACTTGCCCACGAGATCGTGGAGCGCGGCGGACAGCGCGGCGCGCGCCGCCCAGTTCTTCGGCAGGACCTGCTCCCAACGCGCCTCCGCGGCCTCGAGATCGAACGGATCACTCGGCAGATGCGGCCCGAGCGTCTCGAACGCTTTCAAAACCGTCTCGAGATTCTCCCCGTAGAAAGAGGAAGGGTCTGCTTCGCCCCACCCTTCCCGTCCATTCCCATCCACCAGACGGACCCAGGCGCGCTTATAGCCGTTCGTCGAGCCACGCGCAATGGCGAACGGGTGGCGGGTCGTGATGGATGCCTGCTCGACGACGAGCCTCAGACCCATCGACGTTTCTTGAGCCACCACATGATGACGGCGGACGTCAGCGCCATCACGACGAGCGCGCCGTAGAACCCG
>WNGQ01028653.1_pt1 | contig 10321 bp, 12 predicted proteins | sample 5407661 | NCBI WGS metagenome assembly WNGQ01 (sample SAMN13153382, study PRJNA577476) | soil metagenome | isolation source: 60 cm soil or saprolite under Garry oak tree replicate 2 | place: USA:California | collected 2016-06-15 | reverse complement strand
CCACTCGGCAAGATCTTGGGGCGCGTGTGGCTCCCAATCTACTCACCCGCGATTTCACCGCTTCACGTCCCGACGCGCGTGTGGACTGGGGATATCACTGCGGTGTGGACCTCTGAAGGGTGGCTCTACCTTGCGGCTGTGCGTGATCTCTTCTCCCGCCGAGTGCTAGGATGGGCGATGGCGGCCACCCAAGATGAGACGCTGGTTTCGATGGCTTGGCGGAGGGCTCTGCTTCATCGGCGTCCAGAAGCTGGATTCCTCTTCCATTCTGACCGAGGATCGCAGGACACTCGTGATGCCTCTCAAGCCTTGCTTGCTGACGCACTGGTCACCGTGAGTATGAGTCGAACAGGCAACTGTTATGATAATGCGGTCACGGAGTCATTTTTCAGCACACTCAAGACGGAATGTGTTGAAGGCTCGTCATTTCAAAGCCGGGCACAAGCCAGACAAGTCATCTTTGAGTGCACCGAGTGTTTCTCTAACCGGATTCGGCGGCACTCCTCGCTTGGTTACAAAAGCCCTGTCATTTATGAACAATTGATGTAGTAACCCGAAGGCTCGGGGCCTCCGTAAAAATGGGTCAATCTCATGTTTTACTGAAGAAACAAAACGGAGAAGAGGAACGTATATGGGAAGCTACCAATCAGAGAGTCGTTATTATCTGCATAGGTATTGTCAACTTGGGAATGTCGCTGAATACTATGCTAGAATAGCTTCATGAAAACAAACACCACTCCCCCTAACTACAAAGGTTTCCGCTTTCCGCCTGAAATTGTAAGCCACGCTGTGTGGTTGTATTTTCGCTTCTCGCTCAGTTTTCGCGATGTGGAAGAGCTTCTGGCCCAACGAGGAGTGGTCGTGAGCTATGAAACCGTTCGACAATGGTGTTTGAAGTTCGGGCAGATGTACGCCAATGAACTGCGTCGTCGTCGCCCGCGTTGTGGAGACAAATGGCATATGGACGAGGTCTTCCTCACGATCAGTAGTGAGAGACATTACCTTTGGCGAGCAGTGGACCAGGAAGGCAACGTACTGGACATCCTTGTGCAGAGCCGACGCGAACCGCGAAAGCCGCCAAACGATTTTTTCGCAAGCTGCGCGTAAGGTTGCAATACGTTCCGCGTGTGATTATCACCGATAAGCTGAAACGTTATGGAGCGGCGAAACGCGAGATCCTACCTGGCGTGGAGCATCGCCAGCACAAGCACCTCAACAATCGAGCGGAGAACTCGCATCAACCCACACGACTGCGTGAAAAGAAGATGCGGCGGTTCACATCAGCTCGCACAGGCCCAACGCTTCCTCTCCGCCTTCGGCCCCATTGCCGGGCATTTCCAGCCGCGACGCCACCGTTTGAGTGCCCGAGAATATCGTACCATTTTACAGGACCGCTTCCAGCAATGGAATGGGGTGACCGGGGTGAAACTGGTCGCATAACCACAGAGACATCCCCTCTTCTCTTCGCCCTTCAACGTCTCTCTTTGTTATAGCTCATCAATATATTTCCTTCCCGCGAACAAGTTGACAATATCCACCTATTGTAGTAGCCCATTGCTTTTAGGCCAAGATGGGTGAGGCAACGTTGTGGCCTCGTTGAACACGCACAAACAGAGGTGCAGTGAAGGGATTCTGGAACGTGTGGAAACAAAGATTTTACGTGAGGCAATGCAGTCTCGGACCCTGGCAGAGAAGCTTTCCCCTACTTTCTCCATACTTACGGACTTACGCACGCAATGGGCAAGCCTCGGCGCTCAAGTTCTCGTCTGTGACGATACTCTCTGATACACGAGAACCGTGAGACAGAACGGGAGGCGAGAACGAGGATGTATGCAACCATCTCTCATCGACCTGTCTCACGGTTCTCGTCTTTCTTCGCGGGAAGCTTGCTCCTGCGCCGCTTCCCGTAGCTGTTGCACGTTGCGCATCGGGGGGACGCCGAAGAGGCTTTTGTACTCGCGATTGAAGTGGGAGGCGTCCTGGTAGCCCACACGATAGGCGGCACTGGCCGCGTCCAGACCTTCGCCCAGCAGCAGACGGCGGGCCTCCAGCAGCCGCAGCCGCTTCTGGAATTGCGAGGGGCTCTGCGCCGTGACCGTTTTGAAGTGGTGTTGCAAACCCGAGACGCTCATGCCCAGTTCTCGCGCCAGCTGCTCGATGCGCAGTGGCTGGTCGAAGCCTTGACGGAGTCGTTCGATCGCTCTGGCGATGTGGGGGGAGTAACCCCCCAGGATCGCCAGGTGACGGAGCCTGGCACCCTGCTCTCCTCTCAGGAGCCGGTAGATAATTTCCCGTGTGAGCAGCGGCAGGAGCACCGGCGCTTCGTCAGGGGCATCCAGGAGCCTGGCGACCCGCACCATGGCATCTAACAGGTGCCCATCCACCGGGCTGACGGATATCGCCCGAACATCAGCCGCGTCTTGAGGCGAGACGTGACCGGCCTCCACGAGGATCTCACCGACGAGGGTCGGAGCAAGATCCAGGCGCAGACTGAGGAAGGGACGCTCCTTCGAGGCTTCCAAAACCTGACCGACGTAGGGCAGATCGACGGTCACGAGCAGATAGTGGAAGGGGTCATACCGGTAGCGGCTCTCGCCCAGCAGGAACTCCTTGCTGCCCTGGGCAACCATGCACACCGATGGCTCGACCAGGCTGTACACCTGCTCCAGAGGGAAGGAGTGGCGGTACAGGTGCAACCCTTGGAGCGGCTGGGCGCTCCCATCTTGGCGCATGATCCGCCCAATCCGCTCCACCAGTTCCTCGCGGCTGGCTTGCAGTAGCACCGCCTCGCGCTCTGGCGGCCTTGGGTCGATCACATCCTGAGCCTCCTCTTCTCTTGTTGCGCCATCATCCATCTGGCAGCTTTGCAGAATTCGACAATCATTTTCCGTAATTATTCTATCACCCTCGGCTTCAGGGAGTCTATACTACCCTCAGAAAGAGAACAGGCATCTCTCCTTGGGCCGTGCAAGCTGAACTTTTCTTCAGGAAGAGACAAAGCGGCCTGATAAAGTGATCTGTCCAGCCCTCATCGGCTCCCACGTTACAGAAAACCTGCTCACTTGTTCCCTTCCCAATGGAGGAGCGTGAGGTATAGGAGGTACAAAAAACGATTCAATGTGGAGGAATACAGCACATGGACATCAAAAGAAGTGGTTCACAACCTTCGGGCAAAGGACCAACTGAGTACTTTACTGGCGCGGTACGCATCGATCCCCTGTTCCAAGCCCCTGATCCGGCCCGCGTGGCTGGTGCCAGTGTCACGTTCGAGCCCGGCGCTCGAACCGCCTGGCACACCCACCCGCTGGGCCAGACGCTCATCGTGACGGCTGGCTATGGCTGGGTCCAACGCTGGGGAGGACCCATCGAGGAAATTCGACCAGGGGATGTGATCTGGTTCGAGCCGGGTGAGAAACACTGGCACGGTGCCGCGCCAACCACGGCCATGACGCACACTGCCATTCAGGAACGGCTCGATGGCAAGACCGTCGATTGGATGGAGAAGGTCAGCGACGAACACTACCAGGGCTGATCGTGCAGGAAGATCGTTGCGACCTTTCACGCAAAGACAGGGGTTCAGCTTCATGAACAAGAACCTCATAGGAGGATGTATGACGTACGTAGCATGTTGGTTTATCACTCATGAAAACCCATGGGATGCGCAACGAGATTTAGCTCATCGGTAACAGGGCTGGAGAGCATCCTTCCTGGCTCTCCTGTTTCCATGAGACAGAGGTATTTCTGATCTCTTGCCAGAAGCAAAATAGAGCATTTAATGAGCCTGTGGGGCCGCTTCAGATAGATATGCATCTCGTTGCGCATCCCGTGGGAAAAGGAGATGGAGTCATTATGAAAGCAGCAATTTTTCAAGGCGTAGGCAAAATAGCAGTTGGTGAGCAGCCAGATCCGGTCATTCAAGAACAGACTGACGCTCTCGTGCGCGTCGTACTGGCCTGCGTGTGCGGCTCTGACCTCTGGTATTACCGAGGGACCACACCACATCCAAAGGGGTCAATCGGCCATGAGTTCATTGGTGTGGTTGAGGAAGTTGGCTCAGACGTGAAAACGCTTCAAAAGGGTGATTTTGTGATTGCACCGTTTGCCTTTAGTGATGGCACCTGCCCGAACTGTCAGGCCAGTTTTCAAACCGCCTGCACGCATGGCGGTTTCTTTGGCATGGGGAACGAAGGCGACGGTGGGCAGGCCGAGTTGACGCGTGTACCACAAGCTGACGGCACACTCCTAACCGTTCCAGGTTCCGATTTTTCTGATGAAACCCTGGCTTCACTCCTGACCCTTTCAGATGTTCTGGGTACTGGCTATCATGCGGCCGTATCGGCTGGGGTGAAACAGGGTGACACCGTTGCTGTTGTTGGTGATGGTGCAGTTGGCTTGTCTGCTGTTCTTTCTGCCGAGCTGCTTGGTGCCGGGCGGATTATCGCACTGAGCCGTCATCGGCAACGTCAAGCACTTGCGCGTGAATTCGGTGCAACAGATGTGCTTGCCGAGCGCGGCGACGATGCGGTCAAAGCCATAATGGCTTTGACGGATGGCATCGGGGTTGACGCGGTGCTTGAGTGCGTCGGGACACATGAAGCGAACCAGACGGCCTTTGCCATTGCGCGCCCCGGTGCCATTGTTGGTCGCGTCGGCGTGCCGCACAATGTAGAGATTCCGGCCGAGGGGACCTTCTATCGCAATGTTGGGATGCGCGGTGGTCCTGCTCCGGTTCGTGCCTACATGGCTTCACTGCTGGATGCGGTACTCGCTGGCAAGATTAACCCTGGCCGCGTCTTTGATTTCACCACCGATCTGGACCATATTGCCGACGCCTATGCCGCGATGGATGAGCGCCGTGCGATCAAATCACTGGTCATGCGATCAAATCACTGGTCAAAGTAGGGACTCTCTAACCGGGGCAGTCATAGCTCATACCTGTATCAAGAGAAGACGAGGGAGGCTCTGCAATGACGAGCTGGACAAGAAATGACCTCGAAAGAATTGGAGCTGCGGTTCATCTCCAGCTTGCGACTTTCAAGAAGGATGGCACGCTTCGCAAACCCATCACGATCTGGGTCGTTCGCATAGGTGATGATTTGTACGTGCGATCCTACCGTGGCCGTGGAGGCACCTGGTTCCGTCATGCCCAACAGCGGCACGAGGGACGTATTGGAGCTGGCTCGGTGACGAAGGACGTGACGTTTGTGGACGTAAGCGATGATGAGGCGCTGGGTAACAAGATCAATGCTGCCTATCAATCGAAGTACCAGAAATACAGCGCAACGTATGTTGATCCTATGATCGCCCCGCAAGCGCGTGCGACCACACTAAAGCTGGTGCCATCTGCGTAAAGCATCAGGAGCAAATATCTCCTGTATCATTGATGTTCATACGATGTTTTGGCTAAACAGTTCGGTTCACGTGAATGCGTTGAATACGCAACTGAAAAGGAGGAACACATGCCCCATGTTATCGTGAAGCTCTGGCCCGGAAAATCCGAAGAGCAGAAGACGCGACTCGCCGAAGAAATCACCCAAGACGTCATGCGTGTCTTGCATTACGGAGAAGAGTCCGTGTCGGTGGCCATCGAAGAAATCAAACCCCAGGATTGGGCAGAGGAGGTCTACAAGCCCGACATCGTCAACAACTCGGAGAAGCTCTACAAGAAACCCGGATACACGATGTGAAGGAGGAATTCGTTGATGAACTTGTCTTTTGAGAACAAAGTCGCACTCGTGACTGGTGCGGGCTCTGGTATGGGTCTGGCAACGGCCAAAGCCTTCGCGGAAGCGGGAGCCGCGGTGGTGCTAGCAGACATCGACGAGCATGCGGTTCGCTCTGCAGCAGAAGAACTGGTCTCCGCTGGCCAGAAAGCGATTGCCGCCCGCTGCAATGTCGCTGAGGAGGCCGAAGTGGCGGCAATGATCGAGCAGACGGTCTCCACCTTTGGTCGCCTGGATGCGGCGTACAACAACGCTGGCGTGCAGTCTCCTGCCGTTGAAACCGCTGATGCCAGCGGCGAAGAATTCGATCGCGTGAACGCGATCAATCTCCGCGGCATCTGGAACTGCATGAAGTACGAGCTGCGCCAGATGCGCAAGCAGGGAAGCGGTGCCATCGTCAACTGCTCTTCCATTGGTGGCCTGATCGGCCTCCCCGGCCGAGCAATCTACCATGCATCCAAACATGGAGTGATCGGGCTGACCAGGAGTGCTGCGCTCGAATATGCCTCCAGAGGCATTCGCATCAATGCCGTGTGCCCGGGAACTATCGAGACGCCAATGGTTGCGGACATGCTGGCCAAGGAATCGATCACCCTGGAAGACATGGTGAGAGGCCAGCCGATCGGGCGGCTTGGCCGGCCCGAGGAGGTCGCCGCTGCTGTTCTTTGGCTGTGCAGCCCTCTTGCAAGCCTCGTGATCGGTCACGCGCTCGCTGTCGATGGCGGATACACCGCACAATGAGGAAGAAAGCTCAAAGGAGAGAAACCATGCGAGGAGCTCTTCTCTCCGGTCAGCGGGACGTGCGTTTCGAGGAGCGCGCCGTGCCGCCACGGCCATGACGCACATCGCCATTCAGGAAAATCTCGATGGCAAGATCGGCGACTGGATGGAAAAGGTCAGCGACGAACAGTACCAGGGCTGATCGTACAGGAAGATCGTTGCGACCTTTCACGCAAAGACAGGAGACAAGACGCATGCAGAAGCGCACACTTGGAAAGAGCAACTTAGAAGTTTCAGCTCTCGGTCTTGGGTGTCTCCGTTTCCAGACAAGCAGGAGATGATCCGACTTCTTCGGTCAGCCGTCGAACGCGGAGTCACCTTCTTCGATACCGCTGAAGTGTACGGCCCGTTCACCAATGAAGAACTGGTGGGCGAAGCCCTCTCCCCCTTCCGCGGGCACGTGGTGATCGCCACCAAATTCGGGCACAAACCTGCTTCGAGCGGCGAAGCGAGGTGGAGTGCGTTGGATAGCCGACCAGAACACATCAAACACGTTGCTGAAGCCTCGCTCAAGCGACTCCAGATCGAGGCCATCGATCTATTCTATCAGCACCGCGTTGATCCGGAGGTGCCCATCGAAGACGTGGCCGGAGCGGTGCAGGACCTGATTCGGGAAGGGAAGGTCAAGCACTTCGGCCTTTCGGAAGCAGGAGCACAGACGATCCGTCGCGCGCACGCCGTCCAGCCCGTGACGGCCCTGCAGAGCGAATACTCGCTGTGGTGGAGAGCCCCGGAAGCGGAAGTGTTCCCGACGCTTGAGGAACTGGGAATCGGCTTCGTTCCCTTTAGTCCTTTGGGAAAGGGCTTCCTCACGGGAAAGATCGATGAACACACGACGTTCGATAGGACCGACTTCCGCAACACCATCCCTCGCTTTACGCCGGAGGCTCGCAAAGCGAATCAGGCTTTGGTTGATCTGCTTGGCGAGATCGGGAAACGGAAGCAGGCAACACCCGCCCAAATCGCGCTTGTCTGGCTGCTGGCCCAGAAGCCGTGGATTGTTCCCATCCCCGGCACCCGCAAGCTCTCTCGCTTGGAGGAGAACATTGGAGCGACTGCCGTCAATCTCTCACCCGACGATCTGCGTGAGATTGAGAGCGCCGCCTTACAGATCACCGTGCAAGGGGCGCGGTACCCCGAACAGATGGAGCGAATGACCGATCGCTGAACACAGAAAAAGGAGAACATACTATGCCACAAGAACAGCCCACCAGAGAAGAGACGATGCAGAAGAGAAGAGACTTCGCACCGAAGTTAATGGAACTGAACGAGAAGGTGCTCTTCGGCGACATTTGGGAGCGTCCGGGTCTCTCCAAGCGCGACCGGAGCTTGATTACGGTCGCCACCCTCGTCGCGCTGTATCGGATCAACGAATTACCCTTTCACATTGCCCGCGCCCGCGAGAATGGGGTAAGCCTCGACGAACTTGTCGAGCTGTTCACGCATCTGGCTTTCTACGCCGGATGGCCGAGCGCGATGACGGCAGTCAATATAGCTATGGAGGTCTTAGCCGAAATGGAATAGGTTTTCCATTTCTAAGAGAAACAAATGATCACGACACCCTTTCAACAGACAACTCAACAGACAAGAACACAGACGATGATGCCACTGCTGGCGCTCTGTCTTGGTTACTTCATGACGATTCTCGATGTCACCATCGTGAATGTAGCATTAGTCGATATCAAGGAACACCTGAGTGCGAATGTGACCGGATTGCAATGGATTGTGGATGGATATGCCCTCGTCTTCGCCAGTTTTCTGCTGACTGGTGGGGCGCTTGGCGACCGAAGAGGAAGCAGAACCATTTTTTTAGCCGGTCTTGTCCTCTTCACGCTGGCATCCACGCTGTGTAGCCTTGCGCCAACGCTGCTTGTCTTGCAGATTGCCCGAGCCGTCCAGGGACTTGGCGCAGCCTTGCTGGTTCCGACTTCGCTCGCGCTATTACCGACGATCTTTCCGGACGCGAGGAAACGGGCGCAAGCGATTGGCATCTGGGCAGCCGTCGCAAGCATTGGGGCCACTTCTGGTCCTCTGCTTGGAGGTTTTTTGGTCAACGCGTTTGGATGGCGCAGCATCTTCCTGATCAATCTTCCCATCGGCATCCTCTGCTTTCTGCTCACTGCCCGTTGGATTGCACCATCGACGCCGCAGGGAGGACGCAGCCTGGATCTTCCGGGTCAAGTGGCAAGTGTTCTCGCACTGGGCATGTTGACCTTTGCGTTGATTGAAGGCAACAGCCTGGGAATCAGGTCTCCGCTGATTCTTGCGGCATATACAGCAAGTGTACTCTTCTTCCTGTTGTTGCTTGTCAGAGAAAAGATCACCAGCCATCCCATGCTGCCATTGGCACTGTTTCAAGAAAGAACATTCTCCGCCACCAATGTCGTCGCCGTGTGCCAGACCTTTACGTTTATGGGCTTCCTTTTTGTCATGAGTCTGTTCCTGCAACAGGTGAAACACTATCCGCCATCGCTCACGGGATTGGCACTGCTTCCTGCCTTTGGCTCTGCCCTCCTCTCGACATCGCTCTCAGGCGGGCTTATGGCCCGCCTCGGGTCAAAACGCGTGATGGTCGTTGGTCTGCTCGTGAGTGCTTTGGGCTGTTTTGGGTTGGTGATGGTCGATACCTACACCAGCTACATGCTTCTTGCCTGTCTGCTGGCCATCTTAGGAGGCGGGCTGGCCTTGGTCTTACCGGCCATGACCGAGGCGGCGATTGCGCATGCACCGAAAGCACAAGCAGGGATCGCATCGGGTATGCTCAATGTGAGCAGGCAAGTGGGTGGTGTCATAGGGGTCGCGATCCTGGGAACGCTGGTGGGCAATCAGCAGATGTTCCTCCCAGGGATGCATCTCGCCTTTGTGATCGCCGGGGGAGTCCTCCTCCTCGGACTGGCCTCTGCATGGGTCTTCGTCAGAACACGATGAGAACCGTACATGAACTGCAGTGTTTTCGTCGAAGCTCGGAAAAATAGGAGAAAAAATGTCATGACCCCGAGCGAAGAAAAAGTGGAGAGAGCATGATAAGTCAAGAGCAAGGATGCTCGGGTCCATCACGCATCCTCATCCTCCTGTAAGAGTGAGAGTTGCACAGGTGGCTGCTCCCCGTCCTCTCCATCTTCCATTTCCCGTGATTCTGTTTTTTCTCCTAACGCATCCATTAGGGAAGATGAAGCAATCCTTCTTTGTCTTGCTCGTCTGCTCTCTCCCTCACGCAAGGGACGAAACTCCTCTTCAAGGGTCACGTTGGTAAATTGGTAGGACCCAACCAGGTTGATATGCTTCCACGCCAGCGGCGAGAGGTGCTGCCATATCGTGTCATCCACCTGCTCACCTTGTTCCAGCAGTTTTGCCTGGGCACGATCAAAATGGCGGGTATTCCATACGACGATGGCATTGATCACCAAACTGAGAGCTGAGGCTCGGTTCAGTTGTGCTTCATAGCTGCGACCCGTAAAACGTCCCTGATGTCCAAAGGAGAGATCACGGGCTAGCGCGTGCAAACTCTCCCCTTTGTTCAATCCAATCAGCACCCGCCGCCTGAATGGGGGATCATCGACATAGTGAAGAATTATGTGGAAAACTCCCGCCATTCTCTGAAAGCTCTTCAATAGGAAGGCGCTCGTAGTCCACATAATGCAAGTTAAGAGGGATTTTGCAAAATCCCTCTTAACAGCTACATTTCTGCACCCCTCGTTCCACCTGCGAACGAGGGAAGCTTTGTATGGCTCATGTATTGGTTGGCGAGCAGGAGGAATATGGGTCCGTTCTGGGGGCTGTTGCAGACGCAAATACTCAGAGACGCGACTTTCGCCTCA
>WNGQ01026905.1_pt1 | contig 10321 bp, 6 predicted proteins | sample 5407661 | NCBI WGS metagenome assembly WNGQ01 (sample SAMN13153382, study PRJNA577476) | soil metagenome | isolation source: 60 cm soil or saprolite under Garry oak tree replicate 2 | place: USA:California | collected 2016-06-15 | reverse complement strand
AGGTTGCCGAAGTCGTTGCAATGTCGACCGGCATACCTGTCACGCAGATCGACAACGAAGAGGCGCAACGCTTGCTGAAGCTGGAGGATGAGCTGCGCAAACGAGTTCTTGGCCAGGATGAAGCTGTGCATACTCTAGCACGGGCTGTTCGTCGCTCGCGCGCCAATATGCGCGATAGCCGTCGCCCCATTGGCTCTTTTATCTTTGTAGGCCCCACTGGAGTTGGTAAGACGACCTTAGCGCGTGCGCTGGCGGCAGCGCTCTTTGGTGATGAGAATGAGCTGCTCGAACTGGATATGTCAGAATTTATGGAAAGCCACCACATATCCCGGCTCATCGGTGCTCCTCCAGGGTACATCGGTTATGACCAGGCAGGGCGGTTGACTGAAGCAGTCCGCCGCCGTCCCTATAGCGTCATCCTATGCGATGAAGTTGAGAAGGCTCATCCGCAGGTTTTTAATCTCTTCCTGCAAGTATTAGAGGATGGCTGCCTCACCGACTCTCACGGCAATGTCGTCGACTTCCGGCACACCATCATTATCATGACATCAAACATCGGCACTACCCATCATATTCCTGGAAAAATCGCCTTCACACCCGATCGCTCCCGTAATGAGGAACGGCAAGCCAGGAGCAATGAACACCTGCAAGAGCGCATCATGCCCGCCTTAAAGCAATTGTTTGCCCCTGAACTACTCAGTCGTATCGATGAGATCGTCTGCTTTCACACCCTGGAGCGAGAACAATTATGCCAGGTTGCAGACCTGCTCATTGAGCAAACACAACAGCGGCTCGCCACGCAATCAATTACGCTGCAGGTAACAGGAACAGCGCGCAACCTGATCGTAGACCACGGATACGACCCGCAGTATGGCGTGCGCCCTCTACACCGTGCGCTGCAGCGCATGTTAGAGGACCTGCTGGCGGAATCGATTTTACAGGGCGCTTTTACAAAAGGCGACACGATTGTGGTTAATGTTGCAGATGGGAAACTCTGTGCTGAAATTCTCTCAGGCAGTCGCTGAGTTTCATCCTCCCAATTGTTGACGTTTCCAACTCCGCATGCTATCATAAACGCACTGCACACAAAACGCATAGACCGACAATGCAAGCATCAGGTAAGGTCGAACATATGCAGAACCCCCTAACGTGGCGCGCTTTGCTGGGGATGGTGATCGATGATCCACAAGAAAAACAGCGGCTGGCCAATGAGTTAAAGGTCAGCCAGCTCACTTTGTCGCGCTGGGTAACCAACGAGACGAAACCCCGCCTGCACAACCTGCGCCTGTTGCTCAAAGCGCTCCCTGAGTATCGCACCTTGTTGCTTACATTACTTGCAGAAGAATTTGAAGAGTTTTCTACAACAACCGAAGTTAAAGAAGAGACAGAAGAAGAGATTCCATCCGCATTTTATGCGCGTGTCTTTCAGGCCAATGCAGGGCTAACTCCTTCCCTGCGTTCCTGGCTGATCCGTGACATCATCTTGCAGCAGGCTCTCGAACAGTTGGATCCCAAGCGTCAGGGCATGGCCATCATCCTGGCGCAATGCATGCCGCCCACAAAGAAACACATCGTCCGCAGTTTGCGCGAAGTTATGGGGCGCGGCCTACCTCCTTGGAGCAGGGATCTAGAACAGCAAGCCATCCTTCTTGGAGCAGAATCTATGGTCGGCTATGTCGTTACCACAGGACGTTCCATCACAAACCAGAATCTCGATCGAGATCAAGGCATTTTCCCAGCCTACAGAGCGCAATGGGAAGAGAGTTCAACCGCTCATCCCATTCTACGCGGCAATCTTGTCGCCGGGTGCTTGCTTGTTTCTAGCACCCAACCCGACTACTTCTCCCCAGAAAGACTCACGCTTATTCAGAGCTATGCGGACTTGCTCGTCCTGGCGTTCGCGCCTGAAGAATTCTATGAACTAGAGTGTATAAAGTTAAGCGTAATGCCTCAATATGACATCCAAAGGATACATTTAGCCACTTTCCAGGAGCGTGTCTACCGTATTTTACAAGAGGCTGCCAGGAAAAATGAACCGATCAACAATGTTCAAGCAGAACAACTGGCATGGCAACAACTTGAGAGCGAGCTAATATATCTGTCTTCTCAGACAAATCACCAGCAAAGATAAACGAGCCGAAAAGAGATTCATGATGTCAACACCAACAAAACAGCCCCAGAATGAAAGTTCCTACATAATAGATGCCGAGAGCGCCGCCGAAATGGCACGCCTGGTGAGTCAAGATCGGCTTACCACGAAGTCAATGGGCGGTTTGCTCCCTGAACAAACCGATCTTAGCAGCATACACCGTGTGCTGGATGTTGCCTGTGGACCAGGTGGCTGGGTGCTGGACATGGCCTTTGAGCATCCTGAAGTCCAGGTGGTAGGCATTGACATCAGCCAGACCATGATCGAGTATGCTCGTGTGCGCTCGAAGGTCCAGAAACTCGAAAATGCGAGTTTCCAGGTAATGAGTGCCCTGAAGCCTCTTGACTTCCCGGATGCTTCTTTCGACTTAGTCAATGCTCGCACTATCGCCGGGTTTATGCTTCCGGCATCATGGCCAGCATTCTTACAAGAATGTATGCGTATCACGCGCCCTGGCGGCATCATCCGCTTGACTGAAACCGATGACTTTGGAACGAGCAACAGCCCTGCCCTGGAGAAATTTACCAAATTGGCTGTGCATGTAGGCCACTCGGCTGGCCGTACGTTCAATCCCGAGGCACGCGGTGGCGCCGTCACACCTATGCTCGGGCATTTCTTGCGCAAGGTCGGCTGCAAAAACATTAAGAAACGGGCACATATGATCGATTACTCCTCGGGCGAGGAAGCCCATGATGGCGTCTACAAAGACTTGATGGTTGCCTTTCAGTTGCTACAGCCGTTTCTAACTAAATTGGGCTTCATTTCGCAACACGAACTCGAGCAGTTGTACCAGCAGGTATTGACCGAGATGGCCTCGCATGATTTTTGCGCCCTCTGGTATCTGCTCACCGTCTGGGGCCAGAAACCTGCGGCATAGTAATCACCATCCCTCCTCATCTCGCGAGGGAGAAGTACCTATGCAGCAGGGGGTGCAGGGGGACGCAGTCCCCCTGCCGGTCTTCCACCGGGCTATCTGCATTGAAGGCATCCGTATATAGCAGGGGTGCAGGGGGACGCAGTCCCCCTGCCGGGGCGCGGGGTGTCCCCGCATCCTCTCTCTCTTTCATTCATCTGCCGCCGGAGGCGGCACGAGGAGGGCACCTGAATAGTTATGGCAGGAAGCGATAAGGCAATCGTGAAAAAGACTCATTACTGGAGGCCGCTGGCTCTGCTTGGCCTGGCTCTGCTTGGCCTGGCCCTGCGCCTGTATGGCTTAAACTGGGATCAAGGCAATAGCTTTCATCCCGACGAGCGACAGATCATGTTTCACGTAACGGTCCTCTCCTGGCCGCATAGCCTCGCCCAATTTCTCGACCCGGTAAATTCGCCGCTCAATCCACACTTCTTTGCCTACGGCTCTTTTCCACTCTACCTGCTGGCGGGTCTGGGCAATATCCTCACGCGCTTCTTCCCTGCTCTGGGAAGCTTCACCAACCTCACACTGGTTGGACGCGTAGTAAATGCCATCCTCGATAGCGGTACAATCCTCTTGACGGGTTGGTTGGGGTTGCTGCTCGCCGATGATCACACAACTGAACGAAAACAGGCCTGGACACTAGCCTTACTTGCGGCAGCGCTGGTGGCGTTCACTCCTTTTCAACTGCAACTCTCGCACTTTTACGCCGTCGATACTATGCTCCTCTTCTTTGTCACACTCACCGTCCTTGCATGTGTTGCCCTGGTGGATACCGGCGCCCCTATACGTTGGTCCCTGGTGGCGGGCCTCGGCTGCGGCCTTGCTCTCGCCACAAAATTTAGCGCCGCGCCCCTCATCGTCCCGCTCTTCGTCGCGGCCGCGTTGCGTGGGCGCCAGCATGGCCTCTTCCAGGCGCTTGGCGTGTTCTTCTCTTCCTTGACCACTACAGGATTAATATTTCTTATAGCCATGCCATACGCACTGCTCGACTGGACAAACTTCCGCGAGCAGGTAGCCGCGCAGGGTGACCTGGCGCGTGGATTGGTGGACTTACCGTACGTACGGCAGTTTGCAGGCACGATCCCTTATCTTTATGAAGCGCAGAACATAGTGTTGTGGGGGCTGGGGCTCATGCTGGGCCTGGCCGCGTTCGTTGGCTTTTGCTGGCTCCTCTGGCGCCTGTGGAAGCGTCTTGACAGCCCGTGGCTGGTTGTCCTGGCCTGGGTCGTCCCCTATAGCATCATCGTCGGCAGTTTCTATGTCAAATTCATGCGTTACATGCTGCCAATCTACCCCTTCTTGACTCTGATGGCCGCTGCGTTCCTTGTTACGCTGCTGTATCGTGAGAGGGCACGAGACAGGCGTTTTTCTCTGGCCGCGCTTCCCATCGGTGCAACCGTGCTTGTCCTGGCTGGGACCGCATTTCAGGGCCTGGCCCTCTTGAACGTCTACAGCCAGCCCAATACACGTATCCAGGCCTCGCTCTGGATGTATAGCCACTTGAAACCGGGAAGCGTGCTTACCTACGAACAGTGGGATGACCCGCTGCCCGTGCCAGTTGGTAATAACAACCCTTCTGCTTTTGTCCAGGCCACTTACCCGGATGCCAGCGGGCAGGTGCAGACCGGGTTGGATTTATACGGTGACGATACGCTTCAGAAAGCGCAGCAGCTCGCGCACCTGCTGCCAAATATCGATTGCATTACCATGGCAACGGATCGACTGGACAAGTCTATTCCCCGCCTGCCGCAGCCAGTACGTATCTTCGTGCGCGAAAATCCGTATCCATATACGCCCGACCAGCTTTTGCAAAAACTGCTAGCAGGCGTAAAGTTACCTGCAACGAGCTCCACGGGAAATTCGCTTCCCGCTCGTCCCCCCATTCCCGTAGGGGCGAGGGTGGTGGGGAGTGGCGGGGATGGCCTTTATGGTCGCCCGCTCTCGGTTCCCGTAGAGGTGGGCCTTTATGGACGCAGTCTGGGGGACTGTGTGGCCCGCTCGCTCCCCCTGATGGAGGTAGACCCCAGTCGCTTTTCTATATCGCCCAGTTTCCAGCGGAGAGCCTCTACGAGGAACATTCCAGGCAACTGGTACGTGACACTCCACTTGGGCTAAAGCCCAGTGGCTTCTGAACGTTGCCATTCAGAAGACTTTCTCGCCCTTGCGAACGAGCTACGCGAGAAGGAGGCGCGTCCTTCTTCTCGTGGGCCGTGCCATATAGCACATTATCGCAAAATTGTTGTGTCCCGACCGTGTTTTATAGTATTGTATAGAGTATTCAAAAAGTGACTGATATTTTCTAGAGAACATGCATGTTTGAACTACTACAAATGTGGGCATTGGTCGAAGTATTGGGCTTCATCTGCCTGCCGCTCACAGTAACCGTGTTTCATAATCTCCCTGATCGTGGCTGGGCTTTCAGTAAAGCGATTGGCATAGCTTTACTGGCCTTTTGTATCTGGCTGCCCTTGATGTATTTCCACGTACTCCCCTTCAGCCAGGTGTTTATCGCAGGAGTACTCCTCGTCATACTGGCTTTCAGCCTGCCAGGCTTCGCACGCACACGCCAGGCTATCTTGAAGCTCGTGCGCGTCAACTTCATCTACATCGTGGCCAGCGAGATTGTGTTCCTGGGCATGATCTTCCTGCTGGGTTGGATACGCTCATATGTGCCGGACATACACTCCTTCGAGATGTTCATGGATGAAGGCTTTATCGCCGCCATTATGCGCAGCCCGCATTTCCCCCCCAATGATATGTGGCTTTCCGGCTACCCGATCAACTACTACTACTATGCGCACTTTACCATAGCAACGCTGGCAAAACTGCTCGGGCAATCGCCTTCCATCGCCTTCAATACAGGTATCTGCATCTTCTACGGCCTGACCGCCATAAATCTCTTCGGTGTCACCTGCAACATTGTCTCCTGGGCACGGCACCAGCGGGCGAAAGCAAGCTCTGCCGGCGCTAGCGCCGCGCCTGATCGATAAGACCATCAACGAATTTCCCGCCTTCAGCTTCTTACTCTCCTGCTTTCACGCGCACGTCCTGGCCCTGGCCTTCACCATTCTAGCCATAGGCCTGGCCCTGAACCTCTTTCTGGAACGCGACGGCAAGGGTATCTGGGTCTACGGGCGTGGCTGGCGCCTGCCGCTCACCCTGGGAACAACAGCATTGATTCTCGGTGGTCTCTTCACCATGAATGGTTGGGATTTTCCCACCTATCTCGGCCTTACCATCGTGTGTATCGCGCTGCAGCAGTGGTTGGCTCACCAATCGCGCCTCAGTGTAGAACTGGCCCTGAATGTCTTCATCGCGGTAGCCAACGTCTCTGCCCTCTCGTTCCTCCTGTATGTACCATTCTACATCAGCTTCATTTCACCCGCGCAGGGCCTGGGCATCGTAAATCCGGCAGACCGCTCGCCACTGGGTAACGAAGTGCTCATCTATGGCATGTTTGCGTTTGTCTTCCTCTCGTTATTGTTAGCCAGTGCCTTAAAACGCCGCCTCGCGCTGGGCTCCACCAACGAAACACCTGACTCATCCGGCGCATCTCCTCCTATCAACAATTGGCGCAAACGCCTGGGTATCGTGTCTCTCTTGCTCGTTATAGTGGTTGAGCTAATTGCATTCGTTTCGTTACGTAACAGCGCTACCCTGGTAGTAGCGGGCATCATTACCATGCTGGGTATAGCGGCAGTGCTGTACCAGTTGCGTGATCGCCCGCGCGCCTTTACCCTGCTGCTGGGCACGGTAGCCTTTGCGCTCGTGGCAGGCTGCGAAGTCTTCTTTTTGCGAGATGTCTTTGCGGGAAACTTCCCGCGTATGAATACGGTGTTCAAGTTCTACTTCCAGGCGTGGGCACTGCTGTCTATCAGCTCTGGAGCAGGAGTGTACTTTATCCTGGAGAGCTTCCGTCCTGCTGCTATGCTATCCAGGATACAGCGTCGTATACAGCTCGACGATGGCAGCGAACTCGTTGAAGAAGAAATTGAGTCTGGACGTGCGCCCCGTAGGCAGTATCCATTGCCGCGCCTCTTAGGAGCCGTCTGGAGCGTGGCATTGTTGGCATTGCTGTTGGCAGGCGCGGTATATCCACTGGTAGGCACCTATGCGCGCACCGACCACTACGCGCACCGCACCAATAGCCTGGATGGGTTAGCCTACCTGCAAACGTGCCACCCCCTGTATTGCGATTACGATAGCCACGGTGATTATGCAGCCATCCGCTGGCTCAACAGTCATGTCAGCGGTGATCCCGTCATCGTAGAAGCTATTGGCCCAGACTATAGCAGTTATGGTCGTATCTCGACATTCACAGGTTTACCCACTCCTATGGGCTGGGTAGGCCACGAATACCAGTGGCGTGTCAACTGGCTCAATAAAGACTATAATAGTATTGATTTCAGCCGCCGGGCTGGGGATATCGATAACATCTACACCGATCAACATCCCGCTGTGGTTCTGGCCCTGATGGCTCGTTACCACGCGCAATACCTGTACGTTGGTCTTTTAGAGCGAGAAAAATATCCAACGGCAAATTTACAACGCTTCAGCGCGTTCATGCAGGTCGTTTATTCCGCCGATGGCGTTACCATATATATGGTTAAGTGAAGATCTTTAAGGAGAGTTCCTTGTGAAAAGCTATAAAACCAAGCCACTCTTTACAGGTGAGCAAGTAGAGGATCAGGGGGTTACGCCTGGCGAAAGCGATTCTGGTGATCTCACGCCCGCTGGCCAGGTAAGCCAAGCGAACGAGAGCATAGCTACTTCTGACACAGAAAATGAAGTTTTGCCGGTCAGAGATGAGATCGAGGCACAAAATGCTGAACTCGATTCCTACGAAGAGGCAGGAGCTATTGAGCGCCACGAACGTCGCCGCTTCCTGACTCCTCCACCCACGCGCGAGCAACTGCTGTATGGAGCTTCTTTCTGGGGTATAATCCTGCTTGGCGCCATCTTGCGTTTCTGGGGGCTTGGAGATAAACCACTGCATCACGATGAGAGCTTGCACGCCTACTTCTCCTTGCAGCTCATGCACAATCTGGAGCACTGGGCCACCTGCTTTAACCCGCCGCCGGGATACGCCTGCTACCAGTACGATCCACTGCTGCATGGACCGTTTCAATTTCATATCATCGCTCTTGTATACAAAATTTCTCAGTGGTTGGGTGTTTATGACAATGGCGTAAATACCTTTACCTTGCGTATCCCCGCTGCCGTCCTGGGTACGGTGATCGTCGGTCTGCCCTACTTCCTGCGCGACTATCTGGGCAAATACGGCGCGTTGATCGCCTCGTTCCTCCTCGCCGTCTCGCCAAGCATGGTGTACTTCTCGCGCTTCGCACGTGAAGATATCTATTTTGCCTGTTTCACCCTGCTGATGGTCGTTGCTGTTGCGCGTTACGTGCGTGATCGTAAGATGCGTTGGCTCGTCCTCGCTGCGGCAGCCTTTGCGCTTGCCTATGCCACAAAGGAGGCGACGTTTTTAGCGATTGCAATCTTTGGCAGCTTCATGGGCGGCTTGATAGCCTGGGAACTTGGATCGCGCTGGCGGCTGCCCTGGAAATCAAATGCGGACCTGCCAGCCAGCACCTTGCTCCCCCGCACTGCCGCGCCACTTTTCCTGCTGGTCTACTTCGTAATCGCCGGACTGGCGGCTAAATTCCTGTTTGCCTGGATGAAGGCTACCTCGATCTACATCACTAATCACCAGAAGCTCAGTGACATATACGTGCAAGGGCTGAAGGATAAGACGGTGATGATCGTGCCGTACCTGGGTATCATCCTGGGTGTCTTTGTACTCAGTATTCTCATCCGTGAGATGCTTGGTAAACTCCCGCCCCAGGGAAGGCGCGGGCTGGCAGCATACATCGACCCCAAAAAACAGCCCCTGCTCGACACCATCCTGACCATGCCCTGGACGCACTGGTTCTTCGCCGTGCTATGCGCGTGGACCATTTTCCTGGTCTTGTTTACGGTGGTCTTCACCAACATTCGCGGCGGCATCGGTGATGGTATCTGGTCGGGCATCTATTACTGGCTGGAACAGCAGCAGGTAGCGCGCGGCGGTCAGCCGTGGTACTACTACCTCCTGCTCATTCCATTGTATGAGCAGATCGGCGTTGTATTCGGGCTGGTTGGCCTGGTGCGCTGTCTCGTGCGGCCGACTCGCTTCCGCCTCTTCATCGCCTACTGGTTCGTGGGCAATGTCGCTCTCTATTCCTGGGCCGCCGAGAAAATGCCCTGGCTGATGATCCACATGACAATGCCCCTGATGCTGCTGGCCGCCGTTGGTCTGGAGCCTATCTTGGTGACGCTGGTCAACCTGGTCAAGCATCGCATCGCCTCGCGTGCTCTGGTGAAAGAAGCGAGAGATGCGGCTAACGGTCATACCGATCAGCCTGTGCCGGCTCCCTTACCTCGCCCCCGCAAGGTCGGCGCCTTCGCGGGTAGCACGGCCCTCGTCGGAGCCCTGCTGGCGCTATTGTTGCTGCTGCCAACGCTGCACAATATGTATGAAGTATCCTACGTACATCCCGCCGATGGCCCGCATGAGATGATGGTCTATGTCCAGACGACGACCGATGTCAACATTGTCATGCAAAAGATCGATGCGCTCGACCAGGTATACTATGGTGGAAAGCACCTCCTGCCCATCGGTGTGATGAACGACGCCGTCTGGCCTTTCGTCTGGTACCTGCGCGATTACAGCAACGTTTGTCTCTACTACTCCGATTCCAATACATGCCCGTGGTTAGGGAAAACGATACCCGTCATCATTTCAGGTGGAGACAACCTGCTCAACGCTGAAAACGAATACGGCACTGGCAAAGCTAGCAAATACCTGTATCACCAGTACCACATGCGTACCTGGTGGGATGAAGGCTACAAGCCGCCCCCCTGTATTCCAAGCAAGCAGGATGATTGTTCTGGTGAACCGTCGTATGGTGGAGTTGGCCCCTTGCTGTGGCTCAGCTATGGCGATAACCCACCTCCAGGCGCGAAGTTCAACCCTGGCCTCGCCGCCCAGCACGTCTGGCAGTGGTGGTGGGGGCGCCGCCCCATCGGCAGCCCCGACGGCTCATACGACATGGCCCTGTTCGTCCGTACTGACCTGGGCATGCAGCCATGAGTACGCCCAACCTCGGTCGCTTTTCCGATCCATCAATCCTCATCTTAGCCAGTCTGGCCGGGGGCACAAAGCATGGCTATGCCATTATGGAGGACATCGAATCCTTCGCCGGCATGCGTCC
>WNGQ01016369.1_pt1 | contig 10321 bp, 10 predicted proteins | sample 5407661 | NCBI WGS metagenome assembly WNGQ01 (sample SAMN13153382, study PRJNA577476) | soil metagenome | isolation source: 60 cm soil or saprolite under Garry oak tree replicate 2 | place: USA:California | collected 2016-06-15 | reverse complement strand
CGGGGCTGCTGTCAAGCGTGGGTCTCCTTCTAGCGGAACCATTGCATGACTCTGTCCGGACCGTACTGAGAGACGCAACGAGTGCGAGCGTCATAGAGCTTGAGAAGATCTTTCGCGGCATGGAAGGAAGAGCGAGAGGTCTGTTCCGAATAGAAGGAGTGGCAGAGAAGGATGTAAAGTATCAGAGATTCTTGGACATGCGGTATCAAGGACAATCTTACGAATTGTCAATTCCTCTACGGAACCGCATTATCACTAGAAACATGGTTCGATCTGCTGTTCGAGACTTTCACCAGAGACACCAAGAACAATATGGTTACTCTCAACAAGACACGGCCGTTGAGATAGTCAATGTTCGCAGTTACTCTAGAGGAAAAGCTGGAACGATCCCTGGAGAAACCAGTACTTTTGAACGAGAGAAAAGACCTGTGAAGAAGAGAAAAGTCTGGTTCATGGATGGACATGGTATCGAGTGTCGGGTCGTGCAGCGGAACAGCTTGCCTCCTGGAACAAAGGGAAAGGGACCGTGTGTGATCGAGGATTACGATTCAACCTTGGTAATTCCACCTCGAGCGAGGTACATGGTTGACCGGAATGGATCGGTTTCTATTGCGGTGTGAACGGGGATGAACAGAGCTGTTACTCGAATCCGGTAGCGTTAGTTTCAACAGGGCAATATCGGATAGCGCTTCGTAGGTTGCTCTAACAGTGAAGAAAATATGACCAATACATCAAGCGGCTCGAACAGCACGTGGGGAGCATTTACTCCAGTCATGCCAGCGTTCATTCGTTTGGTCGCGGGCGTCATTGTACTGGTGATTATCGAGGCGGTTGTTCTCGGCTTTCCAGGGATCAGCCAGAACATCACAGGCAGCACAATATCCATCGCGAACATCGTAGTGTTCATGATCGGGCTTGTCGTGGCTTTCATCGTCTTCAAGTTCGGTACACAGCTCTCGAAGGCGGTCTCGGACGCGTACAAGAACTACCAGACATGGGTTCCATTACTAGCGTACATCTTCCAGATCATCGCCATCGTCATACTCTACAGTGTGAGCAACGGGATTGCTAGCCAGTACTTTACCAGCGCGCCTTGGGCTTATCCATTGATATTCCTCTTGATCGCCCTGCTTCCAACGCTGCGAGTTGTCGTCAACCTGGTTCACGCGCTCGATGGCACACCGACTGCGAAGCACGCGACGAACAACTAACTGTACGAGCTAGCCACAGGAAAAAAACCGGGGGCCTTAATGAGGCTCCTGGAAAACCAAAGCCCCACTTTTTCGGGACCCGTTCAGAATAGCCGTTTCTACGTTTCTTACGCGAGAAAAAACGATAGGCGTGGAAAAGCCCGGAGAAACCACTCTTGTGTCGCGGGACGCTTGAACCATACCCCCTTTTTTTGACGAGAAGATTTCTTGTCTGGCATTGATACCGGGGTAGAAGGACTGGTCAGGGTGTGATCTGGGCTTGGATCGGATGGCAAAAAGTCGGGAGATCTTAATCGGTTCACGAACGATTTCTCGGGCAGTCTAGAGACCACCTCCCAGATCGGATATCAGGGCTGATAACGGGCGATTTTCAATTTCTGTCTCTTACTCCCGGATCGGTCTTGCGTCACGGGACCAAGTCATAATTCCGAGTCTTTTTTCTCGGGACCTGTTTCTGTCCGGACGGGATTGTGAAGTTGTTTCTTTGAGACGGGCGTGTAATGGGCTAGTTCGCGCTTTTTTTGACTCCGCGGATTCCCCTAGGGATCAGCGTGGAATATAGTGTTCTAGAAATCGCGGGCTTGGATTTGGAATCAGGGCTGGTATTGGGAGATTTGATAGTTTCAGTTTTCTACTCTAATAGGTAGAAATGGTCATGGCAAATCCAGAAACCATTGTCTGCTTCTTCCCCCGCCTGCTCAGCACAAGATAGGCCACCACAACACCAACAACAGCAACAACCCCTATTGCGACAAAGATCCCGACCAAGAAAATTCGAGGCAGAAAGGAACCGAAAAATGGACCCGGCTGAACCTGTTCTAGCGCAACAGTCACCCAGCCTGTATCAAGAGTCTTCTGAGAAGATCCCCTCGCAACATCTAGAAAACTACCATCGGAATTTTGCTGGGTCAAGATGAAGGCAACTGATGCTAGGGCCTGAATATTTCGACCGTACGCTTGAAACGCCAGTGCGGACAGAGCGGCCCCGTAAACATGGCCCTTGTGATCTCCAGTGGTAGTGAAGTTTGCGGAGATCATTTTGGTCAAAAAGTCCAACGCTTTCGAGACATGGCTATTGGCGGAAGTGTACGAAGCATCTTTCAGTGCTAGAATTGTCAAAGCAGTTACGCTGATCGGTTCAGGTCCGAACGCGTTGAGAGGGTCCGACGAGACTGCGGAAGTTAGATTGAAGCTGCCGTCAGTGTTCTGAAGTGAGAAAAGAAGGTTGGCCGCGGCTGTCCGATTTTGAGAGGTTATGTGGTTGGTGTCAACTAGACCCCATAATGCCATGTCAGTATCGACACTACTGGCAACCGGGACATAGGAGGGTCCCGGAGCGTAACCAGTGAATCCACCGCTGGACTGTTGATAGCTCAAAAGGTTGGAAAAATCTGACTGATTATGGATCAGCGGAATGTTGGAACTTGCGCTAAGAGAATGAAGCATTGCCCCCGGAATGTCTGCTTCTCCCCATGCATAGCTTGAGGAATTGTCAAGCTGTGATGCAAGCCACGAGAAGGATTTCGCGGCCTGAGCGGCGTGGGAATCATTCAACCAGAGCGCAAGAGCCGCGCCCGGTGTTGGGATCTGTCCATAACTCTCGAAAGACCCATCTGCGTTCTGACTACTCGATAGCCAATGCAAAGCAGACTTTACCGCGCTAGCCTGAGACGTTGCGGCAGCGTTGACGTTTTGCGTCAGAGAAACCATGAGGGTCAAGAGAATAATGACCCAGATTGTTGCATTGGACAGGTATTTCGGAGCGGGCAAAGTTACCCGCTCTAAGCGGGACCTCAATATAAGCTAAGCGAGAAGACACTGAGAAGCGGATCGTTCCATGGAGAATCTTGACCCGATATCCTTCGAGATTATCAAAAATTCACTAATCTCGATCGCGGAAGAGATGGGAGTCATTCTCCGAAAATCCAGCTTCTCCCCCAACATCAAAGAGAGGCGAGATTACTCCTGCGCCCTCTTCAACGCATCAGGACAGCTAGTAGCCCAAGCAGAGCACATTCCAGTCCATCTCGGCGCGATGCCGTACTCAGTGCAGGCTGTTCTGAAAGAGTTCAAAGATGACCTAGCGGAAGGTGATGCTATCATCCTCAACGATCCATACCGCGGCGGGACACACCTTCCAGACATTACCATGGTCTCACCGATATTCTTCAAGCAAAAGTTGGTTGGGTTTACGGCTAACCGCGCTCACCACTCTGATGTTGGCGGAGTTGCGCCCGGGAGCATGTCCGCTCTATCGAGGGACGTCAACCAAGAAGGAGTTCGCATTCCGCCCGTCAAGCTCTGGGCTGAGGGCAAGCCGAATCGGCAAATCTTGGATGACGCCTGATGAGAGATTGGGAGATCTCAGGGCGCAGCGAGCCGCTAACCTCGTCGGCGCGAAACGTCTGGGAGAGATGTTGAAGAAATCGAGCGTCTCAACGGTCGAGAAAGGAATGGATCAATTGATCGACTACTCTGAAGAGTTGATGCTCAAGAAGATTCGAGAGTTGCCTAGAAAGTCGTCAACAGCAGTTGATTATCTTGATGACGATGGTTTTGGTACGACCGATATCCCGGTCATGGTCAAGGTCACAATTAACCGACAATCCATAGCGTTCGACTTCTCCGGCTCTGCGAAACAGGTTCAGGGACCCTTGAACGCCGTTTACAGTGTCACTCTCTCAGCCGTCTATTACGTAGTAAGATGTGTTACGGATCCTTCGATTCCAGCAAACGCGGGCTGTTTCAAACCCATCGAAGTAAAGGCGCCGTCCGGGACGATCGTCAACGCAAAGCCACCAGCACCGGTGGCCGGTGGGAACGTGGAAACGTCGACACGTATCGTTGACGTGACCCTCAAGGCCTTTTCCAATATTGTTCCGGAGAAAGTCTGTGCTGCTTGTCAAGGAACGATGAACAATGTAACCATAGGAGGGGTCGACCCTCGTACCGAGAAATATTTCACCTACTATGAGACCATCGCCGGCGGGTTCGGCGCAAGGTTCGACAAAGATGGTGTCGACGGGATTCATAGCCACATGACGAACACGCTGAACACGCCTATCGAGGCGCTAGAATCGGCTTACCCTCTTAGGGTCAGCAGATACGAGCTGGTAAGAGGGTCCGGAGGACAAGGAAGGTTTCGTGGAGGACTCGGCATCAAAAGAGACACCGAAGTGTTGGCCGATAGGTCCGCTATCTCGTTAATGGGAGAGAGACAACGTCGCAGACCATGGGGATTGCATGGAGGATTACCCGGATCTCCCGGCGCGTACAGAATATTGCGAGCTAGTATGATTAAGAAACTGCCTTCCAAAACCACGGTTACTGCAAATGCTGGAGATGTATTGAGTCTGACAACGCCTGGGGGAGGAGGTTACGGTCCGCCAGGTAAGAGGCTCGCGCAGCTGGCTAGAACTGATGATGCCGACGGAAAGTCGTGAGTAGCTGTTCAGCTGCACGATCCAACTTTCTTCGCCCCCGCCACCGGTGGGTTCCAGGTTGATTGATCCTGCGAGCGTATTGCTTGATAGTCCCAAGCAAGGACGCGATACGTCGCCAGACCGAGCAAATCCGCTCCGACAGCGGGAACCGTCCACGCGTTATCTTTCTGGCAGACGACCCACAGGGTCCAGACGGCCTGGGCGTTGTTTCGGACGCCATCGATTCCGGTGACGAAGTGTTCGCACGTTGGAGGCCCGTAGAATTGAGCTTGAACGTTGTTTGCAATAACTGTGGTCATGGTATAGAAGTTCCAATTTGACGGGACGTCGGTCCGGTTGAACCATGTGCTGGTTCCATTCCCGTAATTTATCAGAGTATCCACCCTAACCAGCATTGAGCTATTAGTCAAACTGATTGTTGCCGAACATGCGTTCCCAGACGGCGAAGAATATGTTTTCTCAAAATAGTAGTACGCACCAGCCTGGACGACAACAATGATCGTCGCGAGTAAGAGTAGCACCATGTAGAAGGCCTTGTGCCCAGCTCTCGATCCCGAAATGATCGTTAACCCTTCTCTACTGTTCTTGCCAATCCAAAACGCTTAGCGGCAACGATGACGACCGGAGCCACGGCTCCGAAAAAGACACTGTTGCTCACTTCGTGCAACACCGCAAACGGTGCCCCCGTTATGATTCCAACCACAAACGCCTGGTACAGGGAATTAGTCTTGAAGATCCAACTGCCAAAATTGGTGAGAAAGTCATAAGCAAAAGTTGCCTGGAAGCCGACAAGTGCGAACACAAGACCTAGTCTCGAGTACGCAGAGACCGGACTTAGTCGCGACTGGGCCTGACTTTGTCTCAAAAGGTCTCTGCCGACAAAAGTCCTACTAAGAGTAGCTCCAGCGACGGCATAGAAGCACTCTCCCGCAATCAGAAAGGACAGGAGAACAAAATCCGCTTGTCCATACGGATTGACAAAACCATAAACTAGCCAAGTTGATGCTGCAACCCCGATTCCCAATCTAAGGCCAAACAGGAATGCCGCGATGAAGACCAGCGCGTCCATCAACTTGATGTTCGGAAGGGCAATGAGCGCGTAGTTGGTTGCAAGAGCTAGCGCTGCGAATACTGCAACAAGTGTGGCTTTGGTTGATGTCCGGTCGAAGACGTTGGTTGCGATGCGCCTTTGCATTTTGGTTGCAAGCGGGCAAAGTTACCCGCTACCTTATATAGAATTTCCTCCCGACGACGTTTGTTTTGTCACCAAGCACTCAATCTTTGGTGCCCTCTTCCAAGATAATCCCAGACCTTAGAGCAACCCTAGAATCGGCGGTCGAGAGGAACGCCGCCGAAGCCATCCTCTTATCAGGCGGGTTAGACACGAGTATAATCGCCTCACTGGCGGCCAAGTATGGTCCGCTTAGAGGTTACACAGTGGCCCTTGAGGGAGCTCCATCTCCTGACATCGAGTATGCCAATCTAATGGCCAAGCATCTCCATCTGATCCACAAGTTACACGTGTTCGGGATGGAGGAATTGATGGAGAACCTGCCGGAAGTTGTGAAGACGCTTCGTGTGTTCGATCCCATGGAGATTAGAAACAGCGTTGCTGTTTACATCGGAATGAAAGACGCAAAAAAGGACGGGTCCTCAACCTTTCTGACAGGTGACGCATGTGACGAGCTATTCGCGGGCTACAGTTTCCTTTTCAATCAAGACCTACCGGAACTGAAGGGTTCTCTCAGGAGACTGTGGAGCGCGATGAGCTTCTCAGCTATCCCGATGGCTGAGTCCTTGGGGATGGTTGCGAAGATACCTTTCCTCGACCCAGAGGTCAAACAACTAGCAAGCAATCTAGACCCATCACTTCTCGTCGGTCAACGTGATGGTATGAAATTAGGGAAATGGATAGTTCGGAAAGCCTTCGAGGACCTGCTGCCCAGCCAAATTACGTGGCGGATCAAGACACCAATTGAGTACGGTTGCGGAACGACCACCCTACCGCAAATCTTCGACGAGAGAATACCTGATGAAGAGTTTCATGAGAAACAGCGGCGCATCAAGGAAATTGACAATGTGACCATTCGGGACAAGGAACATCTGGCTTATTACGAGATTTTCCACCGGGTCTTCGGCACGAGACCCGCGACAACTGGACGAACATGTCCTGGATGCCAATATGAAGTAAGGGAAGACGCGACTTTCTGCCGAACGTGTGGAGCCTATCCGATCTGAAGATTCCCCGAATCGTTATCGGAGGGACCCACAGCGGCGTTGGGAAGACTTCTGTCGCCATCGGAATAATGGGCGCACTTGCTAGGAAAGGTAGAAGGGTTCAGGGTTTCAAGATCGGCCCCGACTTCCTAGATACCAGTTTTCACACCGCGGTCACAGGAAGACCATCGCGTAACCTCGATTCTTGGATGATTCCGAGAAAGAAAATTCCTTCAATATTCGCGTCGGGTTGCGAGGATGCAGATGTTGCGATAATTGAAGGGGTGATGGGTGTCTTCGACGGTATTGATGGCAAGTCAGAAGTTGCCAGTACCAGCGAGTTAGCGAAGATGCTCAAGGCTCCCGTGATACTGGTCATTGACGCATATGGCCTTGCCGGTAGCGCCGCAGCCCTCGTGCTCGGGTACAAGAGCCTAGACCCGGAATTGAGACTCAGCGGTGTCATTCTGAACAGGGTCGCGGGAGATACTCATGCGGAAATGTGCCGAGATGCGATTAAGCGTCATTCGAAGGTTCCCGTACTGGGAGCGATCCCCGTGAACAGGGACATTGCTCTTCCAGAACGACATCTAGGGCTTGTCCCAGCGACCGAAATGGAGAACAGGAAAATTCTCGACAAAATAATCGACCACGTGGCATCTCACGTCGATCTAGATCGGATTGAAGATTTAGCCCGGTCAGCTGGTCAGCTTCCCGTATCTAGAAAGACGAGAGCGCGACATGAAATTGATCGTGATGAAACCATGATTGCCGTAGCAAAAGATAGAGCCTTCAACTTCTACTATCAAGAAAACTTGGACAGACTGGCCGAGGCCCGAGCACGAATCGAATTCTTTTCTCCCATAGAGGACCAGGCGATTCCGGAGAACGCAAATGGACTCTATCTTGGAGGAGGATATCCAGAAGTCTACGCTTCAGCTCTGGCCGCAAACCACTCTATGCTTAGCTCTGTTGCGAAATATGCCGAGGAGGGGATGCCCATCTACGCTGAATGCGGCGGCCTCATGTACCTGACCAGGTCAATTCAGGACCAGAATGGAGTCGATCATCGGACTGTCGGCCTTCTCGACGCAAAGACCTCTATGGTGAAGAGACTTACATTGAGCTATACACTGGGGAAGGCCACACGACCGAATATTCTGACTAGAAGAGGCAATACCGTGCGAGGACACGAGTTTCACTTTTCTGCCTTGAAAGAGCTCCCGCGGGATGCGGAGTTTGCATACGAGTTGAAAAGAGGAATCGGAGTTGGTGATGGACGCGATGGCTGGACCTGTTACGAGACACTCGCATCTTACATGCATACGAGTTTCGCTTCCGATGAGAGAATGGCCGAAAGGTTTGTCGAGGCCTGCAGTAGGTATTCGAAGAAGTAGGATGAGCTACGATGAGGATTGCTTCTCTTCTCCCAAGCGCAACAGAGATCGCCTTCGCTCTCGGGCTTGGCGACCAGGTTGTCGCCGTGTCCCATGAATGTGATTATCCTCCTGAGGCTTCTAGTCGGCCGGCTTTGACGAAGTCGGCAATCCACCAGAAAATCCATAGGAGCCTTGAGGTTGATCGTGAAGTTGAGCAGCGTGGAGGGGACATTTACGAGATCGATGAGAAGCTTCTGGAGAGGTTGAAGCCGGATCTTATTCTTACCCAAGAACTCTGCCATGTTTGCGCAGTTTCCTATACGAAGGTCAAGGAAGCGGCTCGGGTCTTGGATGCAGATACGAAGATCGTCTCGCTGGAGCCCACGAATCTCGAGGAGATCGTCGACAACATCCTGCTGGTTGGCAGAATGACGGGCAAGCTAGGAGAAGCTGAGAAACTAGCTCCGCAAATGCTGCAGAGAATAAACAGGGTTAAGGAGAAAGCGCAGACGGTACGACATCGGCCGCGCGTCTTCTTCATGGAATGGCTCCAGCCTCTGTGGGCTGGCGGACACTGGATTCCCCAGATGGTCGATTACGCTGGAGGAATTGAAGGGCTTGGCCGTCTCGGCAAGCCCTCCCACAGAATCGGATGGGACGAAGTTGTTGAGTACCAGCCTGAGATAATCGTCCTCTCTCCATGCGGGTTCAATGCAAACCAGGTCATGGAAGAAGCCCACGTGCTGGCATCGTACGAGGGATGGGAGAAGATCCCGGCATTCCAGTCCTCAAGAATCTACGCGGTCAATGCATCCGCGTATTTCAGCAGGTCAGGTCCTAGGGTGGTAGACGGGCTTGAGATCCTAGCCCATATAATACATCCCGAGTTGTTCCCAGAGAACCCGCAACCGGAAGCGGTAAAGATCGTTCCCAAAGAACTAGTTCTAGGCAAGAGAGTTATTGAAACAACGTAAACATAGTACAAACGAGTGAAACCGGATGCCCTTGAAATCTCAGAAAGAGAAAGCGGAAGATTTTCGCGCGCTTCACCATGGGAAGCGAATACTAGTTCTTCCGAACGGATGGGATGTCCCGAGCGCACGGGTGTTTGAGGATGCAGGGTTCCCTGCTGTCGCGACGTCAAGCGCGGGTATGCTGGTCTCCCTGGGCTACCCTGATGGTGAGGTGGTCGGTAGAGACGAGTTTGTCTCGGCGGTTAGACGAATTGCTCAGGTCTTGTCTGTTCCAGTCTCGGCTGACATTGTCGCGGGTTTTGGAAAGACCACAAAGGAGGTGGTCGCGACGGTCAAAGCGATTCTAAAGACAGGAGCTGTCGGCATAAACATCGAAGACTTTGCTCATGCTACGAAGAAGCTCTACCCGGTGGAGAGACAGATCGAGAATGTCAAGGCTATCAGAAAGTTGACTGAGACTTCACGAGTTCCACTCGTGATTAATGCTCGGACGGACGCGCTGAGATTCGCAGAGGGTGACGAGGAGGCGCGGGTCAAAGAGGCGATTCGTCGAGCCACCGCGTATAGAGATGCAGGGGCTGATTGCGTCTACCCAATGGGTCTCATCGATGCGACTTCGATCGCTAGATTCGTGAAAGCACTGGATTTTCCTATCAATGTCATGGTCAGGAAGGGTCTCCCGCCTGTCAGTGAACTGCAGAGGCTTGGCGTCGCGCGTGTGAGCTTCGGTCCCACGGCATCTTATGCCGCGATGGGTCTCTTGAAACGGGCAACTAAGGAAGTGCTTGAGAAAGGAACTTACGAGAATCTCGTTGAGGGTGCGATAACCTTTGATGAGCTGAACGCGCTGGCTGTCCCTCGAAAACCGTAGCCCAATGATTTCTGGAAGCTCAAGTAGATCACTCAAATCGCAGCCGCTTCATGACCTTGACTATTATCCAACGTCTCTTTCTCGATTTGAATCGTGACATGTTCTATTCCGAAGGACCCCTTTAGTTGGGCTTCAATCTTCTCTAAGAGGGTTGAACTTTGACTGATGCTGTCAGTGTCTACGGTGACGTGGCCGCTGAGAGCGTAGAGACCGGACGTAATGGTCC
>WNGQ01008195.1_pt1 | contig 10322 bp, 10 predicted proteins | sample 5407661 | NCBI WGS metagenome assembly WNGQ01 (sample SAMN13153382, study PRJNA577476) | soil metagenome | isolation source: 60 cm soil or saprolite under Garry oak tree replicate 2 | place: USA:California | collected 2016-06-15 | reverse complement strand
CTAGTTGTTGATATGGTCTATCAGATCAGGAGACTGATCGACGACACATGGCCTGTAAACAAGGAAGGTGAACCCCTATGACAAGGATACTGTTAGACAAAGAGCTGCATGACCTGGATGCCCAGCTGATGCGCTTGGGTTCCCTGGTGGATACGGCACTGGCGCAGGCGCTCGAAGCAGTAGAGACCGGTGATCAAGACAAGGCGGGCATAGTGGTAGTTTCTGACGCACCGATCGACGACCTGCATTTAGCGATTGAAGAGCATACCTTCCGGGTCTTGAGCCTGCAACAGCCACTGGCATGCTCACGCAGCTAGAAGGGTAGGCCTGTTCATCTCAGAAGGTGATCCTGCCCGCGCGCAAGGCATTCAAGATGACGATGACATCAATGCCTTCCTGCAGAATGGCGCCCGCCGCCGGGCTGATGAAGCCACATGCAGCGAAGAGCATGGCGATGACGGAGAGACCCATGCCCACCCAGATGCCCTGACGCGCCACGTGCATCACCCAGCGACCCAGGCGCACTGCTCGCACCACGCGCAGGATATCTGTCGAGAGCAATACGGTGTCAGCGGCGCTCGCGGCGGCTGTTAACCCCTGCGAGCCGAGCGCCATCCCTACAGTGGCGGCTGCCAGTGCGGGGGCATCGTTAATCCCATCGCCCACCATTAGCACGCGATGCTTCTGGTGCACGAGTTCCTTGACGGTGCGCACTTTGTCCTCTGGCAGGCAGCGCGCGATCACGCGGTCCACCAGTGCAATCTTGCCAATCTGCCGGGCCACCACTTCGCTATCGCCTGTGAGCAGGATGGTTTCCTTGATGCCCGCCGCACGCACCTCCGCTGAGAGGCGTGAGAGGTCTGCGCGCGGCACATCCTCCAGGACCAACAAGCCTGCAACCTGCTTCTCCACTGCGATGAAGCTACAGATTTGCCCGGCAGCAACGCGCCGCTCGCGCACAGAGAGCAGAGAAGCGGGAACACTGATGCCGAGATGCTGCATGAAGGTGCGGTTGCCCAGCGCAACCTCGACTCGCTCATGCACGCTCCTTCGTTCCGTCTGCCGATCTGAAGCTGCCACTGGCACATTCCCACGTACCCCCTTGCCAAAGATCTCCTCGAAATCGTCCACAGAGCTGAGAGGCAACGCAGCTTCCTGGGCCGCTTCAACCACGGCGCGTGCCAGGATATGCGTAGAAAGCTGCTCAACCGAGGCGGCCAGGCGCAGCAGCCTGTCCTCGTCCTCACCAGTGGAGTTGCGGCATCCTTCGTGACGATCCTCGTCAATCATCCCTCCACACACCTCATCTTGTGCCACGAGCACTATGGCTGTCACTTTGGGCATACCCAGCGTCAGCGTGCCTGTTTTGTCAAAGACGGCGACATCGACCTCTCCCAGTTGTTCGATGGCTGCCCCGCTCTTGATGATGATGCCGTTGCGCGCCGCGAGATCGATGCCGGACATAATCGCAATCGGCGTGGCCAGGATCAGCGGGCAAGGCGTGGCACAGACCATCACCGCCAGCGCGTAGATGCTATCGCCCGAGAGTGCCCACGCCAGCCCGGCCAGGGCCACCGCTGCGATGGTGAACCCGATACTATAGCGGTCGGCCAGGCGGTGGATAGGCGCTTTCTGCGCCTGGGCTTCCTCTACCAGGCGCACGATCTGCGCATATTTGCTCTCCTCGCTGCGCTTGCTGGCGCGCATCTCCAGCGCACCATCCAGGTTCACGGTGCCCGACATAACGAGCATCCCGGGAGTTTTGCGCACTGGAACCGGTTCGCCCGTCAGGTCCGCCTCGCTCACACTGGAAGAGCCGGAGGTTACGACGCCATCGACGGGGATCAACTCACCTGGTTTGACCACGACCTCCATGCCGACCTCAATCTGCTCCGCCGGGATACTGACCAGTTCATCCCCTCGCCAGATGTGCGCGGTACGTGGGGCACGTTCAGCCAACGCCGACAAGGAGGAGCGCGCGCGCCGCAGGGCAAACGCTTCCAGGGCCTCGCCGCCTGAAAGCATCAGTACAATGAACGCGCCAGCAAGGTATTGCCTCAGCAGGAGCGACCCCGTGATAGCAAGGAGAGCGATGACATCGACGCTGAATTCCTTGTGGAGGAACTGCTGTCCTGTTTCCCACAAGAGCGGGATCCCTCCTAACAGCACCACGGCCAGCAGCGTCCAGTTGGCAATATCTCCCCACCCGGCGAGCCAGAGCACAAGGCTCACCACCAGCAGTGCAAACGCTCCCAGAGGAAGGGGATAGCGTTTCACAGTACGCCACACACGTCCAGGCCAGGGTTGCCTGGTTGCAGTAGGAGGATCGTTTGAAGCCTCCTCCTTCACTGTAACGTGAGAAGAATCCGGTGGAGAAGTTTTCATCTGGCCATGTATATCAATCATTGTCTGCCTGTTTCATTGCTTGTGTGATCTTCTTCATCGTCCAAGCATAGCCCAGACACATCACACATCGCTCTCAGTCATGAAGGATTGTGTCACAGACAGAGCACAATGGTGTTCTTACTACTTTAGAGGGCATTTCGTAACTCATAAGCTCTTCCAGGTAGAAGCTCAAACTCTTTTCGGAGAGCGGACCAGATCGAGGCGTCCGGCATGGTGAGCAGCCAAAGTGACCAGAGTGGTGGTGGACGTCAAAGTGATCTGCGAGTGATGGCTGACCAACCGCAGAGCCGTGGACGGTGCGATAAAAGAAGTTGAGAGCTTTTCGTGATGCACAAGGCGCGCGTTGTGAGAGCAATGTGATAGGCAGAAGTTATACTACTAACAACCACAAGGGTGTGCTCCCTTATGCACACTGTCAACAAAAAAGCATCGTGAAAGGAGAACACAAGCCATGATGCAAACAATGATGCCTATCCCGCCGATTCACGCCACTGCAACGTCCAGCGATGTGCTGTTCTGGGGGATGATCGGTCTCCTGGTCGCTCTGTTCCTGCTGGCAACGATCCTCTGGATCGTTGGAAGTCGGCATATCGCGCAGAGGCAGGCTCAGGTCAAAGAGGCGGTGCGGCAGTACGAAGCGTTTCCACAGTTCCAGTATGACGAGCCACCACAGGTTCACTCTCCGCAGGAGGAGATGCTGCTCCGGCGGTGATGTCCTCATGCTCGCGTAGAGGCAGGCAAAGAACGGGACGCAGCCATCTCATCCCGTTCTCTGCCTGCTTTCTTCTTCGCTCCAATAGGTAGGTGTCATTACCTGACGGCTTTCACGAAGGGATTCACCTCATCTGGAGCCAGTTGACCCCACTTGTAGGAGTTAGGAAGCGCGATGTCTGATACAGACAGAGAAGCGGATGAAAATTCGCTATTTACAGGCGAAATGCCCTCTACTTTACTTCTGCTCGCTCCTGAAAGGTTTGAACAACCGGCGTAGCAGCCCAAATCCTAGCGCATAGACCACGAAGGCAATCAGCGTCGAAACATCAACCGTGTAGACAGCGGCAGACGCCGTATGATACGAGATCAGCCATCCGCCGAAAGGGGCAACCAACGGTATGCTCAGCAGGTTGACCCAGGAGGAGAACTCGCCTAGGGAGAGATGGAAGAAAGTTAAGAGGAAACGAGCGACCAGGAGTAGCGAGATGGTAGTACTTGCCAATCCCAGGAGGTGATAAATGATCGTCATGACGGTGGCAAACAAGGCACTGATCCCTCGGAACAGCTTGTGTATCCAGGATTCATATGAGGGCCCAGCCGACGGAGGAGCGAAGGGCCGTGACGCAGATACCGGAGTAGCAGGAGACCTCATATAGACCGGCGGGTGCTCCATTACAGCAGCATTACTCATACGTGCTTTTGTTCCAGCGCTCTGCTCTTTGATGGCACGGTAAATTGATGAGCCGATGTCCACCACAAGGGGCAGTATCTCGCGTTCAAAAGTCGTTCTTGCAGGCGTGTACGCTTCAGGTGGAGGAGCATGCCGTTGTATGGTGGACGTCGATGCAGGTGCCGCTGGAATGGCTCTCCCGGGGTAGAAACCGGCGTCCATCGGTGCACTACCACCCGCCAAGATGGCCTGTTGCATCGCTTCAGCAGATTGGAAACGATCTTGAGGATCCTGCTCCATCGCCCGCAGAATGATCGTCTCTGTTGCCTGGGAGATGCTCGGGTTGAGCTGGCGCGGCGTCGCAAAGGCGTGTGGCTGAACACGTCGCGACGGGGCGTCGGCAGGGAGGCTGTTTGTGAGTAGGTCGAACAGGGTCGCCCCCAACGCATAGATATCAGCACGCGGGTCGCTCTGACCGCGGCCATACTGTTCGAGCGGGGCATAGCCCTGCGAGCCTAAGAGGGTCGTATCCTTGGTGGCCGACGGTTTGAAGACACGTGCAATGCCAAAATCGATCAGCTTGATCTGGTTGTCCGCCGTCACCATCACGTTCGAGGGCTTTATATCGCGGAAAATGATCGGCTGCGGCCGGGTATGCAGGTAGTGCAACACTGCGCAGAGCTGCACTGCCCAACCCATGACTAATGCTTCATCCAGTGGACCCTTTGCCTCTTCCTGCACACGCTCCAGGGACCTTCCCTCGACAAACTCCATGACCAGGTAGGCTTTGCCTCCTTCTTCGAGGAAATCACTGACAGCAGGAAGGTTGGGATGAGTGAGCTGGACCAGCAGATTCGCCTCGTGGCGAAAGTCTTTGAGCGCCTGTGCACGTTCATCTGGACTGAGATGCGCATCGCTCATCTCCTTGATGGCGACGGCACGCAGTGCCTCAAAACGCTTATCGTGAGCTTTATAGACCGCGCCAAAGCCACCTTTGCCCATCAGCTGCACAACACGATACCGCCCACCCAGGAGTTGCCCTGCTACCAGTGCGCCTGTGACGCGACGACTTTCAGAGCTTCCGAGGGAAGACGTACGAGAGGAGGAATCACTCACCGACATGCCATTCGAGGTGGAACGATCGTGCTCTCCTGCGGCATTTGCTGTACTACGATCTCTATCGGCCTGGTTGATTACAACGTGTTGCATAGCTTCTCTCCCCAGGGTAATATTTCGCCCTTCTGGATGTGGGAAAGTCCTCATCCCAGAGTAAATGGTATACCGCACACATCACTACCTCATCTCATTACACAGCTATAAGTTCACAATGTCGTCACAAAGAACCCGGTGTCATCCGCGCTCTACCGCACCAGCCTCGTCGCTTGGTGGAGTATGGCATGTGTACGCCGCACATATCAAACTGGCTGGTGCTGAGAATCCGACAGGAATGACCGGAGCTTTCCCGCCGGATTTTCTGTAACCAAACCGAGATACAGGAATACGCTGCTGTGATAACACCGTGATATGAAGGGCTTATGTTGTAGTGAGAGAATAGAGACGCAGGCATCTCCTGCGTTTGAAAGGAGGAAGTATATGTTTCAATGGATTCTGGTGCCCCTGGATGGTTCACCTCTCGCGGAGCAAGCTCTCCCAATTGCGGCACGCATTGCACGGGCCACGGGTGGCACAGTTATATTGCTCCATGTCGCACCTCTCCATGTCGAATACGGCCCGTACCTGGCGCAGGCCCCATCCCTCTCAGAGGTAGTGCTTCAGGAAGAGTTGGCACATGCCGAAAGCTATCTTGCTCGCGTTGCCAATGCAAATGATTTCGTGGGTATCAAGACCGAGAAGGAGACCATCTTCGGGATACCGGCACAGACTATTCTTACCTTTGCTCACATTCGCAAAGTTGACCTGATCGTCATGTGCAGCCATGGCTACACCGGTTTCAAACGCTGGGCAGTGGGCAGTGTGGCGTGGAAATTAGTGCAGCAGAGTGCTGCGCCCGTACTGCTCTTACGTGAAGGATCTCCCACGTCTGAAAAACTGTTGACAGGCACTGTTCACTCTCTGCGTGCTGTGGTCGCATTGGACGGCTCGTCATTTGCCGAGGCTTCGCTCGAGCCGGTAGCACAACTCGTCGCCGCCTTGAGCGCACCACTCCAGGGCCAATTACATCTGGTGCGCGTAGTCAAGCGCACACACGAGCAGGAGTACACGCTGCACGATGCTGAACTACAAGAACAAGCAGTGCATGAAGCAACAGTCTACCTCAGCGCTCTCAAGAGCGAATTGCATGCTGCATTGGCGGCAGAACTGGGTGTGAAGATCACCTACTCCGTGGTCGCGAGTGAGGATGTGGCGGACGCACTGATCAGGACGGCGGAGCTTGGCGATGACGCGGGCACCTTCCAAGCGTGTGATCTGCTCGCCCTGGCGACGCATGGGCGCAGTGGCCTGGAGCACTGGATGCTGGGCAGCGTTATGAAACGCGTGCTTGATGGCACGAAGCTGCCACTGCTCATCGTACGCCCACAGGAGCAGCATGCACGGGCCACACTCGAGCCGAAGGAGAAGGCCGCAGTAGGGAGTTAAGGTATAGGACGTATTGTGCCTTCCGATGGGAAAGGTGAACCATGACCATCGAACTGCACAAAATGAAAGAACGCCTGGAGGCCAAGCTGGCGGAACTCCAATGCCGTTTTCTCCATGGCCTTTGTTGCAAGCGAATTGCACGAACGCACCGTTCACTTGCTCTTGCAGGCTGGAAGGCAAGGAGACTCATGGCCAATCGTCCTGTAGGCTCTCCCTCGTCGTGATCTGAAAGACCGGGTGACGCGGTGCCTCACGCTCAAAAGTCTCCAGGGGCGAGTCCGTCGTGACGTCAAAGTAGGGTCGAACCGCAGCGACTTTCACGAGATACTGTTTGAGCACAAGAGCCGCCTCCTTGGCTTCCAGTTCGGTTACGGAGATCGCCTCAGAACGGCGACCATGGGTGAGCGTTGCCCTCTCTGCTGCACGGAGGTTGCGTACCCACTGCACCACGCCGTAAGGCGCTACCAGCCAGCGGTGACTATTTTGCTCGATCAGTATGACAGGGACGGTATGAGGTTGACCACTCTTCCGACCGCGCACGGTGAGCAGCGACGTCGTCCCCATGTTGACGCCAGCACGCAGAAGCATCATGAGCAGTGAGTCGCGCATGCGGGTAGCGACATTGACGTGATATGTTTTAGCCATGAATGTGTCCCTCCCTGCTTTCTTCTCACATCTGCCTGGTTTGAAAGTGATGACGGCGATGCTCAACCATCCAGAGGTACGCGGCCAGCCCGGAGATCACCAGACCAAGCCCAAAGTACAGGCTCTCAATCCAGGATACCCCTTGTTTGAGCATCACGACCTCCACGACGATATATCCGGCCAGGATCAGTCCTGCCGAAACACTCGCCAGCACACCTATTTCGCGGCCTGTGAAGATCGATGCCGCAGCCAGGAGCGAACTCCCTCCGACGCCAATCGCCAGGATGAGCGCGGGCATAGTGTAATCGCTGAAAGGGGTGTTGCGTAGCCATTCCAGCGGGAACTGACCTCTCCCTCCCGCTTCTATCAGGACGCCATTCTGGTAGGTGCCTGCCAGCAGGACAATGCCACCCCCGATTGCCGACAGCGCGATCAACGCCTCCAGCATCCCGATTGCGATACGCACAAGTGTGTGTTTCATCATCCTGCTCCTCACTCTCTACCCAGCCTGTAGAGTTTCCAGCCAACGGCGATAAACCAGATCGGGAGGAGAAGACCGTAGACTGCGTAGCCGAGGCCTATAATGGGCCGAAGGGGCTCACACACGATGCCCAGGACGCCAGTGACGATGCCCAGATAGGCGACGCCCTTGTGGAAGACGCCTTTCAACATGACGAGAGAGATGATCAGAATGCCGATAGCAGTCAAGATACCAGCGGCAGCCACTCCGTTCGCCACGGCGATCAGACCCTCAGAAGCAGTTGCCAGGGCGATGCGTTGTGCAGCGGTGGTGGCTGCCACGTATTGATCGCTCAGGTAGAGCAGGCCGCCGTTGAGTGATTGCGGGCTGCTGTTGTAGGCCAGAGCGGCAACCTCGGAGGCGATACCGAGGAGAGCACCTAGGGCCGCGTAGCTCTTGTTCAGGTGTTTGAGTGCCGCGTAGAGAGCCAGGAAGACGACCATGGCCGGGACACTGAGCCCTACGAACGAGACGAGTTCGGTGAGGTAGACGAACTTGTGTGAGGCGATGTATTGGAGGGTTGCGGCCCCGCCCGAGATGGGAGGCTGCGACGTGGTGAAGATAAGCACAAGTGGGACGATTACCAGAACAACAAAGAGAGCTGCTGAAACGCTCCCAGCCTGATAGAGACCTCTCCATGAGGGGTCTGGAGAAGCTTCAGCCTCTCCCGATGATCTTGCTACATGCAATGGTTCCATGTCTTTTCTCTCCTTCTCATAAGGATGTCAAATGTGAGCATGAGCTTCCTGTCAACCACTGCAAACATGTTGGCAAGAGGCCAACATACACACGCATTTCAGGGCGGTTCACTATTTCCCTTCGGGGAGAACATACCTCATAAACCTCACACTTGCCTCACGTTTATCAGCTCGGGAATCTCACTCGCATCACAATCCGCGCCTCCCATCGGGCAACGTCTGGAGGGGCGATGCTGGTCGTCGCTCGCGACCAGACACGGGTGAGCTTCGAGTGATTGGCTGATTGTTACACCAGGTATTCGCTTATTTGAAAGTGACAGGAATTGAGAGCGCAATGTGATGAGCAAGCGTTCAAACGTGATGGCGTTGTGAGATTCCTGCTGTAGACTCCACTATAGAGGAGTTGCATGGAGTGGTGATACCTCCTCCAAGCAATTGACATCTCGCCTCCGGGGATTTCGCCTGGTTTCGTTGTCAGATTACCGAGATCGAATACAACCAATCTGGGATGTGACGAGGTGATGGGGCATGCAGCGTTCAGAACTTCCTCACGCCGCGTCTCATCCTCTCGGAAAAGGAGGAAGAACGATGAACAAGATTCTAGTGACGTATGCCACCCGCGCGGGTTCGACCTTCGAGGTGGCCGTGCTCGTGGCCGAGGTCCTGCGCGCCGCGGGGGCAACCGTGGACGTCAAGTATGTCAGGGCCGTGCATGAGCTGGAGGGCTATGATGCCGTCGTCATCGGCAGCGCCATTCGCATGGGGCAGTGGCTGCCCGAGGCAGTGCAGTTTGTCAAGGCGCACCGCGAGACCTTGAGCCACATCCCGACTGCTTACTTTCTCGTGAGCGGCTTTCTGCGAGCGGATACCCCTGAGATGAGGCAGAGGGCGCTGGCCTATCTCGATCCCGTGCGCAAGGTTCTCGAACCGGCCAGCATCGGCCTGTTCGCAGGCAAAATGGATTACAGCACGATGGACTGGATCGACCGCAGCATTGCTGAGGCAGTGAGCTCTGCCCAAGGGGACTGGCGCAATTGGGAGGCCATTCGCAACTGGGCACACGACCTCTCGCGCCTGATGGTCCCTCAGTCGAATGGAGCATCGTGATGAAACCTGCAAAAGCTGTCATCTGGCTTTCAGCGCTGATCGCAGTGCTGGTCCTGGTCGCCGCCGCCGCTGGCGTCTTCTCCCAGACGCCGGGAGCCCATGTCAGTTTCGTGACCGTGCGCGGGGAGCACGCCATCTATCAAGGCAGCGGCCTCTACCGCTACGACCCGGCCTCGGTGGCCCGTGAGGGCGTTGTCTGGGATGTGATCGACCTGATTCTTGCCCTGCCACTCTTTGCCGTCGCCATCGTGCTGAGCCTGCGCGGCTCGTTGCGCGGGCGGTTGGGGCTTTGCGGCATGCTGTTCTACTTCGTCTACAAGTACCTGATGTACGCCGTGATGGTCGCCTTCAATCCCCTGTTCCTGGTGTATGTGGCCATCTTTGGCTTTACGCTCGTGATGAGCGCCGCGCTCATCGTGCTGTGGTTGGGGCGCATCATTCCCTACACGCTCGCAGGCCGCTTCCCCGACGAATTCGCTGGCATGTCGACGCTGGTGACGCAGGCATTTGATCTGGGCATGGTAGTTCCCCTGCTGCTCGCGACGGCGATCCTGCTCTGGCGGCATTCCGCGTGGGGATACTTCATTGCCGGAATAAGCCTTACGTTCGGGTTCATCATGAGTATCACCCTGCCGGCGTGGATTGCTGTCCCGTTGATCCAGGCGGGGCAGCTGAATCTCATCGAAGCCGCTCCTTTCACGCTGCTGTGCCTGGTAGGGCTGAATGTGGCCGGGCGGTTTTTCTGGTGTGTGCAGGAGGAACAAGCGCCCGCGCGTGGCGAAATGGCACCCGTATGACGGACGTGGCGACATGTGGACGGCATAGACCTGCCAAGGAGCCGGGTCTTTCCTCCTGCAAAACAGGGAGCTACAGGTTCGCCGGACTCACATTGACGTTCTGGGCCGCATTCGTCCCAGTCCAGATCATGTAGGCGCCATCGAAGAGCGTCGGACCATAGGGAGTG
>WNGQ01010519.1_pt1 | contig 10323 bp, 8 predicted proteins | sample 5407661 | NCBI WGS metagenome assembly WNGQ01 (sample SAMN13153382, study PRJNA577476) | soil metagenome | isolation source: 60 cm soil or saprolite under Garry oak tree replicate 2 | place: USA:California | collected 2016-06-15 | reverse complement strand
TGCACTTACCGCGCCTGTCCCTACCACAACGTTCGATCATCAAAGGCGACGCATACTGCCTCTCCATCGCAGCGGCCTCAATCGTCGCAAAGGTCACACGCGACCGCCATATGCTGCAGCTGCATGAGCAGTATCCCCTCTATGGTTTTGATCACAACAAGGGCTATGGCACTGTCACCCACCTGGCAGCGCTTCGTGAGCATGGCGTGACTCCCTTACACCGTCACAGCTTCGCCCCTGTGCGCGAACTTGTTTGTGGTTTATTCACAACACCTTGACATAAGGTATCTGAATAGAAAGGAATGAGTACAAGGTTACATGCCTGAATACATCTGGGGACGCAACCCTATCCTGGAGACGCTGCATTCGAAGCGACAGGTCAAACGCATTTTGTTCGCCGAAGGCCAACGTGAAGCATCTAACCTGGCCGCAATCCTGCAAGAGGCTGAACACAAGCATATCCCAACAGAGAAAGTCTCTCGCTCTCGTCTTGACCAGCTCAGCCATGGAGCCGTTCACCAGGGCTGTATAGCTGTTGTGGAAGCGCGAGCATATGCCACATTAGACGAGATTCTCGCCCATGCTGCTCTCAAACATGAGGATCCTTTTTTACTCATCCTTGATGCCATCCAGGACGTCAATAACCTTGGTTCTCTGCTTCGTACAGCCGAATCGGCCGGGGTTCACGGCGTTATCCTGCCAGAACATCGCGCGGCCGAGGTGAACGCAACGGTGATCAAAACCTCAGCCGGTGCAACTGAACATTTGCTTATTGCGCAAGAAACAAATCTCACGCGCACTATTGATTTCCTGAAAAAACAACAGATCTGGGTGATTGGACTGGCGGGTGAGGCCAAAACCGAGTATGATCACGCTGACCTGACAGGGCCACTTGCCGTCGTAGTGGGTAACGAAGGGAAAGGCATCAGTCGCCTGGTGCGTGAACACTGTGATCTCCTGATTAAGCTGCCCATGAGGGGGCACGTCAACTCGCTGAACGCGGCAGTTGCGGGCAGTATTGCTCTTTATGAGGCGCTGAGACAGCGTGAAAAGAAGAAATAGCGCATGAGTGCATGGTCCAATGAACAGGGCGAGGTTGTCGGCGTTCCGTACATCTGACCGGGCGACCACATAACACCGGGCGACCACAAGGGATCGCCCCTACTATGGACGAACAGGTGTCGGCGTTCCGTACATCTGACCGGGCGACCACATAACACCGGGCGACCACAAGGGATCGCCCCTACTATGGACGAACTGGCTTCGGCGTTCCGTACATCTGACCGGGCGACCACAAGGGATCGCCCCTACTATGGACGAACAGGTTTAAGGGTTTCGAAGCATGATTGGGGCGATCCCTTATGGCTTTTGGGAGCTTCACCGTCTTTGCTTCTTTTTGGCTGCTAACTTCTCACATAGATAACTTCTTGAAGACAGGCTCGGGAATACTTCTTATTACCAGCATGATGGGACGCCAGAACCACGGTAGATAGACGACATCTTTTCGACTCTTCATCGCGTGGTAGATACCCTCACCGATATTCTTCGCGCTGGCAGCCAGCAGTCCCTTCTTGATTGTAGCCGTCATAGGGGTATCGATAAGACCGGGTTTCACAGTGACAATACAACCGCGCTTCTGCTGCTCAAAATAACTCGCCAGGATAGTCAAGAGCGAAATGACGCTGGTACAATTGGTCGTAAATTCTTTCATCGTCTCTACGACGCTGCGCTGGCATTTCTGCTGGTCCCCTAATGTTCCGTAGGCAATCAGCACCATATCCAGTCCATCAAGCCTCGTAATAGCGGCCTGGATCATTTCCTGGTGACGGTCAAGACAAGTGACATCGAGCACATACGTCTCGATACGCTTTGCGCCGCGCACCTTTAGGTCGTTCCCAACATCCTCAAGTTTTTCAGGAGAGCGACCGACGAGAAAGAACTCGGCGCCATCCTTTGCGAAACACTTGGCCGTTTCATGGGCAATCGCCGAGGTTGCCCCTACAATCAACATTCTCATTTTCTTTACACCATTGCCAGCTTGTTAGCATGACTCACACGCCGCCAGAAACTGGAAGAAAAGCGTGGATCAACATAGTGGGCAAACTCTTGCCACCGGGGGAAAAATGCCTGGAAGTTCTCTGCGCTCATGCGCGCATCTTTTGCAGGATAGACCGCGCCACCACTCTGGTGCACAATCTCATCAAGTTCATCGAGCAATCGTAATGTCTTCTGTCCATCGAAGGCGAAATCCAGGGCAAGGGTTAGACCGGGTCGCGGGAAGGAGAGCATTCCAGGCGACTGTATCGTACCAAAGGTTTTGAGTACCGTTAAAAATGAGCCTTCGTCAGAATGCCGTATGCGGCCGATAATCTCTCTCATCGCCTCAAAGCCATCCTGGAAGGGCACCACAAACTGATACTGTAAGAAGCCACGTTTGCCATACATACGATTCCACTCGTGAATGGAGTCGAGCGGATAAAAGAATGGTTCATACGGCACAACCTTATGCACTCTCTTGCTGAACTGCGAGTGGTAATACAGCTCGTTAAATGACTTGACCGTCAAGGTATTCAACATAAAGGAGGGAAAATCAAAGGGTACGGTCAGGGGCAGCTTTTTGCCAATTTTCTGCGACGCCCGCACCCTTGATTGGTCGTTATTCCCGCACATGAAAATACCCCTGCACAGGTCCCGCCCTCCAATCAAGACGTCCACCCAGGACATAGTATATTCATATTTCTGGTCTGTTTCGGCGGAAATCTGCATAAATTCATCAAGCGAAGAGAACTGGATGCGCTCCATGTCAATGAAGGGATTGACGATCGGCTTCAAGCGAAATTCAGCCCACAGGATGACGCCGGTGAGGCCGAGGCCGCCTATTGTCGCCTCAAACAACTTCGTATTCTCGTGGGGGGAACAGATGAGTCGTTCGCCATTTGAACGCAGGAGTTCAAAACGAGTGATATGGCAGCCAAAGGTGCCTGCCTTATGATGGTTTTTGCCGTGCACATCGTTGGCAATAGCTCCCCCAACGGAGACAAATTTGGTGCCTGGAGTGACCGGAATAAACCAGCCGCGCGGGACAACGAGTTCGAGCACCTCAGCCAGAGATACACCTGCCTCACAGCACAGCAGGCCTTCAGCTTCGTCAAAAGAGATGAAACGCCGCAGGTGGCTCACATCCAGAGAAACGCCGCCCTCGTTAAGGCAGCTATCGCCATAACTTCTCCCATAGGCATAAGGGAGAAGAGGCTGCTCAAAATGAGCAAGATCGGGTAATTCACTGCGCCAGTAGACTGGACGTACCTCAGCTGGTAACACTGTTGGATAGCGTCCCCACGAACGGGGTTGATTTGTTTTGCCAGTAAAAGACATAAGCTTATGGATACCTTTATTGAGTTATTCTTGATACTAAATGATATAACGTTGAAGGAGAAGGCATAGCTACGAATCTAGCAGAAAGGTATACATGCAATGCACGCCGTGATATTTGCCGGGGGAACACTACAACCTGGGGAAGCTGTTACTACTGCTATTGCCGCGGCAGATCTCATTATTGCCGCCGATAGTGGAGCAGCGATAGCATTCCGCTATGACTGCATGCCAGCAATCATGGTAGGTGACTTCGACTCGCTTGATGCTCTTCGATTGCAACAACTGAAGGAACAGGGGAGCCGTATCGTACAGGTTGCAGCGGAGAAAGATGAGACCGATACTGAGCTTGCCATTCAGGTGGCCATCGAGGAAGGCGCCAGTACGATTACGCTGCTCGGGGGACTGGGTGGCGCGCGCTTTGACCACAGTATAGCGAATATACTGCTGCTGGCCGGTTTCCCGACGGTTCCAATACGTATTGTTGATGGGCCAGCAGACTGCTGGCTGCTGAGCGGACCAGGAAGCGCCGCTATCAATGGGCAGCCTGGCGACCTGCTCTCGCTATTTCCACTGACCGGCGAGGCCGAGAACGTACGCACCAAAGGGTTATACTATCCCCTGCATGGAGAGGCACTCCGCTTTGGCAAGTCACGAGGGGTGAGCAATGTCCTGACAGACGAGCAGGCTGAGGTCTCCCTGGATAGTGGTTTATTGTTGATTATACACACGAATTCGCGAGAGCTAGAGACATAGAGACATGATGCCCTCTCTATCGCCCATTAACGTTGACACTCTCACGGTAAAAACTGATTCGTGTACAAGCTTCCAAAATCCATGGAATGGACGGGGTGACCTCCTGCATCGACTATGCCGCCTGTGTTGATAATAAATTGCGGATAGCCGTGCCAGACGGCGGCATCCTGCCAGCCCCATTTCCGCCCGGTGTCTGCATAGCGTGGGCTGAGAAACTCCTGACTGGCTACCACCAGGCCTGGATCTGGGAATGTACCTTGCGGATTAGCGTTCAGCAGGATCTGTGCTGCATCCTGGGCATGAGTACGAGCGTATTCATATCCCTTCGCGGTCGCTGCCATAAATCTGTGCAATAGCTCGGACTTCTGCTTGATTTCGTTTGGGCTGGCGATAATATTGGGCGTGTAATAATCAGCCACGCCGTAGTTTGTAATGGGAAAGATGTTTAATTTCACTCCCGCGCGCTGCGCCTGGATAACCTCCCATCCTTCAAAAACCCAGGCAAAATCGATACGATGCGACTCCAGCGCTTGCATGGCATCGACGTCCAGGGTCACGTTCTTAAATTGTCCCGTTCCCCCATCTCGCTTGATGATCTCACCCACCACTGCTGACTCGTAGGATGCGCCAAATCCTCCGTAGATTTTACCGCTCAGGTCACGCGGACGCGATAAACCTGAACTTGCCAGGGTTACCAGGGCCGAAGTGTTATGTTGAATGATGGCGGCAATCGAGACCACCGGCTGACTCACTGCCGCATCGGCGACAATTCCTTCGGTGGCACCGATGCCTACGTCAGCTTTGCCGCTACTCACCAGCACATCAGATGAGACGCTGGCCGAATACGGTAATAATTGGAGATCTATTCCCGCATCGCGATACCAACCCTTTTTCAGGGCAACATAGATTCCTGTGTGATTCGTGTTGGGCGTCCAGTCCAACGCCAATCTCATGGGGATCAACTTTTGTGTACCTGCCGGGGCTGGCGTTGTCCCCGCACTACTGGTTCGCTGCTGCCATAGGAAGGCGCCTACTACAAGTAGAATGAGCAAGACAGGGATGCCTATACTGGCAATTAATCGTGTACGAGCATTCATGATAGCTTCCTTTCAATAACTGGTATGAGCTGAACTCAGCGCCTGTGAATTACTGTCCCGTGATACCAGGGCAAAGCAATACGTTCGATCAGTGATACAAGTCCAAAAAGAAGAAGGCTGAGCACGGCGGTAACAAGGATCGCCGCGAAAACCAGTACGATAGCATGTGAGTTTACTGAGAGTTGCATGTAGATACCCAGTCCCTGGTATGCACCCACATACTCCCCAAAGATAGCACCTGTTACGCCATATGTCGCGGCAATGCGCAAACCAGAGAAGAATGACGGCATTGCTCCTGGCAAACGCACAAGCCAGAGAATCTGCCAGCGCGAAGCATGCATACTTTTTAACAGGTTGATCAGTTCCGGCTCCGCATCCGCCAGGCCGTCAGCACTTGCCACGGCTATAGGAAAGAAGCAGTAGAGCGCGACGACGAAGACCTTTGGACCCAGGTCAATACCAAACCAGATGAGCAGCAAAGGGGCAAGGGCGATGATCGGTATTGTTTGCGAGATCACCAGCAGTGGATAGACCGCGCGCCGCGACCACCGTGAGATTTCAAGTGTAATAGCCAGAATCAGGCCAAAGACTATTGCCACGGCCATACCCAGTACCGTTTCCAGGAGGGTTTGCATGGTGTGTATGGAGATCACGTCCCAGTGCTCGATCAATGCCTGGATAATAGCAGTTGGCGAGGGTAGCACCTGCGAGCTGATCTGCCCGGCGCGGACATATAATTCCCAGAACGCTAATAGAGTTACACCCAGCACGAAAGCAGGGCCATAACCGGCTAACCAGCGTAGTTTCATGACTGTTGCTCCTTCAGCAATAGGGTGGTCAGCTCTTGTTCCAGGCGCACTGCCTGCTCCAACGCCAACTGTTCCGAGCGGCGGGGGCGTGGCAAATCAACCTCGACGACGCGCAACACTCTAGCAGGACGCGCACTGAGCACATAGATCCGGTCAGAGAGTAAGATCGCCTCGCGCACATCGTGCGTGATAAAGAGAACGCTTGAATGAAAGGTCTGCCAGAGATCGAGTAACCACATCTGGAGTGATAGTCGGGTGAGTGCATCCAATGCACCAAATGGTTCATCCAGCAAAAGAAATGAGGAATTGAACAGGACTGTGCGCAGCAGCGCTACGCGTTGGCGCATTCCTCCTGAGAGTGTGGCCGGATAATGGTGAGCAAAGTCAGCCAATCCAAAGCGTTTGAGCAGCTCGTAAGCCTCGCGCTCGGCCTTTTTCCGTGGTAGACGGCGTACATCTAACCCCAACATGATATTTTCTTCCACGGTACGCCAGGGTAATAGCAAGGGCTGCTGGGGCATGTAGCCAGATTTGCCAGCACGCTCCCCTTGTGCATCGCCATCGATGGCAACTATGCCGGAAGTGGGCTGATCTACACCCGCGACGATATTAAAGAGGGTACTCTTGCCGCAACCACTCGGCCCGATGACGGTCACAAATTCACCGGCGTTGACGAACAGGTCGATTGCAGCAAGGGTATCCAGGGGTTTCCGCCCATCGCGAAAGACTTTAGAAACTCCCTGCACCAATAGTTTTGCTGGTTCCACGCCGCTACCCTCACTGAAATCCCATTCATATACGAGCATACGAAAAGCCGCAATCCTGAAGTGGAGGATTGCGGCTTTGTACGTTCTACGTCCCGGAAAACTACCGGCTCAGCCGTTTGCCGCTTCCCTCCGCTGGTATTATCCAGATCAGGTTCATAGGGTCAGCAGCACGCCCAATGCGGCTACCTCTCAGCCAATTGGCTCCCCTAGCAGCGATATTATGCCTTTATGCAAATAGGTAAATGTACATTTTTATCTGCTACGCCTATTATAGCGGATAAGAGAATACTTTGTGAAGAGATACGTGAAGATCCAAACATATTCTCACACTTTCCCTGGTATGCTATACTACGTTCCGTACTCATCGCTCTATTTTAGAGCAATTTTTTCTTCAGGCTCTGTAGCGGAGGCCCTGTAGCTTAAAAGCGAGGTAGGAATATGCCACTGGAAATGCTGCAAAACGGTCGATATCGTATTCTGAAACAACTGGGAAGTGGAAGTATGGGGGAAGTCTATCTTGTAGAAGATACACGCATCAATCGACAGGTAGCTATCAAAGTCATTCGTACGGAAGCCACACCTTATCCCGACTCCAACACCACGTCAAACGCGGCGCGTCTCTTTGAGCGAGAAGCCAGGGCCATCGCCAAGCTCAATCACCCAAATATCCTACCGCTCTTTGACTTTGGTGAGGAGGTTGTCAATGGCACTCCTCTCACCTATATGGTTATGCCTTATTGCGCGGAGGGTTCACTTGCCACCTGGCTACAACAACGTGGGGAGGGTCACCTGCTCTCTCCCACTGCTGTCGCGCACTTTCTCCACCAGGCTGCAGATGCTCTCCAACATGCGCACGACAACGATATTATTCACCAGGATGTCAAACCACAGAATTTCCTTATTCGCAGCAATCGCAATGCACCTCTCCCTGATTTGCTGCTCGCCGATTTTGGCATCGCGAAATTGACAGCCGGGACCTCAGGAGCAAGCCAGGCTATTCGCGGCACGCCTATTTATATGGCCCCCGAACAATGGGAAGGTTATCCTGCTCCCGCCTCCGATCAGTATGCTCTTGCCATCATGATCTACCAGCTTCTGACCGGACGCTATCCTTTTGAGGGTGGGCCAGGACAGATGATGTACCAGCACTTGAGCGTTGCACCTCAGCCACCAAGTGCCTTAAACCCTTCGCTCAATCATGATGTGGATACTATTCTTCTGCGCGCTCTCGCAAAAAGACCTGAAAATCGCTTTGTGTCCGTTTCAGCTTTCGGCAAAGCGCTGCAAGAAGCCCTGCTCATCGATGGCCCTACCATACTGAATACCCAGAGCAAACCAATTACTGACACCATCCGCGCCACGCTCGCAATCAGCTATGCTGAAGCCATCAATGGAACCATCCGAACTTTAACGCTGGCGGGAGGCCGTCACGTCAGGGTCGAAGTGCCAGCAGGTGTACAGGGCGGCCAGGTGATTCGCGTTATCGGACAGGATAACACCTTTGGCAGTGGAGGTGTCGCCATCCCGTTGCTGCTCACTATCGCTATCGCCCCCACAGGAGTCAATTATCCACCAGTTTTCGCCGCGGGTGAGCAGCTGGCTACATATAGCGGGACCGATAGAACATCCGTCCCCAATTACCAGACGGCCTGGCCTGGTAACAACACAACGAACATCAGCAATAATCCCACGATAATGCCTGGCGCTAGCAGGCCAACTCCTATGCCACCACCTTACAATAACCGCGGCTCAGCATTCCCCCCGCCGAACAAGCAGGCTCGCCGCAAGCGCAATACCGGACTAACACTCTTGATAATCGGGTTGGTTTTACTCCTTCTCATAAGCAGTGCGGGATTCGCGTTCTATTACTTCTTCACGAGCTCCAAAGCAGACGAATCCGCCAATGCTACTGTCACAGCCCAAAACAATGCCTCGAGCACTGCGCAAGCCAACACTACTGCCAATGCTCTGGCAACCAGCACAGTCGTCGATGCGACAGCTACCGCCCAGGCCAACGGAAACACAAACGCCACGGCAACGGCTAACGCCAACCAGGCGAACGCGACTGAAACTGCTGTGACCCAGGGATATGCCAATACAACGGCTACTGCTTTAGCCAACACACCCACTCCAACACCGACACCCTTCAATGTTGTGAGCGTGACCATGACAGTTAATCCATCCTCTATTGCGGGAGTGGCCTGCGGCACCTCAGTGACCGTTACCTACACGGCCACTTTCGTTGTCACTTCCAATAGCCCGGGTGGAACGGTGCAGTTCGATTACACGGTCAACAACGGGCACAGCAGCACAACGGCTAAGTTGGCTTTCGCTGCGGGGCAGACGACGAAAGCATACCAATTCTCGTGGTCCGGGAGCCTACCGGCTGACCATACCTACCCAGGGGTTGGAGAAGTAATTACCAGTAGCCCCAATCAGATAACGTCCAACGGAATTCAGCCAGACGGCCAGTGCGTTTAAATCATGAATAATACCTAAAGTGCCCTTGCCTTTTAGTTGAATGATATTATTTGCTAAAGTCTTGCCATGCAGCTTCACTGCTGGCAAGCATGGCACCGAAAGCAGCGATAATAACACACACCAGCGTGAGACCACCGATGATGTACCACCAATGACTGTTGTCGATCTGCTGCGGCACCCAGGAGAAATAGAGCGTGTCGATGATACTGAGCGCGCAAGCAACAACGCCGAACACAATGCTTATCCACAATACCGGCATGGGGAAGATACGTTGCTTGCGAAAAGCGTGTCGATCCATCAAGTAAAATTTCACCAGGTTGATGAAGAGGAAGGCCGTCGAAATTGCCCATACCAGGGTGGAGGCGGCGAGCATGATGTTGTACACCTCGTTGGTCAGATTAGCCGGGTTCCCTAGTTGAGTAAAAAGTGGGGCAACCAGGTAGACACCTGCAGCCAATACAATGGCAACAACTGTCTGAAAAACAATGGCATGCGCGGGGATGCGATGTTTGTTGAGCCGGCCAACATTCACCGGGAGACGTTTGTCTATCCCGCCAACCAGGAGGAGGCGTGCATAGGAATAATTGTAAACGACGGGGGCCATGAGGAAGAAACCGATGACACAGATTGCGGTGATGTCACCGAAAAACTTGTTCAGCCCCATATCTACGACAGTTACCACCGAGAAGAGAGTGCCAGTTGCAGCCTTTCCTTGAATTGCCAGCAGGGTAAACGTTGTGACCAGGTAGGCAGCAATAACGATCATGGTTCCCCAGAGCAAGTGGCGTGTAATCACTTTTCGCCCCAGTATCTCGCCACCCATATTCATTGGTACTGCTACGCCCAGGTACGCATGCGTGGTGGCGCCAAACACCACGAAGTTGGTGGGTGTCAGCCACCAGTCAGATGGCTGGCTGAAGCTCGTGACGGACGGATGCTTCCCGACGAACCATGCCACGCCCGCAACGCCGACAATAATCACAGTCAGTAAGATAATGCCAAACATCACATTGGCCATATTTTGCACGGTGCGAAACGGCT
>WNGQ01048937.1_pt1 | contig 10324 bp, 6 predicted proteins | sample 5407661 | NCBI WGS metagenome assembly WNGQ01 (sample SAMN13153382, study PRJNA577476) | soil metagenome | isolation source: 60 cm soil or saprolite under Garry oak tree replicate 2 | place: USA:California | collected 2016-06-15 | reverse complement strand
CAGCTCGAATTTCAGATTGGTATCAGCAGAGATTAAAACGGGAACGGAAAGAGGCGTGTAACCGCTCGCTGAAATCGAGATCTTGCTCTCTCCTGAGAGGGCTAGCAACTGAAAGCTGCGTTGCGCATCCGTTCTCGCCGTCGCGCTCCCCAGTTGAACCTCAGCCTTAGCGATGGGCTCTCCATCTGCGGCGACCACATAGCCGCTCAAAACGAATTTCTCGGCGCGCGCGCCGGGGGCCGCGCCTGCTGTGGCCGGATTCGGTCCGGCCACAGCATCTTCCGCCAGCAAGCAACCTGTAAGGACGCTGACGGCCATCGCAATGAGGAGCGCGTTTCGCATGGTCAGTTCTTCTTGGGTGCGGAAAGGCTGGCTAGCAGTTCCCGCGCCAGGCTCGATCCAGGAGCGTTCATTTTCGTAGCATCGAGTAAAAGCCGTTCCCCGGCGGCACGGTCGCCGCAACTCAAAGCAATCTCTCCGGCGTGGCGAAGCATTTTGGCATCGCGCACACCCACGGCGAGTGCTGCTGCGATTTGCGTTCGAGCTTCGGTGTCGCGTCCGTTCACGTGAAGAGCCCAGGCATAGGCGTCGAGCGTGAACACGTCGTGCCTCCGGGCGTATTCCGCTTGGGCAACCTCCAGGGCTTTTGCCGGCAGGTGGGCATGGTCAGCGTAATAAAAAATCAGTTCGCGGTTGGAGTTGTCTGGGCGAATGCTCTCTAGCTGTGACTTAGTCTCAAATTCTGCAAAAGCTTTTTTGGCTTGGTCTCGGTGGCCAGCGAGTTCCAAAGCTTCGGCCAAGTCGTAGAGATTCTCTGCGTGTTGGGCCGCGTGGTAACGCTGCTCGAGAACATTGACCGCATCTTCATATCTCTTCTGCTCGATGCGGACTTTGGCAAGATTGCCCAGCGCGTAGTGATATCCGGGAAAAAGTGCCAGCGCTTGCTGCAACGTGTCATCCGCCGCGGTGATCTTCCCGGACATGAGCTGCAAGTGGCCGATCTGGCTGAGAATCCAGGCCCGGTCTTCGGCTTCGCTCGGTGGCGTGGACTGATAGGCCATGGTCATCAGTTCGACCGATCCATCAAGGTCGCCCAACAGTTCGCGGAGATAAGCGGCACGTGTGAGTCCCGGAAGGTTCCCGGGACGCAGATCCAGCATTAACTGGGCCGAGTCTTCCGCTTGCTTGTAGTTCCCCAGTTCCATGTTGGCGTCGGTAAGAAATCCGTAAACCATCACGTCATCGGGCATTTTCTGGTTGAGCTTGCGCGCCTCTTCGCGAGCTGCTGCGAATTCGTGCTTTCCCAGCAGCAGCCAAACATGGATTCTTTCTCCATCGAAGTTACCGGGCGAGACTTCGAAGGACTTTTTCAAAGTCTCTTCGGCGTGCGCGTAAAAGATGACATCGGAGGTTTCTCTGGCGCGGCGCGAGAGCGCCAGGGCGAGAGCGTTGTAGGCTTCGAAGTTCTTCGGATCCTTCTCGATGAGCCGATTGGCTTGAGCCATGCTTCGCTCGGCAGGAGAAGGAGTCGCACCGGCAGAGAGAGTTGTGGTTTGTGCCACCGCCGCCAGGGCGGCCATGAGCATCAGCAGGAGAACAACTAGTTTCTTCATATCACTCCTCGCTTGTCTGGATAAGAATTCGTGGCCGCTGCCTCTCGGGCAGCAGCCACGATTGAGGTCTACTTCACAGGACAGATACCATTGGATTGACCACTGCACCCCCTCTGTCCAGGGCCTGTGTGATGGCTGTCGCGACCGCTATGGGCAGGAAGCACGTATGGGAATGTTTTTCCATAACCGACTTCGTTTGTGTTAACACCATCACCGACGCGTGCTCCGTACTTCACCGGATCGACGAGGATGCCGACGACGGCGCGTGAGGCGATGTCAACGACATCGTCGATAGGCCGCCGCCCTTGCGGGAATCCGGCAAGATCACCCGCCAGGAAGCCAAGACGCTTCTGGCTGCCTACTGGAGTAGGAGGGATACCAGTATTTAGCCGCAGCAGGTCAGCGACCGGGCCCGCATCGTTCGGACCGCACCCTGGACAAATCGGTGCCATGTACTGGACCAGTGGAAGCAGGTCGGTACGAGGCGCCGGCGGAATCGGAATATGGAGAATCGAAGAGTAGAGGTGCGCCAGCAAGGGATCAAGGAAGAAGTTGGCGAACTGCCCATCTTTCTCCGGATCGGAGACACTAAACAGATCCTTCGAGCCGGTTGCGATGATCAACTCATTAATCAGTGAATTGCCTTCACGGTTCACCTGACGCCACGCGCCCTTGCTGTCCACTTGTCCATTGAGGCGGTGAATGGTGATCCGCTGGCGGTCGGTTTCTCCGTAAGTGCCGATCACTGCTTGCTTCTCGCCGGCGGTATGCAACTTGCCGTCTACCGTCAGCATGGTGATAGGAACTTCCAGCACGATAGAGTTGACGTTGAAGCCAGCCACCGCGTCTGGTGCGTAGTTGTGAGTGTCGTCCGCGTCCACCGCAGGGGTTAGGATTCCTCCCACGCCCATACGAAAATTGAAGGAATCAAAAGCAGCGCCAAGGTCAATATAGAAAGGATCATCCACTGTTCCAGCAAATACCCGGACGCCGTTGCCGAGGTCATAAATACCCTGGTTGAAAAGGTCCCGATACTCGGGCATGGTGAGTGGTCCGACATTGGACGGCACGGCAAACAGTGTTTGCCCGTTGCTCAGATCGGTAGCAACACCGTTCTTGATCATGGTTACTGTATAGGTCTGTCGCAAGCTCAGGCCTTCTGAGCCAGCACCGTCCAGCGAAGTAATTTGGGGGAAACCTCCGATTCCGCCCACAAAGCCGGTGAAGACTCCGGGCTGACGGATCTGAGTGTTGAAACGGAATTGGAAACTGATGTCAGTTTTTCCATCCTGATTATTGTCGACGTTCATTGCGTAACGAACGTTGGGATCAAAGGGAAAGTAGTTGGGTCCGTTGGAGGGCTCGAGGAACCCGTCGACGTTGAGGATCATGGTTACGCGGTCGGGGTGATCGTAACTGACAAAGGCGTACCAGTCAGTCACGTCCGCGCTGTGGTCGAGTGCGGAGATTGGGGCCTCGCGATGGCTGGACGCAAACAGGCTGGCAGGAACCAGCACCATCAGCGCCATGGCGAGGGCCACAATTGCTTTGAGTCGCTTCATTGAATTTTCCTCTCGGGATCTGAGTTTGGTGGACGTTGCCATCGCGATACTGCCTCTGCCGCGCGACGCCGCGCCGCATCGGTTACGATTGGAATCCGTCTACGAACTGAAGTACGGGGCAGCGCTGGAGTCAGATTTGTGGGGCGCCAAATTTTTACGAGACATTCATCGTTTAAGGATTTTCTCGGTTGCAGCAATCCGATTGTCAGCGCGTCTCGTATATGAGCAAAATCAATTCACTCCCATCTCGATGAGCGTGTGAAAGCGAGTATGAGCGGTTTTTTGGGTTTTCAATGCTTCTGCCAATCCGACGAGCGCGATGCGGCGTATCTCTCATCGAAGCTGTTTAAATCCAAGGAGGGATCATGAAGAAATCCCGCAGTTGGTGGGCAGGAAATGTATCCGACCAGGGACATTTAATTAGAAGGTTCCGCCGATCTCGCCAATGGGCGCTCCTGACAGGCGCGCCTTGTCTTTCCCGATCCCCGACCAGAGCGGGCAAAATTCTACTCAATTGGAGAGATCCAAGCCGCTGAGCGAATTCGTATCTCCTGTTAACATGGTATGCGCCGTGGCCACCCATCCCGCAGCCGACCGGTCCGAGGACGAGCGCTCGTGGTATGAGCTCACTGATCTGCTCTCGAAGGCGTCTGATCGCTGTTCGTGCTCAGGCGATTCCGGACTCTATCTTCTTTCACGAACACCGGGAAAGGCAATCCGCTGACGGCTGCCAGACGTACTCAGAAAGGAAGAGATACTGGCTTGTCTCGCGCTACCTCCACCGTGGTCTCGTCTGACGCCATGCTGGTGTCGGCGATTCGCTCTGGCGATGAGCAAGCCATGGCGCAGCTTTACGAGCGCTACTCTGCCATCGTTTACTCAGTGGCGCTGAGAGTTCTGGGCGATACTGGAGTGGCGGAGGACATTCTGCAGGAAGTTTTCATGCGACTCTGGCGTAGTCCAGATACGTTCGATGCGACTCGTGGCAGTCTGCCGGGATGGCTGGCGGTGATCACGCGGAATCGGGCGATCGATTCCCTCCGCAAGCGACGGCCGGAGGCGGACATTACCGATGTCGTCGTATCCATCGAACCCGACATTGCCGGCGCTGCCGATTCGAGCCGCGCGCTCGAAAAAATTCGAGGTGCCCTCGGAGGCATACCTCTACCACAGCGTGCTGCATTGGAAATGGCTTTCTTCGAAGGTCTCTCTCATACCGAGATTGCGGAAAAGACCGGCGAGCCTCTTGGAACCATAAAGACCCGCATTCGCGCTGGTCTACTGACCTTGCGCAAAGCTTTCAACCCATGAGCGTGCACGAACAATTCGCGGATGCTCTCTCGCTGTACGCGCTGGGAGCGCTACAAGGTGAGGAACGCCTGACTGTGGAGAAGCATCTGAAAGACTGTCCGGACTGCCGGCACGAACTTGCGCAGTTGCAGGGAGATTTGGCGCTACTGGCTCTTTCGGCCAGTGGCCCGAAGCCCCCTTTGCGTTCCCGCGAGCGCCTCATGGCCGCAATCGCAAAGGAACCTCGGAGGACCCGGGTTCGCCTCGTGAAGCGCAAAACGTGGTGGACCGCATTGGAATGGGCCGCTGTGGCTGCAATGGTCATGGTGATATTGCTGTTGCTCCGTCAGAACACAGATTTGCGACAGCGCGTTGCTGCCCTCGAAGCTAATTCCGCAGGACAACACGAGCGGTTGCTTCAGGCGAAAGAGCTGATCGCAACATTGACCTCTGTTGACGCCGTGCATTTCACGCTAGTCGCAGGTAAAACTCCTCCGCAACCGCAAGGCAAGGCGATCTACGTACGCAGCACCAGCACTCTCGTGTTTCTTGCCAGCAACATGCCAGAGCTCCCGCCGCAGAAGACCTATGAATTGTGGTTGATTCCGACAAGTGGCGCACCGATTCCGGCTGGTCTCTTCAGGCCTGATACACATGGCAGCGCAGCTCTGATCAAGCCGCCACTTCCGGCGGGGATTGAGGCCAAGACCTTCGCCATCACAGTTGAGCCCGGGCCAGGTTCTGCCGCGCCCACATCAACGCCGATTATGGTCGGGATCGGAGGGTAGTAGGCACACCCCCGACATTGCTGGAGATTTCAGCCCGTTTCCGCACCTAAGCTCGCTGTAGAATTATCGGACCTAAGTCGCTACTGACGGGGTGCAATGCATGTTGATCGTGAACGGTCTTCTGCCGTGGGTTGCGGTGCGTTCTGTAGCGTTGCCGGACAGCAAAACGTATGGAACCGCCCAGTTCAGAACTATTCAGCTAGCTCCGAAGGCTGTGTTTTATTGTGTTCTGACACAATACTAGATGGAGCACCTACGATATCCCGCTCGCACTGTTTCCGCCTACCTTGGGTCGACGCTTGTGAGATACGTTCTTCTGCTTACAGCGTTTATGGCTACCGCGCAGGCGCGCGGCCCGGTCGTGTGGACCGCAAGCGGCATGGACCGGGTCGGCCAGACAGCGGCGGCGCGCAAGAAAACGACAGCGGGGTTGTTCGCCGCGCGCGGGGAGTACGAGCCATTTCAGGTTGTCGTGAGGGCGCCCGTGGGCGGACTCCGGAACGCGACCTTCTGGATCGGGGACCTGAAGGGGCCACATGGCCACGTAATTGCGCGCTCGAACCTGACGGTTTACCGCGAGCATTACGTTCGCGTGGAACATGGCAGCCCCGTGCAGAAGAATATGGGACGCCCACCACTCGGCCCCGGCTGGTACGCGGATGCACTCATTCCGGAGGTGAGTGACGCAGCAAACGGCCGCCTGCGTGCGTTTCCATTTGATTTGGAAGCAGGCAGGAACCAGCCGATCTGGGTTGACATATTCGTTCCGCGAGACGCCGTAGCAGGAACGTACACCGGCGCCTTCGAGGTGAGGTCACTGCAAGGAAGAAATCGCGGCCGGGTGCGGCTAACGGTCTGGAATTTCGAACTGCCGGTTAAGCCGTCGTTGGCTTCGTCGTTCGGACTGCAACGCGACCGCAGCACCGCAGCGTACGAGCTGATCCTTCGCCACAAGCTCATGCCTATTCCGGTTTCTAACGATGAAACCCCCATTCCTATTCCGGCTTCGGCTGAGAACGCCGGTCGCTTCGCCAGGGAATTCGGCTTGGAATGGTTCGACGTGGGTTTTCCAAGCGGCGCATCTTGGGATGCGGCGAAGATGCGGGAGCCTCCTTCAGTGGACACGATCGAGGCGAGAGCCAAGAGTTTTCCGGCCGGAGCAAAGCTGTACAACTACACGGCGGATGAGATCGTCAGGTTCCCCGAGTTATACCCGCGAATTCGCGAATGGGCCAGGACGCTGCATACCGCGGGCGTGTTGAACCTGATCACGATGGCCCCCGTCCCCGCCTTGTTTGACGACGGCAATGGCCGATCGGCAGTCGACATCTGGGTGCTGCAACCGGAGTATTACGAAACTTCACCCGTGAACGTCCGGGCGGTGCAAGCAAAGGGCGATCTCGTATGGTCGTATGTTGCGCTCGTGCAGGACGATCATTCGCCATGGTGGGAGATCGATTTTCCTCCGGTGAATTACCGGGTAATGCAAGGATTTATCAATCAAAGTCTGGGATTCACGGGCCTCCTCTACTGGGTGGTCGATTTATGGACGGCCAAACCGTGGGAAGACGTGGACACTTATTCCCAACCCGATGCACATTATCCCGGTGAAGGCATGCTCGTGTACCCCGGCGATGCTGTGGGTGTGCCGGGAACGGTCCCGTCGATGAGCAGCGATCGAACGCGCGCGGCGGATGATGGGCGAAGCTTTGTGCCGGCACTGATTTGCACGGCTTGCGAATTCTTACCCTTGCCCGCCGCCCGCTCGCAGCCATTCCTCGATCCCGGCGAAGGCGTCATCCGATATCGGCACCGTGAAGCTGTGGCGCACGTCGTAAAAACGCGATTAGGAACTGGAAGGTATCTGGCTTTGTTGACATCTTTGGCACGAGGGTTGGTTTAGAGATCGACAAGAAGGAGCGGTGGTTGTTTTCTGATGAGGCAGGAGGGACGGTGGCCGAGGTCGGACTCCTACCGTTCGCGCGTGTGGCGCGGGAAGTGGCGCGTTCTGCCCGCCTACCGCAGCCGTTTGAGCAAACGCCAGTTCAACCAATACCTAGAGAGAGTGGATCCAAAACAGATTTGAAGGTACACGCGCTACACGTTTGATAATGAAATGAGAGGGCCTGGCGCAGGTAGTTTCATCTGTGCGAAGAGCAAAGGAGAAATAGCGAGCATGAAGAAGACTTGTCTGAGCGTTCTGCTCCTCGCGTGCTGTCTCATCAGCAATTCCGTTCAAGGACAGGCCACCAGCCTCCCATCGGTCGAGCAGGCGCTGGAGAAGCCCGTGCAGCCGTTCGCAGTCACGGAGTTTCAGTTGCAGCAATATCTGATGGCTCGCATTCCGCCACTGCCCTCCCCGACAACGCCCGCCCAGTGGAAAACGGAGCAGCAGCGGCTGCGAAGGCACATTCTCGGTGAGATTGCATATCATGGCTGGCCTCACGAATGGATTGATTCCGCTCCACGTTTTGAGCAGGTAGGAGTGATCGAAACCGACCATGGCTACCGGATTCGCAAGTTGCGCTATGAAATTGTGCCGGGTTTCATGTCTACCGCGCTGCTGTATGAACCCGAAAAGATCGCCGGACGAGCCCCTGCCATTCTCAATGTAATCGGTCACGAGCCGGAGGGTATCGCGGTTGAATATGAGCAGAAGCGGTGTATCAATTTTGCCAAGCGCGGCATTATCGCCCTAAACCTCGGATGGATGGGCTTCGGTGAACTCTCGCAGCCGGAGAACGCTCACGATTACAGCGCGCATCTTAGCCTGGTTGGCTCCAATGCGCTGGGGTTTTTCTATCTTGCAATGCGGCGCGGACTCGATTATCTGGCGGCTTTGCCCGAAGTGGATTCCACCCGGCTTGGAGTTACCGGACTCTCCGGGGGCGGCTGGCAGACAGTTCTGCTGAGCGCTCTCGATGAGCGTGTCGCCGTCTCCGTAGAGGTGGCAGGTGTCGGATCGCGCGAGTCTAACCTTACCCGTCCGCTGGATACGGATGAAATAGAAGAGGACGCTCCGGATCTTACTCAGGGTGAAGACTACCCGGAATTCATCGCCATGCGTGCGCCTCATCCCACGCTTCTGATACACAATGCCGTGGATAGCTGCTGCTTCCTGGCGCCGCTTGTGAGGCCGTATGTATATGATCAGGTAAAGCCTTTTTTTCAGATGTTCGGTGCTTCCGATGCTCTTGCCTGGCATGAGAATTTCGATCCCGGCACGCATAACTATCAATTGGACAATCGGGAGCAGGCCTACCGGTTTTTCACGGAGCATTTCCATTTGCCTGTCGCTGAAAGCGAGATCTTCAGTGATGGTGAGATCCGGACCGCGCAGGAACTTACCATTGGAGTGCCGGCTGATAATTTGACCATCCTTGGTCTCGCGAGAAAGCTGGTCAGGCAGATCAAGCGGGAACCGATCCCGGCCGATGGCGCACAACGCAGCTCCTGGATCGCGTCTGAGCGAGGGAAGCTGAAATCGGTGATTCGCTATACGCCGGTTTCCGCGCTGCGCGTCTTGAGAATGAATAACGGCAGAGGCACCGACCTTGACGGCAGAGGCGTATCTTTCCAATTTTTGTCCTATCGTTTCGATCTCTCGAACGGACTCAGTGCCACCGGCATATGGTTTAAAGAAAATGCCGCTCCGCAAAACGCGCCACTTACGATTGTGCTCAATGACAAGGGCTATAAGGCTGCCGGAGAAGCCGTATCCGAGCATGTTGATCATGGGGAACAAGTGCTCGCGTTAGATCTGCTCTTCAATGGAGCTACGGTACCTGAGTCGCCCGATCCCAGCGATTGGGAAATGCTGGTAGACAGTAGTGGCGAGCGCCCATTAGGTCTGGAAGTAGCTCAGTTGATTACAACCGCAAACTGGCTTCGATCTACCGGGCACAGTCAGGTCCAGGTGGAGACTGACGGTATTCGCAGTCAGGTAATTGCGGTGATGGCGGCTGCCATCGAGCCAGATGCATTTTCTCGCGTAGTGAGCCGGAACGCGATGAAAAGCCTGGCCTACCTGGTAGATACCCCCGTGCCCTTTCGCTCCGCTCCGGAACTGTTCTGCCTGGACCTATATAAAGACGTCGATCTCGATTCTCTCGGGGCGCTCGCTGCTCCCGTGAAGTTGACCATAACAACTCTCGCCGATGTGCCTGGCCCCTTGAAGGTGAAAAGCAATACCCCCTGACCCGGCGGTATGTGAGCGGGATCTGGCCATGTTGACCGCGAGATGAGACGTTGAGTGCCAGGTCAAGTGGTTACGAAAGCGTTTACGTCTTTTCACGCGGGCGCCTCGGTCGTAAGTTTGACCCGCCAGTAGCGGATGGGCTACCCCTGTGTTAGTTTGGGAGAAAGAGCAGCAGTGAGGAAGGCCGCGTTAAGAACCATGGTCTCGGCAATCGGCGATGACCGCGGTACGCCTTTTCGCCAGCCCGACCAAATATGGAACGGGATCGCGCGACATATCGTGAAGATCATGGATTTATCATCATTGTGTAATCGAAGTTGCCGTTCGCTGGATAGAAATTGGCTTGAAGCCTGCGACCGGAACGACCGCGCTGCATATTGATCTTAAATGACCGAAATCCAAAAACAGGAGAGTGTGAATACTTTGACTGGTGCGGACTTAAGGATTTCCATGATCCATCAGGCTTTGGAGAATTGGTCTTGCAGGGCGAAACACGCTGTACGCTGAGTGAACGCCGAGGCCAGTCACCGGTGTAAGAACTACTTCTTAAGGTTGGCGCACTCTCGTCTGCTCTGATGGAGGTTGTGTGTCTGCACGAAAAGCTTCACGGCGGGACTTTCTGAAACTCACCAGCGCCGGTGTAGCCAGCGCTGCTTTGGGCGTCCCCGCATCCAGCTACGCAAGAATCATGGGCGCGAATGATCGCGTCGGCGTCGCGATCGTTGGTTTTTCCGACCGCACACGAAGTAGTTTGATTCCTTCCTTCTTGAAAGTCGCCGGCGGCCTCAATTTCGAACTGGTCGCCCTCTCCGACATCTGGGGCCGGCGACGCGAAGAAGGAGCAACTTACATCGCGAAGCTCACCAATAAACA
>WNGQ01007698.1_pt1 | contig 10327 bp, 7 predicted proteins | sample 5407661 | NCBI WGS metagenome assembly WNGQ01 (sample SAMN13153382, study PRJNA577476) | soil metagenome | isolation source: 60 cm soil or saprolite under Garry oak tree replicate 2 | place: USA:California | collected 2016-06-15 | reverse complement strand
TGACCCGGCCGCCGGAGAACTTGGCACCGGCGAAGCTCACCTGGCCGCCGGAGAACTCGGCATAGACGAAGCTGACCTGGCTGCCGGAGAACTCGGCATAGACGAAATTGACCTTGCCACCGGAGAACACGGCACCGAAGAAGCTGACCTTGCCGCCAGAGAACTCAGCGTCGGCGAAGTCGACCTCGCCGCCGGAGAACTCAGCAGTGCTGAAGTCGACCTCGCCGCCGGAGAACACGCCCTTATCGAAGCTGACGTGGCCGCCGGACACCTTGGCAGTAAGGAAGCTGACCTGGCCGCTGGAGAACTTGGTCTCATCGAAGCTGGCATGGCTGCCGGAGAACACGGCACCGAAGAAGCTGACCTTGCCGCCGGAGAACTCAGCGTCGGCGAAGCTGACCTTGCCGCCGGAGAACTCGGCATCGTCAAACAGCACGATTCCGCTAGAGAATCGGGCGGCGGTGAAGTCGCCGCCGTCGAAGACCACCCCTGTGAAATCGAAGTTCAGGCCTTGCCAAGATATCGTCGACCCCGGGCGCAGGTGGGCGCCGATGAGCCGGATGATGGTGTGGCGCACCACCCGATTCGCCGAGTAAGCGGCCCGTTCGGCCGGTTCAGCATCGTCGCCCGGGTCCGGATCGTAGGGCAGTCGCAGATAGGCGCAGAGAACATCGACGCAGGTCTGCCGGTTCTGCTTCCAGTCATCAGCCAGCCCCGCCATGGCATGCACACCGGCCAGGCGCACCGCTGGCTGGGCATCGCCGAGCTGGGCGGCGATCGCCGTGAACCGCTCGTTGAAGACCCGGGTCCGGTCATGAACGGAGTCAGCCTCAGCAATCTTCTGCCGCCGATAGGCCACAATCAGCGCAACTAGCGCCCCGGCCCCGGCCACCGTCGCAAAGACCAGCTGCAATACCGCCACGGTGTCATGCAGCGCCGGTGCCCCGTGGTGACGGTACCCAGCCAAGCCCAGCAGCACCCAAGCCAGCCAGGCCAATCCGGCTAGGCCAACTACTGCCACCGTGAAGCTCACGGCCAGGGCGGTGCCGAGATGCCACAGCCTTGCCTCGCCGTCATCCCGCTGAATCGGCGCCTGGTCGGCCGCCGGGCGGCGACGAGCGGGGAAGTTGGCCCTCATGATCGTGAACCTAACGGGTCCTGCGGTTGGTAAGCCCAGGCTTTCGCCAAGGCGACGCTCATGCAGGTCAGCCGCATAGCCAGGCGTTATCCTTCTGTGGATTGGGGCTCGCCGAGCATGTCTTCGGGCCTGATGAATGTCGAGATGTCCGAACTCGGCACGCAGTCACCCTTTGGTTTCCGACGGCGCCGCTTGGTCTGCGCCGGTGGCTCGTAGCTTGGGTCTTGCCAACCGCAGTGCTCGCACGCTCCAGCAACTACTTGATAGGACCCGCAGTCTTCGCACCGTGAAGCTTCTCGCCCAAGCCGGAGCCTGGCCGCCGTGAACATGCCTAGAAGGTGCTCCACGGCCTTGAGCCCGATCTCGGCGTCCATCCGTATGGCGTAGTAACTACCTGTTGGCTTTGTTCGGGTTGCTGAAGGAACGTCCTCCTGGTGTGGTTGACGGGCTTCAGATCCCAAGACAGCAGGAGGACGTTCGTGGCTCAGGGTAGCGGCTTGACGCGTGGGGACCGGAACCGGAATGACCGGATCGCTGCGTTGCGCGGGGTGGTCCGCCGGGACCGGGCGGTGCTGGCGATCGATCTGGGCGAGGATAAGCAGGCCGCGGTGCTGGTCGATCATGAGGGCCGGGTGCTGGCGCGGCGGATCGTCAAGGCGAAGGCCCGGGGATGACCGAGATACGTGCGAAAGCGGCCATGGGTTGATCTTGGCCGCCGCATGAGACCGGGCATCCCCGGGGGTATTGCGCCCAGCGGTTGGCGAAGATCCCGGAATCTCGGAAGTCGATTCCCGGACTGTTGGCGGTCATTGGAATCTGCCCGCTGGCGGGCATGAGGAACTACCCGGAGACGACCGGCCCGATCACGGAATGTGACTACCCGGGGAGCCGCGGCCGCGCCTGATCCGCCGATCTGCGCGGTCACCGAGGGCTTGGAGGCTTGTAGTTGAGGGCGGCAGATCCGGTTTATATGCGGTGGTGCGATGAGGAACACGTTGCGTGAGCTCGTAAGTGTGAATCGACGACGTTTGCGGCTATCAGCGCTGTTGCGCTGTTTTAGCCGGGGGCGCCGATCAGGGCTGATCTGTGCGTGCGAGCTTTCGGTCGGGTGGGGACCCGCGAAGAGTTTCACGGCTGCGGTCGGTGCGGCTAGGCCGAGATCGCCCTCACACGGCACCGGGAAGCGGGCCCGCCGCGGGTCAGTAGCTGAAGGTGGTGGCGGCCTCGTCGCCGATCCAGTTCCACAGCGGGACCGTGCCCTGGAGCTCGGCGCCGCCGATGAGCGACCCGGCGCTGAGTTTCTTGGCGTTGAAGCAGATCGGGCAGACGTAATACCGGCCGCCAGCGGCCTCGTAGCGCTTCACCAGGTCGGCCAGCGGCGGGCAGCCCTCGCAGGCGACGCCGGCAGCGGTGCCGTCGAGGGCGAGCCGGACGGCTTCTTTGGCCAGGAACATCAGTGTCGGGCGGCCGGACTCCGCCGCGCCGACAGCGACGAGGAAAGCGACGGTGACCTTCTCGGGGTCTTCGAGCCCGGTGGTCAAGCTGATGACGGCCTTACGTGACATGGCATGCCTCTCTCTGCATGGGTTGACCTCGTGACTTCGCTCATCGTCCGCCTGCCCTACCAGCCTTGTCAAGTATTCATTTTATTATTTGACAAGGGTCCCAGCTGCGCGGATGATGAGGGCATGGCTGACCGCGCCGCCAAGGACGCCCTCTACGAGGGCTTCGCCGAGGTCGCCCGGGCCCTGGCTAGCGGCCGCCGGACCGAGATCGCCGACCTGCTGGCCCAGGGCGAGCGGCCGGTGGAGCAGATCGCCGCCGAGATCGGCCAGAGCATCGCCAACACCTCCCATCACCTGCGCGCGATGGCCCGGGCCGGGCTGGTGACTACCCGCCGCGACGGCACGCGCATCTTCTACGCGCTGGCCAGCGAGCGGGTGGCCGCGCTGTGGTCGGCGCTGCAAGATGTGGCGGCCGAGCACGTGGCCGGCCTGCGCGCCCTGGCCAACGCCTACCTGGGCACCCGGGAGGGGATCGAGGTGATCGGCCGTGACGAGCTGGCCGCCCGGCTGGCCCGCGGCGAGGTGCTGGTGCTGGACGTGCGCCCGCCCGCCGAGTACGCGGCCGGCCACATCGCCGGGGCCCGCTCGGTGCCGCTCAGCGAACTGCGCCGCCACCTGCGCGCCCTGCCCCCTGATACCGAGGTGGTGGCCTACTGCCGCGGCCCCTACTGCGTCTACGCCGACGACGCCGTGCGCGAACTTACCCGCCATGGCTACCGGGCCCGGCGGCTGGCCGACGGGTTCCCGGAATGGAAACGAGCTGGCCTGCCCATCGCGGCCGGGGAAGGTGGCTGAACCATGGCCGAAGATCTGCTGGTCGACCCGGAGGCGCTGCGCGAGCAGGTACGCACCAAGTACCGCGAAGTCGCGGTCGACCCCGGCGCCAGCTTCCACTTTCACACCGGCCGGAGCCTCGCTGGCCGCCTAGGCTACGAGGCCGAGGCGGTCGGCGAGCTGCCAGGCACTGCCGTGGAGTCCTTCGCTGGGGTGGGCAACCCGTTCTCGCTACGCCCGCTGGCACCCGGTGAAAAAGTGGTCGACGTCGGCTCCGGCGCCGGGTTCGATTCCTTCATCGCCGCCGGCCAGGTCGGCCCCGGCGGCCAGGTGGTCGGCATCGACATGACCCCCGAGATGCTGGCCAAGTCACGTCAGACCGCCAGAGCGCTAGGCTTCGCGCACGTCGAGTTCCGGGAGGGGCTCGCCGAGGCGCTCCCAGTCGAGGACGCCTGGGCCGACGTGGTGATCTCCAACGGGGTCATCAACCTGTGCGCCGACAAGCAAGCGGTGTTCTCCGAGATCTTCCGGGTGCTGCGCCCCGGCGGGCGGCTGCAGTTCGCCGACATCGCCAACGGCCGCCCCGTACCCATCGAGGCGCTACGCGACATCGACCTGTGGACCGGTTGAATAGCCGGCGGGCTGCCCCGTGCGGGCTGGCAGAAAATGCTGGCAGACAGCGGCTTCACCGACATAGTGATCGGCGAAGCGGCCGACACGTTCGGCGGCGCCAACGGCGAGGCCAACGCCCGCGCCTTCGAGGTGTACGGCTACGCCTTCATGGCACACCGCCCCACCTGAACGGCCGCCACGGGCGCGTCGGCTGCTACCGCCATTGCGGCCGCCGCAACCATCTATGGACCACCCCGGAATGGCTGATCTGCGCGCTGCTGGCAACACCGCGCACCAGGTGGGCCAGCAGCCCATAGGAGCATCGTTCGGTGCGGGACTAACAGCGCACTGACCGGGAATCCGCTCACTGTTTGTGATTGCTGCCGTGCCTTCTTCGTGACCGTCAGCGGGCAGATCCTAGTGGCCGCCCACACCGGACGAACACGATTCGTAGTTCGCCCACACACCATGTATCCGCCCGTTACGGTATCGCTCGTTCATGCCGCTCTGAGGTGATGTGAGGGCGCAGCTCGTGGCATCGATCGATCGGACCGCGTATCCACGGTTCAAGCGTTCCATCTCGGTGCGCGAGCTGCGGGAGGCGTACTCGCCGAGTCTGGATGAGCTGGAGTGGGCGCGGCAGATGACCGACAGCGACGAGGCGCTGCTGTCGCTGACGATGTGCCTGAAGTGCTGCCAGCGGCTGGGCTACTTCGCTCGCTTCGATGAGGTCCCGGCATCGATCGCCGGCAATCTGCGGCAGGAACTGGGCCTGCACGAGTCGGTGAACCCGGCGACGGTGCCGGACAAGACGGTGCGCAACCATCGTGGCCTGGTACGGCATCGCCTGGGCCTGGTGTCCGATCAGGCGGCGGCCCGGAAGATCGCCGCCGAGGCGATCCGGACGGCCGCCGAGACCAAGGACAATCCGGCGGACCTGATCAACATCGCACTGGAGGAGCTGGTCAAGAGCAACTGCGAGTTGCCGGGCTACACCACCCTGGACCGGATGGCCGGCCAGATCCGGGCCGAGGTCAACACGCGCATGCATGAGCTGGTGCATGGCCGCATGACCGAGGATGAGCGCCGCCGGATCCTCGCCCTGCTTCGCGTGGATCCGCTGAGCAGGCGCAGCGGGCACGACCAGCTCAAGGACGTCGCGCCGAAGGCCACCGTGTCCCGGCTGCGCCGCCATCTGGATCATCTGGCGTGGCTGGATGGGATCGGCTCGGCCACTGCCGCGTGGCTCCAAGACATCCCCGCGGCAAAGACCGGCCACTTCGCCGGAGAGGCTGGCGCGCTGGACGCGTCGGAGATGGGCGACTTCGCGGTGGTCAAGCGGATCGTGCTGGAGGTCTGCCTGCTGCACCGGGCCCGTGTCCACGCCCGCGATGACCTGGTCACGATGCTGTGCAAGCGGATGAACACCCTGCACAACAAGGCCCGGGAACTGCTGGAGGAGATCCGGGCCGGGCAGCGAGAACGCAACGAGCGGATGCTGGCGGTCTTCGGTGAGGTGCTGAAGGCGGCCAAGGCCATCGACGTGGACGCTCAGTCCGCCGCCAGGCCCTGGTCGCCGGTTCGGCGGCGGTATGAGACCGGCAAAGTGGTGCTGGAAATGATCGACGCGCACGGCGGCCTGGCCGGTCTGCTGGCCGAGCATGAAGCGCTGGCCGCCCATCACGGCGGCAACCACCTGCCACTGCTGGAACGCTTCTACCGTTCCAGCCGCGGCCTGCTGCTGCGGCTGCTGAACGTCTTGGAGTTCGAGGCCACCAGCACCGACCACCGACTGCTGCACGCTGTGGAGTGGGTCAAAGCCAATCAGAACCGCACCAGCGAGTACGTCACCGACGAGGTCCGCACCACCGACCCCGACACCGGGATCCCGGCCCGGGAGCGGCTCGACACGACGTTCGCGCCCGAGGCGTGGCAGAAGGTGATCCGCGACAAGCGGTACCCGGGGAAGCTGGCCCGCCGGCATTTTGAGCTGTGTGTCCTGTCGTGCCTGGCTGATGAGCTGGTCCGCGGCGACGTCGCAGCGGCCGGCTCGGATCTGTATGCCAACTGGCAACGCCAGCTGCTGTCGTTCGCCGACTGCCAGCCCTACCTTCCCGGCTACTGCCGCGAGGCTGGCCTGCCCGAGGACGGGGCGGACTTCGCCGCCGAACTGAAGGCGGCGATGAAGGATCTGGCGATCCAGGTGGATGCGGGCTACCCCGACAACGCTGATCTGGTGATCGAGGAGGACGGGCGGCCCTCGCTGAAGGCACGCAAAGGTGCTGAGCGGACCGCGTCGGCACGAGCGCTGGAGGCCGAGGCGAAGGAACGGCTTCCCGAGCGGTCGCTGCTGGAGGTGCTGGCCCGCGCGACACGCTGGGTGGGCTGGCACCGCCACCTGGGCCCGCTGTCGGGATCAGACCCCAAGCTCGCCGAGCCGCTCGAGCGCTACATGCTGGTCGCCCTTACCTACGGCTGCAACCTGGGCCCGCACCAGGCGGCCCGCCACCTGTCCGGGCGGGTGAGTGCGCACGAGCTCGGCTCCACCTTCCGCAGGCACGTGACCGTGGCAGCGTTGAACAAGGCGATCGCCGATGTGGTCGATGCCTACCTGGAGCTGGACCTGGCCAAGGTCTGGGGCGATGCCTCCGCGGTGGCCGTGGACGGCACCAAGTACGAGATCTACGTGGACAATCTGGTCGCCGAGTACCACATCCGCTACGGCGGCTACGGGGCGATCGCCTACCACTACGTGGCCGACAACTACATCGCCTTGTTCTCGCGCTTCTTCCCCTGCGGGGTGTGGGAGGCCGTCTACATCGTTGACGGGCTGCTGCAGCAGCAGAGCAAGGCCGAGCCGAAGGAGATCCACGCCGATACCCAAGGGCAAAGCTTCCCTGTCTTCGGGCTGGCCTACTTGTTCGGGTTCGACCTGCTGCCACGCATCCGCAACTTCAAGGACCGCGTGTTCTTCCGGCCCGACCCCGAGGTCACCTACGCCCACATCGACGCCCTGTTCGGCGAGCCGGTCAACTGGAAGCTGATCGAGTCGCACTGGGAAGACCTGATGCGGGTGGCCATCTCGATCCGCCAGGGCAAGCTCAGCTCGGTCACCCTGCTGCGCCGACTGCGCCACGACTCCAAGCGCAACAAGATCTACCGGGCGTTCCGGGAGCTCGGCCGGGTGGTCTCCACCATGGTGCTGCTGCGCTACATCTCCGACCCGGTGGTGCGCGGACACGTCAGCAAGGCCACCACGATGATCGAGTCCTTCAACGGCTTCGCCAAGTGGCTGAACTTCGGGAACGCCACGATCGGCACCAACGATCCCGAGGACCAGGAGAAGTACATCAAGTTCAACACACTGGTCGCCAACCTGGTGATCCTCAGCACGGCGGTGGACATGTCCCGGGTGTTCAACGGATTGCGCGCTGACGGCCGGCCGGTGCGCCGGGCGGACGTGATGGCCATCGCGCCCTACCAGCAGGAGAACGTGCGCCGCTTCGGCGACTTTGTCTACGACCTGACCGCGCCGCTGGAGATGATCGAGGCCCGGCTGGACATCGATGATGACGACGAGACCGGCGAGGGTGATCGCTCAAGTCCCGGGACGGATCTGGAAGGTGGCGACATCGGGACGTCCCAGTCACAGGCTGAATGATCTGGCGTGGGCCGGCGCACCACAGGTGCTGCCCGGCCGCGTCGACAGTCACCCCGAAAGCGTTCTGGCCGGGCAGGCCACGCTCCAGCCATTCGGCGAAGACGGCTTTGGCCTCGTCCCACAGGGACCGGTCTCCGTATTGGGTGATGGCGCGTGGATCGAGCAGGCTCGTCGAGGTGCGGGGCTGGTCGGCGTGGTGGGCGTTCCAGGTGCTGCGCTGGGAGCGCATCATCATGTAGCCGCAGCCGCCGTGGAACCGGCCGATGGCCGGCCGTCGGCGCCGACGTGCAGGCGCAGCTGGTGGCGCGCATATCCGGTGGGCAGCCAGGGCAGCACGATGAGCGCACCGGGGCGGCATTGGGTCACCCATGTGTAGGGATGCGCGTGATTCCGCAGGTGACGTGGATGCGGTCGTAGGGGCGGCCTGCGGCCAGCCGTCCGCGCCGTCGCCGGTGACAGCCGCCCAGCAGCATCTTAAGCGCCGACCAAGGTGCTCTGAAGCTGCATCGCGACCGCGGTCGTCCTCGCGTTGGCCGCGGTTGGGTGAGCTGATCCTCGACCTGCCGGCCGAGGGCTTGTCCACGGGCCCCAACACCTGGGCCTTCAAAACCAGCGACCTGAGCAGGCATGAGCGCGGCCGGACCGGCTGGTGGCATGAGGTCACACACCTATCAAGTCACCATGGCGTAGAACTTCCGAGATCAGCGCAAACTCAGAAGTAGACTCCAGAAGTGACTTCCGAGATTCCGGTTCCGGCGGCTGCCGAGAGCGACGAACCGGCTTCCGAGATTACGAAGCGGCCTCCCGGTGCTCGCCCAACCGGGCTCCCCGGCGATCTCACCGCGCTCCTGGCCGGCTACGCCGCCGAGCTCGCCGGCACGACGCTGTCGGCCGAGACGTGCCGCACCTACATATCTCGCGTCCGCCAGTACCTGGCCTGGCTCGCCGCCACACACCGGCGGCGCCCCGGCGATCAGGACCCGCTCGCCTCACCCAAGGCCCGCGACTTCGCGGTACGCGACTACCGGCGCTGGCTGCTGCACGAGGGACCCATCAAGCGCAGCGTCGTCTACGCCAACTCCGCGCTCACCGCGATCGACGACTTCTACCTGCGGCGCGGCCTGGGCGCGACGAAGATCGACCGGGACGATCTGCCCAGGCAGGCACCCCGCGCACTGGAGGAGAAGGCCCGCATCCGCTGGCTGCGCGCGGTCGAGCAGATCACCTCACCCCGCGACCGGTGCATCGCCCTCATCCCCTACTACGCCGGCGCCCGCATCAGCGAGGTCGTGCGCCTGGACGTCGGCGACGTGCGCCGCTCAGCCCGCAAAGGCGTCCTGCGCATCTACGGCAAGGGCGACAAGGTCCGCGAGGTCCCCATCCACGCCAAGCTGCGGCCCGGGCTGGAGCAGTGGCTCACCGAACGCGCTACCTGGCCCGGCGCCGGCACCAGTCCCGCGCTCTTCCTCAACACCAAGGGCGGACGCCTGTCGGCCCGCGCGGCCGGCGGCATCATCGCCGCCATCGCCGAGCAGGCCGCGCTCGACGACGACCCGACCGCCCATGTCCTGAGGCACACGTTCGCGACCAGCCTGGTGCGCGGCAAGACCGACCTGGTCGTGGTCGCCGAGCTCCTGGGGCACTCCCGCCTGGACACCACCCGGCAGTACAGCTTGCCCACCGAACAGGACAAAGCCGACGCGCTTAACCACCTCACCACCGACCACTGAGGTAACCAACCGCAGGTCAGGCCCCTGTTGGGCGCATCAACATCAACCCATGGCCGGTTTCGCACGTATCTCGGTCGTCCCCGAAGTCCTGCTCGGGCAGCTCGGCGACGGAGGAGATCATCCGGCAGTGGGCGAGCGTGGTCACCGATGCCGGGGGGCTGCGCTGGGTGAAGGAGATGCTGGCCCTCAACGTGGCAGTTGACGACGCCGGCGGCTGGCAGGCCGAGCGATACCAGCGCGGCGAGACCGGCCAGCGGCGCGGCTACACCGGCAACCCGTTCCGGCCACGCTGACCACTCGCCCGCGTGCCCGCGTGCCCGCGTTCAGGAAACTGGACGCCGTAGTGGTGCTCATGGCTCGATTGTTACCGGCACCCCGCTTAGCGGGATGCCGGTTGTCTGTGAGCGCCCATTAGGACACGTGGGTTACCGCTCGATCGGTCACGCAGCGGGCACGCTCGGCCGGCCTATTCTCCTCCCGGCTGCGCGAGAAGCGGATGCTTCTCAGGTGCAGTGGTAGGTACCGGTGTAGGTGCCTTCATTGGTAACGCCGTTGACTGTGAAGTACACGACGGAGGAGATGTTCATCGGGGTGACTGTGCTGGCCGCCTGGTCTATGGACTGGAGGAAGCCGCTCCGGGCGGCGAGGGTTCCCCGTGCCTCGATCTCGTAAGGCGCGGACCCGGTGCCGCACGTGCCGAGCGTGCCGGAAATCATCCCCTTACCTGCGAGCGTGACGGTGCCGTCGGGGTGTAGCACTACCTGGTCGGTTTCGGTGAAGGTCGCGGCAAAGGTGCCCGTTGTGAACCCGCTGACGGTGAGCAGCCCGATCGTGTTGCCGTCCGCCG
>WNGQ01009592.1_pt1 | contig 10328 bp, 7 predicted proteins | sample 5407661 | NCBI WGS metagenome assembly WNGQ01 (sample SAMN13153382, study PRJNA577476) | soil metagenome | isolation source: 60 cm soil or saprolite under Garry oak tree replicate 2 | place: USA:California | collected 2016-06-15 | reverse complement strand
TTACGCTCGCAGTCGTCGCGCGGCGGTAGCGCAGAAGGTCTTGTTGCAGATAGTCCGGATTGCCGAAGTAGTGGTTGTACTGGTTCAAGCGATCGGCGACTCCGCCGAATCCGCCGAGTCGCTCCAACCCGCGAATGATCTCGGTTTCAATTGTGTTCCGCGCACGCTCGAGTTCCTTCTCATCGGGGCCCTCGCTGCGGAACCGCTCAAGCTCCTCGTCAATGACCCTCTCGATTTCCGCCGCCGTGTGACCCGGCCGTGTCGTGACGTACAATTCGAAGATCGACCCCAAGAGAAGCGGCTGCAATTGGATGGAGACGTCTTGGGCGATCTCCTGTTCGTACACAAGTCTCTTGTAGAGCCGGCCGGACTTGCCGCCGGCCAGAATCTGGGCTGCGAGGTTGGCTTCTGCATCGCCGGCCCGGTAGATGGGCGAGGTAATCCAGCCCATGTACACACGCGGTAGCTCGACCTGATCAGTCACCACGGCGCGCCGCTCAGCAGTGATCGGCGGCGTCGTCGCGCTGATCTTGGGGACCTGGGGGCCGCGCTTCAGCCGACCGAAATACTTCTCGACCCACTGCTTCACGGTGGACTCGTCAAAGTCGCCGACGATCGTGAGGCTGGCGTTGTTCGGCGCGTAATACAGCTTGAAGAAGCTCTTCACTTCCTCGAGTTGGGCGGCCTGGATATCGGCATGTGATCCGATCACTTCGCCATAGTAGGGGTGCGTCGCCGGAAACAGCTTGTGGTACAACGCCTCCTCAACAATGCCGAACGGCTGGTTCTCCAAAGTCTCGCGGCGCTCGTTGCGCACGACCGCCTGCTGCGTGGCAAGGTTAGTCTGGTCGAGCTTGTCGAGCAGATAGCCCATGCGATCGGACTCCAGCCACAACGCCAGCTCGAGCTGGTTGGCTGGGAGCGTCTCGAAGTAATTGGTGCGGTCAAAATCGGTCGTGGCGTTGAAGTCGCTCGAGCCGGCGCCCTCGAGGTAGCGGATATGCTCGTTGGCGCGCACGTGTCTTGAGCCTTGGAACATCATGTGCTCGAATAGGTGCGCGAAACCGGTACGTCCCGGCTCCTCGTTGGCGGGACCGACATGATACCACAAGTCGACGGCCACGAGCGGCAGGCGGTGGTCGTCGGACAAAATCACCTCGAGGCCGTTTGCGAGCGTGTACTTCTTAAACTTGATGCGGGGTATCTCCGCGGCGGCTGGAGCCGCCTGTACCGCAGCCGCCCCTTGTGTCTGCGCGGAGCCGGCACCCGCCACGCTGTGGGGAGTCAGGGTCAGCGCGAAAAGGGCGAGGAGAAGCCGAAGGATCTTATCCATTCCGTGGTCCCTCCTGCATAAGCTCGCCTCGCCCGGCAACCACCAAGTGGCTGCCGGGTTTCGATCGGGGCACTTCCTTGACAGCTCGCTCGAAGTTCACGCGCCACCGGCGGTGCCAATGAGCGTACTCCGTAAAGGCTCGGTTGTCGAGCTTCCTCGCGTGGATGCGAGGCCGCCAAGGCGAAGGCGAAGGAAGTGGCATAGCCGCGTTATGGCGGCCAGAACCTCAGGTCGCCGCCGACGCCACGCTCGCAACGCTCTTTGACATCTACAGGCGTGAGGTAACCCCCTTGAAGAGGGCGAGCAAACAGCAGCATGACCCGGGCCGCGACGTTACTGCTCACTGCTTGGGGGCGCATCGCCAGGCGCCGACCAATGCCGTGACTGAGATCGCTACATCGAGTGGCGGCGGCACGAGGGGGACGGGCGGGGCGGGCTCACAATCGCCCTGTGCGGGATCGTACGATTACGTACGATCTCAAGTTCCTGCAGGCCGTGCTGAATTGGGCCACGACGGCGTGCGATTGCGCGGGGCGCTCCTCGTGAGATCCTGGCGATGATGGGGTGGTCAAGCAAGGACTCCTGAGGCCAAGATCTCTGCGTATTGGTCATCCGCTGCGCGGCGCCAAGCTGCTCTGCTTGTTGTGATTGCAAGGTGCTTTGCCGGAATGTTTGCCGCAGGAACGAGCCGCCCTGTGCCGACCCCCCCTGTACGTGCATCGTGTCGTCTCACTCGCCGACCCGCGCGCGCAGCTTGAACCCTTGCGGGTCGACCACAACCAGCACCGACCCCACTGTCGCTCGGTTACCTGATCCAGAGTCGGGCTCCGTCAATTCCCGGTCCTCTTCCGCACGATGGCCCTCGCCGGCGCCGCTTCGTGCCCTCGGACCTTGAGCGGTAGCACGATCACATCGTAGTCACCCGCTTGAACAGGGCGCAGGTCCAGCCCCTCCACGATGGGAATCCCGCGCCCCAGCAGAATCTGGTGCGTCCTCGGCGCCGAAGCGCCGAATTGCTCCGCCGAGATGTAGTCGACGCCGACCAAAAGGACTCGAGCGTCCGCGAGGAGCTGCGCCGCGTCCGGTGCGATGAATGCGAAGTCCTTGTGGAACTCGGGTGAGTCCATCCAGCCACGCAGCGTGCTACGCGTCCGGAACAGCACTCGCTTCGCGCTCCTCCAGTCGTGCTTGTTCAGCTCGCCCGCGTCGATGGCCCGTACGCTGTCGGGGACATCGATCACCCGCGCTGGACCGATCAGCGGGTCCAGCGCCACCTGGTCGATCGGTGCTCCATTGGCGACGAAATGCATCGGGGCGTCGATGTGCGTCCCGCTGTGCGCGCCCAGTGAGTAGACCGATAGCGTCAGGATATCGCCCTTCCGCATATCCTTGAGAAAATCGAACCGCATCGGCGCGTCGCCCGCGTACACAGGAGTCCTCGCGGGATCGAGCGTCGCCGTCACATCGATCCACCCCCGCGCGCTCAGCTCTCGCGCCCCCTGTTCGGGGGGGCGGGGGGCACACCCCACCACGAGGCTGAGCAACAGCGTGAAACCCAACCCCGCCACGCCAATGATCGTCTCGGCAACGGTCCACGTCTTCAGCGTCTGTGGCACGGTCATGTTGAAGAACTCCTTGATGAGCCAGAAACCCGAGTCGTTCACGTGTGAGAGCACCAGCGAGCCCGCGCCCGTCGCCAGCACCAACAGCTCCAGGGGAGTCCCCGGCGTCGCCAGCGCTATCGGGGCGACGATGCCAGCGGCGGTCGTCATCGCTACGGTCGCCGAGCCGGTGGCCACCCGGATCAGCGCCGCTACGGTCCACGCGAGCAGGAGTGGCGAGGCGTGCGATCCCAGCGCCACGTCGGCAATCGCTGTCCCGACACCGCTTTCCAGGAGCACCCTGTTGAATCCGCCGCCGGCGCCGATGACGAGGAGAATGGCGGCGGTGGGCCCCAGGCAGTCGTTGGCGAACTTGAGGATCTGATCCCGCGTGAAGTGCTGCCTGTATCCCAGCGACCAAAAGGAGAAGAGCAGCGCCACGAGCAGCGCGACGATCGGGCTGCCGACGAAATCGAGCGCGGTGCGGAGCGTGCTCGCGGTGTCGAGCGCGACGTCGGCTGTGGTCGCGCACAACATCAGGATGACCGGAAGCAGCACGGTGAAGAGCGTGATGCCGAAGCCTGGCATGTCGCGTGGAACGCCGTCCCCGCCGCCCGCGAGCTGCGCGGCGATCGGGCTATCCGCGGGGAGCGCGATGCGCGGTGCAATCCACGAGGCGAAGATCGGGCCCGCGAGCGCCGCCGTCGGCAGCCCGACTAGGAGGGCATAAGCGATCGTGCGTCCCACATCGGCCCGGTAGGCGCCGACCGCGAGCATCGCCGCCGGATGCGGCGGTACCATCCCGTGCACCACCGACAGCCCTGCCACCAGCGGAATGCCGATCTTCACGAGTGAGAGCCCCGAGCGACGGGCAATCGTGAACACCAGCGGAATCAGCAGCACGAAACCGACCTGAAAAAAGACGGGAATGCCCACGATGAAGGCCACGAACATGATCGCCCAATGCACGCGCTTCTCCCCGAACAGCGAGATGAGCGTGGTCGCGATGCGCGTCGCGCCTCCGGACTCCGCCATCATCTTGCCCAGCATCGTACCGAGGGCAACCACGATCGCGATGAATCCCAAGACTCCACCAACCCCTTCCTGAAACGCCTTCACGACGCTGACAAAGGGCATTCCCGCCGCCGTCCCCAAGCCGAGGGACACCGTGATCAACGCGACGAAGGGGTGCAGCTTGAAGCGCCCGATCAGCACGATAAGCGCTACAACGGCGCCGAACGCCAAGAGCAGCAACTGGGTGTTGGGGCTCATACTGAGCGCTTCACCAGATCGGCGACGATCGCGTCGGGCGCTTGGCTGATATCGCACACCCACGCACGCTCATCCGGCGACGGCTCTTCCAGAATGGAGAGCTGGCTCTCGAGCAGCGCTGGTGGCATGAAGTGACCGCGGCGTTGGGCCAGGCGCTCCGCGAGGAGGGCACGGCTCCCCGCGAGATACACAAAACGTACGTCCGCTTCGACACGGGAGCGCAGCAGGTCGCGATAGCTCCGCTTGAGTGCCGAACACGAGACCACGAGACCGATTCCCGCGCGCTTCGCCTCGCGGAGTCGCGCCGCGATCGCGATCAGCCAACCGCGGCGGTCGTCGTCCGTCAGCGGCATCCCGGCCGCCATGCGCTTCACGTTGTCCGGGGGGTGCAGGCCATCACCTTCGACGAACTCGATGTCGAGCTCGCGAGCGAGCTTCGCTCCGACGAGGCTCTTTCCGGAGCCGCTTACGCCCATGATCACGTAGAGTCCAGTGTGCACAGCGTGCATGAAGTGGCCCAATCCTATACCACCAGAGGATTCCGGGCTATTCGCCGTTTCGCAACGGAGGATTCGAGGCTATTCTGCGAGCGGCATGACTCAGATCGTTTTTGCGGGCGTCGGCGTCGATTTCGGCGACACCACCCTCTTCTCGAACGTCTCCTTCACCGTCGCTCCGGGCGAACGGTGGGGCATCGTGGGCCGCAACGGGTCCGGCAAGACCACCCTCTTTCGGCTCCTGACCGGCGAGCTCGAGCCCACCCGCGGCAGCATCGCGCGCGCGCCTGGCCTGCGAGTCTCGGTGCTGGAGCAGCACCGCGACTTCGGCGCCGCGACGACCGTGTGGGAGGCCGCAGCCGGCGGGTTGGCCGAGCTCCTGGCGCTGGAGCAGTCGCTCGTAACGCAGGCCGCCGATCTGGCACACGACTCCTCGGCGCGCGCCCTCACCCGCTACGGCGAAGATCTGGAGCGGTTCGAGCGCGAAGGCGGCTACGCGGTCACCGCGCGCATTGACGCGGTGCTGCATGGACTCGAATTCGATCCCGCGCAGGCCCGGGTCACGCCGCTCTCCGCCCTGAGCGGCGGGGAGCTCGGCCGCCTGGGCCTGGCGCGTCAGCTGATGACGACCGCCGACGTGTTGCTGCTCGACGAGCCGACCAACCACCTGGATCTCGAAACCACTCGCTGGCTCGAGGAGTACCTTGCCGCGAGCGAGCGCACGGTGTTGCTCGTGAGCCACGACCGCGCATTCCTCTCCGCCGCCGTGGATCACGTGCTGCATCTGGAAGGAAAGACCGCGACGCCGTATACGGGTGGCTACGCCGCGTTCGTGGCGCAGCGGGCCGAGCGCCGGTTAGCGCAGCAGCGGGCGTACGACCAGCAGCAGCGCACGATCGCCCACGAGAAGGATTACATCGCGCGCAACATCGCGGGGCAGAACACTCGCCAGGCCAAAGGCCGGCGCAAGCGGCTGGAGCGGCTGCCGCGACTGAGTCCCGTCATCGGCGCGGAAGGAACGATGGCCGTGCGATTCGAGGTGCCGGAGCGCGGTGGCGATCAGGTCGTCAGCGCCCAGAACGTGACTGTGGGAATCGACGCACGCACCCTGGTGGAGCGATTCAGCGGAACACTGGAGCGGACCGGCGTGCTCGGTATCATCGGCCGCAACGGGGCGGGGAAGTCCACGCTGCTGCGTGCGCTGCTGGGCGAGCATCCGACGCAGAGCGGTGAGCTGCGGCTCGGCACGTCGATCACGGCCGGGTACTACCGCCAGGATCTCTCGCAGGTGCCGCTCGATCGCACGTTGTACGACGTGATCGCCGGGTTGCGGCCGAGGTGGGAGCGTGGCCGCATCCAGGGACACCTGGGACGATTCGGGTTTTCGGGGCAGGAAGTACAGCGGCGCGCCGACTCATTCTCGGGCGGTGAGCGGGCGCGCGTGGCGCTCGCGATCCTGATGCTGTCGGGCGCGAACCTGTTGGTGCTCGACGAGCCGACGAATCACCTGGATGTGGAATCCATCGAGGCGCTCGAGGACGCGATCGAGGCGTACGACGGCACGGTCATTCTCGTGAGCCATGACCGGGCGCTGCTGCGCGCCCTGACGACACGGATTTGGATCCTGCACGAGCGGCGCATGACCGAGTTCGCCGGGGGCTTCGCGGAGTGGGAGGAAGTCAGCACGGAGCGCGCCCATGCGGCGGCGGTCAGCGCCGCCGAGGAACAGGCGCTGCGGCGCGTCCACGAGCGGCAGCGCGTCGCTCCATCTCCGAAGAGCGATCCGCGCAAGGAGCTGCGCCGCGCTCAACTGGGACTCGCGGAGGCCGAGGCTCGGGTGACCGACCTCGAGTCCCAGGTCGCGCGGGTAGTCGCGGCGTTGGAGGACCCGGCGCTGTACACGAAACCCGACGGCGCCGCCACGGCCCGGGAGCTCGGCGCCGAGCTCGAGACACTGAAACGGGAGCTCGATGCGGCGCTCGAGCGGTGGGCAGCTGCGACCGAGCAGGTCGAGATGCTTGACGGACTCGCGTAGCGCCCTTCTCGTTGGCTCACCATCCAGGGAGTGGCGACAATGCAATTGGCGATGATCGGGTTGGGTCGTATGGGCGGGAACATGGTGCAGCGATTGCTCCAGGGCGGGCACGAGCTCGTGGTGTACGACCAGAGCGCCGAGGCGGTGAAATCACATGTCGGCAAAGGCGCCAAGGGCGCCAAGGATCTTGCTGATGTGGCTCGACAGCTGACCCCGCGGCGAATCGTCTGGATCATGGTACCGGCGGGTGCACCGGTCGATAGCACTCTCGAGCGGCTCGTGCCACATCTCGCCAAGGGCGACATCCTCATCGACGGTGGAAACTCAAAGTTCTCGGATTCGCTGCGCCGCGCCGAGGCGCTCAAGACCCAGGGGATCGAGTTGGTGGACGTCGGGACGAGTGGCGGGATCTGGGGCCTGACGGTCGGCTACTGCCTCATGATCGGCGCCTCGCCGGCCGCGTTCCAGCACTGCGAGCCGATCTTTCGGACCCTCGCGCCGCCCGAGGGCTACGCCCACGTGGGCCCCTGCGGCGCCGGCCACTACGTCAAGATGGTGCACAATGGGATCGAGTACGGACTGCTCCAGGCCTATGCCGAGGGCTACGAGATTTTGCACGCCTCTCGGGATTTCACCCTTCACCTGGGCCAGATCGCGAAGCTGTGGAACCACGGCAGCGTGGTGCGCTCCTGGCTGAACGAGCTGGCGGAGCGGGCGTTCTCCCGTGACGACCAGCTGACCGCGATCCGGGGCTACGTGGAAGACTCGGGCGAGGGGCGCTGGACGGTGGAGGAGGCGATGCGCCTCGACGTGCCGGCGCCGGTCATCACGTTGTCGCTGCTGGCGCGGTTCCGCTCCCGTCAGGAGCAGTCCTTCGGCGCCAAGTTGATCGCCGCGCTGCGCAACGAGTTCGGCGGGCATGCGGTGCAGACCAAATGACGGCAGGGCTCTTCATCGCGTGGAAGGGGCACGTCCCCCGAGTGAGGGGTTGACCCGCCGCCGGACGGCCTCGATGTCCTGCACCGCCCGAACCTCGACGCAGCCTGTGTGGGTCCAGGGAAACTCCGTCGCGATGCGGACCGCCTCGTCCATGTCCTCGGCCTCGATCAGGTTGAAGCCCGCGAGCAGCTCCTTGGTCTCGGTGAATGGTCCATCCACGACCGTCTGCCGGCCGTTACGGACCCGCACCGACTTGGCGGTCGCCGCACGCTCGAGCATCTGGGAATCGAGCAAGCGCCCGTCCTGGCGCAGCTCGTCGGTATGCGCGAGGCAGTCGCGCATCTTCGCGTCGAACTGTCCCGCCGGGAGCGCGTCGAGCAGGGCGGCGTCGGTGTAGATCAGGATCGCGAATTTCATGTCGGTCCCTCTGTAGCGGAGGTGGGATGCGGTAATTTTGCCGCTCGCCGGCCGTATGCCAAGCCGATGCGGACCGGGTACACGCGCGTTGACCGCCGGTTGACGCATGCCCAACTGAAGCAGGCTTCAACCTCGGCCCGGGGGGCGAGGCCTGGAACCTCACTCGCTTGCCGGCCAGAGCCACGCCGCCCCTCGGACGCCGCTCGAGTCGCCGTGCGCGGCGCGCACGACGCGCGTAGCGACGGGATCGGAGGTCGCGCCGGCCGCGAACAGGTAGCGGGGGAGCAGCGCGGACGTCGCTTCCGGCAGCCCGGCGATGTTCGACATGCCGCCGCCGAGCACCACCACATCGGGGTCGAGCACGTTGATCAGCGAGGCGAGGGCGCGACCCAGGCGATCGTGGTATCGGGCCAGCGTCGCGACCGCCCCCGCGTCGCCGCTCTCCGCGGCGCGTGCGATCTTGGCGCCCGACAGGGTGAGACCGGTATGCCGGGCGTGGTCGCGCTCGACACCGGGGCCGGAGAGCCAGGTTTCGACACAGCCGCGCTTCCCGCAGTAGCACGGGGGACCGGGCTGCTCGTCGGACGTGAGCCAGGGCAGGGGATTGTGCCCCCACTCGCCGGCAATGAGGTTCGCGCCCGCCAGGCAGCGGCCGTCGACCACGATCCCGCCGCCGACTCCCGTGCCGAGGATGATGCCGAACACGACGTGCGCGCCCGCGGCCGCACCGTCGGTGGCCTCGGAGAGGGCGAAGCAGTTCGCGTCGTTCATGAGCCGTACCGGGCGGCCGAGCCGCTCCTCCAGATCGTGTCTCAGGGGCCGACCGTTGAGCCAGGTCGAGTTGGCGTTCTTCACGAGCCCCGTTCTGGGCACGACCGTCCCCGGAATGCCGACGCCGCCGGCCGCGCGCTCGAGCTCCCCGACTAGGTCTGCGATGGCGTCGAGGGACGCGGCGTAGTCGCGCGGCGTGGGCACGCGTCGTCGGGCGATCTCCGCGCCGGCGGGCGACACCGCGATTGCCTCGATCTTCGTTCCACCGAGGTCGATGCCGATACGCACCGAAGGGCTCACCGTGTGCCGCTCCGAGCGGGATCACGCAAGCTACGCTAGTGCTCGGTGCCCGGCATGGCCGCCCCTCCCGCCATCTTCCCGATCGGTCATGCGCGGGACACATTGAACGCCCCGTTCGAGGAGGAGATGCCATGCTGGCGAACCTGTTCACACCGTATGCCGGCGTCGGCGAGCTGATCCTGCGCCTGGCGCTGGGGGTCACCTTCTTCGCACACGGGAGGGGCAAGCTGAAGAACCCTGCCGGCTTTGCCGCGTTCCTCCGCCAGATCCACGTGCCGGCACCTCTGTTCAACGCCTGGCTCGTGGCGCTGCTCGAGACCGCCGGGGCGGTGCTCCTCATCCTCGGCATAGCGACACGTATCCTCGCGCTGGGACTCGCGGTCGATATGGGAGTGGCCCTCGCGACCGTGCGTATCGGAAAGGCCCCTTTCGCTTCTGGTCCCCAGGGCGGGGGGTGGGAGCTCGAGTTCCTGCTTCTCGCCGTCGCGGTCCGCCGGCCGCGCGCTCGAGCTCCCCGACTAGGTCTGCGATGGCGTCGAGGGACGCGGCGTAGTCGCGCGGCGTGGGCACGCGTCGTCGGGCGATCTCCGCGCCGGCGGGCGACACCGCGATTGCCTCGATCTTCGTTCCGCCGAGGTCGATGCCGATACGCACGGTAGTAAGCTACGCAAGTGCCTTATCGAGGCTTTCCCAGCTCCCCGCATTTCGAACGAACTAAAGACGCCAGTCCGAGCGTTACGCTGAAGAGCGAGCCTGAGATGACACGAGCTGAATCAGAGGAGGATTACCATGAACCCTACACAACAAGCGACCGCAGCGCCGGTTGATGACGCCCCCAGGGTGGAATCGATAGGAGAGATCGTCGTCTTCGTCGATGGGTACACCGACCCTACAGACATCATGGAGTTCGCTGGCGTACTCGCCCAGGAGTATGACGCTCACCTGACCGGCGTGTTCATGCGGCCCGCACCCGCGGTTACACCGCCGGAGATGTTCGTCCGCGGCACGGGCATTCCGAACGTGATCGAGGCGCGCCAAGCGGAAGTCGAGAGGATCGAGGCGGACCATCGAGCCCGGTTCGACGACATCGTCCGTCGTAACGCTCTCGGGTCCGAGTGGAGATCGGTACCGTATTTCAGCAGCGACGCGGGTGTGCACGCGCG